>Ga0180431_10003488_pt1 | contig 20226 bp, 17 predicted proteins | sample SS_ome_11_FD_132459 | JGI IMG/M metagenome (GOLD analysis project Ga0180431, IMG submission 132459) | Hypersaline lake sediment archaeal communities from the Salton Sea, California, USA - SS_1_MS_1 metaG | ecosystem: Environmental > Aquatic > Non-marine Saline and Alkaline > Hypersaline >... | reverse complement strand
AGTCGTACTTCTACCCTGACCTACCCAAGGGCTACCAAGTCTCCCAGTACGCGCTGCCGGTGGCCGTGGACGGCGAACTCACCTTCGATGTCGCCGGCGCCCATCGTACGGTGCGCATCCGCCGGGCCCATCTGGAGGAAGACGCCGGGAAGCTCTACCATGGGAATGGCGGCAGCAGGGTGGACCTCAACCGTGCCGGTGTCCCACTGCTTGAGATCGTATCGGAGCCCGACATGCACTCGCCCGAGGAGGCCCGGGCTTACGGCGAGGCGCTGCGTCAGATCCTCGTCTATCTCGACGTCAACTCAGGGAACATGGAGCGCGGCGTGATGCGGTTTGAGGCCAACGTCAGCGTCCGCCCCTCACGTTCGGACGAGATGGGCGCCAGGCATGAGGTAAAAAACCTCAACTCCTTCCGCGCCCTTCACGACTCCATCGCCCACGAGATCAACCAGCAGATCCAGACCCTGGAGGGTGGCGGGGTCGTCGAGCAGCAGACAATGGGCTGGAACGAGGTCGAAGGCGTCACCGTGCCCCAGCGCGGGAAGGAGTTCGCCCACGACTACCGCTACTTCCCCGAGCCCGATATCCCACCGATCGAGATCAGTCGGGAGGAGGTCGAGGCGCTCCGCGACGCCCTTCCAGAGCTCCCGAGGGCAAAGCAGTCCCGCTTCGTTGGCGAGTACAGTCTGACCGACTACGACGCGCGGGTGCTCGTAGAGGACAAGGCCGTGGCGGACACCTTCGAGCGCGTCATTGAGGCTGGCGCCCCACCCAAGCAGGCGGCCAACTGGATCACGGGCGAGCTCTTCCGCTTGCTCAAGGCCAGGGGCCGGTCCATCGCGGACATCAAGACCTCACCGGAGCAGCTGGCGGAGCTTATCGACTTGGTGGAAAGAGACACCATCAACCAGACCACCGCAAAGGATGTCCTCGAGCAGATGGTGGAAACCGGTCGTGCAGCACGCCCCATCGTCGAGGAACAGGGCCTCGCTCAGATGTCGGATCAAGCGGAGGTCCGGAGCATCGTGACCCAAGTACTCGATCGCAACCCGGAGCAAGTCCAAGAGTACCTTGCCGGGAAGCATCAAGTCATCGGATGGTTCATCGGCCGGATAATGAGGGCCACGCGAGGGAAGGCAAATCCTCAATTGGCCCGAGACCTACTGACCGAACAGCTGGAGATCAGACGAGGCTAGCAATTGACGACGTGGCTAGCCTCTGGTTCGTTCATGGGTCTACAGAACCGCAACTGAAGGGTAGAGCAACCGACAACGGCCCACAGTATTCCCGGTAAGATCGGGACGAGGCTATGCCGGAGGTCCTTCCCCAGTCCAATAGCACAGCCGATGTTCAGTCGGCTGGAGAGCATCCACAAACCTATACGGAGGAAAGCCTAATGTCAAGACAGAACCCTTTCGCCATTGCGCAGCAGCAACTGGATGAAGCCGCCGGCATTATGAAGCTGGACTCGGCGACCCACGAACTCCTGCGCTGGCCGCTGCGCGAGTTCCACGTCACCCTCCCAGTCCGCATGGACGACGGTAGTATCAAGGTCTTCCGCGGGTTCCGCGTGCAGTACAATGACGCGCTGGGCCCCACCAAGGGTGGCTTGAGGTTCCACCCGGAGGAGACCATTGACACGGTCCGCGCCCTGGCCGCCTGGATGACGTGGAAGACAGCCGTGGTCAATCTGCCTCTCGGCGGTGGCAAGGGCGGGGTCGTCTGCAATCCCAAGGAAATGTCCCAGCGAGAGCTGGAGCGCCTCAGCCGAGCCTACATCCGCCAGGTCGGACGTATCATCGGGGAAGAGGTCGACGTGCCCGCACCCGACGTCTACACGAATCCTCAGATTATGGCCTGGATGATGGACGAGTACTCCTTCCTCCGGGGCCACAACGTTCCCGGCGTCATCACCGGTAAGCCCATCCCCCTGGGCGGTTCCAAGGGCCGCGGCGATGCGACAGCCCGTGGGGGAATGTACACCATCCGGGAAGCCGGAGAAACCCTCGGCATCGACCTCAACGGGGCCACTGCAGCGATCCAGGGTTACGGTAACGCTGGATCCTTTGGCCACAGTCTAGGCGAGGAGCTCCTAGGCCTCAAGGTGGTTGCTGTCTCCGATTCCAGCGGCGCCATCTACAACCAGGACGGGCTTGCTTCAGAGGCCGTCAAAGCTCACAAGATGGACACCGGTGCCGTGGCTGACTTCCCCGGCGCCAAGAACATCACCAACGATGAACTCCTTGAGCTAGACGTCACCGTCCTCATCCCGGCCGCCTTGGAGAACCAGCTGACGGGCGCCAACGCGGGCAACGTCAAGGCCAAGATCGTGGCCGAGTTCGCCAATGGCCCCACCACCCCCGAGGCCGACGACATCCTCTATGACAACGGTGTCTACGTCATCCCAGACTTCCTCTGCAACGCCGGTGGCGTGACCGTCTCCTACTTCGAGCAGGTACAGAACGCCTACGACTACTACTGGGAGGAGGATACCGTCTATGAGCGCTTGGACAAGAAGATGACGGCCGCTTTCCACGCCGTCCACGAAACCGCCGATCGCTACGGCGTGAAGAATCGAATGGGCGCCTACGTGGTCGCCGTAGCCCGCGTCGCCGAGGTCTGCAAGCTCCGCGGCTGGGTCTAGGCCCGTGAAGCTTGTCCGCCCCAGTTGAGTGCGGACGAGCCCCTGCAGCTGCAGGGGCTCGTCCCCATTTGACGCGCCCCAGAATCTGCTGTAAGATGCATACTAGTCCACGCCAGAACCCATCCACTATTCAACAAGGAGGCACCCATGTACCAGAAAGTCATTATCGTCGGCAACCTGGGTCAGGATCCTCAAATGCGCTACACCCAGAGCGGAGTCCCCGTCACAAGCTTCTCCGTCGCCACTAACCGTCGCTGGACAAACCAAGACGGTTCCCAGGGAGAGGAGACCATCTGGTTCCGCATATCCGCATGGCGCGGTTTGGCCGAAACCTGTAACGAGTACCTTGCGAAAGGGCGTCAGGTTTTGGTGGAGGGTCGCCTCAATCCTGACCCAGAGACGGGTGGCCCCCGCATATGGACCGATCGGGACGGCAATCCGCGTGCGTCCTTCGAGCTCACGGCACGGAATGTCCGGTTTATGGGCCGTGCTGGCGCGGGTGCGCCCTCTTCCGCTGGCACGAGCATGGAGGAGCCTCCGGTAGAAGACGAGGAAGAAGAGATTCCATTCTAGACCCGGCCGCAAGCTACCGTTGACACAGCATCGCCGCCCGCGCGGTCTTGTTGCGCCTGCCCCAGGCTGGATAGTCCCTTCACTTCGGCAGGCGTTTCTGCATTATCCTGCCGTACCAATCACACCCTCCGAAGGAGGCTGAGCATGAGCAACGGGCCCAAACGCAAGCAGAAGATCAACATCGAACTCCCCGCCGATCTCGACGCCACCTACGCCAACTTCGCCATGATCACCCACTCTCCCTCCGAGATCATCATCGACTTCGCCCGCGTCCTCCCCAATGCACCTAAGTCGAAGGTACACGCCCGAATCGTCACCACGCCCATGCACGCCAAACTCCTCTTGAGAGCACTCAAGGAGAACCTGGAGAAGTACGAGGCCCAGTTCGGCGAGATCAAGCTGCCCTCGGGTGGAGACAACCTGGCCCAGCAGTTCTTCGGGGGCGTGAAGCCGCCCGAGTCCCCCGACGAATAGGCCGATCAGTCGGTGATCATCATGGATAGACTAGAGAGAATCGCTGACCAAATCCGCGAGGACTTTGAAACTCGAAACGGCGTTCGGGACCGCGTCCTCCACCGCACGCGCGAGTTGATCCGCATCTGCGGAAACGCCATTCGTGCCAGCCACCGGGATGAGTGGACAGTGGCCCGCGACCTGCTGAGTGAGGCCGACGATCTGGCCCGATCGATCCTGGACGTCCTCGAGCCCTATCCGGATCTCCGCCACGCCGGCTACACCCGCGACGCCATGAAGGAGCTGGTCGAGGCCCACGCCACCCTCGCCCTGGTGGAGGGCACCGAGGTCCCGGACCCTGAGATGCTCAACGTGACCTTTCCGTCCTATCTCAATGGGCTTTGCGAGGCCGCTAGCGAGCTCCGTCGACGCTCTCTGGACGAGATGCGCCGTGGAGATCTCGCCGAGGCAGAGCGGTTGCTGGGCATCATGGACGGAGTCTACGACGTGGTCAACACCTTCGACTTCCCCAACGCCATCACTGGGGGCCTCCGCCACCGCGTCGACCAGCTGCGCGGCGTCCTCGAGCGGACGCGCGGGGATCTCACCAGCAGCCTTCGCCAGGACCGTCTCATCCGGGCCCTGCGCGAGTTCGAGGACCGCGTCGAATCCAAGTAGACTTCAGACCTGACAGGTCTGACAGACCTGTCAGGTCTTGTAGGCGTCACAACTCTACGTCAATACGCCTCTCCCCGGCGTACACCCGGAAGCTCTTCCGCCTCGTGTACCCCACCAGGGTCATTCCCCAGGCCTCGGCCAACTCAATCGAGAGGCCGGTGGGCGACGTACGAGAGACGATGATCGGCACCTCCATATGGGCCGCCTTGTTCACCATCTCCGAGCTCACCCGCCCGCTCGTCAGCAGCACCCCGCCCTGAGTGGGAATCCCTTGGCGCAGGCATCTGCCGGCGATCTTGTCGAGGGTGTTGTGCCGCCCCACGTCTTCCGCGAGACAAACCAGACCCTCACGCTCGCCGTCCGCGAGGGCCGCCGCATGCACGCCTCCCGCCCGGCGATGGAGAGATGCAGCGTCCGCCAGCTGCTCCATCAGAGCCGTCACCTGCTCCGGCGTCACTTTTCGTGCCGAGTCGATGCGATGCTGAGCCGCCCTCAAGTCCTCGAACGTCGTGCCCCCGGAACAACCCGACGTAATCGACCGCATGCCCTGCGCGTCGACATCGTGTTCGAGCCAGACCGCTACCCCGTCGCCGCTGCCACAGAGCTCCACAACCGCGACCTCGTCCATCCCACGGATCAAACCTTCGTTGAACAGGAAGCCCACAGCCAGGTCCTCCAGACGCGTGGGCGTACACATGAGCCTGACTAGCGGCTTACCGTTAACTTCGAGGGTGACCACGCCCTCGGCGGGCACGACACCGCGAAGCGACCTCGCCTCAGAGCCGTAGACTCCGACGTACGTGACCTTCCGGGCTTCACGGTCAGGCACTGGCGACCCTCGCCAGCACCGCTAGGGCCCGTTCCGTCACCGCCTCCGCCGTGAAACCAAACGCCTTCGTCAGATCCTTGTACGGGGCCGAGGCACCGAAATGATTGATCCCCATTACCTCCCCCTGTGATCCGACGTAGCGCCGCCAACCCATCGACACGCCAGCTTCTATCGCCAGCCGTGCGGTGATCCCAGGCGGAAGCACCTCGTCCCGATAGCTCGTGGGTTGTGCGTCAAAACATGCCCAGCAGGGCATCGACACCACACGGGCTTGCACCCCCTCGTCCGCCAGGCATTCCTGAGCCTTCAGGGCCAGATGCACCTCAGAGCCCGTCGCGATCAGGAGCACCTCCGGTTCACCATCCGGCGCCTCGCTCAACACGTATCCGCCTCGCGCTGCCCCACCGGAACCTGTCAGCACATCACGGTCCATCACCGGAAGTGATTGACGGGTGAGCACCAGAGCCGTCGGCGCAGTGCGGCGCTCCAGCGCCGACAGCCACGCCGCGGCCGTCTCATTCGCATCGGCGGGCCGCACGACGTGCAGGTTGGGTATGGCCCTCAGGGCAGCGAGATGCTCCACCGGCTGGTGCGTCGGGCCGTCCTCCCCAATCCAGACCGAGTCGTGCGTCCACACGTAGACCACGGGCAGCTCCATCAATGCGGCCAGCCGCACTGAGGGGCGCATATAATCGCTGAAGACCAGGAACGTACCGCCAAAGGGGATCAGCCCACCGTGGAGCGCCATCCCGTTGAGAATACCGCCCATTGCATGCTCTCGCACCCCGAAATGGACGTTCCGCCCACCCGCGCTGTCCGCTCCGAACACACCGTAGCCGTCCAGCATCGTCTTGTTCGACGGAGCCAGATCCGCCGAGCCGCCCACCATCGTCGGAAGCTTACCTGCGATCGCGTTCAGCACGGAACCCGAGGCCTTCCGCGTGGCCATCGGGCCGTCGGAGGCACCAAACGTCGGAACTGCATCCTGCCACCCCTCAGGCAGCTCTCCCGCCAGGAGCCGCTCCAGCAGCGCCGCCTCTTCCGGATACGCTTCCGCGTAGCGGCCGAAGAGTTCGCTCCACGCCTCATGCGCCTCACCTCCGTCCGCAACCGCCTTCCTGAAGACCTCACGGACGTCATCCGGGACCCAGAACTGCACGTCGGCGGGCCACCCCAGCTGCTCCTTTGTCCGCGCTACCTCATCCTCGCCCAGAGGGGCACCGTGCGCCTCCGCATCATCTTGCTTGTTGGGGCTCCCGTAGGCAATGTGGGTCCGACAGGCGATCAGCGATGGACGTTCAGCTTCACCGTGAGCCGTCTCGATAGCCTCAGTCACCGCATCCGCATTGTGTCCGTCGACCTGCTGCACGAACCATCCGTAGGCACGGAATCGATCAGCCACATCTTCGGTAAACGTGATATCTGTCGACCCTTCGATGGTTATCCCGTTGTCATCGTAGAGATAGATCAGCTTGCCCAGCCCTAGGTGCCCGGCCAACGAGGCAGCCTCGTGGCTAATGCCCTCCATCAGATCACCGTCGGAGATGATAGCGTAGGTGTGGTGGTCTATGATGGAAAACCCGGGGCGGTTGAAGGTCGCAGCGAGAAACCGCTCCGCCATTGCCATCCCCACGCCGTTGGCAAAGCCCTGCCCCAAGGGACCGGTTGTCGTCTCCACGCCCGGCGTCAGCCCATACTCCGGATGTCCCGGCGTCAGGCTTCCTAACTGACGAAAGGCCTTCAGCTCCTCCAGGGGCAGGTCATAGCCCGTCAAATGGAGCAAGCTGTACAGCAGCATCGAGCCGTGCCCCGCGGAGAGCACGAACCGATCTCGGTCCAGCCACGTTGGGTCCTGCGGATCGTGCCTCAAGAACCGGGTCCAAAGGACGTAGGCAGCATCTGCCATGCCCATCGGCATCCCCGGATGGCCCGAAGCCGCCTTCTGGACCGCATCCATGGCCAGGGTGCGGAGTGTGTTGATACAGCGATGATCCAGGTCTGTGCTCATCTCCCTCTCCTTGGTCTTGCCAGTCACTCGGACGAACGCCGGTAGTTCACCCCGAGAGACTCCGCCAGTGCCCTCAATTGGATGACGACACGTAGGAACCGCCAGCACGTCAGCCCTCCACGGAATCCAGGTTGGATTGTACTCAGAACGCTCTCCGTGACAAGACTGGGTCGCTCGGGAGCACATGCCTGATGTCCTACATAGAAGAGTTGGCCCGTCTACCCCTGGGCTTCGTCATTCCTGCCAACACAGAGTGGCCCATTCCATCACTGAGCTGCCTGGCAGTCTACCCAGCATGGGGATAGAACGCGGATGACTCAGAAGCACCACGTTTGGGCTTCATTGAATGGTAGCCAGTCAGGTCACGATGGCACAAGGTTTGTGCTTCACGGTTTCGTACGGTCATCCTCGGCTACTGAGCATTCCAGAGCGCCTGCCATTGAAAACCAGACTGCACGAAGCTTCTGCGAAAAGCCGAATACACCGTAGGCAATTGAGCGTCGTCCGAGACGACTCATCCCGCAAGCGCTAGAACGCGTGCTCACGGAGCGAGAATGTGCACCGATCCATTCGAATACCCACCCGGCGCATTGCACCCGACGCCAACCCAAATCCCGATCGATTCAGGGCCTGGGTCACCCATCCAGAAAAAGGACGAACCGCGCCTACTCCGGTCGTGCCGTCATGAGCGGGCTGCACGCTAGATCTTCTTTCGATCCCATCATATCCACATCCCGCCAATCGATCCGCACCCCTTGTTCATCATAGTAGCCCCCGGCGAAACGGTTCCGCTGTGGAAGCGGCCATCCTCATCAGCCAACCAACACTCGCGCCAAACAGCTCTGCTCCGACCAGAAGCGAGCGCCGATCCTGCGGCGGTTTCGGTTGACAAATCTCCCACCTCCGTCTATGCTCTTCGTCTGGTTCAGTCCATCACACGGAGGCATGCTCTCGTCGGCCGTAGTCCGTGTCAATGTCAGCAGGAGCGCACTATGGAGGGACTCGAAGAAAATCCCGCCTCGGCCCCTGGCCCATCGGGGTCCGCCGAGCAGCAGGCCGAGAGCCACGGAACGCGACAGGATCCGCGTTTGTCGGTGCTCTTTGCCATTGCGGGCGTTTTCGCCACCCAACAGAACCTCGACACGATGCTGCAGCGGTCGCTGACCAGTCTGGTTGAGACTCTTGAGGTAGTCGAGGCCGGCATTCTACTCCTCTACGACCCCGAGGACAACGGGCTGGCGGTCCGGGCCGCCCACGGCTATGACCTCGGGAGGCTCAGAGAGGTTCGACTCGCCGTCGGTGAGGCCACGTGCGGCAAGACGTTCCAGACGGGACGACCCCAGTTCTATCCCACCCCCAGGGCTCTTGCCGTGTCCCGTAGGAGCCTCACGCCTGAGCACGCGGCGGCTTTCCGCGAAGCACTTACCAGCGATCGCTGGCCCCAGAGCGCTGTCTGCGTACCGTTCTTCGCCGGGGAAAGGGAGCAAGGCGTCCTTATGCTCGAGAATCTTCAACGGCCGCACAGTTTCGTCCAAAGCGATCTACCTTTTTTGCAGGCGGTTATGGATCTTGTCGCGTTGGCGGTCGAGAACGCCCACCTCCGTGTCCAGTTGGAGGAGACGAAGGCCCTCGACCAGGCCAATCGGCTCAAAGGGGAATTGCTCTCCGTCCTCGCTCACGAGATGCGCACACCGCTGACCTCCATCAAGGGTTACACCACAGCACTGTTGATGGAAGAGGCATCCTTCGATACTGACAACCAGCGCCAGTTCTTGGAGATTATCGACGAGGAGTGCGACACCTTGGAGTCCCTCGTCCATGATCTGCTGGAGTCCTCTGTCATTGATGCTGGCCTCCTGAGACTAGAGCGCCAGCCAGTGATCCTGACCAGACTTTCGGAGGAGACCATCGACGAAATCGCACATCGGACCCGTGATCATCGCTTCATGACCGATTTCCCAGACGATTTTCCCATCGTCGACGCGGATCCCGACCGGATCCAACAGGTTCTGCGGAATCTGCTGGACAACGCAGTGAAGTATTCCCCTGACGGAGGCCTCATCGTCACCCGCGGCGAGGTCGCCGGGTCGGAGGCTATTGTCAGTGTCTCTGACCAGGGCGTAGGGATCTCTCCAGAGCACCTCAATCGGCTGTTCGACAAGTTCTTCCGAGTGGACTCTGGTCTGGGCCGCCACGTGGTTGGGTCAGGTCTGGGCTTGCCCATCTCCCGGACTTTCATCGAAGCACACGGGGGGCGCATCTGGGCAGAGAGCAAGGTAGGCCAGGGCAGCACATTCTACTTCACGCTCCCTCTTCGCGGAGTCTCCGCACGACAATCCACGAATAGGGACAGATTGAGAGACGATCCAAACAATGAGTGACAAAGTACTGGTCATCGATGACGAACCGCGTGTGCAGCAGTTGGTGCGCACAGTACTGGAGGCCGTTGGATACGAGGTCGTCGCGTCGATTAGCGGGGATGCAGGCGTAGAGGCGGTGGCCTTGGAGCAGCCTCACCTGGTCCTGCTCGATATCCGACTCCCGGGTGGCCCAGACGGGTACGAGGTCTGCGAGCGGATCCGCGAATTCTCCGACGTGGGCATCATCATGCTGACGGCCAAAGCACGTCACGAGGACATCCTCCGTGGGTTCGATGCGGGGGCCGATGACTACCTGACGAAGCCGTTTAATGCCAAGGAGCTCGTGGCCAGAGTGAGGGCCGTCCTGAAGCGGACCCGGCGACCTGAGGAGCGGGGCGAGGCCGTCCAGCAGTGCGGAGAGTGGGAGATCAACTTCGCCAGACACACGGCATCAGTACGCGGGCGCCCCGTGAAACTGACGCCAACGGAGTACGCCCTGCTGCGGCAGCTGGCCACGAACATGAATTGCGTCATGACCCACCAGGATCTGTTGACCAAGATATGGGGACCTGAGTACCGCGATGATGTGGACTACCTGCGCGCGTACATTCGTTATCTGCGCCGCAAGCTCGAGGAGGATCCGTCAGATCCCAAACACATCTTGACGGCGCAAGGGGTAGGTTACATGTTGTCCTGTCCCGACCAGACCTGATTGCCGACTGCACTCACGGTCAGACCAAGATGAACGGCCGCGCTCGTGCACGAGCGCGGCCGTTTTTTCATGCCATTTTCATGAAGTAACGCCATGGTTTTATGACATTTTCACGGTCTGTCTGGTACACTCAGAGTCGATAGGGACAGCGCTCAACGAAAAGGCACGCATCAAGTTAGACACAATAGGGAGGTTTCCAGATGAGCAAGGTTTCCACCAAGCAGCGCACGAAGACAGACGTCGTCGAAACGGCTGCACCATTCCGATGGCCCGATGCCACCAGCACGGCGCAAGTGGTGCTGGATGAGGGATTGACGTTCTGCGCCCGCAAGGCCGGCCTGGACAACGTCGACAGCGTGGTTGAGTCGCTACGTGAAGGCAATGCTGCCGTCTCTGAGTATTGCCGCTACGGACTGGCGAAGAAGGTTGCAGAGGCTGTCGGGCAACTTGACGAGAATGTGAAGGCGGTCTACACGCTAGACTACGATGCGACGCCGGAGGACCGTTGTTTCGGTAGCGACGAGCAGGCGTCTCTCATTCACCTCGTGGTCTGGGCGGGTCGCAAGACGGATGCACTGGACGCCCTGGTGAAGGCGCTTGATCGTGCACTGGTGCAGGCCTATTCCAACCTGGTCAATGCCCCTCAGTTGTCGCATCTCCTCGATGTGCAGATTGTCGACGACGCCGACGTTGAGGGCCGGCTCGGCTATGGAGCTCTGCTTTCATCGATTCACAACCGACCGATCAAGGTCTGGGAACGGTAAAGACGGCGATGTTCAGCAGGATCAAGTAGACGAGGGAAAACGAATGGAAAGACAGACGGACGTAAGGACCACACAAGTCTCGCCCGCCTTTGTCGTGCGGGACACCGCTGACCACGATCTCTGGGGCACAGTCCTCAGTCAGCTGGATGAAGTTGCCGAAAACCTAGACCTCGATCCAGGTATCCACGCCATCCTCCGCCAACCGGAGCGGGAATTGACGGTCTCTGTTCCGGTAGTGATGGACGATGGTCATATCGAGGTCTTCACCGGATACCGTATCCAGCACTCGAGCGCCCGTGGACCGTGCAAGGGCGGCATCCGCTACCACCCCGCGGTGAACCTCAATGAGGTACGGGCGTTGGCGGCGCTGATGACGTGGAAATGCGCCGTGGTCAACATCCCCTACGGCGGGGCCAAGGGCGGGGTGCAGTGTGAACCGCATGAGCTTTCGCAGGACGAACTCTGCCGCATGACACGGCGTTTCACCGCCATGATCATGCCCATCATCGGTTCCCGCCGTGACATCCCTGCCCCTGACGTCAACACGAATCCACAGGTAATGGCGTGGATCACGGATACGGTCAGCATGCTGGAACGGAAGACCGTCATCGACATTGTGACGGGCAAGCCAATTGCGTTGGGCGGATCCAAGGGAAGGACCGAGGCGACCGGACGGGGCGTCGCCATCACCACCCTTGAGCTCCTCAAGCGCAAGGGGATCGACCCGACCAACACACGGGTTGCGGTACAGGGCTACGGCAACGTCGGATCCCATGCCGCGACGATCCTGGCCGGGATGGGCTGCCAGATCGTCGCTGTCAGCGACGTGACAGGTGGGCTCTTCAAGGACGACGGCTTGGACATCTCAGCGATCAACGAGCACGTCACGGAACACCCGAAGGGGCTGTTGGAAGGTTACGAGGGCCCCGGCGTGGACCACATCGACAATGATGAACTTCTGACCAGCGATGTTGACGTCTTGATCCCGGCGGCGCTTGAGCATCAGATTCGGGCCGACAATGCCCATGAGATCCGTGCATCTATGATTGTGGAGGGCGCTAACGGGCCCACAACGCGAGACGCCGACAGCATACTGACGGATCGGGGCTCCATCGTAGTTCCCGACATCCTCGCCAATGCCGGCGGGGTCGTCGTCAGCTACTTCGAGTGGGTTCAGGATCTCCAGTGCTACTTCTGGGACGAGAAAGAGGTCAACGACAACCTGAAGCGTATCATGATCCGCAGCTTCAAAGAGGTCTGGGACTTCAGCCACGAGAAGGACGTCCCCATGCGCCTCGGTGCCTACATGCTGGCGGTCGATCGGGTCGCCGGTGCCGTACAGTCCCGGGGAGTCTTCCCATAACCCATCTTCCCCCTCCTTCGGCGGCGAGACGGGATCGCCAAAGGAGGGGGATTGCTATCGTTCGCGGCTACTCGTGCTTGCCCGCCGTGTTCCGACTCTCGCAATGGGCGCTCGCTGCTGCACGCTCTTCGATGCGCCGTTCCTCTCCTTCTGATCCGAATCATCACCTGATCGTCGGTAGCGAGAACTACCCCCATCCTCCTCGTAGGCACCTCCACCTGCGACCGGTGAGCAATCCCAGTGGTCCTCAACGACCTGACCAGGGCCCAACCCCATGCCTGACACTCCATGTGCTTGTGGGGTGTCCCCAGTCCAGCTCGACCTAAGCGCGGCGTGCAGCTGACACTCTATGTATTTGTGGGGTAATATCCGTTCCCTTGGCGTTCTTTGCGGTTGTTGCCATCCGTTCCGTCCAGCGGACAAGGTGGAGGGCCAGGCAGGCCCGCCAGCTTGACGCGTACCACTCTGGGCCCTTCGTGTCCTTCGTCGTCTCCACCCCACCCCTCTCGGGTGCACTAGCCAGTTATCGCCCCAACCAGTGCGATGCACCTTTTAGGTGCGTTGCACCTAACGAGCGTATGTCTGCCTCGTATGCCAGTCACGACGGGTCAGTACACTGGCGCCAACGGTTTCCAATCGGCGACCATCTCAGCGATAAGTCGTTAGCGCACCCACCCTTCCCACAACGGTTGCTAACCTTCTGAAGCGTGGTATAATCTCTGATCGTCGTTGTGGGAGTCCCACAAATAACCTGGCTGATTCGCTGTAGCTTGTTCTGGGAAACTTGATCATGGATCTAATAGAATCACTTAATCGTCAATTGGAGCGCAACTCGAACATCCCCGAGCTCAGCCCGGGCGACTCCGTCAAGGTCTACGTCCGCATCGTCGAGGGACAGCGTGAGCGCGTACAGGCCTTCCAGGGTACGATCATCCGTGTCCGCGGATCGGGGGTTTCGACCACCTTCACCGTAAGGCGTGTCGCTGCCCACGGCATCGGGGTTGAGCGGACCTTCCTGCTCCATTCGCCGCGCGTCGACAGGGTAGAGGTTCTGCGTCGAGCGCACGTACGGCGTGCCAGGCTCTACTACCTGCGGGACAGAAAGGGAAAAGCGGCACGTTTGCGCGAGAAGCGGGGCTAGCGACTCCGTTCTCTCAACGCGGTATAACGGGCGTAGGGTCTCACCAGTCCCTACGCCTATTTTTGTGCTACAACAGCACGACTAGTGGTACAATAGCATATCGAGGCAAATGAACCGCGGACGCTTCACACCAGCTTTTCCGCCGCGTCCGATCATCGCTCACGAGGCGCCCATCCCGCTATGAGCACACCCATCATCGGCGTCACGGGCTACGCGGACCGTTCAGCGCGGCCACCCAACATCTCCATCTTTGCCCTGTCGCGGACCTATGTCAGGGCCGTCGCGGTCTGTGGAGGCACGCCGCTTGTCATCCCCCCTTACTTGGAGGATAACCAGCTCCGAGACCTCCTCGGCGGCCTCGACGGCGTGATCCTCTCGGGAGGCGGCGACATTCACCCTTCATCGTACGCCGAGCCGGATAGCGGCCTGCTCTGGCGCGTCGATCGGGAGAGGGACCGCTCAGAACTGTCCTTGGCGCACTCGGTCCTAAAGACTGATCTTCCTGTGCTCGCCATCTGCCGCGGGATTCAGGTGCTCAACGTCGCGGCTGGCGGGTCCCTCATCCAGGATATCCCCACAGCGCTGGCCCATGCCCTTTCCCACAGCTGCGTTGCCGGGCGCCCCCTCCCCGACGTCGCCCACATCGTGAGTGTCGTCCCGGACACGCGGCTCGCTAGCCTCGTCGGAGCAGGCCGTCTTGGGGTCAACAGCGCCCACCATCAGGCGGTCGACAACGTGGGCCATGATCTCGTGGTCACCGCCCGCGCTCCCGACGGCATCATCGAAGGACTGGAATCACGCGAGCATCGTTTCTGCGTTGGCGTGCAGTGGCACCCCGAGGCTATGTTGGATGGCGCCCCTGGCATGCGTGGGCTCTTTGAGGGACTGATCGAAGCAGCTCGGGCCTGATGCGCACGCGCATCCTCCTCACCGTCGCACTATCCCTTCTTATCGCCTGTCGGTCGTTTCCTGTCCCATCTCCGACACCGACCGAGACACCGTCCCCCTCACCAACCTCTACCCCGCCGACGCTGAGCGCCACACCAACAACGACCCCTGAGCCCAGCCCGACCGACCCGCCCACGGTCACACCGCCGTCCCCGGCAAGCCCCACGCCGAATCCCACGCCGCGACCCATTGTTGAGGAGCCGAGCGACCCACCGCCCCGTCCCTTGCCGACTTCAGGCCTCGTCGTCCCGCCCCCGCGGAGGGTGCCCAACGCGCGGCGCACCTTCTGGGTTGCCGAGGGGACGACTGGCGGCCTGCGGGAATTGCAGGCCCGGCTCCGCACCCAGTCCGACCATGCCGCGATCTGGGTGGAAGAAGGGCTGTGGCACGACGTACGGGCACTGGAGCAGGCCGCCGACCGATTTGAGACCGAGGTCTACACGCCGACCCGCGCCGTTTTTGGGTTTGAATGGACACCCGGCATCGACGCCGATCCCAGGATCCAGATCCTCCACGTTGCCAGTCTCGGAGATGGTGTCCAGGCATATGCCTCAACGCGCGACGAGTACCCAGCCACCATCCACCCACTGTCCAACCAGGCTGAGTTGATCGTCGTCGGCGTCGATCTGGTCGAGGTCGGCTCCCCGACATACCAGGCTCTCCTCGCCCGAGAGCTGACCCGCCTGATCATCTGGCATCAAGATCGCAACGAGGCCGCTTGGATTCGTGAGGGATTGGTGGAGCTAGGCGCCTCGCTTGCAGGGGCAAACACCAAGAGTCTAGAGCGGGCCTACCTCCAGCAGCCGGACCTGCCTCTCACACACTGGAAAAACACAGATGCACAGCGCGGGGCGGCCTACCTCCTCGCGACCTATCTCCAAGAGCGTCTGGGTAACCAGGCCGCGGGAACCCTTGTTGCCGAGCGTGCCAACGGCATCGCCGGTTTTGCCGCCGCCCTTCAGGCGCTCGACGCGGGGCTGACCTTCGACGCATTCTTCACCGACTGGTTGGCAGCGACGTATTTGGCCTCGATCGGCGAGCTGGACGCCGAAGCCGGCGGCTACGCAGATCTGGACCTGGACCCGCTGACCGCCTCGGCAGTGTACACGACCTATCCCGTCACCGGCACTGCCACCGTCAATCAGCTCGGCGCCGACGCCATCATCTTCCGTGGCAGGGAGGATCTGGAGGCCACCTTCGAGGGAACGCAGGAGACAGTGCTCCTCACCGACACAGTTGCCCTCGATGGCCTGGCTTGGTGGTCCAACCGCACGGACGAATCCCTTGCCGTCTTGACGCGCACGCTGGACCTGAAGGATGTCGACGGGGCTGCAATCACCTACCGTGCCTGGTACGACATTGAGCACCAATACGACTACGCCGCCTTGGAGGTGAGCGCCGACGGCGGCGTCAGCTGGCAGGTGCTCGAGACGCCCTCGGGAACAAGCTCAGACCCCTACGCCAACAATCCTGGCTGGGGATATACGGGGAACAGCGGGGGATGGATCAAGGAGGAGGTCGATCTTTCTGACTTTGCCGGGGCCACCGTACAGGTGCGATTCTCCTATCTCACCGATGGGGCCTACACCGGCGACGGCTTCGTCTTGGACGAGATCATCGTCCGGCGGACCGGGATCGAAGACCTGGACGACCTTTCCGACTGGCATCCCCGCGGCTTCGTGCTGACCGACGGCACCGTCCAGCAGGCCTACACCGGCGTCCTGATCACCTTGGGGGATACGATCGAGACGGAGCGACTCTCCTTCCAGGCCGACAACACCGCCCGGTGGAGCATCCCCCTGGGACGCGACGATGTGGATGAAGCCGTCTTGATCCTTTCAGCGCAGGCCCCGCTCACCCGCCAGCCGGCCGCCTACCGTCTCCAGGTCAGCGTGCCGCGGCCCGATCCCCAATCCGGAGACGACGAGGGGACCGAGTGACCGTCCAGGCCGCCAGGACAAGCATCCTGCCGGAACGATCCAGCCACCCGCCTGCACCCTCCGACCGGCACGTATCGCCGATCACCTTCAGCCCTAGCTCTGCTCGACTTCCGATCCAACGCCCACCGACTCGCCGCGCCTGAATGCCTCCAGCTGCGCCTCCAGCTCAGCCTGGCGAGCAACCGCCGCCTTCCGGCCCTCCTGGACCAGCTCGTCCACCCGGCTCTGAATGCGCTCCTGCAGCTTGGAGCCAGCCTCTGGCGCCAGCAGCAAACCGGCGGCGGCACCTGTTATACCCCCAACCAGGAACCCTGCAAGGAAATTGACGATCTTTCGCACCGTATCGACCCTCCTAGCGAATGCTTGAACCACCGAGCCTGTTGCTCAACGTGTACCCTCCCATTATACACGAGCCCCGCCGAGGACAAAAGCATCCCGCCGGCGTCCAGGCCCACTATGTCAAGGCCCGGTGCGTTCCAGGGTGTGCCCCCTCTCGGCCGACGAGAGCAATCGTCGACAGACAGCGAATGGGGCGCGTGGATGACGTGACCTCCGTGACCACGCGATTAGCGCAAACGCGTAACTGATACTATAATGGCTCGATACGTTTCTCCTTGTCTTAAGAGCCTTTGCGAATCAAGAGGAGTTCTGACCCTGTGCAATATCTGGTCACGTCCGACATTCACGGCAATCTTGCGGCCCTCGAGGCCGTGCTTGACGACGCTCCCGATTTCGACGAACTCTGGTGCCTCGGCGATGTGGTGGGCTATGGTCCCAAACCCAACGAGTGCATCCAGCGGGTGCGAGGCTTTCCACATACCAGTCTGGCAGGAAACCACGACTGGGCTGCTCTGGGCAAGCTCGACCTTGGCAGTTTCAATACCATCGCTCGAGCTGCCAACGAATGGACCCAGGAGCAGTTGACGTCCAGTTCCCGGACCTTCCTTAGCGGGCTCCCCACCAGCCTACAGAAGGGCGACTTCACCCTGGCCCATGCGAGCCCGCGGGAGCCAGTCTGGGAGTACATCATGGACACCAACACAGCCTACCAGAACTTCGACCACTTTGAGACCCCCTTCTGCCTGGTCGGCCACACCCATGTCCCTGTCTACTTCGAGCTCGACGAGGCACGCCACCGATGCGAGGCCGTGCTTCCCCCTCTGCCGGAGCCCGTAGGTCTCGGCCCGCACCGGGCCATAATAAACCCGGGCGGCGTGGGGCAGCCCAGGGATGGGGATCCCCGGGCCAGCTACGCCATGCTCGATACCGACAAGATGACCTGGAGCTTCCATCGGGTAGCCTATGCCATCGAGGTAACCCAGGAACGTATGCGCGCGGCCGGTCTCCCGACCCGCCTCATCGACCGCCTGGAAATCGGACGGTGACCTGGAACATCCCCGGCCCGCTCGACGTCTAAAGTATGACACCGCGAAGATAGAAAGAACCCGCTGGGCGAGCTAGAGAGAGGAGAGGGAGAGATGAAGAAGAGATTTAGTTACGGAATCATCGCCGCCACCGTGGTCCTGGCTGTCGCTGGATGCGCTGCCCAGTCAGCCATCCCCGAGGCGGCCCCCCTGGTGGAACGTGAGGCGGCCCCCGAGGCGATGCCGACCATGCTGGCCGAGGCGCCCGAGGAGCCGGCGGGTAGCGCCGATACCGGCGGTCGGCCCGCCGACGCCGCTACCATCGAACGCCTCATCATCCGCAACGCCAATCTTGAGATCGTCGTCCGTGACACCGAGTCCGTCGTCGACGAGGTCAACGCCCTTGCCGAGGAGCTGGGCGGCTACGTCATCGAGTCCACCATCTCTGAGTACCAGGAGGGCAAGCGTGCCAATCTCCGCGTCCGAATACCGGCCGAGGACCTCGACCAGGCTCTCAACCGTATTCGTGATCTGGCGATGGAGGTCCGCCGTGAGAACATATCCGGACAGGACGTCACCGATGAATACGTCGATCTCCAATCGCGCCTGCGACACCTGGATGCCACCGAGGAACGGCTCCTCACCTTCATGGAAGAGGCCGAGGATACCGAGGCCGCCCTCGAGGTGTACGACCGCCTCCAGAACATCCAGGCCGAGATCGAGCAGGTCCGCGGGCGGATGCAGTACCTGGAGGAATCAGCCGCCATGGCCACCATCAGTCTCCAGGTCACCCCCAGCAAGCTGGCACAGCCCATCGAGGTGGGCGGCTGGCGCCCGCAGGGCACCCTGCGCAACGCATTCGAGTCTTTGATCCGCGTCTTCCAGTTCCTGGTCGACTCGCTCATCGTCATCCTGGTCCTCATCGTCCCCGTCCTGGTCATCATCGCCCTGCCTATTGTCGGCCTCTTCTTCCTGGTTAGATCCATCATCCGACGCAGGAAGAACAAGAAAAACCAAGCCGAATAGGTCCGGGCGCTACCACAAAGGTCTAACTGAAGCGTCAACCCGAAGCCGTCACCCCCCCGGTGGCGGCTTCGACAACTACAATCAACCCTGGCATCCTACCACACTGTCAGGCCCCGCCACTTGACGAAGTCCCTGGCAGCCATTCGTGCCATGTGGCCAATTCGTGATAGCCGTGAGGGCCTTGACTTCGACATGGGAGACACCTTGAGCCCAAAGGCATTCTGCACCTCGCCTAGCCCAATGCCACCACCCCATCCCTGACATTCGCGCCATTCGGCCAATTCGTGCTATTCGTGATGTCCGTTCATTCAGGAGGGTCTTCCCGATGCAGCCAGCCATCTACTTGGTACCGTTCATCGCCATCGCCGTCGTCCTCCTTATCCGCGCCGAGATCCTCGGCAAGCGTCGACAGGTCTACGTCATCAAGCCCACCGCCACCCTTCTCGTCATCGGAGTTGCCCTCCTCTCCCTCCATGAGCCCCTGCGAAACCCCATCTACACCTGGGGCGTCCTCGTCGGCTTGGTCCTCTCCCTTGGCGGGGATTTGGCCCTTATGCTCAAGGAGAGACCCCAAGCGTTCACCGTCGGCCTCGTGCTCTTCCTCCTGGCGCACGTCGACTACACCATTGTCTTCGCCCTCCTCGGTCGGGTCTCCGCCTGGGACGCCGTCTCCATCCCCCTCCTGACCGTGGCCGGAATCGGCTTCTATACCCTCATCCGCGCCAACCTGGGCAGCATGCGCTTGCCCGTCATCGCCTATATGATCATCATCTCCCTCATGGTCAGCCGCGCCATTTCCGCCCTGGCCAGCCCCCTCTTCTGGCCCGTGCAAGCAGTCATGGTCGCCGTTGGCGCCATCCTCTTCTACCTGTCGGACGTCATACTGGCGGCCAACCGCTTCTGGCGGGCATGGAAATACGACCGCATCAGCCTCGCCTTCTACTACGCTGGCCAACTCCTCATCGCCCTCGCCGCTAGCTACTTCCGCGGCCCCTAGCACCAGATCCAGCCACTTCAGCTCTCTGTCTTTTCCGGTTCGGTTTGGATCGAAAGACCCAGCCACTCGAGTCCGAGTTGGATCGCTGGATCCGGCAATCCTCAAACGCGCCTCACCATGCATCACCAGCGCGTATCCATCCTCGATCCGCAACACCCTCCCAGTTGACCTCTCCGCCAAAGTGCGCGATCATGGTGCCCAGCTGAGGAGTCCTGCTAGACCAATGCGCAGCAACATAGCTTTACCCCTCGGCACACCGTCTCGCGCCGAACTGAGACAGCGCCCCACGGCGCTCTCCACACGGCGCGGTATAACCGCCCAGCAAGCATCCTTCACGAGTCGCGGGATCGGAAGCGAGATGGTGACCCGCCGGATGCCGTGTGGACGTGAGCCCCCTTGCTCCCGTTAACCATTGTATCCAGT
>Ga0180431_10003487_pt1 | contig 20230 bp, 16 predicted proteins | sample SS_ome_11_FD_132459 | JGI IMG/M metagenome (GOLD analysis project Ga0180431, IMG submission 132459) | Hypersaline lake sediment archaeal communities from the Salton Sea, California, USA - SS_1_MS_1 metaG | ecosystem: Environmental > Aquatic > Non-marine Saline and Alkaline > Hypersaline >... | reverse complement strand
TACAGCGACGACACGGTAATCGTGAATTTCGGAACGCCCGATATTTCCGAAGGCGCGCGGTTCGTGCTCAGGGTCGCCGGATTCATCCTCGGCACGGGTGATCCCAAGCCGTACGTCGGCCCTCCGGCGATCGTGGTGGAAACAAAGGACGAAACAGGAGCATGGCGGGAGCGGGGTCGGCTGAAACCACGCTTCGACTACTCGACCCAGGCATTCGACCTGTCCGGCTGCTTCCAGCCCGGGTCGCCCGTGATAGTGAGCCTCAGGTCCATATCGCACTGGACGAAATACCATCAGATCGACTTTGCGGCGCTCCACACGGGACCGCCGCCCCCGCTGAGCGTTCGGGAAACCGTCCCGGCGGCGGCGTCCTTCAAGGACGGGGACATACTCCCCCTGCTCGCCGAAACAGACGGAGAGTACGTGGAGATGACGTCTTTCGAGGAATTCACGCTCGATTTTCCCGTGCTGCCCAGGGGCGCCGGAACCGTCAGGGATTTCGTTTTCGTGTCCCGCGGCTACTACATTCCGAAGGGGCACACCTTTCTCATCTATACCTGGGACGGCAGCGACTGGGCCCTTCGTGAAGGCCACTCCTATCCCGGCTTCGATTTTCTCCGCACCTTCGACCTCTCGCTCTTTCTCGCCGACCCGGACGGCAAGTACAGGGTCCGGGTATGGCAGGACTATCAATGGGAGCCCGCGGGGATCGACTACGTGAAGATTTGGAGCGCGTGGGCCGAAACCAACTGGGTCGCCGGGCGGTCCGTGCTTACATTCCCGGCCGGTTCCTCGAACGGAATCACAGCCGGTACATCGGCCGGGGATACCTTCACCTTCCAGGTGGTTTACTGGGGTACGGGACTGCCACGCAATCCGAGCTGTGGATCGACCTGAACGATGACGGCTCCTACACGGCGGTTCCCCCCGTACCGGCTCCGCGCGGGCCCTTTTCACGCCCCGGTGCGGTCGTTCTTCTCGTGCTGGGTGGAGCGTGCGTTTTCATCCTGCTTCGGTTGAGAAGACGGCCTCGGCGCGGTTTCAGGCCTGTATTCGTTTCAGCACTCGCTGTTCTTCTGGTTTCTGCGGGACTCGCGGGATTCATGACGGGCTGCTCGCAAAAAGATGAAAACGGCGATGGTGACACCACCGCAGTGGAGAAAAACACCATGACCTGGTCCGATGCATCGGATACCGACCCGTCGGACGGGAAGCTCTACACGGTGGAAGTACCCGTGGTAAGCGCGGGCACGTATTCGTACAAGTTCGTCTTCATCGACAACAACAGCGCGGCATGCGTCGGACAGCCCGCCGAGGAGCAGAGCTTCACGGCGGACTGACCGGCACGGGAAGTAAGGATCATCCTTCCTTTTCTTTGCCGAACTTGCGGTTGACGATCATGGCGATCGACGCGTCTCCCGTGATGTTCGCGGCAGTGCCGAAGGAATCCTGTATGAGGAAGAGGGCGAACATCAGGCCCATGGCTTCTTCGCCGAATCCGAGCACTCCGGTCAGGACGGGCCACGCCGCCATGATGGACCCGCCCGGTACTCCGACGGCTCCGACCTCGATGACGCTCAATACGAGGATGAATACCAGTATTGAGGCAAATCCCGGTATCTTCCCGTAGGTCAGGAGCGATACCGTGAGCGCGCTGATCGTGATGGTCATGGCAGCGCCCGAGAGGTGGGTTTGCGAGCACATGGGAAAGACGAAATCAGCCACGTCCTCCTTCATATTTGGGATGAGCTTGCCCCGCGCGAGGGAAACGGGCATGGTAACGGCACTCGACGTCGTTCCCCACGCGGTGAGATACGCGGGAAACATGATCCGGAAAACGGGGTAGGGATTCTGCTTCGAGTAGGCACCCGCTATGCTGTACTGAATGAAGAGCCATATCCACTGCAGTACCACGATGATGAGCAGCATGTAGCCGAACACCCGCATCTTGGGCCAGATGTCGCCCTTGTACGCGATCGTGGCGAAAACACACCCCACGTAGAAGGGGATGATGGGGATGATCACCTTGCGTATCATCTTGGCCGCGATCTCCCTCCCGTCCTTGAGCACATTCATGAGATGATCGGATTCGACCCACGTCAGGCCGATACCGAGCACGAAACCGAGCACGATGGACGTCATGAGCGATGCGGAGAAGGGATAGGGTATGCGGATGTTGACGATATTGGGCGGCAGCTTTCTCGGCTCTATCTCGCGCATTGCCACCTGCGTGATCGTCGGGAAGGCCTTGAAGAAGATGAAGATAACGATCGCTCCGATGACGCACGCCGCTACGGTATATACATAGGAGAGCGTCAGCGTGAACCGCAGCATCTTTCCGGCCCTCTTGCCGAGATCGGCGATGCCGACAGCGAGAAAAGTCACGAGTATGAGGGGCAGGAAAAACTGAATGAGATCTTTCAGGATGGTCTTGCCGAACACGGCGAAGCTCATCAGCCACTTCGTGCCCACCCAGTCGCCGAGATAGGTGCCGATCAGTATCCCGACGATGATACCGACCACGAGCTTGATGATTAGCGCAAACTGTTTCATTTTCCATGAACCTCCTTTATTTATTTGGTTGCCGCCTTAATGCCGTTCTATGCGGATACCGCGCTCCTTCAGCTGCGGATTTCCTTCAGCACGGACGCGGTCTTTTCAATCACGTAATCGACGTCCCCTGCGCCGATATCGTTGTGGGTCACCATACGGTTCGTATACTCCGAGCACACCTTCACCTTTATTCCCCGCTTGAGCAGGCCCGCCGCGAGGTCCGCGGCCCGCGCATCGAGCGGGGAAAGGTCGAGGTTGACGATGTTCGTTAGAACGCCTCCGCGGTCGATCTTAACGCCGAGGTCCTCCAGCCCTTTTCTCAGCTTTTCCGCGTTCGCATGGTCTTCCTCGAGCCGCCCGATCATCTTCTTCAGTGATATGAGTCCCGGTGCGGCAATAACACCGGCCTGCCGCCATCCTCCTCCCAGCCGCTGTTTCACGCGGCGGGCCTCCCTGATAAAACCACTGCTCCCGGCGATGATGGCGCCGATGGGAGAGGCCAGTCCCTTGCTCAGGCAGAAATAAACCGAGTCGCAGAAATGAACCAGGTCGCGCACGTTCTTGTTAAGCGCGACCGCGGCGTTGAAAATCCGCGCGCCGTCCATGTACAAAATGATGCCGTTTTCCCTCGCGATCTTGATCGTCTCCTCGAGATCCTCAGCACTCACCGCCAGTCCCCGGTTGAGATGGAAGGTGTTCTCCAGACAGATCATGACGGTCCTGGCGCGCTGCACGCCCTCGGGCTGTATCGCCCTCTCGAGCTCCTCAGGCTCATAGACCCCCCGGTTCGAGTGAACGGGACGCGTTTGAACGCCTGAAATCGCTGAGAGTGCGCCCGTCTCGAGGTTGTATATGTGGGAATCCGAAAAGGCGATGATCTCGTCGCCCGGCCTGGTATACACCATGACCGCGATCTCGTTGCTCATGGTTCCGGAGGCGGTGAACATCGCCTCCTCTTTTCCGAGCATGTCCGCGGCGAGCTCCTCGAGCTCGATCACGGTGGGATCGTCCCGCAGTATGTCGTCTCCCACCACGGCGTCTCGCATGGCGTCACGCATCTCCGGTGTGGGCTTGGTTACCGTATCGCTTCGCAGGTCGATTAACCGCTCCATTTCCTTTATAACCTCTTTCATTGTGGTATAGGATGATTATACAGGAGTACGAAAAGGTGTCAATTTACAATGTTAAGATCGGGGACAGTTGATTTGGGGACACCCATTTTAGGGACAGTTAATTTGGGGACACTTATTTTAAGGACACCAGAATGGGGCTTCATCCTCGATTGCGCTTGTCCTTCAGCTTGTCTGGAGGGCTTGCCCTTCAGCTTGTCTGGAGGGCTTGCCCTCGATTGAGGCGTGAAACGCCGAGTGAGGGGGCGGTTTACCGCCGATTAAGGGGACACCCATTCAGAGGAAAGGCATTTAAATAGCTGTCCCCAGTTCGAGTGTCCCCCTGGGGAAAGGCACCAAGGTGCCTGTCACCTTTGAGATTCGGAACGGGGTACGCGAAGGATGAACGTCGTGCCCTCGCCCGGGTGCGACGCGGCTTCCACGCTCCATCCGTGCGAGGTGAAGATGGACCGGACCACCGAGAGCCCGAGCCCGGTGCCCGGCTCCCTTCTGGAGGAGCTTCCGCGGTAAAAAGGGTCGAATACCTTATCGAGGTCATCCTCCGGTATTCCCTCGCCCGTGTCCCTGACATTGACGACGGCTTCCTTTGCATCACAGTATGCCTCCAGCACGATGGCGTCGCTCTCCCCCGTGTGCTGCATCGCGTTGATGATGAGGTTCTCGAACGCGCGAAAGAGGAGTGGCCGGTCCCCCCGCACGATGAAACCGGGTTCCACGTCTATGCGGGCCGAAAAGGAGCGTCTGTACAGGGACGCATCCTCCCCGTATACGCCCGCCACGTCCCGAAGAAATTCCCCAAGGTCGAGGTCCTCGTTCTTCAGCCGCCACTCGCCGGTCTCTATCTTCACGAAATCGATGAGCTGCACGATCCGCTCCTCGAGCAGGTGCGACTTTTCCCTGATGATGGAGAGGTATTTATTCATCTTTTTCGGATCATTCGCGAACCCGTCCGAGATCGCCTCGATATACCCCTCGATCGAGGTGAGCGGCGTTTTCAGGTCATGGGAAACGCCCATGAGAAATCTCGACCGCCTCTCCCGAGCCTCTTTCAGTTCCTTCTGCATCGAATCGAAGGAGCGCGTAAGCGATGCAAGCTCGTCATTGCCCAGGGGCGTGAGCTCGAAATCCAGGTCGCCCTCGGCGATCCTGCGCGTGGCTGCCATGAGCCGCTTCATGGGCCGGTTCAGGGACCGCATGATAATCAGTACCATGACGGATGCGAACACCACGAACGCCATAAACCCGAAGATACCGCGCTCGAGTACCCTGACGTAAAAGGGAACGCCCTTCCTGTCTCCGAGCGGTCTGGGAGGAAACATGATGAGAAGGGAACCGGCGACCTCGTCTTCCACGACGAGCGGTATGTTCAGCAGATGACGCTCAAGAAGCTCGCCCCCGTCTCCTCCGGCAAGGGGCAGGGAACTTATTCGTCCGATGGAAAAATCAGGGCTGTTGGAATAGACCACTTCACCGTCCCTGTCTATTACGACCAACCCGTCCTTGAGAACAGCCACCGGAGGTTCTTCGAGCGGCCCCTCTGTGGGGTCCTCCATCCGGCGGGCGAGCTCGTTCTCAAAATGTTCGATAATCCTGTCAATGGAATGTGGAGTGAGGGGCTTCTCCTTCCGGAAATAGCGGTATCCTATATAGGAGCTCAGGCCCATTATGAGGATGGGAATGAATATCGAACCGGCTGCGAGCAGAATGAGCTTTCCCCTCAACTTCACCGGGATTCCCCTCCCTCAAAGCTTTTTCCTCCAAGCGTATCGGGATTGAACCGGTACCCGAACCCCTTGATGGTTTCTATGTAACGGGGATTCGAGGTATTCTTTTCTATCTTCTTCCTGAGCCGCTGCACGTGTATGGCGACGGTTGAGATATCTCCGTACATCCTTCCCCATACCTCCTCGTATATGGTCTCGGGGGTCATGGCCTCCCCCGGCCTTGATGTGAGACACTTCAGCAGCTCGAGCTCCTTGGGCGCAAGACCCACGCGCGACTCCCCCCTACGCAGCACGTTTCCGGCCGTATCCAGCGTGTAGGGACCGAAACGGATCTCCGATGTTTCGTTTTCCGGAGATGAAAAACGCCTTCGCAGATGCGCCCGGACCCGGGCCGCGAGCACCCGCGGGGAGAAAGGCTTGGTCACGAAGTCGTCCGCACCGATACCGAGACCGAGCACCAAGTCCTCGTCCGCGTTTCTCGCGGAAACGATGATGACGGGCAGTGCGCTTTCCTTCCGCAGCGTCTGAAGGAATTCGAACCCGTCCATTCCGGGCAGGTTGATGTCCAGCACCACGAGATCGAACTCCCCCCCCTCCAGCGCATCGAGTCCCAGCTCCGCGGTACGCACGTGCTTCGTTTCCAGTCCCTCCCTTTCAAGGTACACGGAAATAAGCTCGCCGATCTCGGGTTCGTCCTCGATGATCAGAATCCTGGCCCTCATGTCCGCACTCCCGTTTCGAATCCGGTCCGGCTCCCGGTTCACCGCAGCAGTCCTTTCAGAATATATACCCATCGGTCCTCGTCAGCCACCGCAACTTCACGCTCCCGTCACGAAGCACTTGATGCCTTCGTCCGGGAAAGCGGCCTTTATTTCCAGTACCGCCTCCTCCATCGCCTCTGCCTCGGCCTCGTCGCAGTAGATGACGAGCATGAAGTTCTCCTCGGGCCACACGTGATCCCCTTTTCTGGAACCGGACCCGCCCCTGCCGTGCACCACGGGAATCATCGTGTACCGCGAACCGATTCCGCGAGCGTCGAAAAGCTCGATCAGGTTGTCTTCCACCGATTTGTTCGCCATGATCTCAAGCCGTTTCATACACTTCCTCCCTTTCCCGGTCAACCCGCGTAACTTTCGGTACCGGGGCTTCCGCCCTGCTTTTCCCGTGATTTCTGTTGAAAACCGCGTAAAGTACGGGGATGAGAAAGAGCGTCATGACCATGCTCGCGCCGAGCCCTCCGATCACGGTCCTTCCTATGGGCTGCACCATCTCCGCGCCCTCTCCCGGAAAGAAACCCATGGGTACCATGGCGAGCATCGTGGTAAACGTGGTCATGAGAATGGGTCTGAGCCGGTGCCCGCCCGCCTCGATGCAGGCCTCCCTTATGGAAAGCCCCCGCTCCCGCAGCAGGTTCGTGTAGTCCACGAGCACGATGCCCGTGTTGACCACGACGCCGAAGAGCATGACCACCCCGACCATGGAAAACAGGTTGAACTGGTCTCCCGTGATGAGGTTCATGCCGATAACGCCGATGAGCATGGTGGGTATGGTGAAAAACATGATAAACGGATCCTTGAAGCTCTCGAATTGTGCGGCCATGACCCCGTACACGAGGAAGAGCGCGATCACGGCGATCGCGAGCATGGTGGGAAGGTACTTCATCACGCTTCCGATATCCCCGCCGTACTCGATTACGAGATCTTCGTCCTGTATGATATTCGCCCCGACGAGGCTTTCTATTCTGTCCTGTACGTCGTTCGTTTTGACACCGGGGAGGAGCCCGGCGGTCACATGAATGACCCGCGTCTGGTCCTCGCGGTTGATCGTAACGGGACCCTCGCTCCGTGTCATTGAGGCCACGTTGGAGAGGGGAACCAGTCCCGTGGTCCCTGCAGGGCCCGTGGTCCCTGAAACGAAGATCTTCTCGAGGTCCGGAATCGAGTTCCTGTCCCCTTGGTCGAGAATGACGACCACGTCGTACTCGTCGCCTCCGCTCCTGTACTGCGTCGCCGTTATCCCGTCCACGGCTGCATTCAGCTCATTGCCGATCTGGCTCACGGTAAGCCCGAACTGAGCCGCACGCTCGCGGTCGATGATTATTTCCATTTCGGGAAGACCATCCTCCATGCTGATATCGGGCTCCGTCACTTCCGGGACATTCTCGATCAGAAGCTTCCGAATCGCGGCCGCCGCATCCCTGCCCCTGTCCAGGTCGTCGGAATTGATCACGATATCGATGGGGTTTCCTATGAACATCCTGGCCATATTGTGCCCGAGATCGAATGAAAGCCGGGCTCCCGGAAAGTCGTTGAAATGGGCCCTGAGTGTCGTTTTCGCCATATCGGAATCAAACGACCGTTCATCAGCATCGGGCAGTATCACGGTGATGCTCCCCCTATGGGAGTTGGACCCGCCGAAGAGCGATCCCATGAATCCGCCCGACCCCGCATCGATAAGGATGTCGTCGTATGCCGGTATCTCGTTCTTCACTATCAGCTCCAGCTCCCGCAATACCCCTTCCGTGACCTCGAGTGTGGTCCCGAGCGGCAGCTCCACGTTCACCTCGACCGTATCCTCCTTGGACTCGGGCATGAGGGTGAAGCCCGTCCGCGATGACAGCATGAGACCCGCGATGAACACGAGCGCGACGACCGTAATGGTGACCGTTTTGTGGTCCAGTACCGCCCCGAGTGCACGCTTGTACGCCTGCTCCAGGCCCCTGAGCATCCTCTCCATTCCGTTGTCTATCTTTCGCAGGAGCCTGTTTTTTACCTGTTTCTGCCTGTTCGTCTGCAGGGGCAAAAATCTGCTCGAGAGCACGGGCACGAGGAAAAAGGCCACGAGCAGGGACGCGAGCAGAGCGATGATGATGACGAGCGCGAAGGAGGTGAAAAGAACACCCATCATCTCCAGTTTCCCCTTCAGCATGATCATGGGGAGAAACACGCATATGGTGGTCAGGGTCGAGGCGACGATCGCGTTTATCATCTCCTTCGAGCCGAGTATGGCCGAGAGCTTCAGCTTGGTTCCCCGTTCGCGGTAGTTGTGGATGTTTTCAAGGATCACGATCGAGCTGTCAACCACCATACCGATGCCGAGTGCGAGCCCGGCCAGGGTCATCATGTTCAGGGTCAGCCCGGAGAAGTAGAGGCACATCATGGTCACGAGCAGTGCGATCGGAATAGCGAGCCCCACGATGAGCGTGGCCTTGATCCGCCTGAGGAAGAAGAAGAGGATACCGACCGCGAAGAGCAGCCCCCACAGGGCCGATGAGATCACCTGGCTGATGGAGTTTTTGATCTGTCTCGTGGTATCGCCGACAACCTCGACCTGCACACCCTGGGGAAGCCCGGCGTTGATCGTATCGAGACGCTCCTTGACCGATTCCGCCACGCTGACCGAGTTCTCCCCTGACTGCTTCTGTACCATGATGTACACGCCGGGCTTGCCGTTAATGTACACCGTGCTCTCCACGTCCTCGAAACCGTCATAAACAACGGCGATGTCCCTGAGCTTTACCGGAACGAGTGTGGAATCCCCGCTTCGCCGGTAGACCACGACCGTGTTCTCGATCTGGTCGAGGCTCGAGTACTCGCCCGACGTCCGAAGGAGAAAGTTCGTCTCTCCCTCGGTGACGTACCCTCCCCCGATCTGTATGTTGTTCGCGGCGAGCTGCGCCGCGACCTGCGTCAGGGTCAGCCCGTACGCCTCGAGCCTGTTCTGTGACGCCTCGACCCGGACCATACGCTCACGCCCGCCCGAAACCGCGGTCATGGCCACGCCGTCGACCTGCTCCAGCTTGGGCTGCACGATGTCCTCGGCTATCTGGCGCATCTCCTCCGGGGACCGGTCGCCCCGCATGGCGAGATCGAGAATTGGAATCATGGAGGTATCGAATTTAAATATCTGGGGTGTATCAGCCTTGTCAGGGAGCATACCCTTGATGATCTCGAGCTTGTCGCGCACCTCGTTCGTGGCTTCGCTCAGATCGGTACCCCAGGTGAACTCGAGGCTGATCATGGAATGTCCCTCTGAGGAGGTCGAAGTGATCTCCTTGATACCGCTCACATTGCTCAGCGTACCCTCGAGATTACGCGTCACGTTCTGTTCCACTTCTTCAGGACCCGCGCCCTGGTAGGACGTGATGACCAGGAGCATCGGGGGTTCGATCTCAGGAAAGAGGTCGATGGGGATGTCACGCACGATGTATATGCCTATCCCGATGATGAGGAGAAAGAGAATGAATATGGTCACCGGCCTGTTGACGATCGTTTTTATGAGGTTCATGCGCCGCCTCCCTCCCGTGCATCATCTACCGCCGGAGGCTCGGTTACGCGAACCTGTACGCCGTCCTCCAGGAGAGTCTGCCCCTGTACGACCACGGTTTCGCCCCGCTCCAGTCCCTCGAGGATCTCGACCCTTCCGTCCACCAAAATGCCGATCTTCACGGCTCGCTGTACCGCCTTGCTTTGGCCGCCTTTTGTTTCCGGCGCGGAATCGGATCTCTGGTCCCCGGCTGCGGATGCTTTCGCTGCGGGCCGCCCGCTCTCGTCCACGACGAACACGACTTCGCTCCCGCCTCTGCTCACCACGCATCCCGATGGTACGTGAACCGCGTTGTCCCTTACCCCGGTGACGAGTCTGACTTCCGCGAACATCCCGGCCTTGACGATCCGCTCCGGATCCTCGAAGCCGAGTGTGACCTTGAGCGTCCTTGACACGGCATCGAGGGCGGGGCTGACCTGGACCACCCGTGCGGAGAAGCGCTTGTCAGGAAAACTCTCAAAGGCAAGCTCCGCCTTTCCCCCGATCCTGACCGAGGACGCGAACCGTTCGGGAACCCGCGTCTCGACCTCGAGGTTTCGTAAATTTCCGATCTCCGCGACCGGCACGGCCTGCGTTACGCTCTGCCCCTTTTCGACGAATATGTCCATTACGGTACCGGATATGGTCGATTCCACCGGGCTCTCCACGTATTTTCCGCCCGGCTTCGACGGATCCACCAGAACGACGGTCTCGCCTTTTCTTACATAATCGCCGATCCGTACCGGGACACCGCTCACCTTTCCCGCGATATCGGGAAACACCTGAACGCGCGTGCCCGCCACGACGTCGCCGTTTATCTTGATAGAGCTCTCCATTCTTCCCTGTTCGGCGGTCGCGACGCGTACCGGGAAGACCGTCTCCTCACGGGCTGATGAGGGGAACCCTCCGGGTCCCGGCCTTTCCGGTCGTGCCGAGCCTCCGCGGCCCGGGGGATTTTCCCCGGACCCCGGCCTGAACCCGCACCCGAACTGCAGGAACAGCATCGCTCCCCCGATGAGCACCAGGACCACGGGGATAACGAACAGTCTCCTCTTCTTCATCCTCTCGCTCCTTTAAATATTTTCATCTTTAAAATCAGATTCGTATTCCGTCACAGATCCTCCAGCCCCGCCGCATCCATCAGATCGAAGAGCGCGGTCTTGTACCCGTATACCGCCTGCAGGTACCCGAGCTGCGCGGAATTCAAAGCCAGCTGGGCGTTCTGCAGGTCGAGGCTCGTGATGAGCCCCGAGTCGTACCGCTCGCACGAAGACTCGTAGAGGCTCGCCGCGAGCTCGACCGTCTTCTTCCCCGATTCGATCTTGGATTTCTGCTTTTCGACCGTGAGTAGTCCGTTGTCTATGGCAAGGGTCACACCGGATGCGAGCTCATCGAGATCGGCTCCCGCTTTCTCTGCTTCCAGCTCCCCGGCCTTCACCCGGGCGCTCTCCCCGCTCCACGGGAAAAGGCTCGAAATCGGAACCTGCACCGCGACGCCCGCGCTGAGATCGCCGTCCCACGCACCCTCGCCCCAGTATCGCGGATCGCCGGTCGCCGTATCGAAACCGCTCGATATTTTATAGCCCGCGAATCCCGTGATCGTGGGCCGCCTCTGCGCACGGTTCAGCTCGTTCTGCACGTCATGAAGTTTAAGGGCCTGCCGCGAGAAACCGATGGCATGGTTGTTCGATATCGCCCGTTCCACGAGGTCCTTCCTGTCGAGGTCAGCGTAAGCCTCATCGAGGTCTCCCACGAGCTCGAGCTGCAAGCCCTCCTCCCCGCCGTCGATGCCGAGCAGATTCATCACGGCGAGCTTTGCGTATTCCACGCTGTTCTCCGCGTCGATAAGGTCGGATTTAAAGCTCTCGAGGTCCGCCTCGACGCGCAGCACCTCGTAATCGGGTATGAGCCCTGAATCGTACCGTTGACGGGTCGTGACGAGTGCGTCCTCCTTAAAGGCCAGGGTCTGTTCCTGTACCTCGAGCACGGCGAGCGCGAGGAGGTACCCGTAGAAACCGCGCTTTATCCGTACGGTCAGGCTCCTCTGTGCCTCCTCGTAATCGAGCATGGAAAGGTGTTCCTGTTCCTCGGCCAGCCGCATGGCGTTCCTTAATTTCCCGAAGGTGGTGATGGTCTGCGTGACGTCGGCCGACACCGTGACCGGGTCCTGAGATGATTGGTAGCTTCCGGGAATCGTAATCCCGCCAAGCGTCATGTCATCGGATTTCATCTCTTCAAAGAGGTGCGTATAGGTGGCGGATACCGACACCCCCGGGTAATAGGACGCCCGGGCGGACCGGACCCCCTCCTCCGCAACGCGGGTTTCGAGCTGCGCGGAGTCGATGGAACCGCTGTTCTTCAAGCCCAGCGCCACGGCCTGTTCGAGGGTAAGTCTCAGCGTTTCGGCACTGCCTGTCAGAGCTGTAATGAAAAAAAGCGCTGCCGCAAGGATGAATGCCCTTTTCATGATCCGGTTCTCCTTTCCATCGCATTTGCCGGTTTATAACCCGTTCAGTACGCAGACCAAATTTATTCCTTCGGTTCCGGAAAACAATGAACGGCGCATTAACTGTGGATAAACATCTGTTTAGGGTACCCGCAAAGGGATAATCCCCTCAGTCGGTGGGAACCCCCTTGCAATCGGCTGGAAACCGCCCCGTGCGAGGAAAGGTCGCCTTAATGGCTGTCCCCCTGGTGACAGTTCCTAAAGGAACTGTCACAAAAGGAACTTGCCCTCGATTGAGGCGTGTAACGCCGATTGAGGGGACTGTCACCGACGTCAGGGGATGAGGGAGGTGTTGAGGGCGTACTCGAGATCGATCAGGCCGGAAAGGCAGGCGTACTTCTCCTCGATGACATCAAGCCGTGCCTGGGCGAGGGTGTCCGAAGCCTCCTCCACGGTGAGGATGTCCGTGATGCCTGCTCCGTACTCCAGCTCGGTCAGCTCCCAGGTTTTCAGGGCCAGCTCCTCGTTCTTTTTCAGTACCTCAAGGGTCCTGTACGATTTCTTTAGACCGAGTACGAGCGTCCGTATCTCGATCTCCCCGAGCCTCGTGGTGGACTCGAGCTCGATTCTCGCCTTCTCGATCGAATCATCTATACCCGCGAGCTTCACTTTGCTCGACGACCCCGGTATGAAACCGTCCAGGGGAAATGAGAGAGAGATACCGAAGGTATTGCGTTCCGTCCAGTTTTCCCCGGACCAGGATCCGGTAAAGGGATCGTTCAGACCGAGATTGTAGGAGTAGGAGAATGAAAGCGAAGGCATGAATTCATCCGCTTTGGCGAGCTTTCTTTCGTTTTCGAGTATCTGCAGGGCGCTTACATCGCTCCGAACGTCGAGCCTCCCGCCGAGGTACTCGTCCGCGAGCGTACTTCCATCGAGGCTGATATACTCGGGTTCAATAGTGCCCGCCGGCGTGATGCTCGTCCCCGGCTCGAAGCCGAGCATATACGTGAATGACAGCAGCGCATCATCATACGCGAGCCGTGCCGCCTCCAGGTCGGGCCTCAGCTTTTCAAGTGCCACGAGGGCGTTCAGCATGGTCAGCTCGGAGACGAGGCCGTTTTCATAGCTGGTCTTCGTCAGTGCGTACCGTTTCTGCGCGGTCTCTATGGTGCCCTCCGTTATTCCGATCCTCTCTTTCAGGAGAATGAGGTTGTAAAATGACTTTTTCACGTCACGCTCGATCAGCTTCTCAGCCTCCTCGAGCGTCAGCAGCCCCTGTTTATAGGAGAGTTTGACGTCGTTTATGGAGTATTTGTTCACGGGAGAAAGCGGAAGACCGGCCTGGAAACCGACGGACAGGCCCCAGGGGGAAGACGAAGCCTGTGATGAGGTCGTATCGCCGCCGCTGCGGCTGAGGCCCGTGCTCACACTCATGGAGGGAAGGAACGTATTCCATAAATAATCCTGCACCCGCTCCTTTGTTCCAAGTCCTATCCTCTCCGATTGAAGGGAAAGGTTGTTGCGAAGGGCCGTTTCAACCGCGGTCCCGATATCCATGACATCCTCCGCCCACAGGGGCGCAATCCCCATTACGATAAAGACCGTGAATAAAATGACTGTTTTCTTCATAATATATCTCCTCTCTGCAAATACTTACGAAGAGGCCGGCTCCCGCCCTCCCCTGTCGTTCTCACTATCCTATAAAAGCAAGAATGGTGCCAGCCTTAAAAACGGGGAAAAGAACAGTATAATACCGGTTTAATTAGGTAAAAACCGGTATTTATCCCGACAAGGGTCCGAAAACAGTTCTTTCACACCGTGAAAACATTATACGCCTGAAGAGGGTGTGAAAAGTTTTTACACTCCGTGCGCTTAAAACACCTTCTACTATACCTGATTTCACCGAATTTTTGGCACGCTTCTTGTTATATAAGAGGCATAAACCCGATTCAGGAGGAAAAAATGAAGGAGAGAGGAAAAAAACGAAGGTGGAGGTGGTTTTACCTCATGATCATCATACCCCTCGCGGCCGGAGGCGCATACCTGTATTTCAACAGTGATAACGGGAAGGCCTCGGCCGGCCCGACGGAATTCACCCTGCACACGGTTGCCTCCGTTGCCTCCACCAGTACGGTCGAGGTTTCCGGCAACATAGAGCCGATCCACGAGGAGGACCTCGGGTTCCTGTCCAGCGGCGAGGTCGTCGGGGTATACGTGGAGGAAGGTGACTACGTGAAAGCGGAAACGCTCGTGGCGGAGCTGGACGACAGCGACCAGATGCATGCGCTCGCGGTGCTCGACAACACGATCATGAAGGCGAAGATCTCCGGCTCGAAGGGTGACCTCGAGCTCCTGGAGCTCGAGCGGGAGAGTAAGCTGTCCGATCTGAGAAAACGAAAGCTCTACACCCCCATATCGGGCTTTGTATCCGAGGTGGATATCACTATCGGAGAGCTCGTTAAATCGGAGAACGAGATCGATGCGGTAGTACGCGTCATCGACCGCTCGTCCATGACCGCGGAGGTCGAGATCGACGAGCTCGACGTTCCCCTTGTCAGGGTCGGACAGCCGGTTAGTTTCTTTTTTGACGCGCTCCCTGATACCGAAATTGCGGGCAGGGTCTCCTTCCTTCCGGTGGAAGCCCGGGTCACGAGCGAAGGTATCGCGGTATTGGATGCGCATTTGATCATCGAGAACCCGCCCGACGAGCTCATCCCGGGCTACTCCTTTACCGCTGAAATAGGCGTGGGAGATGAGGAGAACCTGCTCGTTCTCGAAGAAGAGGCGATCATGGAGAAAAACGGGAAGCAAATCGTTTTCCTGCATACCGATACCGGAGAAGCATCCCTCCCGAGGGAAATCAGGACCGTGCCCTACGAAGGGGGGAAGGTACAGGTCCTCTCCGGGCTCGAGGAGGGCGACACCGTGGTAACCATGACATCGGCCCCCGCGGAAAGCTCTGAAAAGAACAGAGAAAAGGATTCAACGAGCGCGATCGAGATGCTCGGGCTGCCCCAGCGGCCGGGGAGCGGTGGACCTCCCCAGGGCGGAGGCAAACCATGACAACACGCACACTAGTGGATGAAGAAATCCGTACAGAGGAGCCCGTAAAGGTCATGCCGATCATACATGCCGTGAATTTGAAGCGCGATTACCTGCTGGGACAAACCGTTGTCAGGGCCCTGCGCGGGGTGAGCCTCGACATAGAACGGGGCGAGCTCCTCTCCATAATGGGCCCGTCGGGCTCGGGAAAATCCACGCTCATGCACCTCATCGGGTGCCTGGACACGCCGACCTCGGGATCGCTCGTGCTCGACTCCACGGACGTTTCACGAATGAACGAGGAGGAGCTCGCATACACCCGGAACAGGAAAATCGGATTCGTGTTCCAGCAGTTCAACCTCCTTCACCGGATGACGGTGCTCGACAACGTCATGACCCCGCTCATGTACGCGGGCGTGGCCCAGAAGGAGAGGAAGCTCAGGGCGACCGACGCCCTGGACAGGGTGGGGCTTTCCGACAGGCTGGGCCACAGGCCCGCCGAGCTGTCAGGGGGCCAGCGGCAGAGGGTGGCCATCGCACGGGCCCTGGTCACGGAACCGTCCATCATACTGGCGGACGAGCCCACGGGTGCGCTGGACACCGATACGGGAAGAACCATACTCGATCTCTTCACGCGCATTAATGATGAGGGGAAAACCGTGATCGTGGTGACCCATGACCCGGATATCAGCAGGTTCTGTAAACGCAACATAACCCTGCGGGACGGTCTTTTGGAGGAATGACATGTTTTTCGAAAACTTAAAGCTCGGATTCAAGGATTTCGGGTCCAACAAGCTCAGAACGGCGCTCTCGGTGCTCGGTATCGTCATAGGCGTGGCATCGGTCATCACCATTACGACACTCGGCGGATCCGCCACTTCGAGCATACAGGAGGAGGTCGAGGGAGCGGGCCTGAACGTGATCGCCGTTTTCCCGGGCAGGGACAGCGACAAAGAAGTCAGGCGGCTCTTCACACAGGAGCTCGCCGTGGAAATAGAAGAGACCATTGAGGGCGTACAGGACGTGCTCCCGGTCAATTCCGGACAGTACCTCCTCAGGATCGGGAAGAACAGCTACCAGTCCACCGTATACGGCGTGGACGAGGATTTTCAATCCGTGTTCGGCTGCGAGACGGAATCCGGAAGCTTCATTACGTCCCAGGACAATGAAAAGAGGAGGTCCGTCATCGTGCTCGGTTCCGAGATCGCCTCGGAGCTCTTCCCTGATGAAGACCCGCTCGGGAAACACGTACGGGTATTCAGGGAGGGCGTGGCAAGGAGTTTCAAGGTCGTGGGGGTCCTGATGGAACGCACCGAGACCATGCGCGTGGATTTCGACACGTCGGTGTATATTCCCTACTCCACTTATACGCAGCGGCTGCACCGGGTCGAAAATGTGGAAGACTACTTCATCGGAACCGCCGAAGGCACCGACGTGCTCGAAACCGCGGACCGGGTCGGCGATTTCTTTCTCGACCTCACCGGAAGCAGTGAGGCATACCGGGTCATGTCACCCGCCACCATGGCGGAGATGTACACGGGCATAACGAAAACGCTCAACCTCTTTCTCACGGGCGTGGCGGCCATATCCTTGATCGTGGGAGGGATCGGCATCATGAATATCATGCTCGTATCGGTTGCAGAACGCACAAAGGAGATCGGCATACGCAAGGCACTCGGCGCATCGCCGCGGGCCATACGGGGGCAGTTCCTCACCGAGGCCGTTATCCTGACCGCGCTGGGCGGGATCATAGGCATGGTCCTCGGAAGCGGGCTGAGCTTTCTGGGAACCTCGCTCCTCGGATGGTCCTTCACGCCCGGACCCGCGGCTTATCTGCTGTCCGTGGTCTTCTCGTGCTCCGTGGGAATTTTCTTCGGCCTCTATCCGGCCCACCGCGCGTCGAAGCTCAAGCCGGTGGACGCGCTCAGTTTCGAATAAGTTTGATCGTTGAATAATCCGATAACGGGGAATATACTCAAATAGTCATGCTCAGGGAAAAAGTACGAATCGCGGCGAGGCGGGGCGTTGTTTTCTACGTGCTCCTCACCTTCCTCTTCCTGATCTTCAGCGGGCTCCTGCTTGTGGTATTCAAGGGCGAACGGAAGAAAAACAGGGTGCTCATCCGCTACGAGGCGGAAAGGACCGCGCTCGACGTGGGCCAGGCGCTCATGCGGCCGGACGACATGGATGAAAATCTGCCACGGTCGGTTCTGGGATACGGGGCCTACAACGAGGAGGGCATGCCGATCCTGACATGGGGTTCCGCCCCCGACCGGTTCGATTTCGAGATCGATCCGCACCGGAACAGGCAGTACGTATTCAACAGGGCGGAAAAGACACTCACGCTGCTCGTGGAGCCGGGAAGACCCCCGGAACCCGGGTGGAGACCGCCGAAACAGGATAATGAACCGCAAACCATTCAACGGCGTCCTCCCGAACAGTTCGACAAAATGAACAGACCCCGGTATTTCTACCTCGAGCTGAGCACCGCGGATTATTACAAGAAGGCATTTTTTCTCACCGCCATGCTTATCGCGCTTCTCTTTATTCTCGCGGCAATACTCGTCATCGCCCTTTGGCTGTTCGAACGGTACCGGCGATACAGGGAAAAGCTTGAGGAACAGAAACAGCTCGTCCACCTCGGGGAGGCGGCCCGTACCCTCTCGCACGAGATCAAGAATCCTTTGAGCGCCATTCGCATCCGGGCCGGTATTCTGAGAAAGACGGTACCCGAGGAATCGGCGGAGGACGTGGAAATCATCGAGGAGGAGATCGACCGGCTCACCCTTCTCTCCGAGAAGGTGGGCGACTTCCTCAAGAAACCCCAGGGTACTCCGGAGATAATAGAGCTTGAGGTTTTCGTCAGGGACCTGCTCGCCCGGTACGGCGACAGCGTGACCGTGGAGGGGACCTCCCGGTGTCTCGTGTCCTTCGACCCGGACCGGCTCCGGTCCGTGGTCGAGAACCTCGTAAAGAACGCCATGGAGAGTGGAACAGGAAGCGGATCGGACGCCGTGGTACGCATCGTGGAATCAAAAAACCTCGTCACGCTTTCCGTTTTGGACAGGGGGACCGGAATAGAAACGGACATCGAAAAGAAAGTCTTCGATCCCTTCTTCACCACGAAAACCACCGGGTCCGGGATTGGGCTCGCCATCTCGAAACGCTTCGTGGAGGCGGCGAACGGAATCATCAGCCTTTCACCCCGTGAGGGAGGGGGAACGGAAGCGAAAATCGTCCTGAAACGGGAGAAAAATGAAGATCCTGGTCGTTGACGACGAAAGACACATACGCGACTCCATAAAGAAGTACCTCGAGCTCGAGGGTATAGAGGTGCGCTGCGCCGAGAACGGCCTCTCGGGCAGGCGCATGCTGGAGGAGGAGGTATTTTCCGCGTGCGTGGTGGACCTGCGGATGCCGGGCATGAACGGCCTGGAGCTGCTGAAGTGGCTCCGTACCGAAGGCCCCGGAACCCCGGCGATCATGATCTCCGCGTACGGCGAGGTCGCGGATGCGGTCGATGCCATGAAACACGGGGCGCATGACTACATCGTCAAACCCTTCGACCCGGAGGAGCTCCTCATCAGGCTGAGGAAGGTATTCGCGGAGCAGAGACTCCGCTCCAGTATGGAATCGGAAGAGGCACGGGAGACCGGAGACGACCTGATCGGCGAGAGTGCCGGGATGAGGAGTATTAAGGACCTGATCGGAAGGATAGCGGGAACCCCTTCCACCGTACTCGTCACCGGTGAGAGCGGGAGCGGCAAGGAGATCGTGGCACGGGCCATACACGCCCGGTCAACCGTCTCGGACGGACCCTTTATCGCGGTGAATATCGGGGGGGTTCCGGAGACGCTCGTGGAGTCCGAGCTCTTCGGCCATGAAAAGGGAGCCTTCACCGGGGCGGTATCCCGAAAGAGCGGCATGTTCGAGCTTGCGTCATCGGGCACGCTCTTTCTCGACGAGATCGGGGAGATGGCGCTGCACCTGCAGGTAAAGCTCCTCAGGGTGATACAGGAAAAGCGCGTCGCCCGGCTCGGAGGAACGGGCCTCATTCCCATAAACGCCCGCATCATATCCGCGACAAACAAGGACATCGAGAAGGAGGTTGCCGCGGGCCGTTTCAGGGAGGATCTCTTCTACCGGCTCAACGTGGTCCGGGTCGAGGTGCCGCCGCTCAGGGAGCGGCTCGAGGACGTTCCCCTGCTCGCGGGGAGATTTCTTCAAAAACTCAACCGAACCATGGGAAAAACCGTTCAGTCCATATCGCCGGACGCGCTTCAGAAGCTCATGCGCTACGATTTCCCCGGCAATGTCCGCGAGCTCGAAAATATAATGGAGCGGGCCTTCATTTTTGCAGAACCCCCGGGCATGAAGGCGGGTGACATCGACATACAGGAAACCCGCCGTTCGTCCCCGGGACCGGGCACGCTCAAGGACATGGAGAAACAGGCGGTTTTGACTGCCCTGCGCCGCTGGGACGGCAACCGAACGAGGGCGGCGGAGGAGCTCGGCATAACGAGACGTACGATCATCAACAAGATCCGGGAGTACGGTATTGATACCGCAACCCCGGATTCGCCGGATACCTGAAATCCCGCGTCACATGATCCTCATATTACTAATGCACCATCTTCTCAGCATTGATACCACCCACAAGAATCATACAACCATGTATTACCCCGTGCAAGTGTCCCTAAAGTAACTGTCACCAGGGGCTACAAATGCCTGTCCCCTCAAAGTGGCTGTCACCAGCGGTTACCCGGCGCACGTGTCCCCCAAGTCCTGTCCCCGCATTCGGCGGTATATATACCCATCCGAATAAACCGGAGGGAAGATGACCTCATTCTAATATAAATCACCCTGGCAACTTTCCCTTAATTATATGTCCCTAAATTGATTGTCCCCGAAGTAGAAACAATGCCCCACTATTTAATAAAGAAGCAACAAAGGCCTCCTGATACTCATTTGCATATACATAAATGGTAAAATAAATACCAAAGCCGAGATATACTCGTCCATATTAT
>Ga0180431_10003486_pt1 | contig 20239 bp, 19 predicted proteins | sample SS_ome_11_FD_132459 | JGI IMG/M metagenome (GOLD analysis project Ga0180431, IMG submission 132459) | Hypersaline lake sediment archaeal communities from the Salton Sea, California, USA - SS_1_MS_1 metaG | ecosystem: Environmental > Aquatic > Non-marine Saline and Alkaline > Hypersaline >... | reverse complement strand
TCCGCCGCGGTGACCCCGACTTTGGGCGGGGCCGGCTGATTGTTGAACTTGATCCAGAAGCACTCCAAGAGCTCGACGGCCCCCTCCCGGCTCAGCTCCCCGCGCTCGAGGTCCCGCTCGTAGAAGGGGAAGAGGTGCTGGTCCAGCCGGCCGGGGTTCATGGCGTCCCAGGGGTTGAGCTCGGTGATCACCCCGAGGTGGATGAACCAGTAGTGCTGGAGGGCTTCCCAGAAGTTCCGCGGGGCGTGGGCCGGCACCTGCAAGCAGATCTCGACGATGCGCTCGAGCTCGGCGCGCCGGGGTGCGCTCTCCCCGGCCGCCAGCTCCCGCGCCGCCGCAGCGTAGCGCCGGCCGAAAGTGATAATCGCCTCGGCACAGACCTTCATGGCCCGCAGCTGTTGCCGCTTGGAGAAGGCCTCGGGATCGTTGAGATCGTCGAGCTCCCCGAGGCGGCGGTTGATCTCCGCGATGAAGTCGAGGAAGCCCCGGCGGTAGAGCTTGCCGTCCATCACCGTGTGACCGGGAGCGCGCTGTTCCATGAACTCGGTGAACACCCCGGCCTCGTAGGCGGCCGTCCACTCGGGCGACATCTCCGCGAAGATGCGCTCGCGCATGGTCCTGCCCTGCCAGAAGGGAATGATCTCTTCGGCGTAGAGCTTGCGGGTGGTCTCGTCCACGGCGTAGGGGATCTTCGGACGTTGATCCAGGATATCCAGGTCGTCCGGGGTGTGGCAGCAGATCTCCGGGAAGGTCGAGGTGGCCTTGGGCGCGGGTCCCCGCTCGCCCACGATCAGCTCGCCGGGGTTGATGCACACCGTCATGTTTTCCATCAGATGCTGGAAAGCCCGGGCCCGGAGCATGGGAGCCGAGATCAGACCCGCGTTCTTGTAGGCGTGAGTCATCAGCAGGGCGCGCTCGGCGTTGAGCGACGGGCGAGCCTCCAGGCTTCGCTGCCGGAGCTCGGCGACTCTCGGAGTCATGGGGAGAGACCTCCTCTTATGCTCACTTCCAACCCCATCCGTCGCAGCGGCGCCGCGATCTCCTCGAGCCGCGTCGCGGTCGGGGAAGGGGTCGGGGGCAAGCCGTCTTGACGATGGAGCAATCGGTACTTTTCCATCCCCGCCGCATGGTAGGGCAAAAGCTCGATCGGCGGGCGGTTCGGCAGCGCGGCGACGAAGGCGCCGATTTGCCGGAGATTGTCCTGGTCGTCGGTCACACCCGGGATGATCGGCACCCGCACCCGGACGGCGTGGCCCGCCGCGCAGAGCTTGCGCAGGTTGTCGAGGATCACGGCATTGGATACGCCGGTTTCCCGCTGGTGCCGCTCATCGTCCATGATCTTCAGATCATAGAGGAACAGATCCACCAGGGAGCGTATCGCGTTGATGATCGGGAATGCGGCCGCGCCGGAGGTGTCGAGCGCGGTGTGAATCCCTTGCTCGCGGCAACCCCGGAGCAGGGCACCCAGGAATTCGGGCTGCGCCAGGGGCTCGCCCCCCGAAAACGTCACCCCTCCTCCCGATTCTTCGTAAAACGGCAGGTCCTTGAGGATCTCGGCCATCACCTCCGACACGGTGAGCTCGCGCCCGATGATCTCCCGGGCCTCGGTGGGGCAGGCATCCGCGCAGGCCCCGCAAGCGAGGCAGCCGTCCTCCGCGGTGGGCACCTCACCCGGGGCGGAGATGGCTTCGGCGGGGCACGCGGCCATGCAGTCGCCGCAGGCGATGCAGCGGTTTTCCCGGAAGACGATCTCGCGGGCCGAAGCCTGGCTCTCGGGGTTGTGGCACCAGCGGCAGATCAGCGGACAACCCTTGAGGAAGACCGTGGTCCGCAGACCCGGACCATCATGCACCGAGTAGCGCATGATGTTGAACACGATGCCCTTCAAGGTGATCTGCGGATTCGGCGGGGCGGAGGGATCAGGGGCTCGTTGACGGTAGCCGTGCATGGTAGAACCGATCCAACGTCGGCCCGCTCAGTCTAACCGGCGGCCGGGCGAGTGTCCATGATATCCTCGCCGGGCCCATGTCTCCGCGACCGCGCGGAGGAACCCATCAAGAGGAGAGTCGACATGTTTGAGAGCATCTCCATGGCCCCGCCCGACGCCATCTTCGGCCTGATCGAGGCTTTCCGCAACGACCCCCACCCCGAGAAGATCAACCTCAGCGCCGGGGTCTACGCGGACGAGCACGGCCGCACCCCGGTGCTTGCGGTGGTGAAAGAGGCCGAGCGACGGATCCGGGAGACCGAGCAGAGCAAGTCCTATCTGCCGATCCACGGCTCGGCGGAGTATGCCGGCGCCATCCAGCGACTGCTCTTTGGCGAGGATCACGAGATCATTGCGAACAAGCGGGCGGCCACGGCCCAGGCGCCCGGCGGCACCGGCGCGTTGCGGGTGGCGGGAGACTTCCTGAAGAAGCACTTCGGCGACACCACGATCTGGTTCTCCGATCCCACCTGGGTCAACCACTTCCAGGTTTACGAGGCGGTGGGGCTGGCGATCGCCACCTACCCCTACTTCGATGCCGAGCGCAATGCGCTGGCCTTCGACGCCATGATTGCCGGTCTGGAGAAGGTACGCCCCGGCGACGTGGTGCTGCTGCACGGCCGCTGCCACAACCCCAGCGGGGTGGATCCTACGCCCGCGCAGTGGGAGAAGCTCGGGGATCTCCTGGCCGCGCGGCAGGCCTTGCCGCTGGTGGATTTCGCCTACCAGGGCTTCGCGACCGGGGTGGAGGAGGATGCCGTGGGCGTCCGGATCCTCTGCGGGAAGGTGCCGGAGCTGGTGATCTGCAGCAGCTACTCCAAGAATTTCGGTCTCTACAACGAGCGCGTCGGTGCGCTGACCGTGGTCGCCGGCTCCGGGGAGGCGGCCCAGGCGGTGCTGAGCCAGGTGAAAAAGTGCGCGCGCGCCAACTACTCGAACCCCCCCGCGCACGGCGCCGCCATCATCACCACCATCCTCAACGACGCCGAGCTGCGGCAGGGGTGGGAGGAGGAGCTGCGCAAGATGCGCGAACGCATCCACGACATGCGCAAGCTCCTGGCCGCCGGCCTGGATCGGCGAGGGATGAAGCTCTCGCCGGCGGGCAACGAGTTCATCGTTCACCAGAACGGCATGTTTTCTTTCTCCGGCCTGAACAAGGCTCAGGTAGAGAAGTTGCGGGAGAAATATTCGATTTATATCGTGGGATCGGGACGCATCAACGTCGGGGGAATCACGCCTGGCAATATCGATCGGCTTTGTGATGCCATCGCCTCGGTGGTTGTCGCCGAGATTCCCGCATGAAAGCACCGGCGACGAGCGGGCCGCAGGAACGAGCGCCGGGGTTCGGGTGGCCGGCGCTGAAGCGCATCGTCGTGATTTTGCCATTGAGACACTAGGTCTAAATTGAATGCCGTCGAGGATTTCCCATGCCGCGAATCACCAAGGTCTACACCCGTACCGGCGACGACGGCACCACCGCCCTGGGCGATGGCCAGCGGGTCGACAAAGAGTCCCGGCGCGTCGAGGCGTACGGCAGCGTCGACGAGCTCAACTCCCAGATCGGAGTGGCGCTGACGGCCGGATTGACCGATCGCCTCGCTCCGGTGCTGCGCCGGATCCAGAATGAGCTCTTTCACCTCGGCTCGGATCTCTGCGTTCCCGAGTCCGGCAAAAAGCGCCTCCCGCTGCCGCAGATCGAAGACCGGCACGTGGTTTTCCTCGAGGAGCTGATGGACGAGCTCAGCGAGGAGCTCGAGCCGCTGGCCAACTTCATCCTGCCGGGTGGCAGCGTCGGTGCGGCCCATCTGCACGTCGCCCGCACGGTGTGCCGGCGGGCCGAGCGCCGGGTGGTGGCGCTCGAGCGTGCGGAAGCCGTCGGCGCCCACACCGTCGGCTACCTCAACCGCCTCTCCGACGCGCTCTTCGTGATGGCTCGCTACGAGAACCTCAAGCGCGCCACCGCCGACGTTCTCTGGGACAGTCACGCATGAACCCACGGCGACCCGCGGCCCCCGTCCTCGGCGACGCGGCCATCCTGGGGCTCGACAACGTCCGGCTGGAGCTTCCCCTGGCCGGGGTCGGCAGCCGCACGCTGGCCGCGCTGCTCGATTACCTCCTGCTGAGCTTTTTGATGATCCTGTGGTGGCTCGGCGGGATGATCACCCTGGGCTTTTTCGAGATGGGCGGCGGATGGATGGTGGCGATTCTCGTGATCGGCGCTTTCCTCGTGCAGTGGGGTTACTTCGCGGTGCTCGAGATCGTCATGGACGGGCAGACGCCGGGCAAGCTCGCCGTCGGGCTGCGGGTGGTATCGCACCGCGCCGGCAAGCCGAGCGCCGCGGCGATTCTGGTGCGCAACTTCCTGCGCCCGATCGACGTCTGGTTCGGTCTGCTGGTGATGGCGATCGATCGGCGGGCCCGGCGTCTCGGCGACTTCATCGCCGGCACGCTGGTGGTCCATCACCGCGAACCGAGCGTCGAAGAGGTACGGCTGCGGCGGTTCCCGTCGGGCTGGGGCGCGCGGGAGATCGCGGTGGTCGAGAGCTTTCTGGGCCGCGCCGCGATCATGGAATCGGCGCGTGCCTGGGGGTTGGCCAGGCAGTTGCTCGACTGGATCGATCATCAGGAGCCGGATTTCCTCCCCGCCGACTGGACGAGCACGCCGGATCCGATCCTGACCCTGCGCACGGCGCTCGCCGCGGAGAACGAGTGATGGACTACCTGCGCTTCGTCGAGCTGCGGGGTGGGAGCTGCGATGAGTTCGAGCAAGCTCTCCGGGAGGCGCGGCAACGGCCGCGCGCGGTGAGCTACGAGGATCTCGAGCAGCTGGCCTTCCGGTATCGTCAGCTGTTGCACGATCACGCCCTCGCCGCGACGCGTTACCCCGGCACCGCCCTGGCGCGCCGGCTGCAGCGCCTGGTGCTCGAGGGCACCCACTGGCTGCAGCGCGATACCGGCGAGCACCTGCCGTCGATCGGCCGCTTCGTCACCCGGAGCTTTCCCGGCGCGATCCGTCGCATCCTGCCGCTCATCGGCCTGGCCGCCGGCCTCTTCCTGCTGGCGGCGCTCTTCGGTTTCTGCCTGACGACGGTCGAGCCGGCTCTGGGATCATTTTTCATCTCCCCGGAGGCGATCGCCGAGCTCGAGCACGGCCGCTTGTGGACCGAGTCGATCTTCGCCGTCACCCCTGGTTCCGTGGCCTCGACGCGGATCGCCACCAACAACATGTCGGTCGCCATCATGGGCTGGGCCGGCGGCACGGTGGCCGGGCTGGGGGCGCTCTATGTGATCCTGCTCAACGGCCTGATGCTGGGCACGGTGCTGGCGCTCACCGCGCACTATTCGATGGCGGCGCCGCTGGCGGAGTTCATCGCCGCGCACGGTCCGCTCGAGATCAGCCTGATCCTGGTGACCGCGGCGGCCGGGCTGGCGGTGGGACGCGCGCTGGTGGTGGCGGCCGACCGGCCGCGCGGCGAGCTGCTGCGCGAGGCCGGCCGCGACGCCCTGATCGTGCTGCTCGGTTGCCTGCCGTGGATCCTGCTCCTGGGCTTTGTCGAGGGCTTCCTGTCGCCGGCCGCGGAGCTTCCCGTGACCCTCAAGGTCGCGATCGGGATGCTCCTCGAGATCAGTTTCGTCACTGTCGCGTGGAATCCGCTATGGGTTGAGAAAAAGGGATGACCGACCTCGATCTCACTCCGTTTCGTCTGCTGATCGACGGCATCGTGGTGCCGGCCCGGCGCCACGTCCGGGAGACGATATTGCCCGTCGCTATCCCCGTGGTGATTAGCAGCATCCTGCTGACGGTCGCCCAGCTGCGCTGGTTCCGGATCATGTCGAGCGACGATCCGAGCGCCGCCCCGGAATTCTTTGCGGGCTGTTTTCTCTTCATGCTCCTCGCCCTGGTGGTGACGATGCTCTATGGGCTGGTGTTTGCCGCTCTGACGATGGGGGCGATGCAAGCCGTCTCCGGCCGGCCGCGGATCCGCATGACCCAGGCCTGGGCCCTGGTCGTTCGGCCGTCGGTTCTGGGCACCCTGATCCTGATCGGGGTGGCGAGTGGCCTGAGCATGGCGATGTGTTATATCCCGGCCCTCTACGTGGTACCGGTGCTGAGCTTTGCGTTGCCGGCCATGGCCGACGAGGGCCTCCGCGGCTTCGCCGCTTTGCGACGCGCGGGCGAGCTCGCCCACTTCAACCCCACGGGCCGCTGGACCCAGATCCCGTGGTTGCAGATGCTGCTCATCCTCGTCGTGGGTTTCGTCCTTTACTACGCGGTTGCGTTCGCGGTGCAGCTTCCCTTCATCATCGCCCAGCAGGTCATCATCCTCCGCGAGGCGGCCGCGGGGCAGGTCGTCGACCCGGGAGAGCTGATGGCTTCGACCTTCTGGTTGCAGTTACCGGCGAACGTGCTCAACGCTCTGGCGACCGCGGTGACCTGGCTCTACTCGGCCTTTGGTACGTGTCTCCTCTTCCAGGAAGTGCGGCGGCGTAAGGAGGCCGGGGATCTCGAGGCGGCGATCGCTCGCCTGACGGGCCGGTCGGCCGAGTCGGCTTCCGGCACCGCTGGGGACCGGGACGTTTCCTGAGCCCGAGATAACCCTGTCCTTACGGCGATCAAGATGGTGGTGCTTCCCGTGTCTCGCCTGCATCCGCCTCATCAGAATCCGGAGCGAGCGAAGCACTGCGGTCTAAGTGGCCTGGTCCCTGTCGACGCGCCAGAAGACAAGATGGGCGGCACTGCCCCTTGCCAAGAGGTTACAAAATCTCCGATCGGCACGGCTCTGATTTCAGCGTCGAATAACAACACCGTTCGTTTTAGAATAGGTGGCGAGAAGAGCCTTCGTGCTGAGCTCTCAGGTAACCCTAGCTGAGAGCCTGACCGAGCGGTAGCCAGGCGATGGTCTGCGACCCCAAGTTCTCTATGTCTCCCACGGGAGGATGCACGGTCAACATCGGGTAGCTTGAGACTGGCACCGCCGAGTAGCGCGGCGCATTGATGCCCGCGCGGTTGTACCGGAAGCGGCGCCACGCCATGGGGAAGTTCAGGGCAGCAACTGCGCCGCGGCGATCTCCAGGGGCCGCGTTCCGGCGACGTGGAGCGGGATCATGTCGTCTTCGTGCACGATCCGAACCATCGCATAGTGCCCCGCGGCGGCATTCGGCCTTTTATAGATCTCGAACCGGCGCTCGGCGAGGTTGACGATGATGTACTTGGGAATCCCGGCGGCGGCGTAGATACGCCGTTTGGTCGTCCGGTCGTGCTTGAGGGAACTGTCGGAGACCTCAGATCAGGCAGAGGACGTCGCCCGGCTGGGGATGACGTTCGAGGTAGTCTTCGGGGCCGCCGCGGATCACCGCACCATCGGGCTCGGGCTCGTGGCTCGGCGGGATGGTGACGGGATTGTGCAACCGCAGGTGGCAACCACGCTTTTCGAGATCCGGCGCCAGCAACGTCATGCGGCTGGTGACGAGCGCGTGGAGGGGACTGACCGGCTTCGGCCCTCCTCGGTCTTTGTAGACGAGCAATCCGTTGAGTAACTCGACGGGTTCGTCCTCGTTCAGGATTCCGGCCTCCCGCATATGATGGTATTGCTCGACGCTCAGCGACACCTCAGGCTTCCTCGTTCTCGCGGCACTGGCTCTCGATCTCTTCGCGGTGGGAGCGGGCATAGGCCCAGGCATTGGCAAGATCCTCGGCGTTCAGAGTCGGATAGCACCGCAGGATGTCGGCCTCACGGGTGCCCAACCGGCGGGCCTGCTCCAGGAGCCAGACCGGTATCCGGGTGCGCACGATGCACGGCTCTCCGCCACAGACCCCGGGCGTGCTGACGATGCCGGGAAAGGCATCGCCGATATCGCGGGTCACCCACTGGAGCAGCTGCGCCTTCTCGGCCCGGCTCATGCTGGCCAGCAGCTTCTCGGCTTCTTGTAACGGGCTCACGGGATCCTCCTCGCTGCATCCCAATGATGATACACCAGCCGATGGGCTGCCCGAGGAGACCTCGGAATCCGCCGCCGGGCGGCGATCACAGCGGATTCCCTACGCCATGGGTCGAGCCGGCCCATCGGAGCCACGTTCCGGCCCGGTCCTGGCGGTTCGCGATCCGGTTCTGGGCGTCTTCCTCTTCTACGATCGGTCGCTCGTCTGAGCCGGACGGACCAGGTACCCGCCCGCTAGCCGGCGGGGATCAACGACCTGCGTAGCACATCGTCGACCAACTGGTGCAGTGGAATGTTCATCGCCGCGGACCGTTGGCTGGCCACCTTGTAGATATCCTCTCTGATCTCGACTTCGTAATGCCGGCGCCGGATATCGAACGTCGCATCGACGGTGACGAATGCATCCGGGTAGTCGGTGGTGTCATGGGTGTCCCAGAATTCCGCAATCTCCTCAAGGGACGCGGATTCGTCAGGTAGAGGGTCACGGGTTGCGGCGGTGTTTGGCATAGTAGGATCTCTCCCCGGAGGTCATGTCTCGCGCGGATACCGGCATGGCGACGAGAGGTGCGATCCTGATGACAAAAGCCACGACCTTTCGGCCAGATTCAGTCTGCCCGTAGACCGCATACAGATCCTGACCCGGTCTGTGCCCTCGTTCCTGTCGCCGAACCAACGGTCTGCGCTGTAGCACTTCCTCAACCTCGTGCGGATCAAGCAAGTGCTTGTTCTTGATCTTCTCAACGAACTGGTGTCTCCATACGACTTCGCGGAATTTCAAAGCCCTCAACCTCAGATTCTGGTGACGGCCCAGGCTTCCGTTGCCCTGGGCCGAACCTCACGGCCTGGGCCGAACCTCACGACGGCCATTATACCCCAGGGTGGTACGGCGTGCCGTCTAATCAGCGCGGCCATGGCCTTGGCCTCCTCCAGCGGACGCAGATCCTGCCGCTGCACGTTCTCGATCAGCGCCAGCTCGTCCGTGCTCCCCTCGGCGCCGTGATGGTCTCGAACCAACCGCCGGTCGCGCTTATCCACTTTGTGGTATGCTGGAAGGTCCCGTACAAAGACCCTTTGGAGACACCATGAGGACCACGAGATTCAGCGAAGACGTCCGGCCCATCAGCGATTTGAAACAAGGTGCAGCCGAGATCGTGGAGCACAGCCGGAGGTCCCGGCGGCCGGTGCTCCTGACACGCCGAGGGCGGGGCGTAGCCGTGTTGCTCGGCCTCGACGACTACGAGGCGCTGACCTATCGTGCCGCCTTCATGGAGGCTGTCGAAGCGGGTGCCGATGCCGCCCGTAGCGGCGATCTGCACTCCCATCAGGAGGCCGCGAAGATCCTCGATTCTTTCGGCGAGTAGGGCGGTGGGGGAATACACCACACTCATACCGTATTATCTATGAGCTCCGCGAAGAGAAGGTCGTGGTGCTTCGGGTCTGGCACAGCCGGCGGGATTTAACTCGCCTTGAACGGGAGCTCGCTGCTGACTCAGGATGGTCCCCCGGAATCCGCCGCTCGGCGGCGATCACGGCGGATTCCCTACGCCCGACAACGGCTCCTCCTCGCGCCAGGCGACGCCGCCGTCGGCGTAATGCTCCCGCTTCCAGATCGGCACTTCGTGCTTGAGACGCTCGAGGGCCGTACGGCTGGCCTCGTAGGCGGCCTGCCGATGCGGCGCGGCCACCGCAATGACGACGCTTGCCTCGCCCACCGGGACCTCTCCGAGACGATGCACGATCCCGACCCGGCAACCCCCGGCCTCAAGCTCCGAGGCGATGCGCCCGAGGGCCTTCTCCGCCATCGGCCGCTGCGCGCTGTAGGTCAGCCGCACCACCTCCCGGTCCTGGTGATGGTCGCGCACCGAGCCCACGAAGACGACCACCGCGCCACAGCCCGGGTCGGCGACCGAGCGCTCGACCGCGGCCACGTCGATCGGCTCGTCGACGAGGGCCACGCGCGGCGGCGCTCCTGAGCCGCCGGAAACCGGGGGCAGGAGAGCCACTGCGCAGCCGTCGGAAAGAACGCGTTCCCCGGCCGCCAGCTCGTCGTCGACCGCCACCGCGAGGCGCGGCCAGATCGGTTCCAGGGCCGGGTAGCGGGCCGTCAGCTCGTCGCGGAGCTCGGCCAGGCCGCTCCCCTCCGGCAAGGTGATCTCAAGCGACTCCCGGCCGAGGACGTCGCCGGCGGAGGCAAAGGCTTCGACGTGGATCTTCATTGCGAAAGGGGACGGGCGAAGTAGAGTTTGCGGTTGCCGGCCTGGAGGTGCTCCTGGCGCAGGATCTCGAAGTGCTCGCCGAGGCAGGCCTCGAAGACCGGGATCTCGTAGTCGTGGTAGATGTCTTCTTTGTTGCGCAGGAGCTTGCGGACCATCGGGTCGTCCTTGGTGACGAACTCGATCACCAGGTGTGAGCCGAGACTGGCCAGCCAATCGACGAACTCCGGCAACGGAATGTTCGCGGTGATCACCATGTGGTGGATGAGCGCCAGGCAGAGCGTCAGCTCCGGCCGCGGCCGCTCGCTGAGCGCCTTGCGCTCGCGGTGGCGCCAGCCCAGGGCCGGGGAGGCGTCGGCGAGGTTGCCGACCAGCGGCAGGATGTTCCCCGGTCCCTCGGCGGCGAGCCGGCGGTACAGACGATCCACCGCCAGGTGATCGGCGTCGAGGGCCACGACGTAGTCGGCATGCTCGGCCGCAATCCGGCTGAACACCCCGGTATTCGACCCCAGATCCCAGACCAGCCGCCAGTGCCGGGTGGCCGCGACCTCGCGGACGAAGCGCTCTTTGATCTCGCGGTTCTCGCGATCGTAGGAGTTCTCCTCGGCGTACTCGGCCCACTCCGAGCGGCTGCGACGCCAGGCCAGCTTGCCGACGATCTTGCGCAGCCGGCGGACGTTGTGGGCGATCATCTCCTTGCGGAAACCGGCCTGACGCAGCTCCGCGCGCACGCTGCGCTCGGCCGAGGCGGCGCTTTCCCGGGCGCTTCGCGCCTGGAGCTTCGCCTGCAGGTAGACGTCGGCAAAAACTCCGGGGCGAAAGCGGTCGCGCAGGCGGAGAAGGCGGTTGCACTCCTCCGGGGAGATGCCGTCGATGGCACCGCGCAGCCAGGGCTGAAACGAGACGTCCCGGTACGCGGTCAGGACGAGCGGATAGAGGAAGAGCTGACAGAACTGCAGGTATCCCACCCAGGGATCGCCCTCGACCCACTTCTCGAAGGAGGCCACGTCGATGAACACCGGCCGCGCGCCCTGCCACTGGACGTTGTAGGCCGAGGAGTCCTTGAGGATCAGCCCTTCCTCCAGGGCCTCCAGGAGCAGCTCGAGCTGCAGCTCGGCGGCGTCGCGCAACATGCTGAACGACCATTCGTAGGGGTAGGAGACGAAGGGAATGGGCTCGTGCTCCAGGACCGCCACCCAGTGGGGTGAGAGCGCGCGGAGCTCCGCCTCCGGGAAATCCACCTGCCGGGTGGCGACGACCTTGCCCTCCTCCGTCAGGCGGTGGAAGAAGCGGGTGGCTGCCAGGGTCTCCCAGGCCGCGAAGGCGCGCGGGCTCAGAGCCCGCAAGACGCGGTCCTCGAGGGTGAAAACGCGGCCCTCGCGGTCGCGGAAGGAGCCGGGATCAAGCTGCGGGCTCGTCATGCTCCGGCTTCTCGCGTCCGAACCGAGCGAGGAGCTTGCGCCAGTAGAGTTTGACCACCACTCCGAGACCGGCGACGCCGCCGAGGACCAGCGACAGGAACATGCTGCCGGAGGCGGGATCGAGGTAGGCGTGGGCCGGCAGCGCCACGAGCGCCAGGCAGCCTCCCAGGACGAGATGAAGCGAGCGTCTCTGCATGCGGACATTGTGGCATCGACTCGCAAACGCTGTCAATGCGCCCCGATTGCGCTCTGGGCAGTCCGGGCACGTATAATCCGGTTACCGGAGGATCGAACCTTGAGCATCATCGAAAGCCGACTCAAGCAAGACGACAACTTCGAGCGCCGCCTCAGAGCGTGGCGTCGCGAGGTCGCACGGTTGAAGACCGAGGGGGAGAAGATCCGTCTCGGGGGTGGCGAGAAGGCCCGGGCCAGGCAGAAAAAGCAGGGGAAGATGCTGGCCCGCGAGCGGGTCGAGGCGCTGTGCGACCCCTCGAGCTTCCTCGAGCTCGGCCTGTGGGTCGGGCACGGCATGTACGAGGAGTACGGCGGGGCACCGGCCGGAGGCGTGGTGACGGGGATCGGCAAAATCCACGGCCGCGACGTGATGGTGGTCTCCAACGACGCCACGGTCAAGGCCGGGGCCTGGTTCCCGATCACCTGCAAGAAGATCCTGCGCGCCCAGGAGATCGTCATGGAGAATCGGCTGCCGGTGGTCTACCTGGTCGACTCGGCCGGAGTCTTCCTGCCGATGCAGGACGAGGTCTTCCCCGACAAGGAGCATTTCGGCCGCGTCTTCTACAACAATGCCCGGATCTCGGCCGAAGGCATCTTCCAGATGGCGGCGATCATGGGCTCGTGCGTGGCCGGCGGCGCCTACCTGCCGATCATGAGCGACGAGTCCCACATCGTCGAGAAGACCGGCTCGATCTTCCTCGCCGGCTCCCACCTGGTGCAGGCGGCGATCGGCGAGAAGATCGACAACGAGGAGCTGGGAGGGGCCATCGTCCAGTGCGACATCTCCGGAGTCGTCGATCACCGTCACCCCGACGACGCCTCGTGCCTGAAGAAGATCCGCAATCAGTTCTCCCAGCTGGCAGCGGGAGAGGTGGCCCCCTTCGCCCGCCGCGAGCCGCGCGAGCCGCGCTACCCGGCCGAAGAGCTCTACGGCGTGCTGCCGCTCGATCGCATGCGCCCCTACGACACCCGGGAGCTCCTGGCACGGCTCCTCGACGACAGCGAGTTCGAGGAGTACAAGACCACCTACGGCCAGAGTCTGCTCTGCGGCACCGGCTGGATCGACGGCTGGGCCGTCGGCATCGTCGCCAACCAGCGCTCGATCGTGTCGTCGAAGACCGGCACCGGCACGGCCGACAAGGAGCTCCAGATCGGCGGGGTGATCTACTCCGATTCAGCCGACAAGGGGGCCCGCTTTGTCGAGCTCTGCAACCAGAAGCAGATCCCGCTCGTGTTCATGCAGGACGTGACCGGATTCATGGTCGGCAGCCGCGCCGAGCGCGGCGGCATCATCAAGGACGGCGCCAAGCTGGTCAACGCCGTCGCCAACTCGGTGGTGCCGAAGATCACGCTTTTCGTCGGCAACTCCTACGGCGCCGGCAACTACGGCATGTGCGGCAAAGCCTATGGCGCGCGGTTCCTCTACGCCTGGCCGTCGGCGTCGATCGCGGTCATGGGGGGAGACCAGGCGTCGAAGACGCTGCTCGCGATCCAGCTCAAGAACCGCGGCGACGACGTCTCGGAAGAGGAAAAGGCCGAGCGTCTGCGCGAGATCAAGGCGCGCTATGCCGGGGCCATGGATCCGCGCTACGCCGCGGCACGGCTGTGGGTCGACGAGATCATCGATCCGATCGAGACCCGTCGGATCGTCTCCCGGTCCCTGGCCTGCACCGCCTGCAATCCGCACCTCCCGCCCTTCCGTACCGGCGTATTGCAGACCTGAGACCCGGACCCGAGCCCGTGCCCGTGCCCGTGCCCGAACTTTTCCGGGCCGGTTGAAAGTTCCCAAACGGGCCAAAAGATGCTATGCTATGAAGACATCTCCCCGGGGCGTCGGCTCCGGTGGGCCGTATCGATGAAGGACCCGAGTTGATGTCGCCTTTGCGCCGTTTTTCGACCGCCTCATGGGGTGCCGCGATGCTCCTGGCGCTGGTCGTGTCCGCGAATCCGGCCGGGGCGACGAGCTTCGTCAGGATGAGCGACGAGGAGCTGGTCGACCAGTCTCCGGCGATCATCGAGGGACGGGTGTTGGCGATCGAACCGGCGCCCGGTGGGGACCGGCCGGCGGTCGACTACCTGGTGGAGATCGTGAGGCGGTACAAGGGCTTCCTGCCCGCGAGCTCCCTGATCGTGCGGGTCCCGGGCGGGGTACGGCCCGATGGTACGGGCCTGATGATCTGGGGTGCGCCGCGTTTTGCCGAGGGCGATGAGGCGTTGCTCTTTCTCGCCTCCCGCAGCGACGGCACCTTCGCCCTGAACCAATTCCTGCTCGGCGCCTTTCATCTCGAAACGGTCGACCTCGGGGAGGAGGGATTCGGGCGCGTCGCGATCCGCCATCTTGCCGCCGCCCATGAAGTCGTGATTCCCGGCAAGGTCGCGCCCCAAGACGGGGTGCGCGAGCTTGCGGGCTTCAGGCGCTGGATTGACGATCGCCTGGCGGGCAGGTTGCGGGCCAAGGACTACTTCATCGCCGCCTCGCCGGCGGAGTTCGAGAAGTACGCCCTCGCCGTCTCCACCACCGATCCCTTTCCGCTCGGCTGCGGTCACAACGGCGGCCACAGCATCCGCTGGTTCACCTTCGACGATGGTCGGGAGGTGCTCTGGTATTCGGAAGCCGGCGGTCAGGAGGGACTGGTCGAGGGTGGAAGGGTGGAGTTTCGCGATGCCCTCGCCATCTGGACCGTCGACCCCAACACCTCGATCCGCTACCGCTATGCGGGCACTACCGCGGCCCGCGGGGGCATGAGCGTATCCGACGGGCGCAACACGCTGCTTTTCGGCGATCCCAACAACGTCATCGGCGGCAGCTTCACGAGCAGCGGCATCCTCGCGCTCGGGGGACCGTGGTACTACTGTCAGCTTCAGGAGCACGCCGGAGAGAGTTTCCATCCGGTGATCGAAGCCGACATCGTCACCCAGGATGGCCTGGAGCAGTTCTTTACCGCGACGGCGGATCCGGGCTCGGCCGCCCGGGAGCTCTTCGCCCATGAGCTGGGGCATACCCTCGGCCTCGACCACTCGTCGGAGCCCGAGGCTCTGATGTTTGCCTTCATCCACAACGACGGCCGCGGTGCGGCGCTCGACGCCGACGATCTGGCCGGTGTGTTCTTTCTCTATGGCTTGCTCCCGGATCTCGAGCCTCCCGCCGCACCCACCGAGCTCGAGATGAAGGCCGTCGAGGCCACCTGGGTCCGCCTCGGCTGGACCGACAACTCGGACAACGAGAGCAACTTCCGCATCGAGCGTCGCGACGCGGCGGGTTCCCGGCGCGTGACGACGGTCTTCGCCAATCAAGCCTCCTTTTTCGACTCCGGAGTCCGGCCGGAGACCACCTATACCTATCGGGTACAAGCCCAGAACGCGGCCGGACACTCCGCTTATTCGCCGCCGCTCACGGTCACAACCCCGGAGGATCGGCGGCCGGCGCCGCCATCGAACCTCTGGGCCGCCCCGCTGGCGAGCAATCGGATCCGTTTGACCTGGCAGGACAACGCCGCCGACGAGAGCGGATTCCTGATCGAAATCGCCACCGCGGCCGCGTTCATCCATATTCCCGTCACCGTTCCGCCGGACACGAGGGTCGTCGAGGTGGCGGGGCTCCGGCCGAGCACTACCTACAGCTTCCGGGTTCGCTCCGAAAACGCATTCGGTGCCTCCGGGCCGAGCAACTCCGCAGTGGCCGAGACCTTTTCACCGAGCGCGGCCTGCCTCGCCGCAGAGGATACGCTGTGTCTGTTGGGAGGTCGCTTTGCCGTCGGCGTGCGTTATCTCCATCCGAGCGGTGGCGCCGAGACCACCGGGACAGCGGTGCCGATCACCGATGATTCGGGGCTCTTCTGGTTCTTCGGCCCGGAGAACATCGAGCTCATCGTCAGGATGGAGGAGTCGGCGCAGCAGACGATCGCGGTCCGCTACGGGGGATTGTCCAACGTCGAGTACTGGGTCACCGTCACCGACACGGAAACCGGAGCCCTGAAGAGCTACCACAATCCGCCCGGGGAGTATTGCGGCTTCGTCGATCCTGCCGCCTTTGCCCTTCCCTCCGGCTCGACGCGGAGCAAGGCCCGGGATATTCGCGCCTTGCTGACGCGCCCGATCGATCCCGACCGCTTGTCGGTCGAGCTGGTCGAGGCGGTCCTGACCAAGACCGGCGGCGCCGGCACCGCGGCCTCCTGCGTGTCGAGCGCGCAGACGCTCTGCCTCCTGGAAGATCGCTTCGCGGTCGAGGTAAACTGGCTCTCGCCTTACGGCGACGGTTCCCAGGGGGGCTCGGAAGGGGTGGGGCAGGCGGTCGCCGGGACCGACAACACGGGTTTTTTCTGGTTCTCCGAAGTCCCGGAGCTCGAAATCGCCCTCAAGGTGCTCGACGGCAGCGGGGTAAACGATCATTTCTGGGTTTTTTACGGCGGGGTGTGCGAGCTCGAGTATTCGATCTCCGTCACCGACACGGTGAGCGGCGCGAGTCGCCTCTACCACCACCCGGCCGGGGAAAACTGTGGCATGGCGGATACGAGGGCGTTTCGCGGAGAATCTCCCTGAGTCTGAAACTCAGGACACTAGCCTTCGGTCGCCTCCTTGAAATCCGATTCGCGCCACTTCTCCACGGAATAACGCCACAGCCGAATTTCCGGGTGCCAGAAGCTCGCCGCCAGGCCGGCTTTCTCTTTCAGTCGTCTGAGGAAATCCTGCGGTTGCGGCAACGTTTCCCATACCTGCGGCAGAAACGTTCCGCTGTGGGACTGGTACTCCAAGACCCATCCGTCACGACCTTGAGCGAGTTTGTCCAGGGCATCCTCTTCCGAGGAAAACCCTACGGGTTGAAGCGGCGAAAGCAGCGAGACCTCGACTTCGGTGTCGCTGAGCTCCTCCGCCGTGAGCGGTGGAAACCGCGGGTCACGCGTTGCGGCCGCCCCGGCGTTTTTTCGCACGTCGTCGATCAGGGGAAGTTGCGCTTCGAGACTGCCGAGGCAGCCGCGTAACGCGCCGCGATGACGGATGGTCACGAAGGTCGCGCCCGGCTCCTCGAGCCAGGGCTTCCTCCACTCTTGCTCGGGGGTTCCCAGAACGGTGTGGGAGATGCTGTCGCGGGCGATCGCGACGAGCACTCGCCCCTGGTGGTCGGCATCCGGCTCTGCCATGTCCTGGTCCGCCACAGGTCAGCTTGCCTGGGTCTCGGTGAACGAGAAGGCCCCATAGCCTACCACCTGATCGTATCCACCGGCGGTATCGCCCGAGTTGCGCAAATCCAGAAGCCGCGGCTCCAGCTCTTTGCGGCGGGCGGTCAGCGTCAGCCCGTTGATCGGGACGGCACCGCAGGCCTGCTTTGATCCCAGGTCCGATCGCAGCTCGACGATGGCTTCGGCGGTCTGGCGGTCGATTCGCCGGGCCGCCTCGTAGTCGAGGAAGTGGGAGAGATCGGAGCTGATGACGATCCGCGTCTCGTCGCCACCCCACAGCCGTTCCAGAACCTCCGCCACCTCCTCCGGCGACGCGAATCCGACGACCAGGGGAACGAGCCGGAACGAGTCCAGGGCCCGGAGCAGGAACGGCACCTCGACCTCCAGGCTATGCTCCTGCGCGTGCGGCGCGGAGTCGATCCGGACCTGGTCCATGTCCAGCACCGACTCCGCGGTCTCGAGGTCGAGCTCCACGTGACCGAGGGGCGTTTCGAAACGGTCGGCTCCCGGCAATGCCAGACCGTGGAAGGCCACCCGGTGGGAAGGCCCGAGCAGCACCACCCGCTTTACCCGCTCGGCTATCGGGCGAAACGGCGCGAAGGCGCTCGCGGCAATGGGGCCGGAGTAGCGATATCCGGCGTGGGGCGCAATGATCGCCTTGGGTGGTGTCTTCGCTGCAGCGCCTTCACCGGCCTCCGCCACCTCCTCGAAGAAGTGGTCGATCATCCGGCGCAGCTCGGTGCGTTCATCGGGATAGAACAGACCGGCAACCGCCGGCGGCCGGACCCCCTGCATCTTGCTTCGATTGGCACCAAACATCGTCACTCCTTTCGCGTTGGTGGTCGTCGGGCCTGTGGCGTCGCATGCTGCCCCGGGGTTGATTCCTGTTGTCTCTCTCTAAGTATACGCCCCCGGACAGCGCAATGGACCCCTCCTACCCGTTGCCCGTGCCCGTGCCCGGATGGGACCCCCATGAATTCCAGCGGCCGGATCCGGTAGTTCGTCCGCCGGAAGGGGGGCTATAGTCCCGGCATGGACCTCAACCGCCAGATGATGCTCGATCGCATGCTGCACAGCGACGCCTCCTACAACGGCCGTTTCCTGACCGGCGTCGTCACCACGGGCATCTACTGCCTGCCGTCCTGCCGGGCCAGGAAGCCGAAGCCCGAGAACGTCGAGTTCTTCGCGCGGCCCGAGGAGGCGGAGGCGGCAGGGCTGCGGCCTTGCCGACGATGCCGCCCCGATCTCTTCTACCGCGACTGCGATCCCGACCGCCTCCTCGTCGAGCGTCTCGTCGCCCGCCTGCGCGCCGATCCGGCCGCCTACGGCAACGTTCGGGATCTGGTGCTCCAGTCGGGAGTCGGCTCGTCCAAGTTGAACGAGCTCTTCCGCCGGCACTATCACACGACGCCGGCGGAGATGCTCGGCCACGAGCGCATCGAACGCGCTTGCCGCGAGCTCGTCACCACCCGCCGTCCGATCGCCGACGTCGGCTTCGAGGTCGGCTACGAGACGCTCTCGGCCTTCAACGAGAACTTCCGCGAGCGCAACCGCATGAGCCCCCGGCGCTACCGGCAGCTGGCTGCGGCGAGCCGGTTCGAGATCGAGCTCCCCGCCTGGTTTCAGACCCGGCGGGTGCTCGCTTACCTGGGCCGTGACCCCGCAAGCCTGACGGAGGTGGTCCGAGACGGCGTCTTCCACTTTGCGATCCACGCCGACGGCGGGCCGGTCGCGGTCTCGGTGACGATCGAGTCCGGCAAGGCGCGGTGCCGGCTGGAGCCGTCCGGTGCCTTGGCGCCCGGGTGCGGATGCGCGGTTCACCGCCGGGTGTTGCGGTTTCTGGGATTGACGATTGACCCGCAGCCGTTCGAGCGCCACCTGCGGCGGACGCCCCAGCACGCGCGCCTGATCGCCGGCCGGCGCGGCCTGACGATTCCGCAGACCCGCGACGTCGTCGACGCGCTGGTCTGGGTCGTCGTCGGCCAGCAGATCAGCCTGCCGATCGCCCTGGCGCTCCGCCGCCGGCTCACGGAGCTCGCCGGCACCCGAGTGAACGATCGGCTCTTCGTGCCGCCGACGGCGGAGTCGCTGGCCCGCCTGGAGGAGTCCCATCTCCGGGCAATCGGTTTTTCCCGCCGCAAGGCCGAGTACCTCACGGGGATCGCCCGTTCGGTGGTGGCCGGTTCTCTCGATCCGGAAGGTCTGAGGGAGCGCACCGCGACCGAGATCGAGCGCACGCTTCTCAAGGTGCACGGCCTCGGACCGTGGTCGGTCCATTACCTGATGATGCGCGCGTTCTCGCTCGCCGACTGCGTGCCCGTCGGCGACGTCGCCCTGGCGAAGAGCCTGATGGAATTCTTCGATTTGCCCGAGCGGCCGAGCGGACCGCAGACCCTCGAGCTGATGCAGCCGTTTGCGCCCTACCGCAGCCTCGCCACCTTTCACCTGTGGACCCGATTGGGGGAAGTGCAATGAACTATTACGTCGAAAAAATCAAAAGTCCCTTCGGCGGCCTCGCGGTCGCGGTCGACGAAGATGCGCGCTTGATCCGCATCGATTTCGTCGATGCGAACGGGCAATCAAAAACGGAACGGGTGCTCGGAACCGACGGCGATCGGTTGTTTGTTGAGCCGTCGCGAACAGCCGCCGCCGTCGGCCAGCTGCGCGAGTACTTCGCCGGCAAGCGCCGGCGATTTGACCTCGAGACCGAGCCGCGAGGCAGCGTCTTCCAGCAGGCCGTCTGGCAGGAGCTGCTGCGGATTCCGTACGGCGAGACTCGGAGCTACTCTGAGCTCGCCGCCGCCGTCGGCCGTCCCGGGGCGGCGCGGGCCGTGGGCCGGGCGGTGGCGACCAATCCGATCTCGATCGTCATTCCCTGCCACCGGGTGGTCGGCTCGGACGGATCGTTGACCGGGTATGCCGGGGGGCTCGAGTTCAAAAAGGGATTGCTCGCATTGGAGGGCGCCCCGGACTGAACCGGGCCACCCCACCGCGGAACCCGATCCCGGAGCTGCTGAGCGGGCGACGACGCCTGGTCGGGGTCGAGCTGGGAGCGCCGGCTTCCAGCCGGCTCGTGGGCCGAGCGTTGCGCATAGGAACGACCACGATGGCGCTGGGAGCGCCGGGGCTCGTCAGCGCGTTGCCTTCCGCTGCTGAATCGCGTTCTTGACCGCAGCGCGTACCGCCGGATTGGCCGAGGGATTCCTCGCGATCTTTTCCAGCTCCCGGACACCGCCTTGCGAGCGCATCAGGGTCGGAAAATGCCGG
>Ga0180431_10003485_pt1 | contig 20239 bp, 14 predicted proteins | sample SS_ome_11_FD_132459 | JGI IMG/M metagenome (GOLD analysis project Ga0180431, IMG submission 132459) | Hypersaline lake sediment archaeal communities from the Salton Sea, California, USA - SS_1_MS_1 metaG | ecosystem: Environmental > Aquatic > Non-marine Saline and Alkaline > Hypersaline >... | reverse complement strand
TCTGGTGCGCCGCAAGGGCGGCGAGGTGGAGTACGTCGATGCCTCCGAGGTGGACTTCATGGACGTCTCGCCGCGCCAGATGGTGTCGGTGGCCACCGCAATGATCCCGTTCCTCGAGCACGACGACGCCAACCGCGCGCTGATGGGCGCCAACATGCAGCGCCAGGCGGTGCCGTTGGTGCGCAGCGAGGCCCCACTGGTGGGCACCGGCATGGAACTGCGCGCCGCGATCGACGCCGGTGACGTCGTCGTCGCCGACAAGTCCGGTGCGGTGGAGGAGGTTTCCGCCGACTACATCACCGTGATGGCCGACGACGGCACCCGGCACACCTACAAGCTGCGCAAGTTCAACCGGTCCAACCACGGCACCTGCGCCAACCAGAAGCCGATCGTCGACACCGGCCAGCGCGTCGAGGCCGGCCAGGTGATCGCCGACGGGCCGTGTACCGAGAACGGCGAGATGGCGCTGGGCCGCAACCTGCTGGTGGCGGTCATGCCGTGGGAGGGGCACAACTACGAGGACGCGATCATCCTGTCCAGCCGTCTGGTTGAGGAGGACGTGCTCACCTCGATCCACATCGAGGAGCACGAGATCGACGCCCGCGACACCAAGCTGGGCGCCGAGGAGATCACCCGGGACATCCCCAACGTCTCCGAGGAGGTTCTCGCCGACCTCGACGAGCGCGGCATCGTCCGCATCGGCGCCGAGGTCCGCGACGGCGATATCCTGGTCGGCAAGGTCACCCCTAAGGGCGAGACGGAGCTGACCCCCGAGGAGCGGCTGCTGCGGGCGATCTTCGGGGAGAAGGCCCGTGAAGTGCGCGACACCTCGCTGAAGGTCCCGCACGGCGAGTCCGGCAAGGTCATCGGCATCCGGGTGTTCTCCCGCGAGGACGACGACGAACTGCCCGCCGGTGTCAACGAACTGGTCCGGGTCTACGTCGCGCAGAAGCGCAAGATCTCCGACGGCGACAAGCTGGCCGGCCGGCACGGCAACAAGGGCGTCATCGGCAAGATCCTGCCCCAGGAGGACATGCCCTTCCTGCCCGACGGCACCCCGGTGGACATCATCCTCAATACCCACGGTGTGCCCCGACGGATGAACATCGGGCAGATCCTGGAGACCCACCTGGGCTGGATCGCCAAGACCGGCTGGAAGGTGGACGAATCCCCGGACTGGGCGGCCAACCTGTCGGCGGAGATGCTCGCGTCCGAGCCGGACAGCATCGTGTCCACCCCGGTTTTCGACGGTGCCCGCGAGGCCGAACTGCAGGGGTTGCTCAGCTCGACGCTGCCCAACCGCGACGGCGACGTGCTCGTCGACGGCGACGGCAAGGCGATGCTCTACGACGGCCGGTCCGGGGAGCCGTTCCCGTACCCGGTGACGGTCGGCTACATGTACATCCTCAAGCTGCACCACCTGGTGGACGACAAGATCCACGCCCGCTCCACCGGGCCGTACTCGATGATCACCCAGCAGCCCCTCGGCGGTAAGGCCCAGTTCGGCGGGCAGCGCTTCGGTGAAATGGAGTGCTGGGCCATGCAGGCCTACGGCGCGGCGTACACGCTGCAGGAGCTGCTGACCATCAAGTCCGACGACACCGTCGGGCGGGTCAAGGTCTACGAGGCCATCGTCAAGGGCGAGAACATCCCCGAGCCGGGGATTCCCGAGTCGTTCAAGGTGCTGCTCAAGGAACTGCAGTCGCTGTGCCTGAACGTCGAGGTGCTCGCCAAGGACGGCGCGGCCATCGAGATGCGCGACACCGACGACGAGGACCTGGAACGGGCTGCTGCCAACCTGGGCATCAACCTCTCGCGCAACGAATCCGCCTCCGTCGAGGATCTCGCCTGACCGCGGCCAGCGCCGCGCCCCCGATAAGTACAGATCTACGCCCGCAAGGGGAAAGGGAGTTACGTGCTAGACGTCAACTTCTTCGATGAACTCCGGATCGGCCTGGCGACCGCCGAGGACATCCGCACCTGGTCCTACGGCGAGGTCAAGAAGCCGGAGACCATCAACTACCGCACCCTCAAGCCGGAGAAGGACGGCCTGTTCTGCGAGAAGATCTTCGGGCCGACTCGCGACTGGGAGTGCTACTGCGGCAAGTACAAGCGAGTGCGCTTCAAGGGCATCATCTGCGAGCGCTGCGGGGTGGAGGTCACCCGCGCCAAGGTGCGCCGTGAGCGGATGGGCCACATCGAGCTGGCCGCCCCGGTCACCCACATCTGGTACTTCAAGGGTGTTCCCTCCCGGCTGGGCTACCTGCTGGACCTGGCGCCCAAGGATCTCGAGAAGATCATCTACTTCGCGGCCTACGTGATCACCGCGGTGGACGACGAGATGCGCCACAACGAGCTGTCCACCCTCGAGTCGGAGATGGAGTCCGAGAAGCGGGCGGTGGAGAACCAGCGCGACCTGGACCTCGAGGCCCGGGCCCAGAAGCTGGAGGCCGACCTGGCCGAGCTGGAGGCCGAGGGTGCCAAGTCCGACGTGCGCCGCAAGGTCAAGGACGGCGGCGAGCGCGAGATGCGCCAGATCCGTGACCGCGCCGGCCGCGAGCTGGATCGGCTCGACGAGATCTGGAGCACCTTCACCAAGCTGGCTCCCAAGCAGCTGATCGTCGACGAGAACCTCTACCGCGAGCTGGTGGACCGCTACGGCGAGTACTTCACCGGCTCGATGGGCGCCGAGGCGATCCAGAAGCTGATCGAGAACTTCGACATCGACGCCGAGGCGGAGTCGCTGCGCGAGGTCATCCGCAGCGGCAAGGGCCAGAAGAAGCTGCGCGCGCTCAAGCGGCTGAAAGTCGTCGCGGCCTTCCAGCAGTCGGGGAACTCGCCGATGGGCATGGTGCTCGACGCCGTGCCGGTCATCCCGCCGGAGCTGCGTCCGATGGTGCAGCTGGACGGCGGCCGGTTCGCCACCTCCGACCTCAACGATCTCTACCGCCGGGTGATCAACCGCAACAACCGGCTCAAGAGGCTCATCGACCTGGGTGCGCCGGAGATCATCGTCAACAACGAGAAGCGCATGCTGCAGGAGTCGGTGGACGCGCTGTTCGACAACGGCCGGCGCGGCCGCCCGGTCACCGGGCCGGGCAACCGTCCGCTGAAGTCGCTGAGCGATCTGCTCAAGGGCAAGCAGGGCCGCTTCCGCCAGAACCTGCTCGGCAAGCGCGTCGACTACTCGGGCCGCTCGGTCATCGTGGTCGGCCCGCAGCTCAAGCTGCACCAGTGCGGCCTGCCGAAGCTGATGGCACTGGAGCTGTTCAAGCCGTTCGTGATGAAGCGGCTGGTGGACCTCAACCACGCGCAGAACATCAAGAGCGCCAAGCGGATGGTCGAGCGTCAGCGCCCGCAGGTGTGGGACGTCCTCGAAGAGGTCATCGCCGAGCACCCGGTGCTGCTCAACCGCGCCCCCACCCTGCACCGGCTGGGCATCCAGGCCTTCGAGCCGATGCTGGTGGAGGGCAAGGCTATTCAGCTGCACCCGCTGGTGTGCGAGGCGTTCAACGCCGACTTCGACGGCGACCAGATGGCGGTGCACCTGCCGCTGAGCGCCGAGGCTCAGGCCGAGGCCCGCATCCTGATGCTGTCCTCCAACAACATCCTCTCGCCGGCATCGGGCAAGCCGCTGGCCATGCCGCGTCTGGACATGGTCACCGGTCTGTACTACCTGACCACCCAGGTGGCAGGGGAGAAGGGCGAGTACGCCCCGGCCGGCAAGGACACCCCCGAGACCGGCGTCTACAGCAGCCCGGCGGAGGCCATCATGGCCATGGACCGTGGCTCGCTGAGCGTGCGTGCGGGCATCAAGATCCGCCTTGACCAGCTGCGCCCGCCGCACGAGGTCGAGACCGAACTGTTCGGCGAGAACGGCTGGCGGCCCGGGGATATCTGGACATGTCAGACCACGCTGGGCCGGGTGCTGTTCAACGAGCTTCTGCCGCAGGGCTACCCCTTCGTGAACAAGCAGATGCACAAGAAGGAACAGGCCAAGATCATCAACGATCTGGCCGAGCGCTACCCGATGATCGTCGTCGCCCAGACCGTCGACAAGCTCAAGGATGCCGGTTTCTACTGGGCCACCCGTTCCGGTGTGACCGTGTCGATGGCCGACGTGCTCGTGCTGCCGGACAAGCAGGAGATCCTGGACCGCTACGAGGACGAGGCGCGCGGCATCGAGAAGAAGTACCAGCGCGGCGCTCTGAACCATCAGGAGCGCAACGACGCCCTGGTCGAGCTGTGGAAGAAGGCCACCGAGGAGGTCGGCGACGCACTGCGCGCGCACTACCCGGACGACAACCCGATCATCACGATCGTGGAGTCCGGCGCCACCGGCAACTTCACCCAGACGCGCACCCTGGCCGGGATGAAGGGTCTGGTGACCAACCCCAAGGGTGAGTTCATCCCGCGCCCGATCAAGTCCAGCTTCCGTGAGGGCCTGACCGTGCTGGAGTACTTCATCAACACCCACGGCGCCCGCAAGGGTCTGGCCGACACCGCGCTGCGTACGGCGGACTCGGGGTACCTCACCCGTCGTCTGGTCGACGTCTCCCAGGACGTCATCGTCCGCGAGAACGACTGCACCACCGAACGCGGCATCACCGTCGATTTGGCGGAGCGCGCCACTGGTCCCGATGGCACGGCAACGCTGATCCGCGACCCGTTCGTGGAGACCTCGGCCTATGCCCGGACACTGGCCGCCGATGCGGTCGACGAGGCCGGCAACGTCGTCGTCGAGCGCGGCCACGACCTGGGTGACCCGGCGATCGACGCACTGCTGGAGGCCGGCATCAGCCAGGTCAAGGTGCGTTCGGTGCTGACCTGCGGCTCGGCGGCCGGGGTGTGCGCGATGTGCTACGGCCGCTCGATGGCCACCGGCAAGCTCGTCGACATCGGCGAGGCGGTCGGCATCGTCGCCGCGCAGTCCATCGGTGAGCCCGGTACCCAGCTGACCATGCGCACCTTCCACCAGGGCGGTGTGGGTGAGGACATCACCGGCGGTCTGCCCCGCGTGCAGGAGCTGTTCGAGGCGCGCATCCCGCGCGGCAAGGCTCCGATCGCCGAGGTCACCGGCCGGGTGCGGCTGGAGGAGAGCGACAAGTTCTACAAGATGACCATCGTTCCCGACGACGGGAGCGAGGAGGTCGTCTACGACAAGCTCTCCAAGCGGCAGCGTCTGCGGGTGTTCAAGCACGACGATGGCACCGAGCGGCTGCTGGCCGACGGTGACCACGTGGAGGTGGGCCAGCAGCTCATGGAGGGTTCGGCCGACCCGCACGAGGTGCTGCGCGTGCTCGGACCCCGCGAGGTCCAGGTGCACTTGGTCAAGGAGGTCCAGGAGGTCTACCGGGCCCAGGGCGTGTCGATCCACGACAAGCACATCGAGGTGATCGTCCGGCAGATGCTGCGCCGGGTGACCATCATCGACTCGGGTTCCACGGAGTTCCTGCCCGGCTCGCTGACCGAGCGCGCCGACTTCGAGGCGGAGAACCGCCGGGTGGTCGCCGAGGGCGGCGAGCCGGCGGCCGGGCGTCCGGTGCTGATGGGCATCACCAAGGCGTCGCTGGCCACCGACTCGTGGCTGAGCGCGGCCTCGTTCCAGGAGACCACCCGGGTGCTGACCGACGCGGCGATCAACTGCCGCAGCGACAAGCTCAACGGTCTCAAGGAGAACGTGATCATCGGCAAGCTGATCCCGGCCGGTACGGGCATCAACCGCTACCGCAACATCTCGGTGGAGCCCACCGAGGAGGCCCGGGCCGCGGCGTACACCCTGCCCAGCTACGAGGACCACTATTACAGCCCGGACTTCGGTCAGGCCACCGGCGCCGCGGTCCCGCTGGACGACTACGGGTACAGCGACTACCGGTAGTCACCTTCCCTGCGCGAGCAGACGTGAACGACCCCGCACGCACGGCGTGTCGGGGTCGTTCACGTCTGCTCGCCGGGTATCCCGGGCTCACCCCCGAACCCAGTACAGTCGGCACGGTTATGGCGGGCGGTGAGGTGATGACCGATATCGATGCGGCCGAGGAGACCGTGACCGTGGCACGGCGCTGGAGGTTGCGGTGGCCGTACCTGCAGATCGACGACCGCGTGGCGATCATCGGCAGCCTGATGGTGATCCCGACGGGGTCGGCGTTGGCGCGGTTCTCGGTGCTGACGTTCCTGTCCGGCATGGTCGCGGCCGTCGGGCTCCTGCAGAATTCCACCGCGGTGGTGATCGGCGCGATGATGATCGCCCCGCTGATGTCGCCGATCATGGGGGTCGCCGCCTCGCTGGTGATGGGCAGGGGCTGGCGACTGGTGCAGGGCGCGCTGCTGGTGGCAGCCGCCACGCTCGGGGTGGTGGCGATCGGATGGGCATTCGCGGAGCTGCTCTCGCCGGCCGGAACCGGCCTGCCCGCCGAGGTCGTCTCCCGGAGCAGCCCCGACATCCGCGACCTGCTGGTCGCCCTGGGCGCCGGGGCCGCCGGGGCGTTCGCCACCGTCCACAAGCAGATCTCGGTGGCCCTGCCCGGCGTCGCCGTCGCGGTCGCGGTCGTGCCCCCACTGGCGGCGGTCGGCGTGCTGCTGGGCCGCGGGCAGCCCGAGCTGGCGCGCGGTGCTTTCCTGCTGTTCGCAACGAACCTCGTCGGCATCATCCTGATGGCGGCGGTGGTCTTCCTGCTCAGCGGGCTGGTGCCCCGCTCGGACTTCAACGAACGCCGCTGGCAGATCCTGGGCCTGCTGGCCGCCGCCGCGGCCAGCGCGGTGGCGGTCGCGCTGATCCTGATACCGCGATTCGTCGCGCTGACCGGCCACGCCCGCGACCTTCAACTGGCCACCTCGACCATCACGAACATGCTCGGGCCCGGCGACGACCTGGGCCGGATCACCACCTCCGGCGACACCGTCCGGGCCGAGATCGTCGGGCCCACCCAACCGCCCGCGCTGCAGGAGGTCGCGGCCGGACTCACCCGCGCCCTGGGGCGCCCGGTAACCGTGCAACTGGGCTGGATACCGGTCCAGAGTCCGCAGCCGGAAGACTCCGAGGCCCCGGCGCCCACGCTGACCGAACTGGCCCCGCTGATCGAGCAGTGGCTGGCCGCGCAGTCGCTGAGCCTGCAAGGCCTGAGCGTCGACTCCGGGACCCTGGTGATCACCACCGCCGGACCACAGCCGCCCCAGCGCGCCGAGAACCTCGCGGCCGAGATCAAGGAGCGGTTCGGCGAGCAGATCCCCATCAGCATGGGCTGGATCCGCACCCCTGAGGACAACGGGCCCAGCGATGACGAAACCGCCCTCGCCGCCGCGCGGACGAACGCCGCCAGCTGGGCCGCAACCCGGCCGGGGGCAGCGGTGCTCAGCGTCACCGGATCCGCCAAGGAAGTCACCGTCACCCTGATCGGACGCGACCAGCCCGACGTCGCCGCCCTCGAGGAGGCCCTCAGGGCCAGCTTGCCCGAGGCGATGATCACCATCCAGTGGGTCTCGGGCGGCCGGCTGGTCAGTGCCATACCGCCGTCGCGCACCGCGACCCCCACAGCGGAGCCGGGTAGCCCCACCCCACCGCGGTAGTTTCCGGACCGGCCGGGGACGGCTGTTCCTGCGCGCGGTACAAAGGTGGGGTGCTGATTGGCTCCCATGTCCGCTCCGACAACCCCCTGGCCGGGGCGCTGCGCGACGAGGCCGACGCGGTGCAGTTCTTCCTCGGCGACCCTCAGAGCTGGAAGAAACCGCCGCCACGTCCGGACTCCGAGATGCTGCGGAAGTCGCCCATCCCGCTGTACGTGCATGCCCCGTATCTCATCAACGTGGCCAGCGCCAACAACCGGGTACGCATCCCGAGCCGCAAGATCCTGCAGGACACCTGCGACGGTGCCGCGGAGATCGGGGCGACGGCGGTGATCGTGCACGGCGGCCACGCCGATGACGGCGACGTCGAGGCGGGGTTCGAACGCTGGGTCAAGGCGCTCGCGGCGCTCAACACCGATGTGCCGGTGTATCTGGAGAACACCGCCGGCGGCACGCACGCGATGGCACGCCACTTCGAGACCATCGCTCGGCTGTGGGACCACGTCGGCGACATGGGCATCGGTTTCTGCCTGGACACCTGCCACGCCTGGGCTGCCGGTGAGGCGCTCATCGACGCCGTCGAGCGGATCAAGGCCATTACCGGGCGCATCGACCTGGTGCACTGCAACGACTCCCGTGATGCCGCCGGGTCCGGGGCCGACCGGCACGCCAACTTCGGCACCGGTCAGATCGACCCGCAACTCCTGGTGGCCGTGGTCAAAGCCGCTGAGGCGCCGGTGATCTGCGAAACGGCCGACGAGGGCCGCCGCGACGACATCGCCTTTCTCCGGGACAACGTCTGAGTCCTGCAGCCCTGCGTGGTGCTAGCCGTTGCCCTCGCGGACGCACAGCACCTCGTCGAGGGTCGCGGTGCGCAAACCCGCCGCTTTCGCCCGCGCGGTCAGATCGCCCCTGGCATCGGCAACCCCGCCGTCGACGCCGCCGATTCCCCTGAGCCGTTCGGTGTCGAAGAGCGCCGGACCGCGCGGCACCGTCTCGGTGAGCACGTAGCGGCCGGTGCCGGCGCCGCGGCGGACGATCTCCTCGGCCGCGTTGTGTCCGGTCAGGGCCGCCGCGTCTTCGTAGTTGACGCCGACCGCGAGCACCTCGGGTTCGGAGTCGAGAATCGCGGCCAGCCGGCTGAGCAGCCGCTCGGGGGCGAAAAACCGCCAGCCGCGGCCGATGTCAAGCCAGAATCGGGTCTTCACCAGCTCGGCGACCCGGCGGAGCCTGGCCGAGTCGGACTCGGTGAACGGCGCGTCCAGGGACTCCACCCGGGGGTAACGCAGTCGCAGCCCGGAGCGTTCGGCCTCGGACAGCTCCGAGTCGTCGACCAGCAGTCGGGCTATCCGGCTGCGGTCGGCGAACGAATTCAGAATCGAGTTCAGCGTCGCCTCAGCGCCGGCCAGGTCGGGGCCGCAGGCCACGGTGACGGTGACGTCGGCGTCGGGTCGGGGGCCCGCCGACAGGACCCCCGCGACGGGAGAAGCGGTGGCGGCCTGGAGTTTCGCCGGTACGGAGTAGTCCCGGTTGACCGCGATCCGGACGCGGTCCTCGGGCGGGATCTTCGCGCCGGCCAGCATCTGCCGGCACAGCCCGAAGGCTTCCGCATGATGCCCGAGGTTGGAGGCGCACACCGCCTGCTCGTCGCTCGCCATCCACGCGTAGACCGCGCTCCACACGAAGAGGATGTCCTCTTCGGGCAGCGGAATGGATGCCGCTTGGCGGGCGAAGAGGTGACCGAGTCGGAAGCGGCCCTCCTTTCGGTAGTGGGCCGCGACGGCGTTGAGCGCCTCCGCCCGGGTCGGCCGCGACTCGTAGGCGCGCAGGTAGGCGTCCTGGGTCTGGGGCCAGGGTTCGTCCAGTCGGACCATCGACTCCCCGACCCGGTATAGCGAGTAGTAGATCTCCTCTTCCCAGCCGCCCATCTCCGCACGCCGCGCATACCATCGGCGCGCGTTGGCGAAGTCGCCGAGATCGAAGTAGCTCTGGGCCAGGTAGAACACCGACCGCGAGTCCTCGGGGTCGCGGTCGACCTCAGCCAGCAGCAGATCCCGGTCCCGGGCGTACTTTTGCGGATCCAGGTTCCGTCCGCCCAGGCGGCGCGATTCGATGTGGTAGTCGCCCAGCAGGCGCTGGCTGTGGTTCGGCACGTCGCAGGCGATGAACTCGTGCACCACCCCGACGTACCGCCACGGGAGCCCGTCGCGGAAGATCTGCTTGCGCCAGTAGGTGAAGCTCGCGGGATGGCCATAACGAAGCTCGTAGCAGTCGTCGGTGAGCGAGGTGAGATCCGGGGTGCCGATGACCAGGTCGTCGGCGTCGATCACCCAGATGTAGTCGGCGTGGCCGGCCGCGAGATCCAGTGCCTCGGAACGGTTGTGGCCGAAGTTGCGCCACGGCCGTTCGAACAGCTCACCGGGTATCCCGAGGCGCGCCATGTGATCGCGGATGATGTCCTGGGTGCCGTCCTCCGAGCCGGTGTCGACGATGACCCACGAGGAGATGTAGGGAGCCACGCAGTCGAGCACCTCGTGCACGACGTGCGCCTCGTTGCGCACGATCATGTTGAGGCAGATCGTCGGCTGGCCCACCGCAGTTCCCCCTTGTCCGTGAAATCCCTACGCGCCGCGAGGAGAATCTACCCTGTCGCTTCAGTTACATACCTTGTGCAGCTGTCGAAAAAATGTAACAGTAGCGGGATGCCGGACACTCACGCCGTCACCAACCAGGTCCCCCCGCTGACCGAGTACAACCCCGCCACGTCGCCGGTGCTGATGGAGGCGCTGATCCGGGAGGGCGGCGGATGGGGTGCCGACGAGGTCGTCGAACTCGGCGCGATCGCCGGTGGCGCCACCGCCCAGCGTTGGGGTGACCTCGCCGAGCGCAACCGTCCGATACTGCACACCCACGACCGCTACGGGCACCGCATCGACGAGATCGAGTACGACCCCGCCTACCACGAACTGATGACGGTGGCCATCGGCCGCGGTCTGCACGCCGCCCCGTGGGCCGACGACCGCCCCGGCGCCCACGTGGTGCGAGCGGCCAAGATGAGCGTCTGGACACCCGAGCCCGGCCACGTCTGTCCGATTTCGATGACCTACGCCGTTGTTCCCGCGCTGCGGCACAACCCCGACCTGGCCGCCGTCTACGAGCCACTGCTGACCAGCCACCGCTATGACCCCGAGTTGAAGGTGCCCGCCACCAAGGCCGGGATCACCGCCGGGATGTCGATGACCGAGAAGCAGGGCGGATCCGACGTGCGGGCCGGCACCACCACGGCGGTGCCCAACGCCGACGGCAGCTACACCCTGACCGGGCACAAGTGGTTCACCTCCGCGGCGATGGGCGATGTGTTCCTCGTCCTGGCGCAGGCGCCCGGAGGGCTGAGTTGTTTCTTCCTACCGCGGGTGCTGCCCGACGGCAGCCGCAACCGGATGTTCATCCAGCGGCTGAAGAACAAACTCGGCAACCACGCCAACGCCTCCAGCGAGATCGAGTATGACGGCGCGATCGCCTGGCCGGTCGGCGAGGAGGGCAGGGGAGTCCCGACCATCATCGAGATGGTCAACCTGACCCGCCTGGACTGTGCACTGGGCAGCGCCACCAGCATGCGCCAGGGCCTGACCCAGGCGGTCCACCACGTCCAGCACCGCACAGCGTTCGGCCGGTACCTGATCGACGCGCCGTTGATGCGAAACGTGATCGCCGACCTCGCCGTGGAGGCCGAGGCCGCGACGGTTCTGGCGATGCGGATGGCCGGCGCCACCGACGCGGCCGTGCGCGGCGATGACCGAGAGACCCTGCTGCGCCGGATCGGCCTGGCCGCCGCCAAGTACTGGATCTGCAAGCGCGCCACCCCGCACGCCGGGGAGGCGATGGAGTGCCTGGGCGGAAACGGTTACGCCGAGGACTCCGGTATGCCCCGGCTCTACCGGGAGGCCCCGCTGATGGGTATCTGGGAGGGCTCCGGCAATGTCAGCGCGCTGGACACGCTGCGCGCCATGGCGACCCGGCCGGAATCCGCGGAGGTGCTCTTCGAGGAACTGGCCGTCACCGCCGGCGCCGATGCGCGGCTGGACGCCCACGTCGAGGCGCTTCGGGCCTCTCTGGCTGACCCCGCGACGCTGGAGTATCGGGCCCGTAAAGTCGCCGAGGACATCAGCCTGGCGCTGCAGGGATCGCTGCTGGTTCGCCACGGCCACCCGGCGGTCGCCGAGGCGTTCCTGGCGACCCGGACCGCGGGGGACTGGGGCGGGGCGTTCGGCACCCTCCCGACAGGTCTGGACGTGTCGCCGATCATCGAGCGTGCGCTGGTGAAGGGGTGAGGGCAGCCAACCCCGCGCGAGTGTGCGGTCTGATCCGCCACTCGCGGGGTGTCGCGGATGAAACCGCGCACTCGGAGGGTGGGCGCTGGCCCAGGGGCAGGCCGTGGAACTGAGCACGATGACCTACGAGGTGACCGGCAGGGTCGCCCGGATCACCTTCAACCGTCCCGACAAGGGAAACGCCATCGTCGCGGCCACTCCGGTGGAACTGGCCGCCTGCGTGGAGCGCGCCGACCTCGACCCGGCCGTGCACGTCATCCTGGTCTCCGGCCGCGGATCCGGATTCTGCGCCGGGTTCGACCTGTCGGCCTATGCCGACGGGTCCGGATCGGCTGGGGGAGAGGACCGGGCCGGCACCGTTCTCGACCCCGGGACCCAGGCCGACAACCACCGGCCCGACCGGCCCTGGGACCCGATGACCGACTACCAGATGATGAGCCGGTTCGTCCGCGGGTTCGCCAGCCTCATGCGCGCCGACAAACCGGCCGTGGTCAAGATTCACGGCTACTGCGTGGCCGGGGGCACCGACATCGCTTTGCACGCCGACCAGGTGATCGCCGCCGCCGACGCCAAGATCGGCTATCCGCCGACCCGGGTCTGGGGTGTACCGGCCGCCGGGCTGTGGGCCCACCGCCTTGGAGACCAGCGCGCCAAGCGGCTTCTTCTGACCGGGGACTGCATCACCGGCGCCCAGGCCGCCGAATGGGGGCTGGCGGTGGAGGCCCCCGCCGCCGAAGACCTCGACGACCGCACCGAACGGCTCGTCGAGCGCATCGCGGCGATGCCCCTCAACCAGCTCATCATGGTCAAACTGGCCATGAACACCGCGCTCTACCAACAGGGTGTGCTCGCCAGCAGAATGATCGGCACGGTGTTCGACGGCATCGCCCGGCACACCCCGGAGGGGCACGCGTTCGTCGCCGACGCCCGCGACCACGGGTTCAGGGAGGCGGTCCGGCACCGCGACGAACCGTTCGGCGATGCCGGCCGGCGGCCGTCCGGGGTGTGAGCGTGACGCGCAGGATGACGGCCCGGTCGGTGGTTTTGTCGGTCCTGCTCGGCGCTCACCCGGCGCGGGCGACCGCGGCGGAGTTGGTGCGGCTCACCGCCGGTTTCGATATCAAGGAGTCGACACTGCGCGTCGCGCTGACCCGCATGGTCGCCGGCGGGGACCTGGTGCGCGCTCCGGACGGCTACCGGCTCTCGGAACGCCTGCTGGCCCGGCAACGCCGCCAGGACCTGGCCCTGCGTCCCGAGGTCCTGGACTGGAACGGCGATTGGCTCACCGTCGTGGTCACCGCCGTCGGGGCGGGTCCCCGTGCCCGCGGCGAGTTGCGGACCGCGATGCACAACAGCCGATTCGGGGAGCTTCGCGAGGGGGTGTGGCTGCGTCCGGACAATCTGGGCGACTGCGTGCCCGATCAGGTCACCGACCGGGTACGGGTGCTGCGAGCCCGCGACGGACGGCCCGGCGAATTGGCGCGTCAGCTCTGGGACCTGCCGGAGTGGTCGGCGGCCGGAGAGCTTCTGCTTGCCGAAATGTCGGCCGCGCAGGATGTTCCGGCCCGCTTCGAATGCGCGGCGGCGATGGTGCGCCTTCTGCTCACCGATCCTGTGCTGCCCGCGGAACTGCTTCCGGCCGACTGGCCCGGCGAGCGGTTGCGGGAGGCCTACACCGACTTCGCCGGCCACCTGGCCGCGCGCGGGCAGTTGACGGAGGCGAGATGAGTGGCGAGATGAGTTCTGTTCGGGTTGAACGAAATGGGCCGGTGACGACGGTGGTGCTCGACCGGCCGCATGCGCGCAACGCGGTCGACGGACCCACCGCGCTGGCGCTGTTCGATGCCTTCGGCGAGTTCGACCGGGACGACGACGCCGCGGTGGCCGTGCTCTGGGGCGACCACGGGACCTTCTGCGCGGGAGCCGATCTCAAGGCCATCGGCACGCCGCTTTCCAACCCGACCCACCGGGACGGGCCCGGACCGATGGGTCCGACCAGGATGACCCTGTCCAAACCCGTCATCGCCGCGGTCAGTGGGTACGCCGTCGCCGGCGGGTTGGAACTGGCGCTGTGGTGCGACCTGCGGGTGGTGGAGGACGACGCGGTGTTCGGGGTCTTCTGCCGGCGCTGGGGCGTTCCGCTGATCGACGGCGGCACGGTGCGGCTGCCCAGGCTGATCGGGCACAGCCGTGCCATGGACATGATCCTCACCGGCCGGGCGGTCGGCGCGGAGGAGGCGCTGGGTATCGGGCTGGCCAACCGGGTGGTGCCCAGGGGGCGGGCGCGGGCGGCCGCCGAGGAGTTGGCCGCCGAACTGGCCAGGCTCCCCCAGGGCTGCCTGCGTGCCGACCGGCTCTCGGCGATCAACCAGTGGGCAAGGACCGAGAGCGAGGCGATGGCAGCGGAGTTCGGCAGCCTCTCGCAGGTCGCCGCTGAGTCGGTGGCCGGGGCGCGCCGCTTCGCCGGCGGGGCGGGCCGGCACGGCCGGCCGGAGTGAGCCCGCGCGCGCCGATGAGGTGACCCCGGTGAGGATGCTCAGGCCTTGGTGATCCGGTTGCCGGAACCGGAGTCATAGATCCTGGGATCGCCGTCCCGGTAGGTCACCGTGTTGTTCAGGCCCGGAACCGACAGCTCCCGCTCGATGAGCTCAGCGGTGATCGTGTTGTCGGCCCCGTCGACGCGCAGCGCGATGCATCTGCCGGTGACGGTGAGGGTGTTGTTCGAGCCCTCGACCCTCAATGACATGCCCGCACCGCAATCGATGTCGGCGTTGGTGCCGAACGACGCGTAGCCGACGGCCTCGACCACCTCGGCCGGTGCGTCCCCGGCAGACCCGCAGCCCGCGGCCGCGAGCGCCGCTACGAGCAGCGCGGCGGCGGGGAGCACGGACACCGGCTGCACGGACACCGGCTCTTTGTACCCCAGCCAGGCACTAGAGTTCATCGCTGGTCGGACAGTCGGAGGCGCTTCCCATGACATCCCGGGCCAAAGTGCCCAAGCTCAGTCGCGAGGCGATCGTCACCGCCGCACTGGCCTTCCTGGATCGGGAGGGCTGGGACGGGCTGACCATCAACGCGCTGGCCACCGTGCTGGGCACCAAGGGGCCGTCGCTGTACAACCACGTCGACAGCCTCGAGGACCTGCGCCGAACGGTGCGCATGCGGGTGATCGACGACATCCTGCAGATGCTCAACACGGTGGCCGCGGGGCGCACCCGTGACGACGCCGTGGTGGCGATGGCCAGCGCCTACCGCAGCTACGCCCACCACCACCCGGGCCGGTACTCGGCGTTCACCCGGATGCCGCTGGGCGGGGACGACCCGGAGTTCACCGCCGCCGCGCATGCCGCCGCGGCGCCGGTCATCGCGGTGCTGGCCTCCTACGGTCTGGACGGTGAGGACGCCTTCTACGCGGCGTTGGAGTTCTGGGCGGCGCTGCATGGGTTCGTGCTGCTGGAGATGACCGGGGTGATGGACGCCGGAGCCCTGCTCACAGTGGACACCGACGCGGTGTTCACCGACATGGTGCTGCGCCTGGCGGCCGGCATGGCCCGGCGCAGCGAGCCATCCGGCGGCTGATCGGCACGGGCCTGACCTGCGCTAAGGCGACCGGCCTCCGGTTTGGAGGCCGTCGCCTGGCCTGGTATCGTTGGGCCTTGCGCCTGGCCGACAGGTGCGCCTACGCAAACGACTGCATACGCAGGCGCCGCACGCCGGGCTAATTCGCATGTCATGAGCATCGGAAACGCAGGGTGCTGCGCCGGTGCCCACCGCGTGCGACACGCCCGGCCGCGGGGTGGGCGGCGGGGACAAAACCGCAGTACAAGACCTATACGCAACTGAACGAGACAGCACCAGAGATAGAAAGACGGTTCATGCCAACCATCCAGCAGCTGGTCCGCAAGGGTCGCCGCGACAAGATCGCCAAGGTCAAGACGGCGGCGCTCAAGGGCAGCCCGCAGCGCCGCGGTGTGTGCACCCGCGTGTACACCACCACCCCGAAGAAGCCGAACTCGGCGCTTCGCAAGGTGGCGCGCGTGAAGCTGACGACCGCGGTTGAGGTCACCGCCTACATCCCCGGCGAAGGCCACAACCTGCAGGAGCACTCGATGGTCCTGGTCCGCGGCGGCCGTGTGAAGGACCTGCCCGGCGTGCGCTACAAGATCATCCGCGGTTCGCTGGACACCCAGGGCGTCAAGAACCGCAAGCAGGCCCGCAGCCGCTACGGCGCGAAGAAGGAGAAGAGCTGATGCCGCGCAAGGGCCCCGCTCCCAAGCGTCCGCTGGTCAACGATCCGGTCTACGGGTCCCAGCTGGTCACCCAGTTGGTCAACAAGGTCCTCCTGGACGGCAAGAAGTCGCTTGCCGAGCGCATCGTCTACGGCGCGCTCGAGCAGGCCCGCGACAAGACCGGCACCGACCCCGTCGTCACCCTCAAGCGGGCGATGGACAACGTCAAGCCCACCCTCGAGGTGCGCAGCCGCCGGGTCGGCGGCGCCACCTACCAGGTGCCCGTCGAGGTGCGTCCGGACCGTTCCACCACGCTGGCACTGCGCTGGCTGGTCAGCTTCGCCAAGGCCCGCCGCGAGAAGACCATGGTCGAGCGGCTGGCCAACGAGATCCTCGACGCCAGCAACGGCCTGGGTGCAGCGGTCAAGCGCCGGGAGGACACCCACAAGATGGCCGAGGCCAACCGGGCCTTCGCGCACTACCGCTGGTGACGCGTCCGCGTACCGGCAACTAAGCAACCGAACCGACAGACTGGGAACACTGCTGTGGCACAGGACGTGCTGACCGACCTGACCAAGGTCCGCAACATCGGCATCATGGCGCACATCGACGCCGGCAAGACCACGACGACGGAGCGCATCCTCTACTACACCGGGATCAGCTACAAGATCGGCGAGGTCCACGACGGCGCCGCCACCATGGACTGGATGGAGCAGGAGCAGGAGCGCGGGATCACCATCACCTCCGCGGCCACCACCTGCTTCTGGAACGACAACCAGATCAACATCATCGACACCCCCGGCCACGTCGACTTCACCGTCGAGGTGGAGCGCAGCCTGCGCGTGCTCGACGGTGCGGTCGCGGTGTTCGACGGCAAGGAGGGCGTGGAGCCCCAGTCCGAGCAGGTGTGGCGACAGGCCGACAAGTACGACGTTCCCCGCATCTGTTTCGTCAACAAGATGGACAAGATCGGCGCGGACTTCTACTTCTCGGTGCGCACCATGGAGGAGCGCCTCGGCGCCAACGTCATCCCGATCCAGCTGCCGATCGGCTCTGAGAGCGAGTTCCAGGGCATCGTCGACCTGGTCGAGATGAACGCCAAGGTGTGGAGCGCGGAGGCCAAGCTCGGCGAGAAGTACGACATCGTCGACATCCCCGATGACCTCAAGGAGAAGGCCGAGGAGTACCGCACCAAGCTGCTCGAGGCCGTCGCCGAGACCGACGAGGCGCTGCTGGAGAAGTACTTCGGCGGTGAGGAATTGACCGTCGCCGAGATCAAGGGCGCGCTGCGCAAGCTGACCATCACCTCGCAGGCCTACCCGGTGCTGTGCGGCAGCGCGTTCAAGAACAAGGGCGTGCAGCCGATGCTCGACGCGGTCATCGACTACCTGCCCTCCCCGCTGGACGTGCCGCCGGCCATCGGCCACAAGCCCGGCCATGAGGACGAGGAAGTCAGCCGCAAACCCAGCGTCGACGAGCCGTTCTCGGCGCTGGCGTTCAAGGTCGCCACCCACCCGTTCTTCGGCAAGCTCACCTACGTCCGGGTGTATTCGGGCAAGGTCGACTCCGGCGCCCAGGTGATCAACTCCACCAAGGGCAAGAAGGAGCGGCTGGGCAAGCTGTTCCAGATGCACTCCAACAAGGAGAACCCGGTGGAGTCGGCCAGCGCGGGCCACATCTACGCGGTCATCGGGCTCAAGGACACCACGACCGGCGACACCTTGTGCGACCCCAACGACCAGGTCGTGCTGGAGTCGATGACCTTCCCGGACCCGGTCATCGAGGTGGCCATCGAGCCCAAGACCAAGAGCGACCAGGAGAAGTTGAGCCTGTCGATCCAGAAGCTCGCCGAGGAGGACCCGACCTTCAAGGTGCACCTGGACCAGGAGACCGGCCAGACCGTCATCGGCGGCATGGGCGAGTTGCACCTGGACATCCTGGTCGACCGGATGCGTCGCGAGTTCAAAGTAGAGGCCAACGTGGGCAAGCCCCAGGTGGCCTACAAGGAAACCATCCGCAAGCCCGTTCAGAACGTCGAGTTCACCCACAAGAAGCAGACCGGCGGCTCAGGTCAGTTCGCGAAGGTCATCATCAACCTCGAGCCGTTCGTCGGCGAGGACGGTGCGACCTACGAGTTCGAGAACAAGGTCACCGGCGGTCGCGTTCCCCGCGAGTACATTCCGTCGGTGGACGCCGGCGCGCAGGACGCCATGCAGTACGGCGTGCTGGCCGGGTACCCGCTGGTGAACCTGAAGGTCACCCTGCTCGACGGCGCCTACCACGACGTCGACTCCTCGGAGATGGCCTTCAAGATCGCCGGTTCGCAGGTGCTGAAGAAGGCCGCCAGCGCGGCCCAGCCGGTCATCCTCGAGCCCATCATGGCTGTCGAGGTCACCACGCCCGAGGACTACATGGGCGACGTGATCGGCGACCTGAACTCCCGCCGTGGTCAGATCCAGGCCATGGAGGAGCGCAGCGGTGCGCGCGTCGTCAAGGCGCAGGTGCCGCTGTCGGAGATGTTCGGCTACGTCGGCGACCTCCGGTCGAAGACCCAGGGCCGGGCCAACTACTCCATGGTGTTCGACTCCTACGCCGAAGTTCCGGCGAACGTGTCGAAGGAGATCATCGCGAAGGCGACGGGTCAGTAGGCCTGCGGCACGAGCGTTGTGGCACAACTGAATAACAACAAACCTGCTTTAACCAAAGCACCAACAAGTCCAGGAGGACAGTAGAAGTGGCGAAGGCGAAGTTCGAGCGGACGAAGCCGCACGTCAACATCGGGACCATCGGTCACGTTGACCACGGCAAGACCACGCTGACCGCGGCTATCACCAAGGTTCTGCACGACAAGTACCCGGATCTGAACGAGTCGCGGGCGTTCGACCAGATCGACAACGCCCCCGAGGAGCGTCAGCGCGGCATCACCATCAACATCTCCCATGTGGAGTACCAGACCGACAAGCGTCACTACGCGCACGTCGACGCCCCCGGCCACGCCGACTACATCAAGAACATGATCACCGGTGCGGCCCAGATGGACGGCGCCATCCTGGTGGTCGCCGCCACCGACGGCCCGATGCCGCAGACCCGCGAGCACGTGCTGCTGGCCCGCCAGGTCGGTGTGCCCTACATCCTGGTCGCGCTGAACAAGGCCGACATGGTCGACGACGAGGAGCTCCTCGAGCTCGTCGAGATGGAGGTCCGCGAGCTGCTGGCCGCCCAGGAGTTCGACGAGGAGGCCCCGGTGATCCGGGTGTCGGCGCTGAAGGCCCTCGAGGGTGACCCGCAGTGGGTCAAGAGCGTCGAGGATCTGATGGAGGCCGTCGACGAGTCCATCCCGGATCCGGTCCGCGAGACCGACAAGCCGTTCCTGATGCCCGTCGAGGACGTCTTCACCATCACCGGCCGCGGCACCGTGGTGACCGGCCGTGTCGAGCGTGGCGTGATCAACGTCAACGAAGAGGTCGAGATCGTCGGCATCCGTCCGGAGACCACCAAGACCACGGTCACCGGTGTGGAGATGTTCCGCAAGCTGCTGGACCAGGGCCAGGCCGGCGACAACGTCGGTCTGCTGGTTCGTGGCGTCAAGCGCGAGGACGTCGAGCGCGGCCAGGTGGTCGTCAAGCCCGGCACCACCACCCCGCACACCGAGTTCGAGGGCAGCGTGTACATCCTGTCCAAGGACGAGGGCGGACGGCACACGCCGTTCTTCAACAACTACCGGCCGCAGTTCTACTTCCGCACCACCGACGTCACCGGTGTGGTCACGCTGCCGGAGGGCACCGAGATGGTGATGCCCGGCGACAACACCGACATCTCGGTGAAGCTGATCCAGCCGGTCGCCATGGATGAGGGCCTGCGCTTCGCCATTCGCGAGGGTGGTCGCACCGTGGGTGCCGGACGGGTGACCAAGATCATCAAGTAATGATCTGACAACCGCACGCGAGAGCGGCGCCCGCCATCAGGCGGGCGCCGCTTTTGCCCTTTTCGACGCGCTAAAATAGAGATGAGGGGGCGTTCTGCCCACCACTCACTGAGTGGGAAACCGGAAGAGGATGTCATGGAGACCACGAACCGGTCTCGTCGTCGCACCGCGGTCGCCGGGGGCACCGGCGT
>Ga0180431_10003482_pt1 | contig 20244 bp, 13 predicted proteins | sample SS_ome_11_FD_132459 | JGI IMG/M metagenome (GOLD analysis project Ga0180431, IMG submission 132459) | Hypersaline lake sediment archaeal communities from the Salton Sea, California, USA - SS_1_MS_1 metaG | ecosystem: Environmental > Aquatic > Non-marine Saline and Alkaline > Hypersaline >... | reverse complement strand
TGTTCCCATAAATCTAAACCTAATAATGGATAACCACCTCCTTTCACTACATCCATAAGTGGATTATCTTGATTTGGTGTTGAAATAACTTTTAATTTATTATTTCTATCTATTACTAACCATACCCACCCCGAACCAAATCTTTTTTTTGCAACCTCTTCAAATTTTGATTTAAAATCTCTATAAGAACCAAAATCTACTGTAATTTTGTCATATATATCTCCTGAACACTTTTGTTGTTCGGGTGACAACATCTTCCAAAAAAGTGCGTGATTAAAAGCACCACCAGCGTTGTCACGAATTTTTTTGTTGTATTTTGAAATATCTTTTACAATTTCTTCAAGTTCTTTATCTCCTCCTCTTCTTTTGGAAATCGCCTTGTTTAATTTATCCACATATCCTTTATAATGTTTATTGTAATGAACATCCATCGTTTCTTTATTGATAAATCGGTCGACTGCAGAATAGGCGTACGGTAATTTTTCAATACCTATCTTTTTCATTTCGTTTAAAAAAGTTTTTTCGTTTACAATACGAGTTTCTAACTTTTCTATTCTTTCTAATAAAATTTTGGACATATGTAAGTATTTTTATATAAATACTTAATTTTCTGATATTAGGTTAAGTATCTCTTCCATTACATCTCCTTTACCTTCGTTATCTCCCATAACAGTTTCAAAGATATTCTTTTTCTTTGAAAGTATGTCATATATAATACCTTCTATTGTATTTTCAAAAATGGGATAATAAACGGACACCGAAAACTTTTGACCATATCTATACGCTCGGTCTTCGGCTTGTGAGTGGTCGGAAGGAACGAATGATAGGTCGTTCATAATAACAGCTTCAGCTGCGGTCAATGTAATACCCACACCCGCAGCTTTTAAGTTACCAACAAATACAGTTACCTTTTCGTTGTTTTGGAACTCGTCAACGGAATGTTGTCTTTGTGGTTTGGACATCTTACCATCAAGTTTAACTGCACACTTACCAAAATGTTCTGCAATTTTGTTCAATGTGTCGGTAAAGTTTGTAAATATAATAACTTTTTTTCCTTGGTCTATTACATTTTGAGCTATCTCAATAGTATCTTTAATTTTTTCATCTGCGATAACCTGACGGACTTTCATTAATTTTGAAAACTGAATGGTTAACGACTTTGATTCTTCTGATGAGTTATACCAATCATAGTATTCACCCATCAATTTTTTGTATTCTTTGGATTTTGTTCTCAAATATACGGGAGTTAAAATCTTTTCAGGTAAATCCAAAATATCTTCTTTCAACCTTCTCAAAACCTGCGGTTTTGTTCGGTCTCTGAGTTCTTCAAGATTTGATGCTCCTGTGACATTCCATACCTTTTTTGCTCCGACGCTAAACTGATACCCTGCACAATACCTAATTGCATATGCCATCCAATTATCTGCAACAGGAGAGTCAACCAAACTTAATAGGTTGTAGTAATTCATGGGTCGTGAAGTCATCGGTGTTCCCGTTAGTAACCAAACCTTTCCGATTTTTTTTGCAATGTCGTTACCTATTTTTGTTCTCGCCGCTTTTACATTTTGTATGTAATGAGCTTCATCCATAACAACCAAATCAAAACCATAATTTAAAATATCCGATTTGTCAGGATGTTTTGGGTCGTGGAAGTTTTTAAGAATATCGTAGTTAATAATTGTATAATCCGAAGGTTCCCATTTTTTTCCTTCAATAATTGCAACTTCTTTGTCGGTATAATTCGCAATTTCTCTTTGCCAATTAATCTTAAGTGATGCGGGACATATGATTAGAACTTTTTCCGAACCACTTTCTAACGATGCGATAACTGTAGAAGTGGTTTTACCTAAACCCATATCATCCGCTAAAATATATTTGTCGTTACCAACAAGTTTTTCTATTGCTTCTTTTTGGTGGTCTAATGGTGGTCGGTGTGAATACTTTGAGTAATCAATATTAACTTCCCTTTGAGTGTTTTTTTGTAATGCGACTTTAGGTAACCATATGTCATTTAATTCTGCATTTTCAAACAATTTACCCCACACATGATACGACTTTTCTTTTTCTACCAAAAGTTTTTCAATATAAATCTTTTCAGGTTTTTTTGTGAGGAGTTTATCGTCCATAAGTTTTTGTCCGAAGTAACTATCCAATTCAACCCACTTTCTTGCCACTTTTGGTGTGGTGTCCTTAAACTTTAGAATATAGTCCGCTTGTGCACGAGTAAGTTTAAAATGATTGAACTTTTTCATCTTACCCTTTAACCTAAGGATATAGTTATTGTATCCCTCATATTCTTCAAGAATTCTGAGAGCACGAACTTCAGGTAAGTTATTTAATGGATTTTTTTCCAACTTTGATATCAAATACAATTAAATATAACATATTTCTGAATATTTATCAATAATGACACAAAGAAAGGTTCCGATTACGAGATTAAATAAATTCTTCAGTGGTGAAGATTTTAATTTAGATATTACTATGGGTCGTGAATGGCTTGAAGGTGATATGAATTTTACATTGGTTTTGTATCGTGTTGATAGACAGAAAACAAAGACCGATGATGTATATGGTGAAACAGTTGAGGATGGAATTAAGTTTCATCCACCTGTTGAGTTTAGAGGGTATGTTCAGATAGAACAACCCGAAAATCAGGATTACGGTCAAAGTCGTATGACACAGATGGAACCTGGTAATTTAAAGGTTGGTGTATATCAGGACTCTTTGGATGAGTTGGGTATAGATATAGAATATGGAGATTATATAGGTTATTATGAAACGGAGTCTCGTGTCAGATATTATACTGTTGTTAATGACGGTCGTGTTGTTAGTGATAACAAACACACATATGGTGGGTTCAAACCATTTTACAGAAGTATTGTGGCATCACCAGTAAACGATAATGAATTTAGAGGATTATGAATAGATATCTATTAAAAGAATTAAATACAATTAAATCTCGTATGGGTTTGGTTGTTGAGCAAGATGAAAATAAACCTGACCCAATCGGTCTTCGTGTTATGGTTTATTATAACTTACACAAAAAAACTTTTTCAGTTCAATACAAAGGTAGAATTATATTATATGCCGACTATGTAAAATTGGGTAATGTAGAATTTAGAGTTAGAGAGGGTGGTAAAGAAAAGGTAAGACAAGAAAAAAGAAAAAATGTTCATGCATTCGTTATCGGTGATTTATTAGACTACTGTCAGTATCCTTGTGAAAATATGCCACCCGAAACCAACGATAAGGTAATTACATACAACCCTTACAAATATGACTCGTTCGTTAAAAAAGACACAGAAGAACCTATATTTAACGCAAACGAGATAGATATGATTAATACAAAAAATAAAATTTTCCATATTAACGAAGTTGTAAGTTAATGGCGTTTCCTAAAAAAATAAAAAAAGATTTAAAACTTACTCCTGAAAAAATATTGTTGGACAGGAGGGAAGAACTTCTTGAATATATTCAGGAAGATGGAACTTATTTACCTAAGAGTGTTTTACATGCCGATTTGGATAGGGGTATGTTAGATTTTGTTCGTGATGATTTAGAAATGGTTGCTGACGGAAAAAAAGTTAATCCTATTGATATTATAACAACTACTCAGAATTGGTCTCAGTTTACAGAGACTTGGAATTTTCAGGATTTAGATAAAAATATAAAACCCCCTTTTATTGCCACGGTTAGACAACCCGAAGTTAAGTACGGAACTAACCCATCATTACAATACACCATTCCAAATAGAAAACAATTTTATTATGCGAAAGTACCGACATGGGACGGACAAAGAAAAGGTATGGACATCTATAAAATACCTCAACCAGTCCCTGTTGATATTACTTATAATGTAAAAATATTCTGTACAAAGATGCGTCATTTAAACGAGTTCAATAAACTCGTTCTTCAAAAATTCTCATCTCGTCAAGCATATACATTTGTTAAGGGACATTATGTTCCGATTATATTAAATAATGTTTCTGATGAATCTGTTTTGGATATTGAAAAAAGAAAATATTATATTCAAAATTATGAGTTCTTAATGATGGGATTTTTAATAGATGAAAATGAGTTTGAGGTGTTACCCGCTATTACCCGTTCTTTATCTTTATTTGAAGTTGACATGGGTACAAAATCAAGAAGAGCAAAAAAAGAACCTCCTAATCCTGACAACTTTGAGTTGGATATTTTATTTAGGTCGGGTATTAATAGTTTGTCTGAAAAATATCCCTATACGATAGATTTAACTTTTATGAAATCTAAAAATATTAGACAGTACTCAATCTATATTAATGACAATTTTATTGGTGATGATTTAAAGTCTGTTAATATAAATACAAATGATGTGATTAAAATTGATGTTATTAAGAATAACTCATCTTTAGATGCTATTTTAAAAACTCAAGCACATATACCATATAAAGATTAATTACTCTCCGTAAATATCTGTCTCATCCTTACAATTCTCCTCAATTAATTTTTCAATATATTTAAACATTTTTAAACCTTTATTTTTACAATGGGTTTTTAAAATGGAATGGTGATATTCAGATATCTTTAAGTTTTTTGTTTTTTGTTGTGTCATCAATAAATTAATAAAGTAAGAAAAAAGTATGAAAAAACTCATACTTTTAAATAAATATATGTTTTTTACATTAGTACTTTCGGTTTTTTTGTAATATTTATCAATAAAATAAATAAAAAAGAAAACTATTTAACATGGCAGACAAAGTATTCGTATCTCCGGGTGTATATACATCAGAAAGAGATTTAAGTTTTGTGGCTCAAAGTGTTGGTGTTACGACTTTAGGTATTGTTGGTGAAACTTTATCGGGTCCCGCATTTGAACCCATCTTTATAACTAATTTTGATGAGTTTACATCTTACTTTGGTGGTACAAGTCCAACTAAATTTGTAAACACACAAATCCCTAAGTATGAGGCGGCATATATAGCAAAGGCATACTTACAACAATCAAATCAATTATTTGTTACTCGTATACTCGGACTTTCGGGTTATGATGCGGGTCCATCATGGTCTTTATCTATGGTAGGTAATGTAGATAAATCAACAGTCGCTGTTACTGACGCACCTACAACTCCTTATTTAGTGTCTTTCTCAGGTACTTCGGGTGATAGTACTAATACAACAATTACTAGTGAGTCGTTACCTTCATACTTAAGTGATATTTTAACAAATCCATATACAACATTTAGTGGTGGTGAGAGTACACTAGAAGATGACTTTAAAGAATTATTTAGTTCAGAAATTTCTAATCCTTCAAATTCAGGTAAAACATCATATTTGTTTGGTACTGTTAGTGCTAGTACTTACTCATTAATTACTGGTGCTTCCGGCAATTGGACATCAACAACTAATGTGTTTAATGTGAGTGGACTAACTACTGACAACGCAGATTTAACAGCGTCTGAAAATGATGTTTGGTATTATTCATTATTCCCATATAATGGAGGTGGTACTTATACGGGTAGTAGTTTTGGTTTATCTGTTACAGGTTTGACTAATACTAGTGGTAATAACTATGAGGGAGATGCAGTTGTATATGTAACGGAGTTCTCAGCAACACCAATACAAGATTATCATGATATGGTTGTTGCAACATTACGTTCAAGAGGTATTTCTACGTTCTCAAACGATAACGGTTCAGATTATGAGGTTACTGGAACAACAGATGTTAATATAAATACATCAGGAGCATATTCGGGAGTAACAAAAAATCCATTTAGTATGTTTGAAATTTCTGGTGTAACTAAAGACTCAGAAACATTTACATTTAAAACATCGTTAGATGTATCAGACTCTAATTTCATTTCTAAAGTTTTAGGTATGACTAACTTTGGTAAGAATAGAAATGAGGTTCCTTTATTTGTTGAGGAGTTATACTACAACTTAATGAATACTGGTTACCGTGAAGGTAAAATTAGAGGTATAAATACTACATTATTAGGATTGGAAAGTGCAAGAGAGGATGACGGAAACAACCAAAGTATTGGTTGGTACTTAGACCAATTCCAAACTCCAACAACTCCTTATGTTGTTTCAGAGCTCAGAGGTAATGAAGTATTTAATTTATTTAAATTTATTTCAATATCTGATGGTAACTCAGCAAACACACAGATTAAAATATCAATTGCAAATATTTCATTTAATAATTTAACTTTTGATATTGTTGTTAGAAGTTTTTATGATACAGATTCAAATCCTGTTGTCCTTGAAAAATTCACAAATTGTACTATGGACCCGAACTTAAATAGTTATGTGGCTAAAAAAGTGGGTACTGCTAATGGTGATTTTGAATTAAAGTCAAGATACATAATGTTAGAGGTTAATGAAGAAGCACCTATTGATGCTTTACCTTGTGGATTTAGAGGATATCAAACAAGAAAATATGCTAATTTTAAATCACCACACTTAGTTTATAAAACAAAATATGACTCACCTGGTGAAATTATTGCAAATCCACCTTTCGGAGCATTAAACGGTGATAATGTAACAAGAAGTTCGGGAGACAATCCAAGAAAAGTTTACTTAGGTGTCTCTACTACTGTTGGTATTGATGCAGATTTTGCTTCTTACAAAGGTAAACAAAATCCATCGGATATTACCACCGCAACAGAATCTTCACCATGGCCCGTATTAACAAAAGGTTTCCACATGGACTCAGGAGCTACGGTTGTATTGATACCATCAACATATACAACATCGGGTGAAACTGCTTTTGAAGTTGGTGATGCGTCATTCAACAGCGAGCCAGATGACCAAAGTCCGTATTACAAGTTAAATTCTCGTAAGTTTACGTTAATACCTACAGGTGGTTTTGACGGATGGGACATATACAGAGAGTATAGAACTAACGGTGATAGATACATTTTAGGTAATAACGGTTTCCTTAAAGGAGCGGCACCTTCAATTAGATTCCCACAAGCAGACGGATGGGGAGCGTTTAGAACAATAACGGGTCCTGACAAACAAGATTGGGGTAACTCTGACTATTACGCGTACTTATGGGGACAATGGACATTTGTCAATCCTGAAGCAGTAAACATTAATGTATTTACAACACCTGGTGTTGACTACGTTAATAACTCTAATTTGATTGAAAATGCTGTTGATATGATTGAAACTGATAGAGCAGACTCAATCTATATTTGTACAACACCTGACTATCAGATGTTTACTAATACAACATCTAACTTTACAACAGATTTCATATACCCACAAGAATCTACTGAAAACTTAGAGGATACGGGTATAGATTCTAACTACACAGCAACTTATTACCCATGGATTTTAACAAGAGATACTGTTAATAATACTCAAATCTACTTACCACCAACTGCGGAGGTCGTTAGAAACTTAGCATTAACTGATAACATCGCCTTCCCATGGTTCGCATCTGCGGGTTACACAAGAGGTCTTGTTAATGGTATTAAAGCACGTAAGAAGTTAACACAAGAAGATAGAGATATTCTTTATAAGGGTAGAATTAACCCAATCGCAACATTCTCAGATGTGGGTACAGTAATTTGGGGTAATAAAACAACTCAAATTAAAGAGTCAGCACTTGACAGAATTAATGTTAGAAGATTGTTGTTACAAGCTCGTAAGTTAATTTCAGCAGTCGCGGTTAGATTGTTGTTTGAACAAAACGATGACCAAGTAAGACAAGAGTTCTTAGACTCAGTAAACCCAATCTTAGATTCTATTAGAAGAGATAGAGGTTTGATTGACTTTAGAGTTGTGGTTCAAAACACACCTGAAGACTTAGATAAGAACCAATTAGTTGGTAAAATTTATCTAAAACCAACAAGAGCATTAGAATTCATCGATATTGAATTCTTAATTACTCCAACAGGCGCATCTTTTGAAGATATTTGATAATTATATAATGGGGGATACTTCGGTGTCCCCCATTTATTACATTTAATTAAACGTTTAATAAAAATAAAAATATGGAATTTAAAAAGAAAGTTCTTAGAGAAGCACTAGAAGTTAAAGACAACGGTGTAAAAACGTATTCTGAAAAACCTCAGAATATTATTGTTACTGAGTCTCAGTTAGAAAGACTAATTGAAAAATTGAACAAGTAATATGAGTCTTAAAAAGATTATAAGAAGAAATCTTAATAACCTTAGGGAGGGTATAGAAGAAGGTCAACCTGATTTAAAGTATTATGCTTTTGATTGGGATGACAATATTGTTATTATGCCAACTCAAATTATGTTACAATCTGAACAAGGTGGTGAAGTCGGTATGTCTACAGAGGACTTTGCAGAGTACCGACAAAAAATAGGTAAAGAACCTTTTGATTATAACGGAGAAATGATTGTTGGTTATGCAGAAGACCCTTACCGAAATTTTGGTGTACAGGGTGATAAAAAATTTATCGTGGACTCTTTATTGGCTCAACCAGGTCCTTCATGGGATGATTTTGTTGAGTGTATTAATGGGGGTTCCATTTTTGCTATAATAACGGCAAGAGGACATACACCTACCGTTTTAAGAGACTCTATTTATAATTTTATTGTGACTAATCATAACGGTATAAGCGCGGAGTCTTTAATTCAAAACCTAAAAGAATATCGTGACTTATCGGGAGAGGTAATGAGAGATGACCAATTATTAATTAAAGAGTATTTGGACATGTGTAAATACCATCCTGTGACTTATGGTGAGGGGTCTGCTTCTAACCCTGAAGAAGGTAAAATAAAAGCATTAAGAGAATTTATTAACTATGTTAAGTATCAGAGCCAAAAACTGGGTAAAAAAGTTTCATTTACTAATGATGTAACTAACAATTTTGTACCACAAATTGGTTTTTCTGATGATGACCCAGGCAATATTGAATCTATAAAATCATTTCTAGAAAAAGAATATGAAGATGAAAGTCCAGTTAAAACTTATTTAACAAAAGGAGGAGAGAAAAAAGAAGTTTAAATTTCTTAAGTCTGGATTCTAGTTAAGGATTTTACAATGAAAAAAGTAAAAGTAAAGAGAAAAAAGTTTTAACCTGATATTTATAATTAAATAAACACGAAAAATTTAAAACCAAAATACTATGGCTGATTTATTAATGAAAATGCCCGTCCCCTATGAACCAAAAAGGAAAAACCGATTTATATTGAGTTTTCCTTCTTCATTGGGTATTAACTCTTGGTACGTTGAGTCTACTTCAAGACCTCAAATCAGTATCAACCCAACAGAAATTCCATTCTTAAATACTTCAACTTATGTTGCAGGTAGATTTACGTGGAATACGATTAACGTTACGTTTAGAGACCCTATCGGTCCTTCAGCGTCACAAGCCCTTATGGAATGGGTTCGTTTAACTGCGGAGTCTGTAACAGGTCGTATGGGATACGCTGCGGGATATAAGAAAGACTTAGACCTTGAAATGTTGGACCCAACAGGTGTTGCTGTTGAAAAGTGGATATTACAAGGGACATTCTTAACTGATGTAAATTTCGATAGTTTGGGATATAGTGACGATGCATTGGCAACAATCACCGCCACATTACGTCCTGATAGATGTATTTTGGTTTACTAATACTATTGATAAAAAATCATTAAGTAATATATTTAACCATAGGGTTCAGTCCCTATGGTTTTTTTATATATAAAAAATGGAAGATTCGGCAAAACAATACGGACAACAAGATTTTAATTTACCTCATGATGTGGTGACACTACCCTCTAAAGGTAAGTTTTATAAAAATAAGAAAAAGTCTTTAAAGATTGGTTATTTAACTGCGCAAGATGAAAATATATTGGTTTCTGGTGAAAGAAATGATAATATAGTTAATAAGTTGGTTAAAAATAAGTTATATGAACCAGATATTAGAGTTGAGGATTTGTTAGAGGGAGATTTGGAAGCCGTACTAATTTTCTTAAGAAACACATCTTTTGGTCCCGAATATAACTTTATATTAAGAGACCCAGGGACAAACAAAGAATTTAATCACACAATACTTTTAGACGAACTTGATTTTGTTGAACCAAAATTAGAACCCAACTCAGACGGTTTATTTGAAATAAAATTACCTAAGAGTGACGCAACAGTAGTATGTAAACTTTTAACAGTAGGAGATTTAGAGGATATAAATAAAACCATGCAAAAATATCCTCCAGGTGTGGTTCCTCCAACAATTACCACAAAATTAGAAAAACAAATAGTAAGTATTGACGGTAATACCGATAGAGAATTCATATCAAAATACGTCATCAATTTACCAATCATGGATTCTAAACACATAAGAAAAGTACTTTCTGAGTGTGAACCAAAATTAAATCTACAAAGAAAAGTTAACGCCCCGTCAGGAGAAGAAGTGACAGTTAGAGTCACATTTGGGGTGGAGTTTTTTCGGCCTTTCTTCTGAATATAGGATAGGTCTGCTTGATGAAATTTATTATTTAATTCGTCATGCCCATTTTTCATACTCTGATATTATGTCCATGCCGACATATGAAAGAAAATATTTCGTTAATAAGTTAATTGAAGAGTTTCAAAAAAAGAACGAACACTATGAAAAAATGAAATCTAAAAGATAAACTATTTATATAAAAAGTTTATCGAATGTTTCAAACTAATAATTCAGGAAATTTAGAAGGCGCTGCTAGAAGTGCTTTTAATTTTGCTGCGGGAATAGATAAATCAACAGAATCTTTACAAGGGTTAAATAGAGCGACAAGTATTACTGATGCTAATGTTGGTAAAATTATTACTAACATGGGAAAAGCATTGGCAAGTCCTGGTACAGTTTTAAAAGAAACCGCACAATTACAAGACTTAAGTTATAAATTAGCTAGAGAATCTATGGGCAACGCTAGTATGGTCGGAGAAGCATTAAACGCAACAATGGCGGAAGCTTTGGCGGGTACTTCAGAGTTTGGTGTTAGTTTGGATGACAATTTAAACTTAATGAAACAAATTAACGACGCCATGCAAGTTAATACATTATTAACATCAGAACAAGTTATTAATATGCAGGCGTTGGCGAAAAGTGCTGGTGTTACCTCTGCGGAAATAGTCCCTATTGTTAAGGGATTTGCGGATATGGGTAGAAGTACAGAATATGCTATTGAACAAATAGGTGAGATGCAAGATATGGCACGAAAGTATGGTATTAACTCAGGGCAATTTATAAAAATGATTGGGGACAATATTAAATACCTTTCTTCATATAAGTTTAAAGATGGTGTTGAAGGACTATCAAGAATGGTTGCAAAGGCACAAGCTTTAAGAATGGATGTTGGTAAAACATTTTCATTAGCTGAAGGATTGATGGAACCCGAAAAGGCGATTGAAATGGCGGCAGGGTTCCAAATGTTAGGAGGTGCTGTGGGTGACTTAGGTGACCCATTTAAGTTGTTACACATGGCTCAAACTGATGCCGAAGGATTACAAGACTCTATTATTAATATGGCTGAAAGTGCCGTGGTATTTAACGAAAAAACTGGAGAGTTTGATATACCTGTAACCGAAATGTATCGTTTAAGAGAGGCAGCAAAACTAACAGGGATGGACTATCAAGAGTTAACTGAAACGGCAAGAAAGGCCGCTGAAAGAACGAAAAAACTTGATATGTTAGGTCCTATGAATAGGTACACTGATGAACAGAAAGAAATGATTGCAAATCTTGGAGATATCCAAGATGGTAAGGTGATGATTACTTTACCTGAAAAAGATGAGGACGGAAATGAAATATTAAAGGCATTTGATGCCGCAACATTAGGACCCGAACAATTAAAAAAGTTAAGGGAACAACAAGAAATGTCTAACAAGAGTGATAAAGACATAGCGGTTGAACAGTTATCGGCTTTAGAAACTTTAAAAAGTGCGGTTGACAAATCAGGAGCCATGAAAGTTGTTTTAGGTACAAAAACACAAGGAGTTACAGATGCATTAGATGCTGCAAAGGCATATGGGCAAACATTAAATGAAGAATTGGATAGAGTATTTAGTCCTGAAAATATACAAGATTATGGAACATCTTTAACAAATATGTTAAAGGCGGGTCTTGAGGATGAGGAGGCTAATGCAATGTTTAAACAATCTGTTGGTAGGATGACAGGAGAATTGGTTGTAGCGTTTCAAGAAGCTCCTGATGAATTAAGGGATAAATTAGAAGAAGAAAATACCTTTAAAAACGTAGACTTTAGTGAAATGGCCTCAACCTTTGTTGGTAATATAGGTATGGCGATAGGTCAAGCCACAGATGGTATGATAGACGACATTTTAGACAGCTTGGACGTTGATGAAGTAACAAAAAACGCGATAAAACAAGGGTTAGAAGAAATTGGTGATGATTTAGAGACATTTGCTGATGTCGCTTTTGCTGTTATGACACAACTAACGGAAATAGGTTTTAATGGTTTGGATGACTTAATTGGTGGTGGTCAGGGTACTGAAATGGGAACTGGACCAACATCAGAAGACTTTATATTAAGACCAGGACAAGAGCCAATTAATTTTAGGGCTGACGATTTAATTATTGGTGGTACAAAATTAATTGAGGCACTGAATTTACAAATATCTGATTTTATGACATCACCTATGGATAGTAATGAAAATACAATAAGTATTGATAAAATAGTATCTTCTTTTGATAAACTACCAAATTTACTACAACAAGATAGTACAAATAATGTAAATGGTGATGTAAACTTAAACGTTAATGGAAAGATTGATTTAACTGTTGATGGAAGAAATCTACCAAAAAATATATCTTCAGAAGAATTATCAAATGAAATAGTTAGAAACCCTGATTTTACAAGTAAATTAATGAGTATATTTACTAATGCTAAGAACACATATTCTGAATAAAAATCATAAATTAATCTATTTATATAAATAAAATAGATTTTAAATGCCGAGTGAATTAACATTTAATGCAACTGAAAGTTTTAGAAAAAAACTATTAGTTAGAAACCTTCCACCATATAATGAAGGTTTCAAACCTACTGAACTTTCATTAAATGATTCTAGTGTTATAGACTCTGGTAATGTTGATGATGTTGGTAATACTGAAGAAAACAGGTTATTTCTAAAAAATAAGTATGGACCTGAAGATGGATTTGGTGACGTAGTTAACATAAAAGATGTGCAGACCGATATTGAAAAAAGAAATTTATATTACACATTTATCGCTTCAACATATAACCCAATACAGATTTTAACAAATCCAATACCAAACGGTAGTAACGGAAATGTTAGTCAAGATTCAGATTTAGCAAAAATCGCCGCAAACCAATTAAAAACAGAATTTGGTTATAGAATAGGTGAAGAGACATACCAACAAACATTAGGTAGAATAAATATATTAGACGCATTAGACGACCCATTTGATGCTTTGGCTATTGCAACAGGTAATGAACAAGTAATTGAAAGTGATTGGAAAATATCTGTACCTGATAATGTAATTGGTAAAGGACTTGATTTTATAAGTAGAATATCTGGTGTTTACTCACCTTATTCATGGATACCAGGAAGTTATTTTAATGAAGTTGTACCACAATCTAAAGTTAATCAAGCATCTAATGAAGGTGGTAACTTTAATAAAAAAGGTACAAGTAAATCAGACGCAAATAAAAGAGCGTCTGAACAGTTCTTATCAAATACGGGTAGAGGTCAAACCAAAAGACTATTTAAAAATTTAGAATTAAATTTATATAGTCCAGATTATACGGACAACTCAAGGTCGTTTGGATTAAAAGCGCCACAAGGGAATTACTATATAGGTAGTAAAGAAAGAGACCCTTCAAATGCAACGTTCCCTGAAAATCAATTACCTATAGACCAATTTGGTAATAAAGTTAAATCACCTGTTAAAGGATATACTTTAGGTGAAGATTATGAATCTGAAGGAGGTGCGTTCGGAACATTTAAATTTGGTCTTAATGGTACTAACTATTTAAGAAAAAATACGTTTACTAACAGTAGTTATGACGCACCTAGATTACAAGGTGGTTTTACATGGACAAACACTGAAGGTGCTGATAGTGGAGGTAGGAGAGCGACTGCGGGAGGAGACCAAAACGGTTCAGTATCACCACAATTTACTTCAGTTGAGTCCGCATTCGCGTCTTCACTTTCTTTACAAAATCAATTTAGAGAAGGTTCTATCTTAGATGATACACAAAAACTAATAGATGCCGCTGAAGATTTAACTGGAGATGCTAGATTAAAACACGCGGGTAATGCGATAAATCAAGTATCAAAAGTGTTTAATGACGGAACTAGAGAGATGACTAAAGGTTCTAGAGTTTATAAGTATACCGATAGTGACACAGGAAGAATAACAGGTTTAGAGTATTGTAGAACCTTTACTAAAGACATACCATATTTCTCTAATAGTGAGTTACAAAAAACTGAAGGTATGGTTGATAACAATAGGAGGTTTTCTTATTCGGTATTAAATAATACTTACAATTTAAATATCGCTCCGTGGAGAAACGACAATAGTAGTAACTTAACAGGTAACAATTTCAGTAGTGACGGAGTAAAAAAATATATGTTTTCAATAGAAAATTTAGCTTGGAGAACATCATCTAAAAAAGGTTTTACTTATGATGACTTAGCGGCTTGTGAAAAAGGACCTAACGGTGGTAGAATAATGTGGTTCCCACCGTATGATTTAAAGGTTTCAGAACAAAATAGCACTAACTGGACGTCAAATGAGTTTTTAGGTAGACCCGAACCAATATATACATACAACAACACCACAAGACAAGGAAACTTAAGTTGGAAGATAGTTGTTGACCATCCATCTATATTAAACGCAATTGTGGATAAAAAATTGTCAGGAGAAGACGGTCAAAAGGTAAACGATATTATTGACTCATTTTTCTCAGGATGTAGAACTGAAGACCCGTATGAATTAGCTAAAAGATACGATAGGTTTACTCCTGATGATATATATGAAATTATAACAACCACAACTGATGTGGTTGATTATGAATATTGGTCAAAAGAGTTTGATTATCCTGAAAGAAGAGAAAAAGAACCGGTAATAACAGAATATACACCTGAGATACAAGAGTCTGATTATAAATATGAGTTTTATTTTGATAACGATAAACCAAATTCTAATTCATGGGCGACAGAAGCAACCGAAGATTATAGTACTATATTAAACACTTATATTGTATCAGGAAGAACTGATTATATTCTTGAAGCAAATTCAGGTAGTACAGAACAAGTAATAGAGTTTTTTAATAATTTTATTTCTACTTCAGATGGGACAAACATCATAGAAAATAAAACCAAGTCCTTGGTTAGTAAAATAAAGAAAGCACTAGAAAAAGAATCCACAGTTAATATCACACTTGTGGGTTCCGCCTCTGCACCAAATAGTACCGGATATAATGTTAACCTTTCAAAAAGAAGGATTGATTCAATAAAAAAATACTTATTAAGTTTTGAAGACCTAAGTAAATACCAGGATAGATTAAACTTTATTGAAAAGGCTGAGGGTGAAGAAACAAATGTAACACCTGGAGGTGGTTCTTTTGAAACATATAACTGTACTGAACCTATTACTGACGAAAAAGATAAAACATATTCAGCAAAGGCTATGGCGTGTAGGGCGGTTGTAATTCAAGATATTGAAGAAATACCACAAGAACCTGACCCAGAATCACTTGAACCAGAAATTGAAGAGGTTATAATTCCTGTGACAGTAACGGGTAAAACTGAAGTTTTAAGAAAACAAGAAGAAAAAACAATAAAACCCGCACCAGATATTGCTAAAAAAATATTAAGAAGGTTATTAAGTGAATGCGATTACTTTGATATGATGAATGAAACAACTCCAAGAGTATATCAGGGTATTAAAGAAAAAATAAAATATTTCCATCCCGCCTTTCACTCTATGACACCTGAAGGATTGAACAGTAGACTTACGTTTTTACAGCAGTGTTTAAGACCTGGTGATACAATACCTGTTATAGGAGAAGACGGAAAACCAACACAAGGAGGTGTTAAAAATACTGCGTTTGGTGCACCACCTATTTGTGTATTAAGAATAGGTGATTTCTACCACACAAAAATTGCGATACAACAAATTTCCATTAACTACGAACCTTTACAATTTGATTTAAACCCTGAAGGTATTGGTGTACAACCAATGTTGGCTGATATTAATATGTCATTCTATTTTATCGGAGGACAAGGTCTGAAAGAACCTGTAGCGAGATTGCAAAACGCCCTCTCATTTAACTACTATGGTAACACCGAAGTATATGACGATAGGGCAGTACCAACAGAAGATAGAACAGAAATAGATAGAGAGTTTATTGAACAGATTGAAGAAAACAGAGGTATTAGTTTAACTGATACAGGTGAAGTTGAAAGGTCAGAAGAAGCTAATGATACTATAGGTACGATTATAGATACTAATATTGAAGGTAATGACTTAACGGGTAATATTAATTATAAAAATATTGTCAACAATTATGTTGATAAAACTGAAACATATGTTGAAGATGTGGTAAGTTCGTTAGACACCATTAATAGGTTACAATCACAAATTGGTCTTTATTATTTTACACAAAATAGAAATTATACTAATGGAACCGCTACAGGATACTTAGATAATAATAATGTTTTTGAAACAAGTATATTTGGTAAACCATTTAATATTGAAACTTTATCAGAAGAATTAAAAACAAAATCATTGGAGGATATCGATAATAACACAAACCCATTTTTAACTACAGTTAATTTTGGTAACATTAATAGTCAAGGATTTAAGGAGAGTGATATTAAAAAATTCAAAAAGAATTTAAAATCTTTTGTTGAAGAAAGAATGGGAGTATTCCAAAGTATATTTAACGAAAGTATGGTAGATTTAATAAAAAACCAAACTGAATTAGTTAGAATAATAGATAAATTAAATCTAATTCTAACCGATACCGACGGTTATAAAACAAAATCAGGTAGAATAAGTATTTTAGAACTATCAGGAACAACTGAAGTAGACCCGTCTTCTTCACAGGCAAACACAAAAGATGAGTTACTTACTGACGTACAAAAAGTGGCATCAGACCTTCAAGTGTTTTATGACCGTATGTTTGGTGAGTTTGGTATTTTGGAGAAAAAAGACAATCTATACGAAGGTTTCTTACCTAATGGGTACAATACTGAAGGACAAACAAGATTTTGTACTATAGCTTATTTGACAACACTAAACGCTCCCGAATATTTAAAATCAAAAGTTCTTGGAGAAACATTAAAAGATAAACCTAATTGGGTAAACTATGTTAACAAAGTAATATATGGTACAGAGAGAAGTGTGTTAGAAGACCCCGCAGCAGGTTTTGTGGACTCACCAGGTGGGCCTGGATTACAGGGAGACGGGTTCCAAGGAAGTCCTATAATAATAAACGCAAAATCAGGACTAATAGATGTTTATTCTGATTTTAAGAGAAGTTGTGACCTAAAAATAAATATATTTAAGGACTCACAATTTACACAAATATTTAATAACTATACACCATTTAACCCTGATAAAGAAAGGAAGTTCACATACTTAGAAAAGTACCAAGAAGACCTTTCTTCTCCTGACAAGGTCAATTACTTTAATAAAACATACAAAGGTATAAACAGCGGACCGAAAAATAAATTTAACGAAAAATACACATTTAACTAATGAGATACTACAACAGATATCAAGATTTTTTAATAAATGGAAATCAGACAGTAGTTCCATTCGTTAATATACCATCAAAGTCTACAGATAAAAAATATATTTTTAGACTTGGTAAAAGTAGATTAGATAAAATAAGTTATCAATTTTATCAAACTCCATATTTTGGTTGGTTAATTTTAGCTGCAAATCCACGGTTCGGAGGATTAGAAAATAACATTACAGATGGGTCAACTTTAGTTATACCCTTTCCTTTGGTAAATTCTTTACAAGATTATAAAAAGGCATTAGATACTCACTTCTTCTACTATGGCAGGTAATAAGTTTTTTAATAATCAAAATATATATGTAGAAACCGATTACGACAACATTATTGTGGTAGACCCAAATAAAGTTGTTGATAGTGACGGTAATGTATCTGAAAGGCTAGTTAACCACGAGGAGTTGGTTATGTATGCAAACCTTGAGGCGAAGGTTTTACCAAGAAGTAAACTTGTTGTCGGCAGTAATTTCCAAGACGAGGTTCAAAATATTAGGGTCGGTAAGTTAGGTGATGATAAGTCAAGGACGATTAACTTTATGCAACCTCAACAACAGATTGACCCCGCAAATAAAGAAAAAGACTTATACCTTGATACTAATTGGACCGATAATTTAACACTCGGAACCAATAGAACAGGAGACGTGGACTCTCAACTTTTAGGTATAACTAACATAACCATAAAAATTAATACGTCTTATGCTGCCCTTGTCAATATTGAAATGGAAGACGTACAAGGAAGGGTTATGTTTGAACAAGGAGAAAACTCACCATATAGCGCATTTTTTCAATTACCATATCCACTTTTTACTTTAACACTGAAGGGTTATTATGGTAAGGCGATTAAATATGAGTTGATGTTAAAAGATTTTAATGCCCGATTTGACCCACAATCAGGTAACTATAAAATCACGACTAATTATATCTCAAGGAACTATGCATTACTTTCTGATATTCCGATAGATGCCTTATTTGCGCTACCACATATGTATCACCGTACCTCAACAATTGGTACAGATACCACATCAACATTATCCGCGTCATCAACAAAAGACGTAAGAACAGTAAAATCAACAAGGGGTTATGATGCGATTAAAAATGTATACACATCATATAAGTCTAAAGGATTAATTGCCGAAAATTTTCCAGAGTTAACTCTGAATCAAATGATAATGAAACTTCAAAACTTTGAAAGATATGTTATGGAGGCTTATGGAAAAGAAGACATGTCGGTTCTTAATGATATTGATGAATATAACAATAAAATTTCAGAGTATAGAAGTGCGATTTATGGTGCTATAACGGACAACTGGCAAACAAAATATATTGATTTTGATTCTTATATTGTGACAAATATACCACAAGCACCTATTTTATTTTCTTTAAAAAAGGAATTAACGACAGGGGAAGAAGGTTTACAAAACATTAATAATGCCATTTCGGATTTAGATGCGTTAATAACTAAATATAATTTAGAACTTAATGAAAATACAACATTTGGTGAAGTCGGTGAATGCGAGATAGAAGGAGAAAAAATAGAAACATCTCTATATTCAAACATTAAACTAAATGATTTTTTAAAACAAATAGAAGACCCAAACGAAATAAACTTTGAAAAAACGTATCAACTTAGGTTTAATAAAACACCAACTGATATTGAGTTGGCTGAGTTTGAAAGCAAACTAAGAACAGAACTTGAAATAGATGGGTACCAAGTAGATGCGGTTACCCTTCAAGTCGAGGAAAGCGAGCTTAAAAAGACATACTTTCAATTTGGAGAAATTTTAGATTCAGATAGTTTATTTAACAGTAGTTTTTTAGGTAAATTAAACAAACTACAGGATAAATTTCAAACTAAAAAAGACAAAGTAGAAGAAAAACTTTCAGAAGCGTTAGCTAAAAAAATACAATCACCTGATGTTGGATTAGGATTTAAACCAACGATTAAAAATGTTATGGCCGTTATATGCGCAAGTGCCGATGCGTTTTTGAGATTGATGGACCAAGTACATGATGAGGCGTGGGAACAAAGAGAAAACCCAATCAGATTAAAATCTGTTATGTCTCAAGAAAAATCTGACGGAACAGAAACTGCCGGTGTTGGTGAGTTGTTGGGATTTTTATCTAATTATGGTTCTACAAAGAAAAACACACAGGTGGTATACCCATGGCCTCAATATTATGTAACAACAATTGATGAAGATGGTAATGAACAATATGAAGACAGATACCCTGGCGACCCTTCAGAATCTGGAAAAGTAAAAGGTTATCTGTCTGACGTTTGGCCTGAAATAAAATTTGTTGAAGAATACATAAAAGGGGCTGTACAAACACAGGAGGAAAAATTAAATATTGATTTTGAAAATCAACTTAAAGATAATCCATTTTTAGGTTGTAACGCAATAGAATTTCCTTATCAGAACAGACCATTTTTGGATTTAAATATTGTTCCATTTATATATGAAATATTTGAAAGAACTTTATTAAGTAGTAACTACACAAAACTTTATAGAGATAGTGGATATAGAGATG
>Ga0180431_10003481_pt1 | contig 20245 bp, 18 predicted proteins | sample SS_ome_11_FD_132459 | JGI IMG/M metagenome (GOLD analysis project Ga0180431, IMG submission 132459) | Hypersaline lake sediment archaeal communities from the Salton Sea, California, USA - SS_1_MS_1 metaG | ecosystem: Environmental > Aquatic > Non-marine Saline and Alkaline > Hypersaline >... | reverse complement strand
CGCCTCGGCGCCTCCTGCGACTGGTCACGCGAACGCTTCACCATGGACGAAGGGCTGTCGAAGGCGGTCCTCAAGGTTTTCGTCGACCTCTATCGCGAAGGGCTGATCTATCGCGACAAGCGCCTCGTCAACTGGGACCCGAAGCTGCACACCGCGATCTCCGACCTCGAGGTCCAGCAGGTCGAGATGCAGGGTCATCTCTGGCACTTCCGCTATCCGATCGCCGGTTCCGAGCAGACCATCACCGTCGCGACGACCCGTCCGGAGACGATGCTCGGCGACACCGCGGTCGCGGTCCATCCCGACGACGAGCGCTACAAGGAGCTTGTCGGCCAGCACGTCATCCTGCCGCTCGTCGGCCGCCGGATCCCCATCATTGCCGATGAGTATGCGGATCCCGAGGCGGGCTCGGGCGCGGTGAAGATCACGCCGGCGCACGACTTCAACGACTTCGAGGTCGGCCGTCGCCACGGCCTGCCGCAGATCAACATCTTCGACATCGAGGCCCGCGTCGTGCTCGCCGACAACGAGGCTTTCACTGCCGATGTGGCCTCCAGCCCCGAACTCCACGCGACGATCGAAGCGTTGCATGGCCTCGATCGCTTCGAGGCACGCAAGCGCGTTGTCGGCATGATGGAGGGCCACGGCCTTATCGCCGACATCGAGGACATCGTCCACTCCGTCCCGCATGGCGATCGGTCCGGCGTCGAGATCGAGCCGTTCCTGACCGACCAGTGGTATGTCGACGCCAAGGCGATGGCCGGCCCGGCGATCGATGCGGTGCGCCTCGGCGGAACCGCGTTCGTGCCGAGGAACTGGGAGAAGACCTATTTCGACTGGATGGAGAACATCCAGCCCTGGTGCATCTCGCGCCAACTCTGGTGGGGTCACCAGATTCCGGCCTGGTACGGGCCGGACGGCAAGGTCTTCGTCGCCGAGACGGAGGAGGAGGCCGTCGGCGACGCGCTCGCCTTCTACGTCGTCGAAGGAGCGATCAGCGACGAGGAAGCCCGCCGCATGGCGTCCGAACCGGAGGCGCGCGCGAACTTCCTGACACGCGACGAGGATGTCCTCGATACCTGGTTCTCCTCGGCGCTGTGGCCGTTCTCGACGCTCGGCTGGCCGGACGAGACGCCGGAGCTCGAACGCTATTACCCGACCTCGGTGCTGGTCACTGCCTTCGACATCATTTTCTTCTGGGTCGCCCGGATGATGATGATGGGCGTCCACTTCACCGAGACCGAGCCGTTCCCGACCGTCTATATCCACGGCATCGTTCGCGACGAGAAGGGCGCGAAGATGTCGAAGTCGAAGGGCAACGTCGTCGACCCGCTCGAACTGATCGACGCCTTCGGCGCCGACGCCGTGCGCTTCACCATGGCGGCGTTGGCGACGCCCGGCCGCGACGTGAAGCCGGCGCGCTCGCGTATCGAAGGCTATCGCAACTTCGCCACCAAGCTCTGGAACGCGGCGCGCTTCGCCGAGATGAACAAGTGCGAGGCGCCGTCGGGCTTCGATCCGGAGTCGACAACGCTGATCGTCAATCGCTGGATCCTGACCCAGGCCGCCCGGGCCCAGGACGAGATCGTCGCGGCGATCGGGCAGTACCGCTTCTCCGATGCCGCATCGTCGATCTACCACTTCATCTGGCACAGCTACTGCGACTGGTACCTCGAGCTTGCCAAGCCCGTGCTCTCAGGCGCGGACGACGATGCCAAAGCCGAGACACGGGCGACCGTCGCTTTCGTCCGCGATCACATCCTGAAGCTTCTCCATCCCTTCATGCCGTTCGTCACCGAGGAGCTGTGGGAACAGACCGCAGCCGGCGACCGTGACGAACTCCTTATCCTCACCGATTGGCCGGAGCTGTCGTTCAGCGACGACGCGGCCGCCGACGAGGTCGACTGGCTTATCGAACTGGTGAGCGAAATTCGCTCCGTGCGCACCGAGATGAACGTCCCGCCGGGCGCACAGGTCCCGTTGACGGTGGTGGGCACCGAGGGCGTCGCGGCGCGCGTCGAGCGTCACGGCGAGGCGCTCTCCCGGCTCGCCCGCATCGGAAATCTCGAACTCGCTGCGGCTCCGGTCGACGGCACGGTGCAGATTGTAGCCGGCGCGACGACCGCCTGCCTCGACCTTGCCGACGTTATCGATATGGCGGCGGAGCGCGATCGCCTCGGCCGCGAACTCGACAAGGTCGGCAAGGAGATCGCCAAGTTCGACGCCAAGCTTGGCAACGAGCAGTTCCTGGAGAAGGCGCCGATGGAGGTCATCGAGGAGCAGCGCGAACGTCGCGCCGACGCGGCGGCTCATCAGGACAAGCTGAGGGCGGCCGTCGAGCGCTTGCAGGCGAGCGCCGGCTAGGCCGACGCGCGTCGCGCGGCCGTCTTCTCCGCGATGCTATGGGCAATATCGGCGCCCGACCGCCCGATGGTGAGCGCACGTTCCTCCAGCGACCGCATCGTCTTGGTGAAGAGGTTAGGGATCGCATTGACATGAACGCGGTTGCGCCGGCTCAGCACCTTGCGCGTCCGCTCGACCGAGCCGGGATGGGGCAGGGCGTTCGGCACGCCGTCGCCGCGGGCGAACACCATCCGCACATCCTCCGCATGCGGCGAACGCGTCAGGTCGGCGACGAGGGCGAGCCCCGCTCGAGCCGCCACCGCTGCGAGCGTGGCCGGCGTGAAGCCGATGACGTGAGCGAAATGGAACTTGCTTTGGTTCGATTGCAGCACTGTCGCGACATTCGGTACTTCGACGACGATGCGGGCCGTCGGCTCGCTGCTGAGGAGTGCGCGGAGCCGCGCCAATGCCTCCCGCGGGTCGGGGAGATGTTCAAGGACATGGAACGCGGTGACGACGTCGTAGGTCCCGTTGATCGCCGCGACGTTGAGCGGGGCCGTAACGACCTCGGCGCCATACTCCGCCTTGGCGTACTCGGCGTAGCCAAGCGTCGGTTCAATCCCGCTTGATCGGTATCCGAGTCGGCCGAGCAACGTGACCCATTCCCCGCCGCCGGCCCCGATGTCGAGCGCGCGGCCGCTTGCGGGAAGAAACGGCCGCGTGGCCTCGAAACGCTCCGCCGCCAGCCGAAACGCCCGGAGAACATGGCGTCGGTGCGGCGCGACGGCCTTCTTGTAGTCCTGCCGGTACTCGGCCTCGTAGAACTGCCGAAGCCGCTCCTCGCTCGGCATCGGACTGGAAAAGACCAGACCGCAGCGCTCGCAGATCACCGACCGCAGCGGCCGGCCACGCCGGTCCCGGGTCGCGACTTCGCGGTGATGTTCGGGACGTCCGTCGCAGAGAGGACAGGCAGGGAAGGAAGGATCGATGTCGCTCAAGTCGGTCAATTGGGTTCGCGGCAAGGACGCGTGTTTGCACCAAGCGCGCGGTATGCGGAAGCACGTCCTGCGCGTGGCATTGCCTCAGCACAACGCGTCACGAGTCGAAATCGGCGCCTTTGGTCTCGACGAGCCGAGCGAAGTCCTCGAGCTCCTCCTGGGCATGTCGTCGCATGCGCCGGCGCAGGAGCGGCATCAGCAGCTTGAGCGGCTGCGTCTTCGCCTGCCCCGCCCAGTTCATCGTCATCTCGGTGCCGGTGTCGGTCGGATGGAGAAGCGTTTCGACGCGCGCTTCGATCACATCGCCGGACACCTCGGAGAGGTAGCGCCGCCCGGGATCGACGTCGATCATCCGGTCCTCCATCACGTAGCGCTGTCCGTTCTCGAGATAGTGCAGGCGGCTCACGGAGCCGGTCAGTCCCGGTGTCCGTTCGACCACCTCCATGCGCTCCAAATGCTTGGTCCAATGCGGCGCGTTCTCGGCGCGGAGCATCGCCTCGACGACTGTTTCGACCGGAGCGCAAACGACGGTCCTGACCGTGAATGACGGCATGGCTGCAACCATAGCGCGGCAATGGCTGCATGAAAACGAAAGCGCCGCCCGGAGGGGGCGGCGCTCGCTAGCGTTCGGAAAGGTCCGTTCGGATCAGACCGAGTAGTACATGTCGAACTCGACCGGATGCGGCGTCTGCTCGAAGCGGACGACGTCCTCCATCTTGAGCTCGATATAGCCGTCGATGAGCTCGTCGGTGAAGACGCCGCCAGCCTTGAGGAAGTTGCGATCCTTGTCGAGCGATGTCAGCGCTTCGCGCAGCGAGGTCGACACGGTCGGGATCTTCTTCAGCTCGCGCGGCGGCAGATCGTAGAGGTTCTTGTCCATCGCCTGGCCCGGGTCGATCTTGTTCTGGATGCCGTCGAGGCCGGCCATCAGCATCGCCGAGAAAGCGAGATAGGGGTTCGCGCCCGGGTCCGGGAAGCGGACCTCGACGCGCTTGGCCTTCGGCGAGGAGGTGTGCGGAATGCGGCACGACGCCGAGCGGTTGCGCGCCGAATAGGCGAGCAGCACCGGCGCCTCATAGCCCGGCACCAACCGCTTGTAGGAGTTGGTTGTCGGGTTGGTGAAGGCGTTCAGCGCGCGGGCGTGCTTGATGATGCCGCCGATATAGAAGAGCGCATTCTCGGAAAGGTCCGAGTAGAGGTTGCCGGCGAAGGTCGGCTTGTTGCCCTTCCAGATCGACTGGTGAACGTGCATGCCCGAACCATTGTCGCCATAGACCGGCTTCGGCATGAAGGTCGCGGTCTTGCCGTAGGAATGGGCAACGTTGTGGATGCAGTATTTGTAGATCTGCAGGAAGTCGGCGGTCCGCACGAGCGTGTCGAACTGCATGCCGAGCTCATGCTGGGCCGAGCCGACTTCGTGGTGGTGTTTCTCGACCTTGACGCCCATGCCGGCCATCGCAGCGAGCATGTCGGAGCGCATGTCCTGGGCTGAATCGACCGGCGGAACCGGGAAATAGCCGCCCTTGGTGCGGACGCGGTGGCCAAGATTGCCGCCTTCCATGTCGGTGCCGGCATTGGACGGCAGTTCGACGTCATCGAGCATGAAGCCGGTGTTGTAGGGCTCGGTCGAAAACCGGACGTCGTCAAAGACGAAGAACTCGGCCTCGGGGCCGAAATAGGCCGTATCGCCGAGTTTGGTCTGCTTCAGATAGGCTTCCGCCTTCCGGGCCACGCCGCGCGGATCGCGGTCATAGGGCTCGCCGGTCTGGGGCTCGAGCACGTCGCACACGATCGACAGAGTCGGATGAGCGAAGAAGGGATCGAGCGTTGCGGTCGTGACGTCCGGCTTGAGGTTCATGTCGGACTCGTTGATCGCCTTCCAGCCGGCGATCGACGATCCGTCGAACATCACCCCCTCTTCCAGGGCCTCTTCGTCGACCAGCGAGCGGTCGAAGGTGACGTGTTGCCACTTGCCGCGCGGGTCGGTGAACCGGAAATCGACATACTTGATGTCGTCGGCTTTGATGCGTTGAAGAATTTCCTTTGCAGTCATTTTGCTACGATCCCCTTGGGTTGTTCGCGGCCCGCCCGCTGAGCGGATTTGGTTTGGATGGGTTGCCGGCGGCGGCTAGAGCGCTTCCGCGCCGGTCTCCCCGGTCCGGATTCTGATAGCTTCCTCGACACTCGAGACGAATATCTTGCCGTCGCCGATCCGGCCGGTCTGGGCGGCCTTGCGGATCGCCTCCACTGCCTGCTCGGCGAGTTCGTCGGAGACGACCAGTTCGACCTTCACCTTCGGCAGGAAGTCGACGACGTACTCGGCGCCGCGATAGAGTTCGGTGTGGCCCTTCTGGCGGCCGAACCCCTTGGCTTCTGTCACCGTGATTCCTTGCAGGCCGACCTCCTGGAGAGCCTCCTTCACTTCGTCGAGTTTGAACGGTTTGATGATCGCCTCGATTTTCTTCATGTCCCACGCTTTCAGCAGTGTGCCCCGACCAGAGTCCGACCCAGACCCGCCGACGCTCAGAAGCAGAACGCGTGCCACGATGGGGCACGCGATATCCTTCCAGTCAGTCTGCGCGGATTGTGGGCAGCCAAGAGGTAGCGGCCCCGGTTGAGTCTCGCAGAGGATGCACAGAACATAGGCAGATGCTTAGGACAAGGGCAGCACGCCGATCCGGGCCGGATATGAGACCGACTGAGTTGCTGGAGCCGGCCGAGATGGCCGAGGCCGACCGCCTGACGATTGCCGGTGGCACGCCCGGAATCGTGCTCATGGAAAGGGCGGGACGCGCCGTCGCCGATGTCGTTGCCGATGCCTGGGCCGGCGGCCCGGTTCTGGTCCTCGCTGGTCCCGGTAACAATGGCGGCGACGGCTGGGTTGCGGCGCGACTTCTGCGTGAGGCCGGCTTCCGCGTGACAGTTGGCGTGCTCGGCGACAGGGCGGCTCTGCATGGCGATGCTGCCCCGGCGGCGTCGCGCTTCGACGGAGTCGTTGTTGAAGCCCGGCCGCAGCTCGTCGGAGAAACCGGCATGATCGTCGACGGCTTGTTCGGCGCCGGCGTGAGGCTGCCGCTCGACGAGCGGGCGGTCGCGCTTGTCGAGGCGATCAATCGCTCCGCGGCGCCGGTCGTTGCAATCGATCTGCCGAGCGGTGTGGAGGGCGGGGGCGGCACGCTCGACCCCGTTGCCGTGAAGGCCGACGCCACCGTTACCTTCTTCCGCCTGAAGCCCGGTCATGTCCTGATGCCCGGTCGGAGTCACTGCGGCAGAGTCGTGCTTGCCGATATCGGTATCGAAACGGCGGCTTTGGAGGAGATTCGGCCGCAGACCTTCCTCAATCGCCCGGCGCTTTGGCAGGACGAGCGGCCGGCGCCGCGGCTCGGCGGCCACAAGTACCATCGGGGCCACGCCGTCATCGTCTCCGGCCCGCCCGATGCCACCGGCGCCGCGCGGCTGGCCGCTGGTGCAGCGCTTCGTGTAGGCGCCGGTCTGGTGACCCTGGCGAGCCCGATGGAGGCCGTTGCCGTCAATGCGGGCCACCTGACGGCCGTGATGGTGCGCGAAGCAGACGGCCCCAACGGATTGGCCGCGTTTCTGGGCGACAGGCGCCTCAACGCCGTGGTCATCGGTCCCGGTCTCGGCCGCGGTGACAGGACCCGCCAAATGGTCGAAGCGGCCCTCGATGGCGAGCGCAGCGTCGTTATCGACGCGGATGGCCTCACCAGTTTCGAAGCCGAGCCGGAGCGGCTCTTTCAGGCAATCGCCGGCGCCGGCGGCGACGCCATTCTGACGCCGCATGATGGCGAGTTTGCACGGCTCTTCAGCGGTATCGATGCATCGTCGCGCCTCGAACGGGCGAGGGCGGCAGCCAAGGCGTCCGGCGCCGTGGTACTGACAAAGGGCGCCGATACCATCGTCGCCGATCCGGGCGGCCGGGCGGCGATCGCCGACAACGCGCCGCCTGAACTTGCCACGGCAGGCTCAGGGGATGTTCTGGCCGGCCTGATCGGCGGTCTCCTCGCGCAAGGCATGCCACCCTTCGAGGCCGCCTCGGCAGCGGTCTGGATTCACGGCGAGGCGGCTTATGCCGTCGGGGCGGGTCTGATCTCGGAGGACATCGAGGGCCATGTCCCGACAGTGCTGGCGCGCCTGGGCCGTGCTGCCGTCTAGGGCCTAAACGCCGACATTGTCGATGAGCCGAACCGAACCGAGCCGCGCGGCAGCGAGAATCCGCGACGGCCCGCGGTCGTCGGCGGTGACCGGAGCGAGCGTCTCGGCGTCCCGGAGGGCGACATAGTCGACGACAAAGCCGCCGCGCTCCAGCCTACGCTGCGCGGCCTGCAAGGCCGCATCAGGGTCACCCCCACCGGCGATGGCCGACGCCGCCTCGACGATAGACGCGTTGAGTACCGGGGCGACCCGGCGCTGATCGGAATCGAGATACGCGTTCCGCGAGGAGAGGGCGAGGCCGTCGCTCTCGCGGACGGTCGGCGCTGCCGCGACCTCGATCGGCAGCCGCAAATCGGCGACAAGCTGCCGGATGACGAGAAGCTGCTGGTAGTCCTTCTCGCCGAAGACGGCGACATCGGGCCCGACGGCGAGGAACAGTTTGGCGACCACCGTCGCCACGCCGTCGAAGAAGTGGGGCCGACTGTCCCCTTCGAGGCCCATCGACGGGCCGCCGACATGGATCGTTGTCGCATGGCCCGCCGGGTACATTTCGCTGGCAACGGGCGCGAAGACAGCATCCGCGCGCTGATTCAGCTTGGCAAGATCACCCTCCAAGTCACGGGGATAGCTTTCGAAATCCTCATCGGGCGCAAACTGTGTGGGATTGACGAACACCGACACGACGACGGCGTCCGCCAGCGATCGCGCGCGGTCGACGAGAGCAAGGTGGCCGTCATGGAGGGCACCCATGGTCGGCACCAGCGCGATCCGTGCCGGCCCGCCCCGCCACGAAGCAATGCGGGTTCGGATGTCGGCAATGGTTCTCTCGACAGGAGCGATCATCATGTCTCCGCGATGGATGGGGCGGTTCGCCGCTCCGGCATTGCACGAACGGCGCGAAATGCCATCTTATCAGGAGCGCGAAACGATTGCGGCAGCCCTTCACACCATGACCAAGGAAGTGCCGAAGACCGGAACGGCCAATCAGCCGGCGATCAAGCCGAAGGCGGAGCCGGTGCCGCGTTCGAGCCGGAACGAGATCGATGCGTTTCTGGCTCAGGCGAAATCCGTGACGCCGACCGCAGGGCGCCGCGGTCGGCTCATTTTCGCCCTCGACGCGACGATGAGCCGGCAGCCGACCTGGGATTCGGCCGTCCAGATCCAGGCCGAGATGTTTCAGGAGGCCGGCAAGGTCGGCGGCCTCGACGTCCAACTCCTCTATTATCGTGGCTTCGGCGAGTGCCGGGCCAGCAAATGGGTCAACGACACCCGGGCCCTCGCCGACCTGATGACCGGTATCGATGTTCGTGGCGGCCGTACCCAGATCGGCAAGGTCCTCACCCATGCCCGCAAGGAATCGAAGCGCCAGCGCGTGCAGGCGATGGTCTTCGTTGGCGATGCGATGGAGGAGGATGTCGATGCCGTCTGCGCCAAGGCCGGCGAACTCGGGCTCCTCGGCGTGCCGGTGTTCATCTTCCAGGAGGGCCGTGACCCGCATGTCGAGAAGGCGTTTCGCGAAATCGCCCGCCTCACCAAAGGCGCCTTTGCCCGGTTCGACCAGAATGCCGTCAGTGAGTTGGCGGCCCTCTTGAGGGCCGTGGCGGCCTATGCCGCGGGTGGCCACAAGGCGCTGTCCGATCACGGCCGCCGCGGCCAATTGCTGCTCGAGCAGCTGCGTTAGCGATGCAGTATGTCATCCTCGGGGGGCTGGCGCTCGCTGCGCTCATCGGCATCGGCCAGCTCTACGTCAATCTAGACACGCGGACGCTGATTCGCCTCCTCCGCTATTTCGTCGGTGGCGGGCTGGTAGCGCTCGGTGCCGTCCTGATTTTCGCGCGTCAGTTCGCCCTCGGCATCCCGGCGATCATCGCCGGCGGGGCGGCAATCGCGACCGGCCGCATCGGCGCGATCGACCTCGGCGGAGGAACGCGGACGAGCGGTCAGACCTCGCGCGTGACGGCCGAATACCTCGACGCGTCGCTCGACCACGATTCCGGCGCGCTGAGGGGCACCATCCGCGCGGGCCGATATGAGGGAAGGGAACTCGACGATCTCGACGAGGGCGAGCTTCGCGATCTCTATGAGGAGGTTGCCGGTGACCCGGACTCCCGCGCTACTCGAAGCTTATATCGACCGCCGATTCCCCGGTTGGCGCGAGGACCGAGAGGACGACGACACATCGGGGACGGGCAGCGCGGCGGATCCGAGCGCCATGACTGATGAGGAGGCCTATGAGATCCTTGGCCTTTCGCCCGGCGCCACCGAGGCGGAAGTCAGGGCGGCCCACCGTCGGCTGCTGAAAGGTGTCCACCCCGACCAGGGCGGCTCGACCTTCCTTGCCGCTCGGATCAACCAGGCGAAAGAGCGGCTTCTCGGCAAACATCGCTAGCGTCCTGATATCCCGGTTATCCTGAACAAAGTCTCAACTCGGCCCCTACGGCACGAAGCAATCCATGCCATGCGAGACGAACCGCGAGCACGCCTGCTGAGCGGCCTCGTTGGTGGCGAAGCCGGCGAAGCGGGCGCGGATAAGTGTGGTGCCGTTGACGTCGACCGGCTGCGTGTAGGGCGAGGCATTGGCGAGCAATGCGGCCTCAAGTGCGCGCGCCGCGTCCAGCCGCTGAAGCGCCGCGGCCTCGTTCGGGAAGGCGCCGATCTGGATCGACCAGCCGGGATCGAAGTCGCCTTGCGCCGGCGGCTCGACGACGGCAGCGACTTCGCCGACCGGAGCCGGCGGAACGATCGCCGGGGCAGGAGCCGGAGCGGGCTCGGATGTCGGAATTGCGGCGGTCATGATCGGGTCGGTGCGGGCCGGGTTCGGCCTTGGAAGCGGCACCGGGACGAGGTCGGCCGGACTCGCGACCACCAGCGGCGCTGTCCTCGGGCCCGTGGTCGCGCGCGGCAAATAGGTGTCAAGGAGTTCGGCCATGTGGGCGTCGCGCGAGGCGGCCGTGATGCCGCCCATGACCACGGCAACGACGTAGCGGTTGCCGCGCTGCACGGAGGTCACGAGGTTGAACCCGGAGGCGCGGATGTAGCCCGTCTTGATACCGTTCACGCCGTCGACGACGCCGAGCAGATTGTTGTGGTTGCCGTAGGTCGTGCCGTTCCAGGTGAAGCGCTCGACGGAGAAGTAGCCGTAGTACTGCGGGAAGCGGTCGTAGAGGGCGCGGCCGAGGATCGACATATCGCGCGCAGTGGTCACTTGGCCGCTGTTCGGCAGGCCGTGCGGGTTGCGAAACACGGTCGAGTTCATGCCGAGCGAGCGGGCCGTCTGCGTCATGCGGTAGGCAAACGCGTCGGCACTGGCTGAAAGGTTCTCCGCGACCACCATCGCGACGTCGTTCGCCGACTTGGTGACGAGCGCGAGGATCGCGTCCTCGACACGAATGGTCGATCCGACGCTGAGACCGAGCTTCGACGGCGCCTGATTGGCTGCGTTGCGGGAGACCGAGAGCCGTGAGTTGAGGCTGATCTTGCCACGCTCCAGATCCTCGAAAATGAGGTAGAGCGTCATCATCTTGGTCAGCGATGCCGGGTAGCGCGATAGGTCCGCGTCGCGGGAGAAGAGAACCTCGCCGGTATTCGCGTCGACCACGATCGCCGCGTAATTGTCGTTGGCTTCGGCTGTTGCCGGATAGACGAACCAGGTTGTAACCGCGATGACGGCGGCGACGACGAGCCTCACAAGCCGCTTGCCAACTCCAACCCGCACAACAAGCCTCCGCACCGTTTCCCGTGCCATCCCTCAGCCGCCGCTCTGGCCTGGATGGCGCGCGCACTCCGACCCTCCGCGGCGCGAGGCCGCAGCCGGACCGACGTGCAGGTCGATGATTTTCTCTGCGATCGGGGCCCGGCCACGCGTGACCGCGACCACCCATCGCGACACGGGAAACTAGGCCAACGCCGTTACAAAAGCGTAAATTGATTCAACTCCCGACGCGTGACGGTGCACATATGCAGTCGGTTGGGTCGAGTTGTTTTTACCCATTGGGGTGGACGCAGGGCGGGCGCCTGCCGATATGATTGGCACCGCAGAGACCGTCACTGTCGCGGCCGTGGCCGCGGAGACACGGCCGAGAGGATTGCGAAGGATACCGAGTGTCTGCATTCTGGCACGAGACCAAGTTCAGGTGACGATCCCATGCGCCGATCGGACGATGACGACAACAACGTCGGCGTTGCCACCAAAACCCGGCCGAAGACGAAGCGGCCCAGCCTCTACCGCGTGCTGCTTCTCAACGACGACTACACCCCGATGGAATTCGTCGTGCACGTGCTGGAGCGGTTCTTTCAGAAGAGCCGCGAGGACGCCACTAGAATCATGCTCCATGTTCACCAACATGGAGTGGGTGAGTGCGGCGTCTACACCTTCGAAGTGGCCGAGACGAAGGTCACACAAGTTATGGACTTTGCACGCAAGCACCAGCATCCTTTGCAGTGCGTGATGGAGAAGAAGTGAGGATCGTACGTGCCGTCGTTCTCCCGTAGCCTCGAGAAGGCGTTGCACCACGCCTTGTCGCTCGCCAATGAGCGTCACCAGGAATATGCGACTTTGGAGCATTTGCTCCTGGCGCTGATCGACGATCAGGACGCCGCCGCCGTGATGCGCGCCTGCAATGTCGACATCGACGTCCTGCGACGCAGCCTCACGGAATACATCGACACCGAACTCGCCAATCTCGCTGCCGAGGGCGACGAGGATTCCAAGCCGACCGCTGGCTTCCAGCGCGTCATCCAGCGCGCCGTGATCCACGTCCAGTCGTCCGGTCGCGAGGAAGTGACCGGCGCCAATGTCCTTGTCGCGATCTTCGCCGAGCGCGAAAGCCATGCCGCCTATTTCCTGCAGGAGCAGGACATGACGCGCTACGACGCCGTGAACTACATCAGCCACGGCATAGCCAAGCGCGCCGGCATGTCGGAGTCGCGCCCGGTGCGCGGCGTCGACGACGATGCCGCCACCGTCGACGGACGCGGCGACTCCAAGAAGAAGGCCGACGCGCTCGACGCCTATTGCGTCAATCTCAATGAGAAGGCGAAGGCCGGTCGCATCGACCCGCTGATCGGCCGCGATTCCGAGCTGCATCGGACGATCCAGGTGCTGTGCCGTCGACAGAAGAACAATCCGCTCTTCGTTGGCGATCCCGGCGTCGGCAAGACAGCCATCGCCGAAGGCCTCGCCATGCGCATCGTCGAAGAAGACGTGCCGGCGGTGCTCAAGGATTCAACGATCTTCGCGCTCGACATGGGCGCCCTTCTTGCCGGCACGCGCTATCGCGGCGACTTCGAGGAGCGCCTCAAGCAGGTGGTGAAGGAGATCGAGGAGTATCCCGGCGCGATCATGTTCATCGACGAGATCCACACCGTCATCGGTGCCGGTGCGACGTCGGGTGGCGCGATGGATGCTTCGAATCTTTTGAAGCCGGCGCTCGCGGGCGGCACGATCCGCTGTATCGGCTCCACGACCTACAAGGAATACCGGCAGTTCTTCGAGAAAGATCGCGCGCTCGTCCGTCGTTTCCAGAAGATCGACGTCAACGAGCCGACCGTGTCGGATGCGATCGATATCCTTCGTGGCCTGAAGCCGTATTTCGAGGACTTCCACAAGGTTCGCTTCACCAACGACGCGATCAAGACCGCCGTCGAACTGTCGGCGCGCTACATCAACGACCGCAAGCTCCCCGACAAGGCCATTGACGTCATCGACGAGAGCGGCGCCTCGCAGATGTTGCTGCCCGATTCCAAGCGGCGAAAGACGATCGGCGTGAAGGAGATCGAGACCACCATCGCGACGATGGCCCGGATCCCGCCGAAGAGCGTTTCGAAGAACGATGCCGAGGTCCTACAGAACCTCGAGGCAACGCTGAAGCGCATGGTCTACGGCCAGGACGCGGCGATCGAGCGGCTCGCCTCGGCGATCAAGCTGTCGCGTGCCGGCCTTCGCGAGCCGGAGAAGCCGATCGGCAACTACCTGTTCTCCGGCCCGACCGGCGTCGGCAAGACCGAGGTTGCGCGTCAGCTGGCGGCGTCGCTCGGCGTCGAACTGCTGCGTTTCGATATGTCGGAATACATGGAGCGGCACACCGTCTCGCGGCTGATCGGCGCGCCTCCGGGCTATGTCGGTTTCGACCAGGGCGGCCTTCTGACCGACGGCGTCGATCAGCACCCCTATTGCGTGCTCTTGCTCGACGAGATCGAGAAGGCGCATCCGGACCTCTTCAACATCCTTCTGCAGGTCATGGATCATGGCAAGCTGACCGATCACAACGGCAAGCAGGTCGATTTCCGCAACGTCATCCTCATCATGACAACGAATGCCGGCGCCGCCGACATGGCCAAGCCGGCCATGGGCTTCACGACGACGAAGCGCGAGGGCGAGGACATGGAGGCGATCGACCGCCTCTTCGCGCCGGAGTTCCGCAACCGCCTCGATGCTATCGTCCCGTTCGGCGACTTGCCGCCCGAGGTCGTGCATCAGGTTGTCCGCAAGTTCGTCCTCCAGCTCGAGGCCCAGCTATCCGATCGTGGCGTCCTCTTCGACCTTTCCGACGAGGCAGTCGAATGGCTCGCAAAGAAGGGCTACGACAGCCGCATGGGCGCACGACCTCTGGCGCGGGTGATCCAGGAGCACATCAAGCAGCCGCTGGCTGACGAGGTGCTGTTCGGCAAGCTCAAGGTCGGCGGCACGGTGCGAGTCACCGTCAAGGGCGAGGGCGAGGATGCGGCGTTGCAGCTCGACATCGTCGACGAGGCGCCGGTCCGCCCGAAGCCTGAGCCGACGCCGCGCAAGCGGCGCGCGCGGCCGCGGCGTCGTCCGACGAAGAAGCCGACCGGTAGCGCGCCCAAGGGCGGTGGCAGCCCTTCGGCCGGCCCACGCAAGGGACTCGTCCCCAAGGTGCCGCTTAAGGCCGACTAAAGGGTTGGTGCTGTAGGGTTCCGCCGAACGCGGGCTCTGCGGCCTTCCGCAGCCGCAGCGACGCATTCGAGCGGGAGCCCGCCATGGATCAGCTTGCCGACAGCCGCCAGCGCGGCGCACAGCCGCTCGAACTACGCGGCCTGACCAAGGTCTATGTCGAGCACCCGGTCGTTCACGACCTCGACCTGACGATCCGGCCCGGCGAACTCTATGCGCTGCTCGGCCCCAACGGTGCCGGCAAAACCACGACCATGCGGATGGTCGCCGGGCTCCTCGAGCCGACCGAGGGCGCGATCCGCGTCTTCGGCGTCGATGCCCGCGCCGAGCCGCAACGGGCCAAGCAGATGATCGCCTGGCTGCCGGACGAGCCGCTGCTCTACGACAAGCTGACGGTCCTCGAGTATTTGGAGTTCGTCGCGGCGCTGTGGTCGGTCCCGCCCGATCTGGCGGCCGAGCGCGCCGAGGACCTCCTCAAGGGCCTCGAGCTTTGGGACAATCGCGGCGATCGCTGCGAGACATTCTCGCGCGGCATGAAGCAGAAGGCGGTGCTAGCGGGCGCGCTGATCCACGATCCGCAGTTGACGCTGCTCGACGAGCCCCTGACCGGCCTCGACGCTTCGATCGCCCGCCATGTGAAAGACATGCTGCAGGAGCGGGCGAGGGCCGGATACTCCGTGATCCTGACGACCCATATCCTTGAGGTCGCCGAGCGCCTTGCCGACCGCATCGGCATCATCGCCAATGGCAAGCTGATGGCTGAAGGCACGCTCGACGAACTCCGCGACCGCGCCGGCGCCGGTCAGTCGAGCCTCGAGGACGTGTTCCTGCAATTGGTCTCCGAACCGTCGATTCCCTGATGGCGCAACCGGGCTCCATTCTCTGGTTCCTTCAGCACGAGATCCGCGTCACCTGGCGGACCTGGATGCAGCGGCGGCCGGCCGGGAAGAAGCGGCGGCGCAACGTCCCTGCGCCACTGATCGCTGTCGCCGTAATTCTCGCCGCAACGCTGTTCGTCGGCGTTCCAATCGCCTTGGAGTTGCGCGATGTCGAGATCGCGGCGACGCCGGTTCTGGCGTTCCTCATCGACGCCGGCCTCGTCCTCATCTTCACATTGATGCTGTCGCAGACATTGGTCATGGCGGTCGACGCCTTCTACGACCGTGGCGATCTTGATTTGCTCCTATCCTCGCCCGTGCCGCCGCGGCGGATCCTGACCGTTCGTGCACTTGCGATGGCGGTGAACCCGGCCCTCCTTTTCTGGGCGATTTCCGCGCCGATCGCATTGCCGATGGCGATTGTCGGCGGCCACCCGAACGTGCTTGCCGTACTCGTCGTCATCGGTGCCCTGGCGCTGATTGCAACGGCAGTCGGGCTTGTCATCGCGATCAGCCTGTTCTCATCGATTGGCCCGCGCCGGACTCGGACGGTGGCGCAGGTGATCGCCGCGGTGGCTGGCGCCGCCTTCGTGCTGGCGGCGCAGATACCGGGTCTCATCATTCGCGACGAAGACAATCCGCCGGGCGTCGGGATGTTTTCCTGGCTGCTTGACCGCGACAGCTTGCCGGGACCTGCGATGTGGCCGGCCGAAGCCGTCCTCGGCGCGCCGCTCCCGCTCCTTGGTGTCTCCGCGTTCGCGGTCGCTGTATTCGCCCTGATCGCCGCCTGGGTGGGGCGACGCTTTGCGAGCGACGCCGCGGCCGCGTCTGGAGCGGATACGGCAAGACGCCGTCGCGGGCGCGAGGACGCTCGTTTCGGCGGCTCGATCTTTCGCGCCACACTGGCCAAGGAGATGCGGATGCTGTTCCGCGATCCGGGCCTGATCTCACAGGTGCTGCTACGGGTGTTCTACCTCGTGCCGCTTGCGCTCATCATACTGACCGACACCGGCGACAGCGCCGACTTCATGCCCGCGCTGGTCGCCGGGGCGGCTTCATTGCTGGCCGGACAACTCGCCGGCAGCGTCGCCTGGATCGCTATCTCGGCCGAAGATGCGCCACAGTTGCTGGCCTCGGCGCCGGTCAAGATGCGCGCATTCTGGCGGGCAAAGCTGGCCGCATCGCTCATCGTGCCGATCGTGCTTGTTCTGCCTTTGATGGTGGCGTTTGCCTTTGTCGACGTCACCGGCGCGGCGGTCGGCGCTCTGGCCGCCGTCGCCTCCGCCTGGTCGGCGACGATGATCAATCTGTGGCTGCAGAAGCCGTCAAAGCGCTCCGACTATCGCCGCTCCTGGGCGTCGACGCTCGGCGCCAATCTTCTCGAACTGCTCACCAGCATGGCCATTGCCGCAACGGCCGGCATGGCGGTCGCCGGTCTCGGAGCCGCGTGGATTCCGGCGGTCGTCGCAGTTTCGGTGCTCGTGCTCGCTCGCCGCTCCGAGGACGCCATCCTCGAACGGATGTCGGCGGCCTAGTCGCCCTTGCGGAACGGCATGTGCTCGGCGAGCGCCTGGCCTTCCATCGCCACATACTCCCGTTCCTGGCGGAGATAGTTGGCGACCGCCTCGCGGAACTGGCGGTCGGAAATCCAGTGCGCCGAACGCGTCGTGGTCGGCTCGTAGCCGCGCGCGACTTTGTGCTCGCCCTGCGCGCCGGCCTCGACGCGGGCGAGACCGCGCTCAACCGCCCAGTCGATCGCCCGGTAGTAGCAGAGCTCGAAATGAAGGAACCGGTGGAACTCGGTCATCCCCCAATAGCGGCCGAAGAGGGTGTCGGAGCCGATGAAATTGAGGGCACCGGCAACGTAGCGGTCGCCATTTCGGGCGAGGGCGAGGAGCACGCGGTCCGCCATCCGCTCGCCGATCAGCGAGAAGAAGGCGCGGTTGAGATAGGGCCGCCCCCATTTGCGGCTGCCGGTGTCCCGGTAGAAGGCGAAGAACGCGTCCCACGCGGCTTCGGTGAGATCGCTGCCGGTGAGGAGCTCGATCTCGAGCCCGGCCTCAACCGCCTCGCGGCGCTCGCGCCTCAGCGCTTTCCGCTTTCGTGACACGAGGCTGTCGAGGAAGTCCGCGAAATCGCGATAGCCGCGATTGACGAAGTGATACTGCTGGTCGGTCCGCTGCAGGTAGCCGAGCCTGGCGCAAAGCGCCCATTCGGCCTCGGCCATGAAAGTCACGTGGACTGAGGAAAGATGCTCGCGGCCAGCGAGCTCCGCCGCCGCGATCGCGAGCGTGCGTTGGTTCTCGTCCGCATCCTCGCCCGGCGCAGTCAGCAGACGCCGCCCGGTCGCCGGCGTGAACGGAACAGAGGATTGCAGCTTCGGATAATAGCGCCCGCCGGCGCGCTGATAGGCCTCCGCCCATCCGTGATCGAACACATACTCGCCCATCGAATGGCGCTTGAGGTAGAGCGGCATCGCCGCTACGGCGCCGCCAGCGCCTTCAAGGACCAGGTGGTGGGCCGCCCAGCCGGTGCGCTCTGTCGCCGAGCCGGATTCTTCGAGGCTGGAGAGGAAATCGTAGCTGATGAACGGGTTGTAGGGCGGCAGCCCTTCGCCGTCAGCGTCGAGCGGACGCTCGCTTGGCCATCCCGGATTCGCGAGCGCGTCCCACGCATCGCGACCGATGCCCGAGATCGCTCCGTGAACACGGACCGACGCCGAAGCCGGAACCCGTTCCGCGCCGCTCATGGACGTCACGCGACCTCGAAGATGGCGTCGACGAGCACCGCGGCGTCCATCGGCAGGCTCACCGCGACCATAACGCTGCGCGTGTGGCGGCCGGCATCGCCAAGCGCCTCGACGAAGAAGTCCGAAGCGCCGTTAAGCACCTGATGCGGCTCGGTAAAATCCGCCGTCCCGTTGATGAATCCGGTGACGCGGACGAGGCGTCTGATCCGATCGAGCCGGCCGAGCGCGGCCTTGGCCTGGGCCAGCACGTTGATGGCGGCAAGGCGCGCGGCAGCCTGTCCGGCAGGGATGTGGAAGTCCCGCCCCAGCTTGCCGGCGAAGATGCCCTCGGGTCCGGTCGGCAATTGCCCGGAGACATAAAGGAGCCCGCCGGCCTCCACGGCCGGGATGTAGTTTGCCGCCGGCGCGGCCGGGGTCGGCAGAACGATCCCGAGCGCCTCGAGCCGGTCTTCAACGTCACCAGCCATCAGATTGTCGGCCTGTTCCGGAGGTCGCAAACTACCCGCTCAAGCCTATCGCGACAGCGAGCAAACGCCAATCGTGGCCGGTTGCCGCTCGCTTCGGCGCGGTGCTAAGAGGCGGCAACCGTTTTCCGATTGTCGCGAGGACTTCGATGTCGGTCGATACCGCAACCGTCAAGCGCGTCGCGCGCCTTGCCCGCATCGCCGTCACGGACGACGAGGCCGAGGCACTCAAGCAGCCCCTCAACGAAATTCTCGGTTTCGTCGAGCACCTTTCCGAGGTCGACGTCGAGGGCGTCGAGCCGATGACCTCGGTCCGCCCGATGGCGATGAAGAAGCGCGCCGATGCGGTCACCGCGGGCAACCGGCCGGACGATGTTGTCGCCAACGCGCCGCTGCATGAAGACGGCTTCTTCGTCGTGCCGAAGGTGGTGGAATAGTGCTCGCCGACATCGCTTCCGCGCAGCCGGTGAGCATCGCCGTCGAGCCTGCCGACCAGCTCGACGTCCGGTCGATGATCGCCGAGCTCGAGGCGTATCTCTTCACGCTGACACCGCGCGAGCAGTGCCATCACATGAGCGCGGATCAGCTGGCCGCCGAGGCGACCGTGTTTGTCGCCCGGTCCGGCGGCGCGGCGATTGGCTTGGGTGCGCTCCGTCTTCATCCCGATGCAGTCGGCGAGGTGAAGCGCATGTATGTGCGGCCGGATCGGCAGGGGCGAGGGACGGGCAGCCTGATCCTTGGGGCGATCCTCGACGAGGCGCGGGCCAAGGGTGTTCGGCGGCTCGTGCTTGAAACCGGCGACCGTCACCATGCGGCCTGGCGTGTCTACGAGAAGTTCGGCTTTGCTCGGTGCGGCCCGGTTCTCGGCTATCCGGACTGGCCGACATCGGTGTTCTACGCCCGCGACCTGGCCGAGGAGACCGCCGCATGAGCGAGCTCACCGCACTCTCCGTCGCCGACGCATCGGCCGGCCTCAGAGCCAAGGAGTTCACCGCTGTCGAACTCGCCGATGCCTACCTCGCCGCGATCGAGGCGTCCGGCGCGCTCAACGCCTATGTCTCGGTCACGGCCGAGCGCGCGCGGGACCAGGCGGCCGAGTCGGACAAGCGGATCGCCGCCGGCGAGGCAAGGGCGCTCGAAGGCATCCCGCTCGGCGTCAAGGACCTCTTCTGCACCGAAGGCGCGCACAGCCAGGCGGCGAGCCACATCCTCGAGCACTTCAAACCGCACTACGAATCCACCGTCACTGCGAAGTTATGGGACGCCGGCGCGGTGATGCTCGGCAAGCTCAATATGGACGAGTTCGCAATGGGCTCATCAAACGAGACCTCCTATTACGGACCCGTGCTCAATCCGTGGCGGGCAAAGGGGTCCGACGGTGATCTCGTGCCCGGCGGCTCCTCGGGCGGGTCCGCGGCGGCCGTCGCCGCCCAGCTCTGCGCCGCCGCCACCGGCACCGACACCGGCGGTTCGATCCGCCAGCCGGCGGCGTTCACCGGCACGGTCGGCGTGAAGCCGACCTATGGTCGCTGCTCGCGCCTCGGCATCATCGCGTTTGCCTCATCGCTCGATCAGGCCGGGCCGATCGCGCGGACCGTCCGCGACTCCGCGATCCTCCTTCGCGAGATGGCGGGCCACGATCCGCTCGACACGACATCCGCCGACCTCGCCGTCCCCGATTTCGAAGCGGCCATCGAGCGCGGCGTGAAGGGCCTCAGGATCGGCAT
>Ga0180431_10003478_pt1 | contig 20261 bp, 18 predicted proteins | sample SS_ome_11_FD_132459 | JGI IMG/M metagenome (GOLD analysis project Ga0180431, IMG submission 132459) | Hypersaline lake sediment archaeal communities from the Salton Sea, California, USA - SS_1_MS_1 metaG | ecosystem: Environmental > Aquatic > Non-marine Saline and Alkaline > Hypersaline >... | reverse complement strand
GCCATGTCTCGCCTCCTTGTTAAAGGTTAGGTGCTTCAACAAGAAAAACGGATGTGACCCGCCGCTTTCAACTTTAAAAACAGCCGCGGCTACCAGAATTTACAGAAAGAACGTTACACCAACAGGGAAGATGCTGTTAAGTATAATTACCTATTTTTGTCTCGATTGGAATGAGGTCGGGTTTCATCTTTACAAAATGATGTAATTTGTAGTATAATGGGGCGCTTATAGGATTAGAAAGATAGCCTATGAGCATGGTGACGTGAGTATACCGATTCTGAAAGGAGGTTGCGATGAGGAAATATGCTATCTTGTTAACTTGTTTGCTGCTGGCTCTGTTTGCCTTTCTGGTTATGGCGGATAGTATAACAGATTATTTTTGGGTGACGGTGAGCACGGGTGTAGTGCTGGAAGGAGGCGGTAGCGGCTTCAATGACGGAGAATGGTACGATTATCCTTCTCTTTGGATCAACCAGTGGTACTACGATCATCCATACGATCCAACTCGCGGCAAGATCATTCAGGTTGAATTCGACTATGTGACATGGGATACGACTTGCGTGAGCGACATAACCGTCGCCATCAACTGGTCGACACCCGAATGGTCGGAACTTGCACATGGCGATACGCTTCCACCGCTTCCCGACGAGGTGGGTGAGGATGAAGAACTGTATATCGAGCGTCATATAGTGCTGGATGAGTGCGCGAAATTCACCGAAGTACAGCATTTCGAATTCTATTATGAGATCACGGATTACAATCCAGAGTGGGTTTCGATAGATGTCAGGGGATGCAACTTCGAGATAACGAATGGAGTATTGGAGCACGAATGTGCGGTCGATAACGAGGAGACGAGCTGGGGAAGGTTAAAATCGTTACCCGGCAAATGAGTCTCTCTTCATGAGAGTACAACTCTGGCCGTGACCCATGGTTTGCCCGGTTTTTAAATCGGGTAGGCCGTCGTAAATATTAAGGTGCTATTATTTAGATAAGGAGGGGGGATATCCCCCTCCTTTGACTTATACGTATCGCGGGTAGGATCGAACTCCTGAGTTATGCCCCGTTTATCCAGATCGATTGCCGCGTTGAGAATCCCGTCCCAGACGTCCCCGCCTTCTCATGTGTCATGGCAGTCACTGCCGGCGCTGGATCGTTCATAATGATTCGCTGTCGATAGTATATTGTATATTCGGTGAGGGATGAGGGAATTACGGTCCCTAATCTTCGAACTCGAGGGTCTTGACGTATCTCTCCAGCTCCTCGTAGTCATGGAAGTGCAGCTCGAAATCGTAATCGTCTTCGAATTCGCAGGTCTCGAATGTATGTCCCCTGCATATCCGGGGTCTCTTGGGATATATCAGGCAGCCTCTATCCGGGGTATAGAACCTGCAGGGGGTCTGAACCATGACGTACCATTTTCCATCGTCCATGTATATCTCCACGTCCTTATGGGCTAATATCCATAGCATGTCGTCGTAGTCGTCCATGTCTTCGGGTTCATCTATCTCGACGGAAAAGTACATGCAGCACTTGGCTGGAATGCAGTCCTCGCAGAGGTTCTTCTGTCCTTTCTCACCCTGATCCTTGTTCCACATTCTCTTCTCTTTCCCCTTCTCAAAACAGTTAATAAGGCATGCCGGTCTGTTTCGCAGAGCATATATACTAGATCGAAGGGAACTTATCAAGATATTATTGGTCGCTTATCATCCATGCGATCGGCGGCCATCCTGGACTTCGCCCGGGCGACTATACACATGCCGGGAGTAAAGGGCATTGACATCGCATTTGTTAATATTGTATCTTGTTATTCCTGAAATTATGTAGTAAAGAGGATTTTTACTACCGCACATGCACATCCGGTTCCGGAGCATCGAGATGGATTTCGAACTTTCAGAAGAACAGAAGATGATACGGGAAACGGCCAGGAATTTTGCCCGTAAGGATCTCGAGCCGGTGGCCGTCGAAGCGAACGAGAGCGGTGTATTCCCCACCGAGATATACGAAAAGCTGGGCGAGCTCGGTTTCATGGGCATGACGGTTCCCGAGGAGTACGGGGGAACGAACCTAGGCAGCCTGTGTCTGGTCATCGCCCTGGAGGAGATAAGCAGGGTATGCGCCTCAACCGCGGTAGCCGTGTCCGTTCATAATTCCCTCGCCAACAGGATCGTTCTGAAGTATGCAAACGACGGTCTTCGCGACAGGTTCCTTCCGGACCTCGCATCGGGAAAGATCCTCGGCGCCTATGCTGTGACAGAACCTGCAGCGGGGAGCGATCTGGCCTCTTTGAGGATGTCAGCCGTGAAGAAGGGTGATGAATACATCCTTAACGGCACGAAGATATTCATCAGCACGGGGAACAAGGCCGGTGTGATAGTGGTGTTCGCCCGAACCGACCAGGAGGACAAGAAGAGGGGGATCAGTGCATTCCTGATCGAACCCGGTTTCGACGGCTTCTCGGTCGGCAAGGTGGAGGACAAGATGGGGCTAAAGGCATCGACAACCGTCGAGCTCGTGTTCGAGGATTGCCGCGTACCGGCGGAGAACATGCTAGGTGGGGAGGGAGACGGATTGAAGATTGCCCTGAGCAGCCTCGACAGCGGGAGGATCGGCATAGCGGCGCAGTCGGTGGGCATCACACAGGCAGCCCTCGACGAGGCGGTATCGTTCGCCAGAGAGAGAAAACAATTCGGAAAGAGGATTATAGATTTTCAATCCACACGATGGAAGATAGCCGATATGGCTATGAACCTGGACGCCGCCAGGCTGCTGGTCTACAGGGCGGCGGTCCTGAGCGACAGCGAGCAGAGGTCCTCGAAAGAGGTGTCGATAGCGAAGCTTTTCGCATCGCAGGCCGCCAACAGGGTCGTATACGACAGCCTTCAGATACACGGAGGCGTTGGTTACACGAAGGAGTTCCTGATCGAGAGGCTCTACAGAGATGCACGTGTCCTGGAGATATACGAAGGCACGAGCGAGATACAGCGTCTGGTCATCTCGAGAGAGGTGATGGAAGAGTACGATCGGATGATGCCCGATTGATCCGGAGGGCGTGTTCGATCGAAAGGAGGATGCATTGAAGATTATTGTACTTTTGAAACGCGTGCCCGATACAGAGGCCAAGATACTTATCAACCAAAATGGTGATGGGATCAGGGAAGAGGGCATAAAATTCGTCATCAATCCATACGATGAGTATGCGATCGAGGAGGGTCTGCTGTTAAGGGATAAAGTGGGTGGAGACAGCAAGGTGACGGTCGTTTGCATGGGTGCCGAGGAAGCCACCGAGAATATCAGAACCGCTCTGGCGATGGGTGCGGATGACGCCGTTCATATCTGCGATCCGGCCCTTAAGAAGCCCGGTCCGCTGACCTCCGCCACGGTTATGGCGAAGGCCATCAAGGACGAGGGGTACGATATAATCTTCTGTGGAAAGCAGGCAATTGATGATGACATGGCCCAGGTGCAGGGGATCATGGCGGAGATACTGGATATCCCCCAGGTCAACGTCGCCGTGAAGTTCGAGCTGTCCGATGACGCTCAGAACGTGATACTGCAGCGTAGGATAGAGGGAGGGGATGAGAAGATCGAGGCACGGTTACCCGCGATAATATCATGTGAAAAAGGACTGAACGAACCCCGGTACGCATCGCTGCCCGGTATCATGAAGGCGAAGAAAAAGGAGATCAGGACGAAGTCCCTGGCCGATCTCGGTTTCGACGATGTACCGGGCGGCGGGAAGAGCAGGATCCTGAAGTGGCTGCCGCTTCCGAAGGGCGGGGAATGCAGGATGGTGGAAGCAGAGGAGATTTCCGATGCTGTAGGAGAATTAGTAAGGCTGCTTCGCGAAGAGGCCAAGGTACTATAAGGATGGAGGATTCTGCCATGACAAAGGATGTTCTGGTATTCGGTGAAATAAGAAACGGAAAGCTGAAGAAGGTCATAAAGGAGCTGATAAGCGCGGGAAGGCGTCTGACCTCAGGAGAAGGAGCCATAGATGCGGTTTTGATCGGGGAGGGTGCGAAGGATGCGGCTTCTGATATAGACGGGTACGGGCTTAGGAAGATCACCGTAGTCGAGGATGAGGCGCTCAAAGATTACTCGACCGAGGGGTACGCCGACTGCCTCTCCGATCTGATACGATCTGCCGACCCTGCTTATGTGCTGATGGGCGCCACGGCGATGGGGCGAGATCTCGGATCCAGGGTCGTCGCCAAGATCGACGGTGTCATGTTCAGTGACTGTGTGGATGTAAATGCGGAGGATGGGCGTTGCGTTGCAAGAAGACCCGTCTATTCTGGAAAACTGTTCATAGAGATCACGCCCCAGGGTGAGATCCCGTCCATAATCACGATAAGGCCGAACAACGTGCCGCCCGCGGAATCCGTGGACGGTAGCACCGAGATCGTCACGCATGCTTCGGGGATCGACAGGGGTTCCATCAGGGCGATCGTATCCGAGATCCTTCCACTCGCCGGCGGCCGCCCTGATGTCAGCGAGGCCGACGTGATAGTATCCGGCGGTCGGGCGCTGAAGGATGCATCGAACTTCAAGATCCTCGAAGAGCTCACCGATCTTCTAGGTGGAGCGGTGGGCGCCTCGCGCGCCGCGGTGGATGCCGGTTACGCCGATCACGCGCTCCAAGTGGGGCAGACCGGCAAGATAGTCAATCCGAAGCTGTACATCGCCTGTGGAATTTCGGGCGCAATACAGCATCTGGCCGGCATGAGAACCTCAAAGGTTATCGTGGCCATCAACAAGGACTCGAATGCTCCCATTTTCGAGAAGGCGCATTACGGGATAGTCGGGGACCTTTTCGAGGTGGTACCGATCCTGACCGAGGAAATAAAGAAATTGATGTGACAGGGCTTCATGCTCTCATGCCTTTCACTTTCCCGCGGAACGGGGGGTTGCATGACTGTAGATGGTATCATAATGCTCGTTGTTTTCCTGGCCGTCCTGGTCGCATTCTTTCTCATCCTGCGGTCTCTGGTCAAGCTGATCTCAGTGGGCAAGCCGGAGAAGAGGTTCGATAACCCGTGGGAGAGATTCAAATCGGTGATAGTGTACGTAGGCATGCAGGCCAGGGTTCTGACCCAGCTGGCAGGCCTGGGCCATTTCATCATATTCTGGGGATTTATATTCATCACCCTTGGAACATTCGAACACATAATGGGTATGATCATCCCCGGTTTCTCATACGATACGCTGCTGGGAAGGAGTATCGCGGGAGCGATTTATTTGCTTCAGGACGTGTTCGGGGTGCTTGTGATAGGTGCGGTGATAGTGGCGTTGTTCCGGCGGTACGTTCTCAAGCCCGAGCGTCTCAAGATCGATGATCCGAAGGCCGGACGTGAGGCGACCCTCATACTAGGCCTCATATTTGTTCTTATCGTTCTGATGTACGGGATAAAGGGAACCGAGATACTGATCGAACGGGGTGGAAGTGATGGATTCTACACTCCGGTCTCGCGTTTCGCATCGGGCATCTTGGCCGGGTGGAGCATGGATCTGGTCGTTGCGAACAGGGTTTTTGCGTGGATACACCACCTGATCATATTCTTCTTCCTCATATATATACCATATTCGAAGCACATCCATATACTCGGAGCGATTCCCAACGTCTTCTTGAGGAACCTCGGTCAGCCTGGGAGCCTCAGCAGGATGGATTTCGAGGACGAGAACGCCGAGAAGTTCGGCATATCCGTGATCGAAGACTACACGTGGAAGCAGCTCCTTGATCTCTGCGCATGTACCGAATGCGGGAGGTGCCAGGTCGCCTGTCCGGCCTACCTGACCGAGAAGCCGCTGAGCCCGTTCAGGATGATCCACAACCTGCGAGCGCACCTGATGGACGAGAGGGGGAGGTTGCTCGGTGGAGGGGGGGACGGTGAAAAGGCGATAATCCCGGGCACGGTTACCGAGGACGAGATATGGTCATGTACCACATGCGGTGCATGCATGCAGGAATGCCCGCCGTTCATAGAGCATGTGCAGAAGATCGTGGATCTGAGAAGGTACCTCGTGCTCACCGAGAGCAGATTCCCTTCGGAGATGCATGCTATATTCCGGAACATGGAGGTAAACTACAATCCATGGGCGATCGGGTATGCATCAAGGGCGGAATGGGCTGATGGCATGGATGTGCCACTGGCTTCGGACAAGAAGAGTTTTGACGTGCTGTACTGGGTGGGGTGTGCGGGATCGTTCGACGCCAGGGGACAGAAGGTGACCCGCGCAATGGTCGATTTGATGATCAAGGCGGGGGTTGATTTCGCCGTGCTCGGTGTCGAGGAGAAGTGCTGCGGCGAGACCGCAAGACGTATGGGCAACGAGTACCTGGCACAGACGCTGATAGAGTCGAATATAGAAATTCTTGAGAAGTACAAGTTCAACAGATTGGTAACGGCCTGTCCGCACGGTCTGAACAGCTTCAGGGCCGAATACCCGCAATTCGGATTCGAAGTTGAGACGTTGCACCACTCCCAGTTCCTGCTTGAGCTCGTGAAGGAGGGCGGGCTGGAGTGCGGCAACGGAGCCCTGGGAAAAGGAGTCTACCACGATTCGTGCTATCTGGGGCGCTACAACGATATCTTCGATGAGCCCAGGGAGCTTCTGCGAAAGGCCGCCGGTGTCGACCTTGTGGAGTTCGGTAGAAGGGGAATGAGCAGCTTCTGCTGTGGGGCGGGCGGAGGCAGGATGTGGATGGAGGAAACCCTCGGAAGGCGGATCAACGAGGACCGGGTGGACGAATCGCTGGATCTTGGCATAGAGAGGATCATCACGGCCTGTCCGTTCTGCATGACGATGTTCGAGGACGGACTCAAGAGCAGGGAGAGGGAGGACGTCAAGGTCGTTGATCTGGCGGAGGCCGTAAAGGAAGCATGCGGGGATTGAAGGGACACGGCGGGCAGATATAAAGAAATTGAACGGATAAAAAAAGGGAGGGATTCAGCACTGAATCCCTCCCTTTCTTATAGACAGCGTATCCAGCTATTCCTGCCAGCTTATAGCTTCGACCGGGCAGTTATCGATAGCCTCCTGGATCTCATCCTCGCTTGCTCCCTCCGGATCCGAAACGACAGCGACGTCGTCCTCCATCTTGAAGACATCGGAGCAGGTTTCGACGCAGAGCTCGCAACCGGTGCACAGAGTATCGTCAACTACAGGTATTCTTGCCATTTAAAAACTCCTTTTCTAAAACCCTCACCGCTAAATAACAGCACGGATTTATATTGTCAAGATATATTTTTCCGATTGGCGGAGAAGATGATCCGAGCATAAAAACTGACGATCTATGATGGGATCCGGCTTTTGTCCATGCCCGTGGAGCGGGCTAAAACGTTTTTATCAGTGATATCGATACAAGGGTGATGGAGAAGTCATCGTCACGGCGTGTATGGCGCTCGGGATCGTGCATGAAGAACAGATCGAGCACAAGGTCATCACGTATAGTCAGGCTTCCAAGAACAGAGACGCGGTTGATGTAGAAATCGGAGTAGATATCGTTTGTACCTGCCAGATAATCCCTGTAACCGGGTTCGTACGAGCAAGCGAGCAGGATCCTTCTGTAGTCCAGTATATCGATACCCAGGATCACGGAGAGCTCCTGGTACCTCTCCTCTGTGAATTCGCTGCATAGCAGCCTGGCATACCTTGGCTCGGCGGATATGGATGTTGTTGTCGATACCGGCCAGTCGCCCTTGATACCGAAGCGCATGAAATGATTGTCAAAATAAGTGCTCGTAGGATTGTCGTAGAAGAGGAGCTCCGATTCGGCTCTTAATGAAAGGGATTTGCCGCTTTTGAAGAAGAGGGTCAGGTCCGAGTATGTTGTTATATTCCAGTATGAACTTCTGATCTTTTCTCTGTAGTCGCGCCTGTCGCCTATCGAGTAAAAGTGAAAAAACACCTTTCCTGTGGAGGCGCTCTGAAATTCCAGGTTCATGATTGTTCTTCTGTAGCTCAGGGCGGTTGTGTCGGGGGTTTCCTTGAATCCCAAGGCTGCGCCCGCGCGAAGCGCGTTCTCTGAATACGAGCCCCGTTCGATCTCCAATCCGGCGTCGGCGTACCGATAATCGTGATCGAACTGGGTCGCCTCGTCGAATCCGATGAGCTCGAATCTGCTTTTCACATTCAGCTGCAGGTCCTCATCGATCTCATTCCTCACCTTCAGATAAGTATTTGCCTGGACGTAGTCGTTCCCGTATGTGTAATCGCCGCCCTCCTGGAAGTGCTTGAAGTGAAAACTGCTCCTCAGATCTATACGTGTCGATCTCGATGGGCCGTAGAAAAGATTTCCCTCCAGCATTTCGTCCACCGTCTGGTTGCCGTAAGAGAACAGGTTGAGCAGGCCACCCTTGGTCTTCTTCCCCTTGAAGGAGAAGCTGTTTCTCATTCCCACCTCGTATTCCTGGATCGCCTCGAGGGTGTCATCCTCGAGAATAGTGTAGCGGTCGATGAACGAATCGAAGCCTACTGTTAAAGAATTCCTGATCTCGGCTGGGTGCGCCGCGGCGGATAGTAATGCAACTGCTGCGGCAACCGCGGCAGCCGCCCGGATATGGGGCGGAGGTGAGAGAAGGTCTTTAAAAAATATCAACGAGCATGCCTCAGAAGTTGTTTGGCCTCATAAAGCAGTTCTATCGCAAGGAGCATGTTTCCCTTCAAATATTCCTCTTCCGCTAACTTTATAATAGATTCCGCTTCGATCAAGGTCAAGTTGTCGTCACCCGCTGCGCTCTTCCGCCTGAGGTCCCTGATGGCCTCCTCGTGAATGTCGGCGAATAGCTCGTCGAGATGGGATTCTGAAAGGGAATCGGCAGATGCAGCGTGTATCTCCTGTGTGCCGCCTGAGGTGCGTGCCGGCGGCGGGGAAGCGCAGCCCGCCTGGATGGCCAGCAGTGATACCGCACCCAAGATCTTCAGTGTCCCGAGCATATCTCTATAATCCGGTTGAACATGTTCAAAGCTATCCTTGCTTCCGCTGCGGCGCCTTGAAATCTGGATTCCTGCTGATACTGCCTTGCCTTATCGAGGTGGGTGGAGGCCCTTTCGTACAGTGTTTCGGCCCCGGGCGTTTTGCAGGATACCAGGATATCCAGGATCTGCTCACCCTTTCTCTCAGCCCGTATTATGATCTCCCTCGAGCCTTCCTTGGAAATCTCACCGGCTCCCTTCCTGATGGCTCCTTGAAGTGTTCTCCTGGCCTCGGCAAGCATGAGTTTCGCTGCATCGATCCTGCCCGTAGAGAGGCGTTCTTCGGCGAGGGCTATCAATTCTCTGGCTCTATTCATGGCCGCATCGGTCTCCGGATCGGGGGGGTCGTTTCCTACGATCTCCTCGGCCCTCTCGAGAAGCCTGTGTGCCTCGTCGATCATCGCGGTCGGGTCCTCCGGAGAATAGGAGCGGAAGCGTCGAATAAGGCTTCTTAGGGTCTTTTCGCACCTCTCCATCATCATCTTCGCAGCTCTGTACTTAGCTTCTCCATATAGGTTGCGTGCATTGGTGAGCTGCCTCTCCGCCATCCTGAGTTGTCGTACGGCGTTTTCATCCTCGATATTCCCTATCATCTCCCTTGCTCGCTCCATGAGCCTTTCTGCGAGCTCCAGGCGCCTCTCCATCACGACCGCGACGCTTCTGATCGTCCTAGCCTGCTTTTCGGCCTCCACCGCATGGTCTCGCGCGGTTTGGGCGAGCTTGATCGCCAGCTGATAGCGGTACTGCCGGGCGTTCTCCATCGATTTACCCGCAAGATCCCGCGCTTGCTGTATCAGTTTTCTAGGTCGTGTGTCCTTCAAGTCGTATTCCAGTAATATATTGCTCGCCGAGGCGATGCGCTCCATCGTCTCTTCGATCAGGCGGGCGTGCATCGCTTCGGCCTGTGTTTCGATCCTGGCCATCGCCTTGGCCTGATTGGCCTCCTGCCTGGCTTCCTTCGTAAGTTCCAGCGCTGTACGGTACCTGTTGCCGTTAAAATTGTCCCACGCCCGCTTCTGCAGCTCAATAGCCAGGGTGATCCTGGCACGGGCCTTCTGGCTCATGGTTTCATCGATCAGGCTTTGGACGTCGTTGATTATCTCGTCCGTTCTCGCCAGGGCTTCCTCGACTAGTGACCTATCTACATTGTTCTGACCTGTAGCACCCGACGGCATCATCGCAAGGACTGCAAGGAATGGTAACAGGATAATCAAGTATCTGGTATTCGAGTTCATAATTCACTCCTTCTCTTCACCTGCCTTCTTCCCACCCTCTTTAATCCCTTCCGCAAGCGATGTGCCACTACGGCAGTGTATTTCTATTCATTTATCTTTAAGTAAGTTACGATATTTTGCCCTCTGCTTTCAACCCCGTAGCTGAACCGTACGGTACAGTCCGTCTGGCTTTATACGTACAGCGGCATATCGTGCCCCTACCCTGAGTTTATGTCCCCATCTTCCTTTTCCAGGCGTTTCAGAAGCCCGTACAGGGAACGTCTCGTTATGCCAAGCATCCTTGCCGCCTCGCTCTTGTTTCCGCCTGCTTTCTCCAGTGAAAGCCTTACCAAGACCTCCTCGACCTCATGAAGTGATTTCTCTCCGATAATCGATCTTAGCATATCCTCGGGAGTCGCCGAGAGGTCCGGTGCCGAGATCGTGATGTGCTCCGGTGTGATCGTCCCCGGGCCGGCGAGTATCATGGCGCGTTCGAGTATATTGCGCAGCTCCCGCACGTTCCCGGGCCAACTGTAATTGACCAGCTTTTCGGATGCTTCCTCGCTCAACTTATCGGGCGGGATCTTCCAATCTCCGAGAAAGCTGTTCGTTATCGGTATGATATCTTCCCTTCTTGCTCTTAGGGGCGGAATATTGATCGGAAATACATTCAGGCGATAGAACAGGTCGCTGCGAAAGAGTCCGTCGCGGACCGATTCCTCCAGCCGCCTGTTCGTAGCGGCGATTATCCTTACATCTACGTTTATCGATGTTGAGCTTCCAAGCGGGTGCAGCTCCCCGTTCTCGATCGCCCTGAGAATCTTTGCCTGAAGGCTCAGGGGAAGCTCGCCTATCTCGTCCAGGAACAGAGAGCCCGAATCCGCTAGCTTGAACATTCCGGGTTTCTTCCTCACTGCCCCGGTGAATGCCCCTCTCTCGAATCCGAAAAGCTCCGCTTCGAGTAGCTCGGCCGGCACCGCCGCGCAGTTGATAACGATGAAGGGGGATCGAGCACGCGGGCTGCTCATATGTATCTCATTCGCAACGAGCTCCTTTCCCGTTCCACTCTCACCCTGCACCAGGACGGGGGCCTGAGTGCGTGAAACCTTCGAGATCATATCCCTTACAGTTTGTATTGCGTCCGAAGCGCCGACGATACTGCGTCCTGTGGATGACTGTGATATCTTCTGCTTGAGAACCAGGTTTTCCGAAACGAGGTCCCGTCTATCCTGGATCTGTTTCAGGAGGAGGATGACCTCATCCATCTGGAAAGGCTTGATCAGGTACTCGTAAGCTCCGGCCCGCATCGCCTCTACGGCCGTGCTCGCGCTCGCGTATGCCGTCATAATGACGAAGTCGGTGGAGGGAGAGGCCTCTTTCGTCTTTCTCAACAGCCCGAGCCCGTCCATTCCGGAGAGTTTCAGGTCGCACAGCACTATATCTGCGTCTCCTCTCATGATTACGGGGAGTGCGTCCTCGGCTTTCGAGAACGATTCGACCTCGTAACCCCCGGCGGCTATCCTCTCGGTGAGAAGCTTTGTGATCTTCTCTTCGTCATCGATTATCAGTATCTTACTCATCCGGTTCCACCTCCGGAGCTCGGTTGGCCGGCAGCGTGATCGTTATAGTCGTCCCGGCGTTGATCCGGCTTTCGATGGATATCGAGCCGCCGTGGTTTTCAACCGCACTTCTGGCTATTGCGAGGCCCAATCCGCTACCCGTCGCCTTCGTAGTGTGGAAGGGCTCGAACACCTTGTCAATTTCCTTTTCCGGTATCCCAGTGCCCTCGTCACGGAAACGCACTATGTAGTCGCCGCCGGACTCTGAGAGTGTTACTAGTATCCGCCCACCGTTCGACATCGATTGACGGGCGTTTAGAAGGATATTGATAAAGGCCTGTTGAAGCCTTTTCGTCTCACCGAACACGACCGCCCTGTTCGGCTCGAACCGGACATCCAGCTCGATACCCTCTCCCTCGATCGTCTCCCTTAGCAGCCGTATGCTTCTATCGAGAGCCTCTACAAGGTCGATGTCACGCCTGTTTGCGGGCTCGTTCCTGGCAAAGAGCAGATAGTCCGTTACGGTGCTGTTGAGTCTGTCGACCTCGTCTATGATAAATTCGTCGATCTCCGATGAGTCGTCCGGATGTAGTTTTCTGAGCTTCTCGGCGGCACCCCTGATGATGAAGAGGGGATTCCTGATTTCGTGGGCGATGCCCGCAGCCATCCGGCCCATTGAAGATAGAGTCTCGTTACGAAGCAGCGATTCCCTTGCCCTGATGAGCGAATCGGCAGCCTTTATCATTAGCCAGATGAATACCAGCGTGCCGAGAATGGAGACGACCGTCGATGCGGCAAGGATCGTCCTCAGGCTTCCTATCTCCTCCAGAAAGACCGCACTCGCCTCTACGGCCACAACGGCGGACGGTCTTCCGGAATAAATGGGTAACGGTGCGTATCCGGCCTTGAGATATTCGCCCCCAGGTGTCTTGAAGAGCTTTGTTGCGGAGGGAACACCCTCGAGAGACCGGATTATGGACTTATAATCCATTGTCCAGTTCGAATAGATATCGCCTGCTGGGTAGAATTCCGGCTGCATCGAGAGAAGCACGACACCGTCTTCCCTGACGACCAGGATATTGGAGAGATGATGTTTCGAGCTCAACGCTTCGAGCCATTCGCTAATTGTGTCGGGTATCTCGATCGTGCTCGTTTCATATGCAGTAAAGGAGTCTTCGATGACGTCGAGCCTCGATGAGACGAGGGAGGCAAGCATCTTCAAGTTCGATCCCAGGTTCTCGTCCAGGCTTCCCCTTGTGCGCTGGTAGTAGTACCAGTTGAGGGAAAGGACAGCGACTACGAGCATTATAACAGCCGATATCATCCATCTGCTTCGCATCAGTTTTGTAGCCGCAAAGGTGTTAATCACCGGTGAAAGCTCCTTCGATGATGCTGGAAGCGTTGTCTATTAGGGTATTCGTTGTGGTCATCTGTTTCCTTGAATCGAGTATAACCTGCGCAGCGCCAGCTCCTTCCATGCCGGATCCTCTGCTGCGATCTTGTATTTACCGGCCGCTTCGCTTTTTCTGCCGTTGCGCAGCAGCAGCTCTCCCCACTGGTAATGAAGGCCGCCCGATTCTGGAAATTCTTCGAGCCCCTTCCTGATCACGGATATTGCATCCGCGTATTCTTCCCGTTCCACGAGCAGCCTGCTCAGCGAGTTGTAGGCCTCCTTACGCTTGTCCTTCGGTGTGCGCGTGAACGAGAGAGCCTTCTTGAGGTAATTTATCGAATCATCGATCCTGTTCATTTTTTCCAAGAGTGCTGCCAGGCTCAGCGTAGCGATTGGATCTTCCGGTCTCACTTCGATCGCCCTTTTATAATGACGCAGGGCTTTATTGAGCTCCCCGCTGCTGTATTTCAACCAACCCATATGAAGATGTGCGGAGTAGTTATCGGGATTGTATCTTAATGTTTCGCTGAAGTGGTTCTCGGCCCGTCCCATCATCCCCTGGCTGTAGAAAAGCTTTCCCAGGAGCAGGTTGCTTCTCTCCGAGCCGGGTGTTCTCTCCAGGTATTTTTCGGCTTCCTGCCTGTATCCGAGCTCGATGTCCGCTTCTCCGATGAGAAGGTAATGCCGCGTTTCAGCGGCACCCGCCCTTTCGGCGGCGAGCACACTCGAGCGAACCCCCTGCCAGTCCTTATTCCTGGCAAGGATCACGGCCGCCTCGTACGTTGCATCCGGATCTGACGGGTCCAGGACCGCCATCCTCTCCCACTTGGCGGATGCCTCTTCGTTGCGGCCCATCGCGGTGTAGATGGAAGCCAGGAGCTTCATAGCCTCTATATTGTTTCTGTCATGCTCGAGCAGGTCCTCGAGCATCGAGGATGCGCTCTCGAAGTCGTTGTTGCCGGCGAGAAGCCTAGCGTCCAAGACGATCTCGTCCGGGGATGATGAGACCGGTTCGGGTTCGGGCATATCCTCCTCCGGCGGGCTTGTTGCACAGCCCGTAAGGGCCAATCCTACGAGGACCGAAACGATCACTAGGTCGATGAGAGCGGAGAAGGTTTTACCTGATTCGTGAGAATGTCCCCGTCCCCTTTCTTCACTCGATGTTCTATGAGGCGACCTCTCACTCGTCTTCGGTCCATGGTCGCGATATCGGCGATCGGCGGTTGGTTCGGCAATCATATTGTGGAGGAACTCCTTTCCCTTAGTTATGTATCATGAACATATGGAGCACTTCTTTCAACTATATGGCTTATTAATAATAATCGATCATCTCACGAAAAAGAAAGGATGAATCGCTGGAAATCACCGCAGTGCATGTGATATATTTAAGCAATCAAGCTAGTTACACGATCGGCCCGGTGTTGATTCCGCTTCGAAAGGCGATTTTTAAGATGGCAAAGGGGTAAAGTGGTGATTAGAAGGCTGGAGGAAAGTAAAGGTTTCGGCAGGACTGCTGTTGTCTGCCTGGTGATCCTGTTTACTCTATGTTCATGCTCTGGGGGGGAGAGAGATGGGGAGGAACGGGATAAGAATGTCGATCTGACACTGATCTTCTCGAGTGACTTGAGGGGAAAGATCCGTTCCTGCGGTTGTTCCGCGAGGGATATGGGCGGTCTAGGCAGGAGGGCGACCTATACGAGGAATGTGAGGGACGGCGTCCGGAACCTCCTCGTTCTCGATGCGGGGGACGTCTTCAGCCTCGATCTCTCGTTTTCTCAGGATGAGGCTTCTCTGACATTCGATTCCTTCAGCCTCACGGGGCTCGATGTGTTGACGCCCGGAGAAATGGAATTCGTGTTCGGTCTCCCATTCCTCGAGAGCCTTGTCATGAATGCGGAATTCGATGTGGTTTGCGCAAACCTGGTCAGGACCGGTGATGGGAGCAGGGTATTCGGACGGGCCTATACTGTCAAGGAGCTCGAAGGGGGTATAAAGGTCGCGATCACGGGGATTCTGGATGATAAGTTACTGTTCCCCTCGTATATTGATAGATCTGGATTCAAGGTCCTGCTGGCCGGGCAGGTCCTGGATCAGATCGTTCCGGATATGAAACGGGAGGCCGATCTATTGATCCTTCTAGCGCATATCGGGATAGAGAAATCCCGGTCATTGGCCGCCGAGATTCCGGAGTTCGATATGATCGTCGTCGGCCACGGCCAGCCGATGATCAAGAGCCTTGAATCGGTGGGGAACACGCTGATACTGGCGGCCGGAAGCATCGGCAAGAATATCGGAAGGGTCGATCTCAGGGTAACTGGTAAAGGCGAGTACTCGGTGTCGAGACTGAGGGTGGAGCCCCTCAAAGACGATATCGTTATACACGAAGGTGTTGTGGATCTTTTCAGGGAATACGGTATAGCTCTGACCGAAAAGGAGTTGAAGAAGAGATAGCCCGGCGGCCGCATCACGGTCGGGGACTGGAATATGAGGCGTAGCGGTTCCTGTACAATTTGTGGTTGACATCGAACCTAGAGCATATTAAGTTACAACGGTAAAATAACTTTGGAATAATTGTATCCTTTTTCTAGTGATACGATGATCCGCTCTTCACCATAAAAAAAGGAGTTAGTCTATGTCGAGGCTCTCTAGAATCCTCCTTGCAGCGGCTATTCTGTCGGGAATCGTCGCTGGATGCGGTGGCTCGGTTGAGGACACCTACATGACAACGACAATCCGGAGCGCAACCCGCGACAGGCTCATGAGTCCAGGATTCAAGTTTGCGTTCAACTCACCGGAAATCGTAGCGGTTCACAAAGATGTAGCCATGATACGGGAGGGCAACCTGCTGGAGTTCGCCGCGGGTCAGGACCTGGAAGGCAAGCTCGAAGAGGTCGCTGGAAAAAGATACGTCATGGGTACCAGAAAATTCTTCAACCCCATTGTTTATTTCACGGTCGATTTCCTCGCTGTCGGTACCGACACGATCAGCGTGGGGGAGCCGTACGATGTCTCATTCCCGGTGCTGAGCAAGAGATATGATGACGAGGATTTCCAGGAGATCGATCTTAGCAAGCTCACGGCGAATATGAGGGTGCTGAGGCCCATAATCGATGCTCCCAAATTCAAGGTCCCCGGAGGGACGGTCAAGTACGAGGAAGTCGCGTATAAGGGCGAGACGGGAATGATGTATACGCTTAACTTCGAGAACGTCCGCTTCATAATCGACGAACCCGGAGATAATATCGAGCTGATTCTGAAGGCCCTCATAAGCGAGAATCACTTCTTCGTGGGCGGCGTGACCTATGACGGCAGGCCGACGACATCCAACGAGTACCGCAGGAGCACGAAGATCGCTGGCAAGGTGATCGTAGATTATATAAAGTACGGCGGTAATATAATAATAAGCACCAGCTGATCTGAGAGGCACATTGCAGGGACGATCAAGGTGCGGCTCCCGAGGAGCCGCACCTTTTTTTTAAGAGTGCAACCACCGTACCCGCGATCGTTGCGGGCACTGCAAGTTATTGATATGCTCCGGCGTCTCGATCCCGGGGCTGGCCCTTGGAACCGGCGGTTAGCAAGATACGGGTTAATAAGAGCTCGAGCTCTAAAGCTCGATTATACTTGACCGTAAGGATAGATGTATCATAGTTTAGGTGATTTACGGGATAGCATGATGATAGAGGAGGGCGGATGAGATTAGAGTTGAACGTGGGGGACCGGGTGGAAAGGGTGATGGCCGTTGCAAAGAAGGTTAAGCGGGAATACAAGGGGGGCAAATTTCTTCTCTTTCAATTCTCCGACAAGGAAGGACTTTTGAAGGGGGTACTGTGGAAACCGGCGAGGGATGTGGAAAACGGGATCCATACCAACGACATCGTCAGGATATCAGGTGAGATCCAGAGCTATCAGGGCGAGATGCAGCTCAGGATCGAGAGGATGGAGAAGCTCGATGAAAACGACTACGATCCCACACTTTTTCTTCCCGTCTCATCGAGACCTGTCACGGAGATATATGACGATATAAAGAGGATAATTGCCGGGGTCGTCAATCCCCACATCAAGACCCTTCTCGAAACAATATTCGGTGATGAGGAGTTCAAGTCCAGCTTCCTGAGGGCGCCCGCGGCAAAAGGCTGGCACCACGCCTATCTGGGGGGGCTCCTGGAGCATACGTACGATATGACACTTATGGCTCTCAAGGCAGCCGAGGTCTATGACGAAATAGACAAGGATCTTCTAATTGCAGGGATTCTGCTCCACGATCTCGGCAAGCTGCAGGAATTCGATGTGACAAACCACATCGATTATTCCGACAGGGGGAGGCTCGTGGGGCATATAACCCTCGGGATAGAGTTCCTGGACGAATTCCTGCGCGGCATGAATGATTTTCCCGGTGAGCTCGAGCTCCGAATCAAGCATATGATACTGAGCCACCACGGCCTTCTCGAGAACGGTTCACCGGTCGTGCCTATGACGATAGAGGCGCTACTTCTTCATTACATAGATAACATGGATGCCCAGACAAGGGGAACGCTTCAGGTATTGGAAGGGGAGAACATGCAGGAAGGGAACTGGACACGTTACGTTAAGTTGCTCGACCGCTTCATATATCGTGGGAAGGGAGCCGGTAAGGAAACAGATGAATAAAGGGAGGGTGAGCAATGAGTGGTTTTCCGGCTTGGGTAGAGGTTGATCTCGACGCCTTGAGGTATAATTTGGAATGGATCAGAAGCATCATTCCAGCCGATACAGGGATACTCCTCGTGGTCAAGGCCGATGCTTACGGACACGGCTCAGTGCGAATCTCGAGGTTCGCGGCCGACTGCGGTGTCGAGATGTTCGGCGTTGCTACTCTGGATGAGGGTAAGGAGCTGAGAAGGGCGGGTGTAGAGCAGCCCGTGCTGATTCTCAGCCCGGTGCTGCCTGACGAGATCGAAGAGGCGATCGAAAACGACCTCGCCATCGCCGTATCATCATACAGATTCGCAGAGGCGGTGTCCGAAACGGCGGTAAGGATGGGTAAAACATGCTCCATTCACATAGAGATTGATACCGGTATGGGACGTGCCGGCCTGAACCGGCGGCGGTCGGTGGAGGAGATCACGGCCATGCGCCGTCTCGAAAACGTGAATCTCGAAGGCATATTCACTCATTTTCCCGCTGCCGACTGTGATATGGATTTCACGACAGACCAGATCTCGTTATTCACCCGTATCCTGGGCGAACTGGAGAGTGCCAAAGTGTCATTCCGGTACGTCCACTGCTCCAACAGCGCGGCCATACTCAATTTTCCATCATCCTGTTTCAACTTGGTGAGGCCCGGGCTTCTGGCATACGGGTATTCACCATCCATCTCCCTATCCGAGAGGGTGAATGTACTTCCGGTAATGAGCTTCAAGGCGAGATTGGTGCTGGTAAAGGATATGCCACAGGGATCGAGCATCAGCTACGGAAGGACTTTCATCGCGCAGCATGAGAGTAAGATAGGGGTGGTCCCCGTTGGTTACGGACATGGTATAAGCCACAGGCTGTCGAATGTGGGAAGCATGCTGTTCAGGGGCGAGAAGGTGCCGGTGGTGGGGAGGGTGACGATGGATATGACGATGATCGATCTCACGGCATTTCCTGATGCGCACGAAGGTGAGGAGGTTGTGATATTCGGCTGTCACGTTAAAGGTAAAATAACAGCTGATGATATCGCCGAGCAGGTAGGGACACTGAACTACGAGGTGCTCTGCCACATCGGCAAGAGGGTGGCCAGGGTATACCTTCTCAGGGGGAAGGTGGAGAGCATGAAAACCCTGCTTGGTGCATACGATAATTCGTAGTTACCTCTCCGGTATAGCACGATGAATCAAGAAGCGGCGACGATCGTCCTACTGGCAGGGGCATCGGCACGAGGGATGACTTCGTGGACGTCGGTGCTTGCATGGCCGAATTCTTCGGTGTCGATTGCACGGCCGGGATCAGCTTCCTCGATTCGATGGTTCGACTGTTGTACGACAATGAAAGGAGAGAGCAGGTGAGTGGAATCGATCTAGCCGGAATCATAGACCATACACTGCTGAGACCCGAGGCGGGATCGGATGATATCCGGAGGCTCTGTGATGAGGCCCAGAAATATGGCTTCTTTTCCGTTTGTGTAAATACACATTTTGTTCCACTTGTCGCCGGTAAGCTGGAGAGTTCCGGTGTCAAGGTTTGCTCGATATCGGGATTCCCGCTGGGGGCGGTCGATACGGCTGTAAAGGCTTTCGAGGCGCGCAGGGCCGTCGAGTCGGGGGCGGACGAGATCGACATGGTGATCAATGTCGGTGCCCTGAAGGAAGCTGAAACTGCGTTCGTGCGGGACGACATCGCAGGTGTAGTCACTGCCTGCGGCAAGAGTTTGGTCAAGGTTATAATTGAGGCCGCGCTTCTCTCGGACGAGGAAAAGGTCACGGTCTGCGGGCTGGCTGTCGAGGCGGGTGCGGCATTTGTCAAGACATCGACCGGCTTCGGCCCTCCGGGAGCTAATATCCGCGATGTAGGGATAATGCGCGGAGCCGTCGGACCCGATTTCGGGGTGAAGGCGTCGGCCGGCATCAGGACAGCGGAATTCGCAGTCGAACTGGTGAAAGCCGGGGCCAACAGGATAGGGACGAGCGCTGGAGTTCAGATCGTTGAGGAGTTGAAGGGGATATGAGACCGGGCGCCGCAGCTTGTTTATCCTAGGGGATTTCCCTTTCCCTGTAGTTTTCCTTGTCCAGTTCTCGAAGGTCCCTATCGGGATTTAGAAGATCGTAGTCGCTTACACGGTGAAGGTCGCACTGACGTTTCGGTTCGAATCCTTCTATGAATATCTCCCGTCGCACGGTCTTGCAATATGGTGTTGCCAGCAGCCCTGAATCCTCGCAGATGATAGCCTCCACTATGCCCTCCGGCCTTTCGAATTCCGGTCCCCTGTTAAAAGGATATGCGGCTTTCATGATGTCAACCCACAACGGCAGGGCGACGCGTGCACCGGTCGAATTGGTTTTCATTCTGTACTGTTCGTCGAAACCGGTCCAGACTCCAACAACGATTTCGGGGGTGAACCCTATGAACCAGCCGCTTATGTAATCGTCCGTGGTCCCG
>Ga0180431_10003476_pt1 | contig 20266 bp, 14 predicted proteins | sample SS_ome_11_FD_132459 | JGI IMG/M metagenome (GOLD analysis project Ga0180431, IMG submission 132459) | Hypersaline lake sediment archaeal communities from the Salton Sea, California, USA - SS_1_MS_1 metaG | ecosystem: Environmental > Aquatic > Non-marine Saline and Alkaline > Hypersaline >... | reverse complement strand
GGTCACATCGGCCCGGGCGGCGTTGGCGTCCTCGAGACCGATGCGTATCTCGAGCTGGTCGTCGTCGTGTCGGGTCTGCTGAACACGACGCTCGACACGAGGATGTGGGCGGGAGAGCCCCTGCCCTACATCGTCACCATCAGCACGTCTGGCGTGGCTACCGACATCGTGACCGTGAACATCCTCGGGACGTTCGGGTTCGAGATCGGGGTCACGGCGATCACGCAGACCCTGACGTTGGACCTGATCGTGGACATCGTCGGGACGGCCCACGTGGTGCCCGATCCGGCCCTGGGCGGCTTCACCGCTTTGGGTCTGGCCGGCGCCGGTGCCTGGCTGCGTCGTCGACGGTAGTCAGACGCTGTCAGGAGGCTGGAAGGAAGTAGCAAGACTCCCATCCAACATGCCCGCGAGGCGGTGTCTCTCGCCGAGACACCGCCTCGCTCCTTTTACTTCGGCGTGGTCTTGCCCTTTGAAGTCGAATCGAGCGCGTCCCTTCACACGCCTGATGCTTGCGGGTATCCTTCTCGGTCCGCAATCCCTGCAAGTGAGAAGGTCGCGGCGAGTGGAAGCTGACTTGGAGAACACAACGATGCAACGCTGGTGGATGATCGTACCCGCCCTTGTGTCGGCGGGCTGCAGCCAGGCGGTCGAATACAAGGTGGCGGTGAACGCTGGCAAGACCCATCGGAAAGACACGCCCGTGTCGATCGTGTTGCCCATCCCAGAGGGACTGAATTCCGTCACGGGCACGGCGACTTGCAAGGGACAAACCGTTCCAGCCCAGGTCGCTCGGATCGGCTCGGCAACGGGCCGCGTTTGGTGGGTGGTGCCGGATCTGCCCGCAGGTCAGACGAGGACCTACGCCCTCAAGCTCGGACCGGGCGTGCGTCCAGCGTCGACGAAGGGGTTCTGCTGGCAGGACTCCTCCAAAGACAAGGTCGAGTCGACGGACCTGCTGTTCGGCGATCGGCCGGTGTTGCGTTACATGCGCACCCCTTTCGACAAGCGCAACATCGAGCTGACCAAGAAACCGTTCCACCACGTGTTTGCGCCCGACGGCAGCCGGTTGATCACGAAAGGCCCTGGGGGCAAGTACCCGCATCATCGCGGGATCTACTTCGGGTACAACAAGTGCCAGACCGATGGCGGGTCCTATGACGTCTGGCATGCGCACAAGGGCGAGCACCAGGTCCACAAGAAGGTGATCCTGGAGGTGACTGGTCCGGTCGTCGGCGGGCACGTGGTGCAGATTCACTGGAACGACCGCCAGGGCCGGCCCTTCGTCGAGGAGACCCGGGCGCTGTTTGTCTATCGCCAGTCGTCGGGCCACCTACTCATCGAGTTCACCTCGACGCTCAAGCCGGTGCGAGGTTCGGTCAGGCTGGACGGGGATCGCCAGCACGCCGGCGCGCAGTTTCGCGCCGCCCAGGCCGTCGCCGACAACGAGAAGGCCACCCGATACCTGCGACCGGCGAAGTGGGCCCGCCTCGCCGCAGATAAGCAGTACAACGATCCTGAGCATAAGGACCTGCCCTGGAACGCGATCCAGTATTCGCTGGGCGATCAGGCGTACACGGTGGCGTACCTGACCGATCCGAAGAACCCGGGCGACGCGGCCTTCTCCGAGCGGTTGTACGGCCGGTTCGGCGAGTTCTTCCCGTGGGATCTCCGCCAGGACAATCCGTTGACCGTTCGCTACCGGTGGTGGATCAGCCAGAGCCGCTCGATCACGCGCGACCAGGTGGCGGGGCGATACGAGGACCTGGCCGATCCCCCGGAGGTCGTCCTCAAGTAGATCGCTGGATCTCACGAACCCCAGGATGATCGCATGGCCAAGTCGAAGAAGACCTCAGCCCGACGACGTCGCGGCGGCGTCAGCATCGAGGCGGCCCGGGACAGAATCGCCCAGCTGCGCACGGTGGCCATCCCCATTGCCAGCGAGACGGAGAACCTGAACCGATCCCTCGATGGGGAGCTCCGGATTACGAAGGCGTTTCCAAAACACCACGTCGCGCTGGAGGTCGACGGCGAAACGGCAAGTCAGGTTTGGGTCTGCGACCTCCAACAGCAGATCGGGTCGCAGGTCGTTCGAATGGGCGGGATCGCCGACGTGGCCACGCACGATGACCACCGGTTCAAAGGACACATGCGTCGGGTGTTAAGCGGCGCCCTGTGCTGGATGCGCCGCGAGGGGTTTGACACGAGCATGCTGTATGGAATCCGGAGCTTCTATCCGAAGTTCGGGTACGCCCCGGCGTTTCCGCGGATTGAGTTCTCGATGAGTGTTCGCGACGCGGAGGCCGTCAGGCCGGCGGGCTACCGGTTCGTCGCCTTCCGCCCCGAACACCTTCGGGCCGTCCTCCGGATGTACCACGCCCACAACGCCGGCCGGACCGGTCCGGTGCGGCGTGACGCCAAGTCGTGGCAGCCGTTCCGGAAGGGCCGACGGTGGCACTCGAAGGCCGTCTGCAAGGTCGCCGTAGACCCAACGGGCCGGCCCGTTGGCTACGTCGTCTATGATTCGGAACCCCTGACCACGAGCGTGATCGAGGTCGGCACCGCCAAACCGGCCGTCTTGGCCGACCTCCTCCGTGCAGCCGCCCACCACGCCTGGAAGCAGCGTCTGGAGCACATCCAGCTCGTGCTGCCCGAAGACGACGCCTTCATTGAATTCTGCAAGCCGCTGGGGCTGCGCAAGAAGATACACTACCTTCGAGACGGTGAGGCCATGGTTCGCATGATCAACGTTCCGGGTGCGCTCAAGAAGGTGGCGGGCGAGCTCGCGTCGCGGATGGGCGGCTCGGGCCGACTCAACATCCGGACCAACCTGGACAGCGTAGGCGTGGTGTGGTCGAGAGGGAGGCTCGAGGTCGCCGAGCCGCTGACCGGTGCGCCGTCGGCCCGGATGCCGCAATGGGCGCTGGCGCAGCTCCTATACGGGTATCGCAGCGCGGCAGGCTTGGCCGCCGTCGGCATGCTGCGAGGGGGGCGCGCGACGCTGAAAGCCCTCGAGGAGATGTTCCCGCCGACCCCGCACTTCCACTTCTGCGTTGACTACTTCTAGGCAAGCAGCGCCACCTGCGGGGTAACAGTTTCGGCTTGTCTGTCGGTTCCGCATCGGGGATAACACCGTCATGGTTCGCACACGGGTCCTGTTCGGGTTCCTGCTGATCTGCGCCGCCGTGGGCGTGGTGGCCCTCGACGCGTGGCTGACGCAGCAAGTGGCGCCGGACTGGCCGCTGCTGGGGGCGCATCTAGCCGGCGAGGTCCTGGCCGACTTCCTGCTGAATGGCGCGCTGTTGACGGGAGTCCTGGCGATCCTGATCGGGTGGGGCGTGTTGGAGATGGGGCGGTTGTGCCGGGCGGCCGGGCATCAACCGGCTGTGGGCTGGTCCTGCCTGGCTGTGGTCGTGCTCATCGGCCTGCCCTGGCTGGGCATCACCCCCGCACTGGGCGACCGCTCGCCGCTGGCTGCCTGGCAGGCGTCGGGTCAATGGCTGGCCTTCGCCGTGTTTGTGGGGTTGGTCTGGATTTTGGCCCGCGGCCGGCCCAGCGGCGCGATCACCAACATGGCCATCACGACCTGGCTGATGGTCTATCTCGGGTTTTTCGGGTCGTTCGAGGTCCGCTTGCGAATGGACGTGGGCGGCCCGCTGGGGGCGTGGCTGGTGCTGTACCACATCGGCGTCGTGAAGTTCGCCGACATCGGGGCGTATTTCACGGGCATTACCGTCGGCCGACATCGCATCGTCCCGAGCATCAGCCCGAACAAGACGCTCGAGGGCTTCGTCGGCGGGTTGGCGGCGTCGGTGATTGTGGCTGTGGCCTTGGCGTGGCTGGGTGGTATAATTATGCCATTGTATGGCGTATCCTCACCCGGCCCGCTGTTGCCGGTCGGGTGGGCGGTGGTGTTCGGTCTGTCGATGGGGCTGGTGGGCCAAATCGGCGACCTGATCGAGTCGCTGATCAAGCGAGACGCCCAGATCAAGGATTCCGGGTCACTCGTGCCGACGTTCGGCGGCGTGCTGGACATCATCGACTCCCCATTGTTGACGGCCCCCCTGGCGTGGTGGCTGTTGACGGCGGCATTGGGGTAGTGGGCCAGAGATGGAGCGGTTGGGTCGTTGGACCTGGTCATCACACTAGAAGACCCGGCGAATCGCATCGGCTTGTTCGGCTCGGCCGACCGGCATCTCCGGCTTATCCGAGACGTCCTGGGCGTACGGATTAGCGCCCGGGATTCATCGGTCAAGCTGAGCGGGGAGACCCGCCAGGTCGGCAAGGCCGCGGCTGTCATCGATCGGCTGCAGAGCATGCTCCGCGTGCGGGATCATCTCAACGAGGAGTTGGTCTCCCAGGCCATCGCCGAGGTGGCCCGGGACGCATCGCAGGAAAGCACCGACCGCATCCGCGTATACGCCAAGGCCACCGTTGCTCCCAAGACCGAGGGCCAACGTCGCTACGTCGAAGGCATCGCCCAGCACGATCTGGTGTTCTGTCTGGGCCCGGCCGGTACGGGGAAGACCTACCTGGCCGTCGCCATGGCCGTCGATCAGCTGAAACGCCAAAAGATCAAGCGAATCGTCCTGGTGCGTCCCGCGGTCGAGGCGGGCGAGAAGCTTGGGTATCTGCCCGGGGACATGCAGGCGAAGGTCAACCCCTACCTCCGACCGCTCCTCGACGCCATGCACGACATGATGACGTTCGACCAGCTCAAGCGGTTCATGGTGAATGACGTGATCGAGGTCATCCCACTGGCGTTCATGCGGGGCAGAACGCTGAACAACTCGGTGGTCATCCTCGACGAGGCCCAGAACACGACCGTCTCGCAAATGCTCATGTTCTTGACCCGGCTGGGCCATGACAGCAAGATGATCGTCACGGGCGACGATTCTCAGATCGATCTGGAGGCCGATCAGACCAGTGGACTGGTGGACGCCGTTCGTCGATTGGAGGGAATCCAGGGAATCGCCGTGATCCGCTTGGATGAGCGAGACATCGTCCGCCACCGGCTGGTACAAGATGTTGTGGAGGCCTATAGCGATTTCCAGTCCGACCGCCGAAGCAAGAGGCGTAGCGAAGGGCAGTAACCGGCGGGGCGGATTTCGCCCAACGGGCAGGTTATGTTCCGGCCCGAGACCGTCGATAATGGCGTATTGGGTGTGCAAGAGACTCCGATGAACGGCCCGTGGACCCTGGGGCCGTTCGAGTTGATGCTGGGGGCTGTCAGGACTGCGAGGGAGGGCTGAGCTGACAGCAAGATGATGCCCGCCGCCAAAGCCAAATCCCGGAAGTCCGATCCGAGCCGACGGGGTGCGTCCCGGGCTGGCTCCTGGCTAGAACGTGCGCGCACGGCCCAGGTCCTACTATCGCTCGGCCTAGGCGTGGCGTTCTTCGTGGTGTCCTGCCTGGTCATCATTCCCGGGGGCGAGCCGTTTCCCTACCGTGTCGGGCAGACCCTCCGGGGCCGGCAGATCGTGGCGCGGGTGCCCATCCCGGATCAGGAGAAACTCCGCAGCTTGCGGGACATTGCCGAGTCTGATATAGAGAATTGGTATGTTCTAAACGAGGCGGTGCTCAAGAGCATGCAGGCCGCCCTGACCAATCTCCGCGAGAAGGCCAGCGCTAATGAGACGCTGCAGGCATTGACCGACGCGCTGGGCAAACAGCAGCAATGGGCGTTGGATGAAACGGGCTTCAGGGCCCTGCGGCAGTTGGCGCCCGACCAATTCAACAAGCTGGTGGAGGGGATGATCCAGGCCGCCAAGGACGAGCCGCTGGTCCGCCAGCTCAGCCGTAGGGATCGCTTCCCGTTTCCAGCGGCCAAGACCGCCATCCTGCAGGGCCATCGAGTCAGGGAGATGTCCAACGCTCGGCTCAAGTATGTGTCGGACCCCGGTGATGTGCAGAGCGTGGCCGCGGCCGTGGTGAAGGGCTTTCCTGCGCTGTTGCAGCCGGCCCTGAGCACCAAGTGGCGCGAGGCGCTCCAACCGGACCCGGAATCGCGGGTCTTCGTGCCGATTTACGAGTTCGACAAGAAGGCGACGGACAGCGCAATCAAGGCCGCACGGGAGAAGGTGCACTGGGAGCGGGCAGCCAAGCCGGCGGGGACTCCCATCTTCGAGCCAGGGATCATCCACGAGCGTGACCTGGAGGTCCTGCGACTCGAGCACCGGGCCTACCTCGAGGCGCTGAGAAACCAGGAAGGGGTCTGGACAGCGTCACTTCGCCGCGCGTTGGGGCTGGGCGGGATCGTCCTTTTGGTGACGCTGGGGCTGGGGCTCTACGCCTGGTGGTACGACGGGGACTTCGTTCGGCACCCCCGTCAAGTTCTCAGCGTCAGTGGCGTGATGCTGACGATGCTGTTGCTGACCCGGCTGGCGTCCGTGGCAGGTTGGCCGCCGGAGCTCGCCGTGGTACCGGTGGTGATGACGGGGGCGATTCTGACCATCGCTTACCGGCAGCGGTTTGCGTTCGGGGCGGCCGGTTCGCTGTCGATTCTGGTGACGGTGGTCATCGGCGGGGGGTTTGACCTCCTGCTGACGCTGCTGGCGGCCATGAGCGTGACCGTCTTCACGCTCAAGGAGATTCGGACGCGGAGCAAGGTGCTGGACGTCGGCGGGCTGACGGCGGTGGCGGCGTTCGTGGCCTCCGCGTGCACGGGCCTCCTGCAGGGGCAGACCCCGCCTTTCATCGGGCAATGTGCCCTGACGGCGGCGGCGTCGGGCCTGGCCGCGGGGTTCATCATTTTCGGCATCCTGCCGCTGATCGAGAAGATCTTCGACGTGACGACGGCGTTGACGCTGCTGGAATGGGGCAGCAACCACCAGCCCCTGTTGCGGCTGCTCCGCGAGGAGGCCCCCGGGACGCACAGTCACTCGCAAACCCTGGCCGACATCGCGGAAAGCGCCGCTGAGGCCATCGGCGCCGACGGGCTGCTCGCCCGGACCGGTGCGTACTACCACGACGTCGGCAAGATCGTCAAACCCAACTACTTCGTCGAGAACTACGAAATGCGGGTCGATCAGCACAAGCGGCTGCAGCCCACGATGAGCATGCTCATCATCGTGGGACACGTCCGTGATGGGCTGGATCTGGCCCGACAGTACGGACTGCCCCGGGTGCTGCGGAGCTTCATCGCCGAGCACCACGGTACGACGCTGGTCGAGTACTTCTACCATGAAGCAGCCGCCCGTCAGACCGCCGAGGGACGCCGCGGGCCGTCCGAGACCGAATTCCGGTACCCCGGCCCGAAACCGCAAAGCAAGGAAACAGCGATCCTGATGCTGTGCGACGGTGTGGAGGGAGCGGTCCGAGCCCTTCGAGAGCCGACCGCGGGCAGGATCGAGTCAACCGTGCATCAGATCGCCATGAAGCGGCTCATGGACGGGCAGCTGGACGCGTGCAACATGACGCTCCAGGATCTGCGTCGTGTGGAAGACTCGCTGACGCGGAGTCTGATCGCCATCTACCACGGTCGAATCGCCTACCCGAAGGAGAAAGCGACCGACGACGAGGAGCTGAAGACGAAGGAGGCGGGCACGGCCGGATGACGGCGGCTGAGGTGCTGGCACAAGCAACCCATCGATGGAAGAAGACGACTTACCTTACTGTATCGAGACCCACCACCAGGTTAGTCTGCCCGGTGCCGACGACGGGGAAATCCGGCGCGTCGTCCGCACCATTCTGCAGGCGGAAAGCTGCCCCGGTGCCGAAATCAGCGTCGCCCTGTTGGACGAAGCGTCCGTCCGCGACCTGAACGTACGATACGCGGGTCAATCGGAAGACACCGACGTGCTCGCGTTCGACTTGACAGGCGAAGACGACGGTGCCTCGCTGGTGGGGCAGGTGGTTGTCAACGTCGAGATGGCCCGCCGCAGATCAGCCGAACGGGACATCGATCCGGTTGCCGAGCTGATGCTGTACGTGACGCACGGTTGCCTCCACCTGCTGGGGCACGACGATGCCCAGCCCGAGCAGGCCGCTGCGATGCACCAACGCGAAGACGAGCTACTGGAACGTCTGGGGTACGGCAGGGTCTACGCGGAGCTAACGGACCCTCAAGGAGAAGGCCCGTGCGAGTCGCACTGATCCAGATGGCTATCGTGCCGGGCCGGCGGTCGGCCAACCTGGTCAGCGCGCTGGGCTGGATCGACAAGGCCTGTGATATGGACCCGGCTCCGGACCTGGTGGTCTTGCCGGAATGCTGCGACATCGGATGGCTGGCTCCCGGAGCCACCGAACTCGCCGAGCCGGTCGGGGGCCCCTTTGCCGAGTCCCTGGCGGCCAAAGCCCGCGAGATGGGGGTGCACGTCCTCGCGGGGTTGACCGAGCGCGCCGGCGAGGCGCTGTATAGCGCAGGCGTCCTGTTTGACGTCGATGGCGACGTCCTGCTGCGGCAGCGGAAGATCAACGTGCAGGCGTCCGACGGCGTGTATGCGCCAGGAAATCGGCTGAGGGCTCGTCAGACGGCTTGGGGCCGCGTTGGCGTGGAGGTCTCCACCGATTTGCTGGAGAGATGCATCACCGATGCCCTGGCGGCGATGGGGGCTCGGATCATCCTGTCACCTTGCGCTTGGGCTTGCAGGCCCGGTGACGAATCGAACGGCCTGCAAGCCGTTCAAGGGCATCTCGCCGAGCGAACGGTCGCCGCCCCCGTTCATCTGGTCAGCGTCAACGGCGTGGGCGAGATCGACGAAGGGGCCTGGCAGGGCATGGCCCTGTTCGGCGGCAGCATGGCGTACGGTCCCGGAGGCGAAGCGTTGCTCGTCGGACCGACGAATGAAGAGGCCCTGTTGACGGTGGACATCGAGACGAGTAGCTAGACGTCGAGCTTGGAGGGGACTCGTCAAGGGGAACGTGGACCGGTGGACCATCCCTTCTTCTGGCTGGCGGTCGGGCTGACGATCGCGTCGTCCTACTTCGGGGCGGCAACGTTCGCTCTGCGCGATCTGTCCCGCGTTCGGTTGGCGAAGGTCCTCGAGCGGCGGGGGCGTGAAGACCGGCTCGACTGGCTGGTGGATCGATCGGGCGAGCTGATGATGGCCTCGGCGACGCTTCGTTTGCTGGCCAACATCGGACTGATCCTGGTGACGACGGCGTGGTTCGAAGGCACGATCGACCACGTTTTCGTCCACTACGCCACGGTCCTGGCGATCGCGGGCGGGGTGATCCTCGTGTTCGGACTGGCCATCCCCAATGCGTGCGCCAAGTACGCCGGGGAGGAGCTTGTCGTTACGACCTACTACTTCCTGGCCCTGTGCCGTCTAGCGCTCAAGCCGGTCATCGCGGGACTGGGGCTGACCGACGAGATCGTCCGCCGCCTGGCCGGGGCAGCCAAGCCGGATGAGTCCGACGAGGCGGAGCAGATCGAGCAGGAGATCCTCGACGTCGTCAGCGAGGGGGAGAAGCACGGCGCCGTCGACGAGACCGAGAAGGAGATGATCGAGTCGGTCATCGAGCTGCGCGACACGCACGTTGCTCAGATCATGACCCCGCGCATCGAGGTCGTAGGGCTAGAGGTCACCGCCAGGGTGGGCGAGGCCCGCGACCTGATCATCAAGGAAGGCCACTCGCGGATTCCGCTCTACGAGGAGACGATCGATAAGGTCGTCGGCGTGCTCTACGCCAAGGACATGCTGAAGATAGAACGCGACGGCGACGCAGATCTCCGCGACCTGATGCGAACGGTCCCGTTCGTGCCTGAAAGCAAGTCGCTGCGCGACCTTCTGGCAGAGTTCCAGGACACCAAGATCCATCTGGCCATCGTCATCGACGAGTATGGCGGCACGGCCGGCGTGGTGACGATCGAGGACATTCTCGAGGAGCTGGTCGGGGAGATCGTCGACGAGTACGAGCCGCCCGAACCCGAGCCCGTCACGCGGATCGATAAGACCACCATTGAGGTCGACGCCAAACTCCGGATCGACGAGCTCAACGACGAGCTGGACATCGAGCTGCCTGAGGGCAAGGACTACGACACGGTCGGCGGGTTCGTGCTGGCGGAGCTGGGGAAGGTCCCGAACGAGGGGGAGGAGCTGCTTCGCGGCAACGTCCAGATCCGGGTCCTCGACGCCGACGACCGGAGGATCAACCGACTCCGCGTCTTCGTGGATCGCACCAAGACCGCCGACGAGAACGATGACAAATCGTAGGTGGGTCCGCTGATCCCATGCCAGGTCATGCGCTGAATCACCGTTTGAGGACATACGCCGCCCTTGCATTGCTGACGCTCGCCTCGGCCGGGCCGACGTTGCTTGCGGGCTGTTTCCGCCGCGGCGGCAAGGACGGTACGGCCGTCGTCGAGGCGTGGATCTGGGGCGAGCCGACGGAGGCCCGGCTCTTCAAGGAGGCCATCCGCGAGTTCGACGCGTCGCGCCCGGACGTCCTGGTCCGTATCGAGCACGTCGGCGGCGACGCTGCCCGCAAGATGCGCGTTGCCCTGGCCGGAGGGGCGGCCGGCGACGTCCTGATGGTCCATTGGACCAGCATGCCCGTTCTCGGCGAAGGCGGCGTTCTGCTGCCGCTCGACGAGTTCATTCGCCAGGATCAGCTCGATACCGAAGACTTCTACCCCGTCGGTCTGGAGGCCTACCGCTGTTACGGGCACCAGTACGCCATGCCCATCAAGGGCAGCACGATGATCGTCTACTACAACAAGACGCTGTTTGCACGGTTCGGCGTGTCCGAGCCGACGGCCCAGTGGACTCACGAGGACTTCCTGACCGCGGCCAAGGCGCTGACGCGCGACACCGATGGCGATGGACGGAACGACTTGGTCGGCTGCATGCCGTACGACTACACCAGCTGGGTCTGGAGCTTCGGCGGGCGGTTCGTCAGCGAGGACGGCCAGCGGTCGATGCTGCTCGACCCCAAGACCCTCGCCGGCCTGCAGTTCTATTGCGATCTGCGCAACAAGCACCGGGTCACGCCCCGGGAGATGAACGCGGTTGGGGCGGATATGACCAACCTGTACAACTTCGAGAGCGGCCGAATCGCCATGTCGATCGGCGGGCCTTGGTGGCTGCCGAAGTACCAGCAGATCAAGCCGCCGGACCCGGCCCGTCCTGACTTGCTGACGCGGTTCGCGTGGGACGTGGCGCCGTTTCCGAAGTGTCCTGCGGGGCGTCAGATTCGCTATGCGGGCGTCGGCCTGTGCATCAACAAACGGACCCGCCATCCGCGGCAGGCGTGGGACCTCGTCAAGTTCATGTGCAGCCGCCGGGGCGGGGCAATCATGGCCCAGGCCGGCAGCGACCTGCCGCCGAGGCGGTCCGTCGCGCGGTCGCCGGCGTTCCTGCGAGAAGGCACGCCCTGGCGGGAAGAGGTCTTCGTCGAATCGATGGACGAGCCCATTCGGGTCTTTCCCCCCTACGCGTGGTGGGCCAAGGCCCGCGTCCGGATCGCCGACCAGGTCGAGCTGGCCCTGCTCGGCGACGTCAGCGTCCGCGAAGCCATGACCCGGGCGGACAAGCAGCTGACCACCATCCTGGTCGAGGCGTCGGCTGAGGACCGGTCACAGCATTAGATCCGGGGTGGGAAGCCCAAGGCGCGCGCCGCCACCGAGACCTGTCCCAGATGAAACCCCTCGTGCCACGCGCTCAACTGGAAGACCGAACCGACGGTCGGCAAGATCTCAGGAGCGTCCTCCGGCGTGGGGGTGTCGAAGTCCTCCTCGCTCATCTCGTCGAGGACCGCCAGGAGCGCTTCGCGCCGCTCGCGCATGTAGGCCAGGACCTCCTCGACGTCGGGGTAGTCGCTCGCGTCGGCGGTCGGTTTGGATCCCATGCCGAACTTCTCGGGGTAGCCGGCCTTGGGGCTGACCTTCTCGGGCGCGACCAGCGAGATCATGAAGTCGTCCACGACGCCGATGTGCCCGGCGACCCACAGCGCATGATTCGCCTGGTCGTGAACCTGATGGGTCCACTGCTCCGGCGTCTTGAAGCTCGCCAGGATGGCCTCAGCGGCCGATCGCGACCCCTTCAGTCCGCTTCGGTAGCGTTTCTTCAGGCTCATCGTATTCTCCTTACAGAGATGCTCGCACAGGTATGCTACCACCCGCTGCCGGCGTTTGCACTGCTCGGCCCGCAGGACGAGGGCTTTGCGAGAACCCCCGCGTGCCGGTAGATTGTCAGTGCCAGCTTGGAACGCCGAACGGGCCGTTGCCGCGAGAGTCCGGCGAGCATCGGCGCGTCAGATAGGAGGGCCCATACGTCATGTCCGAAACGAAGGTACGAAGCGGCGGCAGACAAGGCGATCCGGCGAGCGCCAGGATCCCAAGGGCGGCCCTGTGTGTGTCCCTGGCGGCTTCGTCGGTGCTGGGTGCGGACAAGGGCATCCTGAAGTCGGCGCCTTTGGTCAAGATCCGTAGTTCGATGGACGGCACGGCGCAGAAGGTCCGGGTCTACATCCCTGCAGCGGCGTCGCGATCGGGTTCCGGTAAGCCCGCACCGCTCTTGGTGTATCTGCATAGTTGGTCGGCGAGCTGCCAGCGTTCTGAGGGCATGGATGGGACGCTGGCATGGTGTCAGGAACATGGGTGGGTCTTCGTCGCGCCGGATTTCCGCGGGCCGAACAAACGTCTCCAGGCCTGCGCGTCGAACCTGGCGGTGCAGGACGTCCTCGACGCCGTTGCCTACGCCCGCGAGCACGCCCGGGTGGACGACCGGCGGATCTACGCGATGGGCGGGTCGGGCGGGGGACACATGACCTTGGTCATGGCCCATCGGGCGCCAAAGCTGTGGGCGGCCGTCTCGTCGTGGGTGCCTATCACCGATCTGGCGGCTTGGCATCGCTTCTGCAAGGCCAAAAACTACCGGTATTACAAGATGATCGAGGCGTGTTGCGGCGGACCACCGGGCGAGGCCAAGACCGAAGCGGCGTACCGCCATCGCTCGCCCATCTTCTGGCTGTCGCGGGCCAAGTCGCTGCCCATCGACATCAACGCGGGCATCCAGGACGGCCATGGCGGCGCGTCCGTACCGATCGAGCACGCGCTCAACGCCTTCAACGTCCTGGCCCGCGCCAACGGCCACGCCGACAAGGTGCTGGCGGACCGCGACATTCGTGACATGACCACCAACGCCCACGTGCCCGAGCACCTCGCCCAGGAACGCCAGGACGAGCCCGGCAGGAAGTACAAGACGCTGTTTCACCGCGTGGCCGGACCTGTGCGCGTGACCATCTTCGACGGCGGGCATAGGATGGATGAACTGGCAGCGCTGAGGTGGCTCGCGTCGCAGGTCAGATCCAATCCGGGGAGACTGCCCGACGCGCCCCCCGGAAAGCCTGACGCGAACCCGACCGGGAAGGACCCAGCCGCCATGAAGAACGCGATCAGTCGCAGCCACGGGGACGCACCGGCGGTCGGTCGCCACGGGGTGGTGGCCAGCAGCCAGCCGCTGGCCGTCGAGGTCGGCATCGAGATCCTGCAAGCCGGCGGCAACGCCGTCGACGCCGCCATCGCCGTCAACGCGATGCTCGGCCTGGTCGAGCCGATGAGCTGCGGGATTGGCGGGGACCTGTTCGCGATCGTGTGGGACGCCAAGAGACAACGGCTGTACGGGCTGAATGCGAGCGGCCGGTCGCCATACAGGATCAGCCGCGATTTGTTCCGGCGCCGCAAACTGAAGTCCATCCCGAACCAGGGACCGCTCAGCTGGTCGGTGCCCGGGTGCGTCGACGGCTGGGACATGCTCCGAAAACGGTTCGGGACGATGGGTTTTGACAAGATCCTCGGACCGGCGGCGCGGTACGCCGAAGCGGGGTTCGAGGTGACCCCCATCATCGCCGGGGGATGGCGGGAGGCGGCGAAGTTCGAAGACGCCGACGCGCGAAACACCTACGCGCCGAGCGGACGGGCGCCGCGGGCGGGCGAACGGTTCACGAACCCGCGTCTGGCACGGACCTACCGGGCCATCATCGAAGGCGGGCGGGACGCGTTCTACCTCGGCGACATTGCCCGCAAGATCGTCGCCGCTTCCGAGGCCAAGGGGGGCCTGTTCACACGCTACGACTTCGAAGACCACACGTCCAATTGGGTCGAGCCGGTCAGCACGACGTATCGCGGCTATACGGTCTGGGAGCTGCCGCCCAACGGTCAAGGCATCGCCGCCCTCGAGATGCTCAACGTCCTGGAGGGCTACGATCTGGCTGCGCTTGGGCACAACTCGATCGATCACCTGCACCGGTTCATCGAAGCCAAGAAGCTCGCGTTCGAGAACCGGGCGCGGTTCTACGCCGACCCGGCCTTCGCCGAACTGCCCGTGGCCGGTCTGATTTCCAAGGAGTTCGCGGCCGCACAGCGATCGAAGATCGATCTGAGGCGTGCCGCCCGAAGCGTCCAGGCCGGCGATCCGAAACTGCTGCATGGCGACACGGTCTACCTCACCGTCGTTGACAAGGACCGTAACGCCGTCTCGCTGATCCAGAGCATCTTCTACGGGTGGGGATCAGAGATCGCACCGGGCGACCTGGGGTTCATGCTGCAGAACCGCGGGTCGTTGTTCTCACTGGACGATGACCACCTGAACCGCCTCGAGCCGCACAAGCGGCCGTTCCACACGATCATTCCTGCCATGGTCACCAAGGACGGCCGGCCGTGGCTGAGCTTCGGCGTGATGGGCGGCGACATGCAGCCGCAGGGCCACGTCCAGGTGCTCTGCAACATGATCGACTTCGGCATGAACGTCCAGCAGGCCGGCGCCGCCCCGCGGTGCCGCCACAACGGCTCGTCCACGCCGACGGGGTACCGGATGACCTCCGGCGGCGCGGTCCATCTGGAGTCTGGCATCGCGCCGGAAATTGCCGCCGGTCTGAAGTCCAGGGGCCACCGCGTCGTCGGACCCCAAACGAGTTACGGCGGCTACCAGGCGATCCGGATCGACTTCGAAACGGGCCACCTCTACGGCGGCTCCGACCCCCGCAAGGACGGCCTGGCGATGGCGTATTGACCGAAGAGACGATCGGAGCGGAGATGTAGCGGCGCGGGGAGGCAGGTTTCCCGACACGGTCCCGTCGACGCTTGACACGCCCGTCTCTTGCAGAGAGAATGTTTAATCTAGAAGGGTCGGCGGTCGTTCGTGAAGAGGTTTCACGTGCCGTCGGTGCGCCCGGGAGGCAATCGGGCATGTTTGCAGGGCCCATCAGGTAGTGTCACATCCTTGCGAGAGTATCCGGCCTTCGTGGCCCCACCCGCATAGTACATGTTGAACCTGCCTGCGTGTCTTTCGCGAACCCTATATGCCAATCTAGAAAAGGGGAGTCGTCTCATGGCGACCGGTAAGGTGAAGTGGTTCAACGACAGCAAGGGGTACGGGTTCATCGAGGTCGATGATGGCACAGACGCCTTCGTCCACCACAGCGAGATCCAGGGAGAGGGCTACAAGTCCCTGGCGGAGGGAGAGGCCGTCGAGTTCGACATCATCCAAGGGGAGAAGGGCCCCAAGGCCACCAACGTGCGGAAGACGTAGCCGCAGTCGTTGGCATCGGATAATCTGGGCTGCAGCATCTCAGAGCAAGACCCCTAGGTCGGGTCTGCGAATCTGACGTGTGAGTGTTGAGCGTCAGGGTGGTGTTGTGTCGCTGTTTCTCGAGCGGCGGCGCGTGGCAACGGCCCGACCCACACCAACCCAGAACATGCGCAGGGGTTGACCGAAACCGGCGTCTTTTGGACACTCGGGAAGGTCACCTTGCGCATCGGTCATGCCCCTCAGGCCGTTCGACGGACGTGTCGGCCGCGCGTGCGGCCAGCAAGAACGTCCAACGCCGGTCCGTCACTTCGGAGGAAACGATCATGTCACGTCACAAGATCATCGCGAAAAGACGCTGCAGACGTACGCTGTCGCCAGGCAGAGCATTCCCGTGGCTGCTTGCAGGTGGGCTGTGGGTCGCCTGCCATGCGGGGGCTCGGGGCGTCGCGGCACAGACCTACTCGGTTACTGACCTGGGCACGCTCGGCGGGAACGAGAGCGAGGCCAAGGACATCAACGACGCCGGCCGGATCGTCGGATACGCCAAGAACGCCGCCGGGCAGGACCGCGCCTTTCTCTGGCAGAACGGATCGATCTCGGATCTCGGCACGCTCGGCGGGGCGGAGAGTTGGGCCTTGGCGATCAACAGCCTGGGCAGGATCGTCGGCGAGGCAGAGGACGGCGCGGGGAACTCGCGGGCCTTCCGGTGGGCGTCGGGGACGGGAATGACCGACCTCGGGACGCTCGGCGGCGACAACGCCATCGCGTGGGACATCAACGATGCCGGCTGGGTGGCCGGCCAGTCCGAAACGGGCGTCATGAGTGGCGGGGTGCCCGTCGTCCACGCATTCCTCCGCATGGGGGCCGCTGCGATGCAGGACATCGGGGCGCTGGTCGGGGGAGATTTCGCCCAGGCGATCGGCATCAACACGGCTGGCGAGATCGTCGGGTGGTCTCAGAAGACAGGCGTCGTCGGGCTTCATGCCTTCCACTACGCCGTCGGCGGCCCGATGACCGACATCGGCGTCCCCGGTCTCGGCGGCGACCATTCCGGGGCGATGGCCATCAGCGACGCCGGCATCATCGTCGGGGAGGCCGAGCCGGCGGGCGGCGGGACGCGTCCCTTCCGGTATGCCAGCGGGACGGTGACCGACCTTGGCTCGCTCGGCGGAACGGTCGGACGTGCGATGGACATCGACTCGTCCGGCCAGATCGTCGGATGGTCACACATCGCCGGCGGCACGGTCGCGCACGCCTTCATCTGGGACGCCGTCAACGGCCTGCGAGACCTCAACAGCTTGATCCCTGCCGGTTCCGGCTGGCTTCTGGTCGCGGCGAACGCCATCAACGAGTCCGGCTGGATCGTCGGCTACGGCGAAATCGGCGGTCGCGATCACGCCTTCCTGCTCAAACCAGAGGGCAACGGCGGCTGCTGCCTACCGGCCGGCCCCATGGTGGCCGTGGGGCTGATCTTGGGTCTGGGTCTCCTGGGCGGCCTGGGCTGGCGTCGCAGGCGACGGTGAGGCCGTCGTGGCGGTCGGGTCTGCAGACGGGTGCGTGACAGATTGGGCGGCCTGCATTCAGGCCCGAAGGGCCTAAGAAACGTAGCCAGGGGTGAAGCCCGCCGCCGAGGCGGTGGACGGAACCCCTGGTAACCGGGTCCCCCAACCCATCAGCCCCGACGGGGCGTAGGAAGGGCTTCCTGCGCCCCGCCGGGGCTGATTCTGTGATGGGTTCTCGACCAGGGGTTGCGTCCGCCACGGGCGGACTCCACCCCTGGCTACGTTCCTGGGCCCCCACGGGGCCAAAGGTCCGCGAGTCATGCCCACTACGTGTGTGTTGCGTCGGCCTCCCCACCCGCCTGGATTGTCACGCACCCTCTGCAGACGCACTCGTCAAGCACGGATTGAGCAGCTTCCTTGTTTCGGGAAGCTAACGTTCCGTCGGCCGCATGTGTCCTTATAATACCCACGTTGGCCATTCTACGAGTCTGAAGGGGTGCGCGCATGCAAATCCGCCAGGTCACGATCCTATGCCCTGCTGTTTGGCTGTGCCTGCCCGCTCCTGTGCATGCCGAAGCCCCGCAGCGCCACGCCATCATCATCGGCATCAACGATTACGCCGACCCGGCCATTCCCGACCTGCGCTTCGCCGAGTCCGATGCCAAGGCCATCTACCAGACGCTTGTCGATCCTGCCATCGGGCGATTCAACAAGGACCATGTCACGCTGATGCTTGGCAAGGACGCCACGCCGAGCGCCATCAAGGCTGCCCTCTACAAGCTCCGCGGTGTCGGCAAGGATGACCTGGTGGTCATCTTCTACTCCGGCCACGGGGCCAAGGAGGGGGACGAGGCCTTCTGGGTCACGCAGGCGGCCGAGCGCAAGGCCCTGCCGGCGACGGCCCTTCGCAACAAGGACATCCGCGAGTTCCTGGCCAAGATCCCCGCCCAGCGGCTCGTGATCCTGCTCGACTGCTGCTACGCCGCCAGCACGATCAAGAAGACCCTCGACGATCCGGCCTCACTCTTCGGCGCGTTCGCGGGCAAGGGCCGTGTGACGATCGCCGGCGCGGCTGAAAACCAGGAAGCCCTGGAATACGAGGACAAGAAGGCCGGCGTGTTCACGTACTTCCTCGTATCCGGCCTCCGCGGGCAAGCCGACGGCAACACCGACGGCGTCGTGACGTTCGAGGAGCTGTGGACGTACCTCGGCGACAACGTCCGCAAGGCGTCGGTCAAGCAGGGCGGCCTGCACGAGCCGAAGATCATCACCGAGGCCGGCCTGACGCCGCAGTTTCTGCTGACGTTTAACCCGGCCGTCCGAGCCGAGAACGAGCAGGCGGTCGCCGCGCTGCGAAAGCTCTTCGACGAGCGCAAGATCACCGGCGCGCAATACGACGAGGGCTACAAAGCCCTCTCGGAGCCGGCCATCGGCGCTGAGTCCGTCGCGCGACGCAAGGTCTTCGCCGACCTGGCCGGCGGACGCCTCGCGCCGGAGTACCTCAAGGACGTGCTCGATCGGCAGGTCAAGGTCGCGCGGGTGGCCGAACTGCCGCCCACGCCGTCAGGCAAGCCAACGCTCGCCGTCGTGCCGTTCGACACACTGGGTGAGATCAAGGCGAAGGACGCGGGCAAGATCCTGGCCGAGCACCTGCTGCCACACTTCGCCGGCAACTACACGCTGATCGACCAGACGCAGCTCAAGCACTTCGTCGAGCAGGACGACCTGACGCTGGCGGGCCTGGCCGAATTAGCCAAGCGCCCGCGCACGAAGGCTTTAAGCAAAGCCGTCAAGCTCCGCGCCGTACGATACCTCATCGTCGGCACGATCTCCGGCCTGCCGGACGGCTCACTCTCGGTGACGGCCCGGATGAGCGATTGGCAGACCGGGCGTATCGAGGGCGGTAGGATCGGCCAGATCGCCGCCAGCGGGTGGCCCGACCTGCTCGCGCGGATGGGCCACCTGGCCGGTAAGCTCGGCGGCTCGCCCGGGCATGTCGAGGTCGTGCCGGCCAAGCCGCCCGGTCCTCCGAAGGAACTCACTCTAGACCTCGGCGGCGGGGTCGCGATGGATCTGATCCTGATCCCCGCCGGAGAGTTCATGATGGGCAGTCACCAGTCGCCGTCGGAGGTCGTATCGCGATACGGCGGCAAGGAGGAATACTACCAGGATGAGCATCCGCAGCACCGCGTGCGGATCGACACGCCCTTCTATCTCGGCAAGACGGAGGTCACGGTCGGACAGTTCAGGCGCTTCGTCGAGGCGACGGCCTACAAGACGGATGCTGAGAAGGGCGGGCAGGACTTCCAGGATGGCAAGAAGGGCGGATACACGTGGACGACCAAGTGGGAATGGGTTGAAGGTGCGACTTGGCGGCGGCCGGGATTTGAGCAGACGGACGACCATCCCGTCGTCCTGGTGAGTTGGAATGACGCCAAGGCCTTCTGCGACTGGCTGGCGCGCAAGGCCGGCAGAGCAATCCGTTTGCCCACGGAGGCCGAATGGGAGTACGCGTGTCGCGGTGGGACGCGGACGGCCTTCTGGTGGGGCGACCAGATGGACGATACGGGCAAGGTGGCGAATGTTGGAGACAAGAAGAACTGGAATTTCAAGGAACCTTACAAAGGGATGCCGATGGACGACGGGTTCAAGTACACGGGACCTGTAGGTCACTATAGGGCGAACGGTTTCGGTCTGTACGATATGATCGGCAATGTGTGGGAGTGGTGTGACGACTGGTACGACAAGTACCCGGGGAGCACGGCGACGAGCGAGTCGTTTGGGCAGAAGTGCCGTGTCCTGCGGGGCGGCTCGTGGGACCTCGCCGCTGTCCTCTGCCGGTGCGCGAATCGCGACAGGTACAGGCCAGCCAATCGCCTCACCTACCTCGGGTTTCGGTTGGCCTCGGGGACTTAACTACTTTCTGCTTTGCTTCTTTACCACTTGCTGGGGTCCAGGGGCGAAGCCCCTGGTCGCGTAAAAAATGCCAAGCGACGATCTGATGCTGTTTGACCGTGGGTACGGGCGCCCGGTGCACAAAGGAACCGCCCGGCGGCAATCGGGAAGTCCTCACGGCCAAGATGGCCGTGCTACGGTAGCACGGGCGTCTCGCCCGTGAGGGAAGCGAGGGGGGCGGACTATCCTTGAGCGACGTCATGTGCGAAGTTCGGTAGGGTGCGTCTTGACTCAACCATTGCAGAACACCGCTGGGAACGAGGCATGCTCGATCTCTCCCTTCTTCAGCCTCTTCATCTGCCGAACGGAGCGAGCGGTTCGAGGGAAGAGGTAGGC
>Ga0180431_10003475_pt1 | contig 20271 bp, 14 predicted proteins | sample SS_ome_11_FD_132459 | JGI IMG/M metagenome (GOLD analysis project Ga0180431, IMG submission 132459) | Hypersaline lake sediment archaeal communities from the Salton Sea, California, USA - SS_1_MS_1 metaG | ecosystem: Environmental > Aquatic > Non-marine Saline and Alkaline > Hypersaline >... | reverse complement strand
GGAGCTTCTCGATCCGCTCGATGTCTTCCTCGATCCTGTTGACCAGTTTGAAGATGTACGGACGTCCCTTGAGGCGATCCTTCAGATCCTGAAGCATTTTCTCCCACGACCCGAAATAGAGCTCGTCCCGCAACGTGACGAGCATCTTCTCTTCCGGGGAAAGGGATTCACAGAACCTCTTGTGCCCCTCGTCCATCCCACCTCTGTGGGCGTCATGCCACCGCCCCTCGATGGGAACGCCCCTCGACGAGCGGGTCTCGAACCGGAGACAATCTTCATGATTCTGTCCCCCGCGAGCCGCAAGTCAAGCAATTTTCGCCTCATTTCGGCCTTCCCGGGGGGTTGGTCCGCCGTCGCCCAGGGAGTACCATGGCTCGATACGGGAACGCAAGGCTTTCAAGGAGGTCCGCCATGAAACCCGACGGCGGGGAGACCGCGAACGAGGCAAGCGTGGATCCGGAGCGGATCGCGCGGAACGTCTCCGGGATCCGGCGACGTCTCGAGCGCGCCTGCGAGAAGGCGGGGCGCGATCCCGGCGGCGTGCGCCTCATGGCCGTCACCAAGAACCGCCCGCCGGAGGCCGTGGACCTGCTCTTCGGCCAGGGGGTCAAGGACATCGGGGAGAACCGCGTCCAGGAGGCCCTCGCGAAGGCCCCCGCCGTCTCTTCCCCCGTCACCTGGCACATGGTGGGGCATCTCCAGAAGAACAAGGCCGGCAAGGCCGCGGGCTTCTTCTCCTCGCTCCACTCGGCCGACTCGACGGACCTTCTCGCGGCCCTCGACCGGCGTCTGGCCGCCCTGCCCGCCCCCCCGCCCCGCCCCTTCCCCGTCTACGTCCAGGTGAACGTCTCGGGGGAGGCGTCCAAGTTCGGGATCGAACCCGGCGCCCTCACGACGTTCCTCGAGGCCTTCGAGCGGTGCCCGCAGCTCGAGGCCGCGGGCCTGATGACGATTCCCCCCTTCTCGGAGGATCCCGAGGCGGCCCGCCCCTTCTTCCAGCGCCTGGCGGCGCTGGCCCGGGACGCGTGCGAGAAAGGCCTCCTTCCCTCGCCGCCGGGGCTCTCCATGGGCATGACGAACGATTTCGAGGTGGCGGTCGAGGAAGGGGCCACGGTGGTGCGCGTGGGCACGGCGTTCTTCGCCTAGGCCTACAACGCGAATTTCTGGCAAGTCGCTTTGCTCTTTCGATCCTGATTTACCTGATCGGCCGGCTGATCCACCTGATTTTGTTTTGACCGGTCACCCGGTTCCCGTCCGTGCTGTGGGTTGCATCAACCCGGTGCCGGCAAAGCACGGCCAACACGGGTCACAGGTGACGGCTTACAGACAATGCAAAATGCTGCAGCCCCCTTGCACTCCTGCCATGGGTCGGGGGTGAAATTTCCCGAAAAAACCCGTGCACCCCCCTGAGGACCTGGAATTCGAGGTCCACCCTGGGGTCTTTCCATGAAGGGGAGCTGCGAAAAGGAAGGGAGGACCACGACTTATTTGCAGCGCGAAACGCTCCGCGGTGGGATCGGGGTTGCGTGAACCGGACCGCGGCCGGTAGAATGATGCCGTAATGAGGAGCCCTCCCCCGGAGGACCTTCCATGGCCCACCTTCTCATCGAATCCGGCAACGACAAGGGAGAGAAGATACCCCTGCCCGCCGACGGGGAGGTCTCCTGCGGCCGGGACACCGCCTGCACGCACCAGATTCTCGACATCGCGGCCTCCCGGAGGCACTTCCGGATCGTGGGCAACGGGGGGGGCGCGTTCCGCCTCGAGGATCTGGAAAGCCGCAACGGCACGCATCTCAACGGAGCCCGCGTGGACCGCTCGCCCCTGACGGGGGGGGACCGCATCCGGGTGGGGGAGACGATCTTCCTCTTCGTCTCGGAGCCGGCGGGGGCCGACACGTCCTCGGATCCGCTGGCGGGCAAGACGGTGTCGGGCTACCACATCCTGGAGCGCATCGGCGTGGGGGGGATGGGGACGGTCTACAAGGCGCTGCAGGTCTCCCTGGGCCGCGAGGTGGCCCTCAAGATCCTCTCGAAGCGGTACACGGAAGACGAGAAGTTCGTAGAGATGTTCGTCCGGGAGGCGCGCGCGGCGGGCGGCCTGAACCACCCGAACATCGTCCAGGTCTACGATGTGGGGAAGGAGGACGGCCACCACTTCTTCTCCATGGAGTACATGGCCCGGGGGAGCGTGGGAGACCTGTTGAAGGAACTCGGGACCCTTTCGGTCCCCCGCGCGCTGGCGATGATCCTCCACGCCGCCAAGGGTCTCGAGTACGCGGAGAAGCGGGGTCTCATCCACTGCGACATCAAGCCCGACAACCTCATGCTCAACGAGGAGGGGACGGTCAAGATCGTCGATCTGGGTCTGTCCCGCACGACCATGGGGGAGAAGGAACAGGGGGAGGAGGACGTCGCCTTCGGAACGCCCCATTTCGTGTCGCCGGAACAGGCGCAACGGAAGAAACTGGACCACCGGGCCGACATCTACTCGCTGGGGGCCTCCTTCTTCCTGATGGTCACGGGGCAACCCGTGTTCTCGGGGGCGTCGGCCAAAGAGATCGTGATGAAGCACATCAAGGAGCCTCCGCCCAAGGCGCGGGAGGTCAACCCCGCGATCCCGGAGAGCGTCTCGAACATCATCGACCGCATGCTGAAAAAGGAGCCCGGCGACCGCTACCCGACGGCGGCTTCCCTTCTGGAGGACCTCCGGAAGGCGAACATCGAGGTGAACCCGCAGGCCGCCTACACGGACGGCTTTCCCGGCCTTCCCGACGGCGGAAAGTCGCGGCCCACGGGCCTGATCGCGCTGGGGGGCGCGGCCGTGGTGATCCTGCTGGCCGCCGTGTTCGTCCTTCCGTCGCTCTTCGGAAGCGACGACGAGGCCGACGCCGGCGCGAGCGCCTTCGTACCCGGCGTGCCCTCCATCCCCGGCGCGGGGGGCGAAAGCGAGGAGGACGCCGAGGAACGGGAGAAGATGGCCGCGAAGATGCGGGAGATCGAGCGGCGCAAGAAGGAACTCGAAAGACAGCAGCGCGAGGCCCGCGAGCTGGAAGCGCAGAAGGACCTGAAGGCCGTCCGGGAATTCCATACCAAGCAGGGCCTGCGGGGCGAGACGCTGCCCGAGGTGATCGAGAAGTACGAGGCCGTGGCCCGGAAGCACAAGGGCACGCCCGCCGCGACGACGGCGATGGAGATCGCCAGGCGCCTCCGGCAGAAGCGGGAAGCGCTGGCGGAGATGGAAGCCGAGGCCTCGGCGCTGGTGAAGGAGATCGAGGCCGAGGTCCGCCGGCACCTCGCAACACAGCGCTACGCCCTGGCCCTCGAGGCCTACCGCCGGTTTCCCGCCGAACGGTACGAGGAGACCCGTGCGGCCGACGACGTGAAGACCGGTCTTCGCGTCGTCGAGGAACGCGCCAAGGACGCCTGGGTCATGGGCACGACCGAGTCCCGGTCCCTGGAGAGGCGCGGGAACCTCGTGCAGGCGCAGGTCTTCTACCGGAACGTCGTGGACCGGTGGGGGCTCGAGACGTACGTCGCGCCCGCCCGGCGCGAGATCGAGCGCCTGCAACGGAAGCTGGCCTCGCAGGAAGAGGCCGCGGCCGCCGCCCGGAAGGCCGCCGAGCTGTCGCGTCTTCGCGAGGCAGAACGCCGCGCGACCGGCCTCGCCGAGTCCTACGATTTCCGGGGTGCCCGGGAAGCGATCCAGGCCCTGCTCTCCGGGTCCGACGGCGTCGTCCCCCTGTCGATCGAGGAGGTCCGGCAACGGGGCGCGTCCCTTCTCCGGGACTACGGGCACCTGATCTCCCTGAAGGAGCGGATCATCGGCCGGGCCAAGCAGCGGGCCGGACGGGTGAAACTGGAGCACAACGGCCGCACGGTAGCGGTGCTGGGGGCGGACGAGGAATACATCCACATCAACATGGGCGGGGCCCAGACGCGCCTCAAGTGGGCGTCCTTCGAGACGGAGGCCCTCTTCGAGGCGGCGATGGAACTGCTCGCCCCGGGAACGCCGGAAGACCACCTGCGCCTGGGCGTCTTCGCCATGATGATGGGCCTTCCGGACAAGGTGGACGCGGAACTGGACGAGGCTTCCCGCGGGGGCCCGCCGGACGTCGCCAAGGAGGCCCAGGGCTACCGGAGGCGCTTCCACGGGGGGGGAGGGCGCGCAGGGAAACAGCTGGAGGCGGAGGCGGAGGCGCGGTACCGCGAGATCGGCGACCTCTTCCTCGCCGCCGAGCAGGAGGAAGACCACGGCAAGGCCATTCGCCTGCTCAACGAGGCGCTGGAGATGTTCGAGCAGTGGATGCAGGATTTCTCCCAGACGCAGTTCGTGAAGAAACGGACGGGCGGATAGGGCCGGGCCCGCGCCGGTCTTTTCCGCTTTGCATTGGAGGGCGAGCCTCTCCTCCTTCGCTTGCTGGTGGTTGCGAGAGCTACGGAGGACCCTACGTAGCCCTTGCAAGAGCCGATCGGCGTAGTACGGGCCGGCGAGCCGGGGATCGCACGGACCGGGAGCCCGCCCCGGGAAGATACGTTGACCGACATGCCCCCCCCCAGCGCCGTCCTCTCCGTCGTGGTCCACCCGCGCGCCCGCCGCGAGGGCATCGCCCGCTACGGGGAAGCGGGGTGGAAGATCTCCGTCTCGGCCCCCCCGGAAAAGGGCAAGGCCAACCAGGCGGTGGTGGCCCTTCTCGCCCGCCGGCTCCAGGTCCAAAAGGGCGCGATCGAGATTCTCCGCGGCGCGGGCGGGCGCCGGAAGGACCTCCGCATCGAGGGCTTGAGCCTCGACGACGTGGAGGCCCGCCTCCGAGGCCCTCTTTGAGCCATTCTCGCTGTGGCTTTTCTTCTTGGGCGCGGGCTGACGTTCGTCGTGAGCCACGGAACGAAGTGGAGTGGCGCAGCCATGCGGGACGAGGTGCTGCGGACAGGATGTCCGCGATCCGACCTTACGTGCTGCCGGCTGGACCCGCCGTCGCCGCCTTGCACAGGCAAGGGCCATGGCGGGGAACAGCCGGCGGGCCTTGTGAGCGGTCTGCTTCATGGCTTCGTGCTCCACGAAGAAGTCTAAAGTCCAAAGTCCGAGGGCCAAGGGCTTTCGACTTTCAACCGTTTACTTACACCGCGAATGGCTCTTACACCGCGAATGGCTCTCTTTGATGGACCCCTTCGCGCGTTCCTGATACCGTTCACGACATGGACACGTTGCGAAAGCGCAGGCTGGCCAACGGCCTCTTCCTCGTCGTCGTGTTCGCGGCGGCCTTCGGCACGGTCCTTCGCCTCGTCTGCGACGATCCGTCGCTTCCGGGGCGGGGCGGGCTCCTTCTGTTCTGCAGCGCCCTCTTCGGATTCGGCGCGATGGGCCTGGCCGCCTCCCTGCGGGGCCAGGCGAGCTGCCGCTTCCTGTGGATGACGCTCCCGGCGATCCTCCTGCTCGGACTCGGCGTCGCCACCTGCGCCCTGCGGGCTCCCCACCCCTTCGGATTCGGCGCCCGGCTGATGACGCTCGCGGGCACCCTGCTCGCCTTCTTCCTCGTCCTCTACGCCGGAGAGGACCGGGAATTCGGAAAATTCATCCTCAAGGCGGCCCTGGGTGCGGTCCTGATCCAGTGCGGCCTGGGCCTCTTTCAGTTCTACGCGGCGTCCGGCGCCTCCCCCGAAAACGCCTTCCGCGGAACCCTCGCCTCCCCCGGCGACGCGGCCGGCCTGCTCGCCATGATGTTTCCCGTCGCGGCGGGCCTGCTGGTCAACGCGATCCACGAGCGGCTGGATCGGTCCGTCTGGCCCCGCCGCATCCTCTATGCCCTTTCGGTCCTCCTCCTCACCGCAGGCCTCTATCACGCCGGCTCGGAAACCGCCTGGATCGCCGTCGGCCTGGGCATGCTCTGCGCCCTCGTCTGGCTCGGCAGGACCTACCTCTACCGGAACCGCAAGGCCGCCCTGGGCACCCTGGCCGTCGTCCTCTTCCTCGTGGCCGCCGTCACGGCCCTGCAGTCCATGCCCCGGTTTGCCCACCCCGGCTACGGACGCCTTCCCGACGCCCTCGCCGGCGCTGCCGACGGCGCGCGCCAGGGGCTCGAGACCCTCTCCGAGGTCCCGCTGCTCGGCCGCGGAAACGGCGGACCCGATCACGCCCCCTCCGTCGTCCGCTTCGCCGTGTCCCACGGCCTCCCCGCGGCCGCGATCCTCCTGGCCATGATCGCGGCCGTCATGACGCTCTTCTGGAAAGGGCAACGGATCCCCCAGGAGACGACCCTCGAGGCCCGCGTGCTGGTCGGGCACCGGCGGTCCCTGAAGGGCATCGAAATCGCCTCCGTCGGCATCCTGGGCGGCGCGCTCGCCCTCTACGTCTTCCATCCCTTCCGGCCGGCGCTTTCCCGCCCCGGCTTCCTGCTCGTCTTTCTTCCCTGCTGGCTCCTCTTCACCACGACGGCCTTCAGCTACAAGCACTTCCGGCTGATGGTCGAGAACCGGAGGGACTTCGTGGCCATCGGCATGACCGCCGGCGCCGCGACCGGCGTGTTCCGGTCCTTCCTGGACACCGGCCTCCTCCATCCGCCCTCCCGGTTCCTCCTCTTCCTCCTGTTGGGCCTGGCGCTGAGCCGCACCGTCGAGGGAAAAAACGATCCCCTCCTCGCGTTCCGGAATCCCAAGTTCCTCCGCCCCCTGGCGGGAACCTTCAGCGCGCTTCTCGCCCTCGGCGCGGTGGTCCTGGCCGTCGCCGGATGGCCCGTCCTTTCCGCCCGGGCCGCCTTCGAGGCGCATCCAACGCCGTCTCGAGCCCCGGCCCCGGGGACGGACGTGCGCAGGGAGACCGATCAGGCCCTGGTGGAGCGCGTCCGTACCCTGCGGCGCCTCGCCCGCCACCTTCCCTGGGACGGGGTCCTGTGGAGCCGGCTGGGCACCGCGCGGCTGGACCTTGCGGCACGCCGTCTTCGCGAGGGCTCGGAGCAGGATGTCGACCGTCTGGCGGAAGACGCCCGGGAGGCGTTCCGCGAGGCCGCGAGACGGTCCCGGTCCCCGGATCTCTTCCTGGAAGCGGGGAAGGCCTGGCTCGCGGCGGCACGCGCGGCTTCCGGGACGCGGCGGGCGGCGTTTCTCGAACGGGCCCGGCAGGCGTTTCGGCGCGGCGGCGAACGCGTCCCCGGGGATCCGGCCGCGAAGGCGGAGCGGGGAACCAGGTAGGGATGTCAGACGTCGAGGTTCTTCACCTCGTGGGAGTGCTCCTCGATGAAGCGTCTCCGGTGTTCGACCTCGACGCCCATGAGCAGGGAGAACATGGCGTCGGCTTCGGCGGCGTCGGAGACCCCCACGCGGATGAGGGTCCGGTTCGCGGGGTCCATGGTCGTGCTCCAGAGCTGATCGGGATTCATCTCGCCGAGGCCCTTGTAGCGCGTGATCTCCACGTTTTTCTGGGCGATCTGCCGGAGCATCTCGGGCAGGCTGTACAGGCCGGGCACGGGGGTGGATTGCTCGCCGTGAAGCAGGATGTGGACGGGGGGCTCCCCCTCCTCGAGGGGGAGGTAGGCGCCGAGGGTGAAGCCGAGGGATTTCAGGCGGTTCATGGTCTTCTCGACGTCCTTGGCCTCGGGCAGTTCCCGGAGGCGGAAGGCGCCGCTTTCCTTGTTTCCGTTCCGTTCCTTGAGGATGATCTCCTCGCCCCGCTTCTCCTCCTCCCGCCGGAGGAAGGCGCGCAGTTCCTCCTCGTCGTAGAGGTACCGGGACTCCCCGTTCCAGGTCAGGCGGTAGAGCGGGAAGCCGCCCGTGTCGTTGCGTCCCTTGCGCAGGAACTCGGTGAACGAGATGCCGTGACGCTCGAACCCGTAGTCGTGCCGTTCGAGCCGGGTGAGGAGGTCCACCATTTCCCGGTAGACGTCGAGGTCCACCGTGCTCTCGCTGCGCGCGTCCTTGAGGCGCGTCTTCTCGATCCCCAATTTGAGGAGGCGGCGCCGCAACCCCGCCTCGGAATTGATGTACTCCTCACTCCGGCCCGCCTTCACGCGATAGAGGGGCGCCTGGGCGATGAAGACGCGCCCTTCCTCGATGAGCTGCCTGAAATGCCGGAAGAAGAAGGTGAGGATGAGCGTCCGGATGTGGGAACCGTCGACGTCCGCGTCGGTCATGATGATGATCTTGCCGTAGCGGAGCTTCTCCGGCCGGAAGTCCTCCTTCCCGATGCCGGTCCCCAGCGCCGAGATGATGGTCTGGATCTCGTTGTGATTGAGCATCTTGTCGATCCGGGCCTTCTCCACGTTCAGGATCTTGCCCCGAAGCGGCAGGATGGCCTGGAACTTCCGGTCACGCCCCTGCTTGGCCGACCCGCCGGCGGAATCACCCTCGACCAGGTAGAGCTCGGTGGCCTGGCGGTCCCGGCTCTGGCAGTCGGCGAGCTTGCCCGGAAGCGAGCCGGAGGAAAGCGCCCCCTTGCGCCGCACCAGATCGCGCGCCTTCCGCGCGGCGGTCCGGGCGCGGGCGGCCTGGATCCCCTTCTGCAGGATGCCCTTGGCGGGCGAGGGGTTCTCCTCGAGGAAGATCCCCAGCTCCTCGTTGACCGCCGCCTCGACGATGCCCTGTACCTCGCCGTTGCCCAGTTTCGTCTTGGTCTGCCCCTCGAACTGCGGATCCGGGACCCGGACGCTGATCACCGCCGTCAGTCCCTCCCGGAGATCCTCGCCGGAGGGAACCGTCTTGTCCTTGAAGAGCCCCTGGCTCTTGCCGTAGGCGTTCAGGGTCCTCGTCAGGGCCGACTTGAACCCGGAAAGATGCGTGCCCCCCTCGATGGTGTGGATGTTGTTGACGTAGGTGAAGATGTTCTCCGAGAAGCCGTCGTTGTACTGCAGGGCCGCTTCCACGTCGATCCGTTTCCCGTCCGGAAGCTCGACCTCCTTGCGGAAGTAGAAGGGCTCGTGAACGCCCTTGCGCGCCTCGTTCAAGTGCCGGATGAAGGCCAGCAGGCCCCCTTCGTAGCAGTGATCCACCGATTTGTCGGTGCTCTCCTCCTCCACGTGGATGTGCAGATTCCGGTTCAGGAACGCCAGCTCCCGCATCCGGACCGCGATGGTCTCGAACGTGTACTCGGGCTCCTTGAAGATCTTCGGATCCGGCTGGAAGGTGATCCGCGTCCCCTGCTCCTGCGTCTTGCCGAGCTCGGTCAACTCCGAGACCTTCTGGCCCCGCTCGAACCGCTGGGCGTAGATCGTCCCCCCGATGTAGACGGTCACCTCGAGCCACAGGCTCAGCGCGTTCACCACCGACACCCCCACCCCGTGCAGCCCTCCCGACGCCTGGTAGGCCTTGTGCTCGAACTTGCCCCCCGAATGGAGCGTCGTCAGGACCACTTCCACCGCCGGCACCTTGCGGTCCGGCTGCTCGTCCACCGGGATGCCCCTCCCGTTGTCCTGCACGGTCACGGCGCCGTTGGGATGGAGAACCACCGAGATCCGGTTGCAGAACCCCGCCATGGCCTCGTCCACGGAGTTGTCCACGACCTCGAACACCAGGTGGTGGAGGCCGCGGGGTCCCACGTCCCCGATGTACATGGCGGGCCGCAGGCGGACGTGCTCGATCCCGTCGAGCACCTGGATCATCTCACCGTCGTATTCCCCCAGACATTCGGCGCAGAAGTGGGCCCCCTCCGAAACGGGGGCGCCGCACTTCCGGCATTTCAACTCGGTCGCCATCGATCCTCTTGTCTTTCAAGTACTGGCCGGGGGATCACGCCAGGCGGAATCTCACGTCCTCGATCCCCAGATCGGAACAACGTTCCTGCAATCCCGCCAGGATCCCCCCCCGCTCGAACTGCGATACTTCATACAACAAGGCCGGCGATTCAACGCCGACCCAGAGAACCCCCCCACGGAAACGGAGCGGCCTGAGCTGCGCGGCCCGCGCCGCCCCCACCACGTCCTCCCAGACCGCCAGGATCGCCTCCTCCTTCTTCCCCCGCCGGAGACGGCCCCGCATCAGACGCCGGACCACCTCCCCCACCTCCTCCGGACCCGCAGGGCGCTTCCCTCTGCCCGTCCCGTCGTCTCGCAACCTTCCCCCGACAAAGCAACCGCATGATTCCTGTCCTGATCGAAAGGTCGATCAGGCTCGAAAAAACACCGCGCGCCCCGGCTAGTGGGCCACCAGCGGCATCACCACGTACGTGTATTCCGAACCCACCTGGATCAGCGCGGCCGTCTCGTTGTCCTTGAACTTGATGGCGACGCGCTCCTGGTCCACCTGCCGCAAGAAGTCCATGAAGAAAAGCGGGTTGAACTGCAGATCCACCGGCGCCGCGTCGTAGACCGCCGGAAGCTCCACCTTGGCCTCCCCCGCCCCCGCCGACTCGGACTGCAGCGTCACCTTGTCCTTCTCCATCGTGAAACGAACCGCCTTGGCCTCCTCCCCCGCCAGGATGGACGCCTGCCGAAGGCCCGAGAGCAGATCGCTCACCGAAATCTCAAGCACCCGGTCGTTCCCCTTGGGGATCACCCGATTGAAGTCCGGATACGTGCCCTCGATGAGCAGGGTGGACGCCTCCGTCCCTTCCGCCCCCAGGAAAAGCTGGTTCTTCTCCAGGGAAAACGTCACCTCGTCCCCGTTTCCCGCCAGCTTCTCGAAAAGACGGATCCCCTTGTTCGGCACGATCCCCTTCAGCACCTCGTCCTTGAGCCCCTTCACCTTCGCGGCATGTACCGCCAGCCGCCGCCCGTCCGTCCCCACCATGCGCACCCCGCCCTTCTCCACGACGAGATACACCCCGTTCAGCGAGTAATGGACACGCTCCGTCGCCGTCGCGAAACCCGTCTGGTTCACCATCTTCAAGAACAGATCCGACGGCAGGACCACCTTGTTCGCCCACGTCGCTTCCGGAAGAGGAGGATACTCCTCCGCCGGAAGGGCCACCACCTTGAAACGGCTCTTCCGGGAAAAGATGTGCACGGTGTTCCCCTCGCGCTCCACCGTGACCTCCTCGCCGGGAAGCTCCCGGAGGATGGACAGGCTCTTGTCGGCCGGAATCGCGGCCGCGCCCGCTTCGGCCACCTCGACGCCTTCCGTCTTCCAGCGGCGTTTCAGCGACACTTCGAGATCCGTGGCCGAAAGAACCTGCGTTCCGTCCGGGAGGATTTCCATGAGGACCTCCTGGGGGCCCGGCCGACCCCCCTTGCCGGACACCACGCTCGCGGCCAGGGAAAAAGCCTCCAGGAGTTCCTTGCGACGACACTGAAATTTCATGCCGGTCCTCCTTCTTTTCGTTCTCCGGGAGAGAGAAGTATATGATACTTGTTAATAAGCCGTTAGAGAAACAGGAACGGTGAAATTGTCCATATCTCCAGCGACGTTTCCCATCTCCGGGCGGGAGAAGGGGTTGGCCTTCAGCGTTTTCGACACCCCCTGTCGGTTTCTTGTGAAGAAAAGGCCCCGTTCGCGATCTTTTCCGGCGCGCCCGAGGCGGCGCGCGCCGGCGGGTCCGAAAGGCCCACCGGCGGGGCGAAAAAGAAGGCGGAAGCCGACGGGTTTTCCACATTTCTTTCCACAATCAACGCAACATCAACGCATTCAAGACATTGGCGCGCTGCAACGCATCATAGGGCGTTCTTCCGGATCTGACCCAGAAGACCGTCCAGGGTGGAGCGCAAGTCCGGATCCGTGTCGGCGAGACGATGGATCCGTTCGTCGGCGTACATGACGGTGGTGTGATCCCGTCCGCCGAAGTAGCCGCCGATTTCCTCGAGGGAGTGCCGGGTCAGCTTGCGGGCCATGAACATGCAGATCTGGCGGGGAAGGGAGACGGACTTGGAGCGCTTCTTGGACTGCAGGTCGGAGAGGCGGACGTTGAACGTGCCGGTGACGAGCCGGATGATGTCGTCCATCGTGACCTCGGTGAGCGGCGGGGCGCTGACGTCGCGGATGGCCTCCTTGGCGAGGGCGGTGGTGATCCTCTCGCCGGTGAGGGAGGCGTAGGCGATGATCTTGACGATGGCGCCCTCCATCTCCCGGACGTTGGTCTGGATCTTCTCGGCCAGGTACTGGATGACGTCCGCGGGGAAGTCGTAGCCGTGCAGGAAGGCCTTCTTCTTCATGATGGCCACGCGCGTCTCGAAGTGGGGCGTCTCCATGCAGGTGACGAGTCCCCACTTGAATCGCGACACGAGCCTTTCGCCCAGGGAGGGGATCTCCTTGGGCGGGCTGTCGCTGGTGAGGATGATCTGCTTTCCGGCGTTGTACAGGGTGTTGAAGGTGTGGAAGAACTCCTCCTGGGTCCGCTCCCGGTTCGCGAGGTGGTGGATGTCGTCGATGATGAGGAAATCCATGTGCCGGTACCGGTTCCGGAAGTCCTCCAGGTTGCCGCCCTCCACGGCGGCGATGAAGTGGTTCGTGAAGGTCTCGCAGCTGAGGTAGAGGACGCGGGCCCCGGACCCGTTGGAGAGGACCTCGTGCGTGATGGCCTGGATGACGTGGGTCTTGCCGAGGCCGACGGAGCCGTGGATGAACAGGGGATTGAAGGCGTACCCGGGCGATTCGACGACGGCCTTGGCGGCCGCCTGGGCCAGCCGGTTGGAGGGGCCGACGACGAAATTCTCGAACGTGTAGTTCGGGTTGAGAGGGATGTCTTGCTGCATGACCACCGAGGAAAGCGGCCCCGCCGGGGCCGAAGCCCATCTCACGAGGGAACATTCTATCCGGGGGCGTCGAGGTGTCAACCGCGGAGACCCTGACCACTTCGTTCCGTGCCCGCCCGGCCAGGCGGCCCCGAGGGCTGTTCGGACGGGGCTCACGACGAACGTCAGCGCGCGCCTCGCGCCCGCCCGCCCTCGAATGTACAATGGTTCCGGTTCAGGAGGAGAAACGCGTTTTGCTTCTCGCGCCGGAAGACGCACGGAAACTGATCGGGAAGATGGGAACGGCGACCGAAGCGATCGTCCGGGCGGATCTGGGACGCCGGGACGTCCGCGCGGAACTGGACGAGGAGACGGTCCGGTTCCCGGACGGGCCCCCCGTCTCCGTCGACGCGCTCCGCCGGATGGCCCGGGAGGAGGACGTCCTCTTCCTCCTCGACGGGAAGGGGCTCAGGAAACTCTCCTTCTTCTCGGAGGAGACCGGCCTCCCCTACCGGCTCCGCGCCACCTCGACCTGGCCGGCCCTGGAGATCGGGGGCATCCTGATGCACCGCCTCAAGGACACCGATCCACGCCGCGACGCCGAAGCCAAGCTCGCGCTGGTCCCGGCACCCTCGGGGCCCGTCCTCGACACCTGCTGCGGGCTGGGCTACACGGCCATCACGGCCGCGCGGACGGCCTCCTCCGTGACCACGTTCGAGATCGACCCCGCCGTGCTCGAGATGGCCCGGCTGAATCCCTTCTCGCGGGCCCTGTTCGAGGACCCGCGGATCCGTCTTCTCGAGGAAAGCGTGCGCGAGGCGGCGCCACGCCTGGACGCCGGCGCGTTCGCGCTGATCGTCCACGATCCCCCCACGCTCGCCCGCGCCGGCGATCTCTACGCGGAAGCCTTCTACCGGGAACTCCACAGGCTCCTTCGCCCGGGCGGGAGGCTGGTGCACTACGTCGGCGCGCCGGGAAGCCGGACCGGCCGGCGGGACGTGCCGGCGGGCGTGCGTCGGCGTCTCGCGCGGGCCGGGTTCGGCGGCGTGCGCTGGGACGCCGCGACCACGTGCTTCGCGGCCGTGAAATGAGGGAGGCGTAGGAATGTCAGAAGGTCGTCAGCCATGCACCGCGAATGGCTCGCCGGCTGTGCATGGTTGACAGGGAGGGGGCGGGTCACTACCATCCGGTCGATCCCCCGGGGGAGGGTCGAGAGGCTGTAGTAGAGGTTTCGATGAATCGGATGAGCATTCTGGACCGGATGGCGGGGGGGCCGACATGGGCGGTGTTCGCGGCGCTTCTCCTCCTCGCGTCCGTCCACGCCGGGTGCGGGGGCGGAGAGGGCGGAAAGGAGAAGAACGGGGGCGAGGACAAGCCCGCGGGGATCGACTTCGACAAGAAGTGGGACGCGATCTTCAGCGACGGGGAGGAGGGGAAATTCTGGTGCGACCAGGGATTCGGTCACCTGCGGGACGCCGCGGGCCCGCAGGCCAAGGACGAGGCCTACCGGGAGATCATCAAGGGGTTCAAAATCATGGGGGACGCCATCGAGCGCGGCGAGACGCTCAAGGACGCCGCGGAGACCCAATATCCCGGGCGGGCTTTTCCGGAATGGGAGAAGGCGCTGGCCAAGTGGGGACGCTTGCGGTTCAAGGTGCGCAAGGACGTCCCCCTCGAGTATTTCAAGGACTGACGCACGAAGAGACAACCCCCGAGGAGGCGCCATGGAGTTCTTCATCGATACGGCGAAGATCGAGGAGATCCGGAAGGCCCACGCCGTGGGCGTGCTGGACGGGGTGACGACCAACCCGAGCCTGGTGGCCAGGACGGGGCGGCCGTTCGACGAGGTGATCAAGGAAATCTTCGCGCTGGTCGAGGGGCCGATCAGCCTGGAAGTCGTGGCCGACGAGGCCGGGCAGATGGTCGAGCAGGCCCGGCGGCTGAGGGAGTACGGGCCCCAGGCCGTGATCAAGGTCCCGGTGACGGAGGAGGGGCTGAAGGCCGTGAAGAGCCTCTCGGCCGAGGGCATCCAGACCAACATGACGCTCTGCTTCTCGCCGCTGCAGGCGCTCGCGGCGGCGAAGGCCGGCGCCTCCTACATCAGCCCCTTCGTCGGCCGGCTGGACGACCGTTCCCACGAAGGCATGGAGATCGTGGCCGAGATCCGGCAGATCTACGACAACTACGATTTCCTCACCAAGGTCCTCGTCGCCAGCGTCCGGCACCCGCTCCACGTCCGAGACGCCGCCCTCATGGGAGCCGACGTGGCGACGATCCCCTGGGCGGTCTTCGAGAAGATGATCCGGCATCCTCTCACGGACGCGGGCGTCGCGGCGTTCGAGAAGGACTGGAGCAAAGTGCCCACGTAGAGGCGGATGCGGGCGCGTCCGATTCCGGAGTCTTGGACCCTCCTTGGGGGAGAGAGCCGTGATTTCTTCCAAGCGACAGCGTTTCGATTCGAAGGACCTCGGGCGCAATTACCGGTCGTGGGTGATGCGGCGCCTGGTGACGCTGCTCATCGTGGCGGCGGTGCTGATCGGCGGCATGCGGCTGCTCGCGATGTCCGGACAGGAATGGGCCGGAAAGTACGATCTGGTCGGGTATCTCCTCGAGGCCTTCGGCCAGGACGCTGCCGGCAACGACGACGCTTCCGCGGAAAGCGCGGAGGACCCCGGTGCCGGCGATCAGGCCCCCGGCACCTCCTGACGCCCGGCCCCTTCCCGCGTACCCAAAGGCACGAGCCCTCCCTACGTCCCCTCTCCCTCCTCCACCTTGGTGATCCCGATGCGCAACGCGTTTCGCCCCAGCTGGATGTCGGCCGCATAGTCGCCGGCGGGCTTTTCCGCCGGCGCGAGCTCGCGGGCCAGCACTTCCCCCCGGATGTAGTCCTTCCCCGCCTCCATGGCCTCGGCGAGGGGGCCTTCCTTCGCATACTCGAGCCGGATGCGGTCGGAGACCTCGAGCCCCGCGTGTTTCCGGTGGTTCTGGATGTGCCTCACGAGGTCGCGGGCGCGTCCTTCCAGGATGAGTTCGTCGTCGAGGCGGGCGTCCATGGCGACGGAGTACTCGTTCTCGATGTGGAAGATCCACCCCTTCTTGCCGGCGGTCTGGATCTCGTAGGCGTCGGGGGGGATTTCGATGTCCCGGGCCCCTTCTCCGCGCGGGGGGAGTTGCAGGTGCAGCATCGCGTCCTCCTCGAGGGCCTTTTCGGCTTCCGCGGGGTCCAGGGCCTGGAGGGCCTCCTTGACGGCCTGGGTGCGCTTGCCGAATTTCTTGCCCAGGATGGACAGATGGGGTCTCACGCCTTTTTCCACGACGTCGTCGTTCGAGGGGACGAAGGCGAGCTCGTGGACGTTGATCTCCTCGGCGATCACGGAGGCGTACTTCTCGAGGGCCGCCCGCTCCTTCTCGCCGGGCACGGCGAAGCGGGCGCGCCGAAGGGGCTGTCGGACCTTGATGTTGGCGGAGGCGCGGGCGCCCAGGGCGAGGTTGACCAGGCTCATCACGCGGGCCATCTCGCCCTCGAGGTCCTCGTCGAGGAAGCCCTCCTCCACCTCGGGAAAGGGAAGGAGGTGGACGCTGTCCGGGGGGGCGGAGGAGACGGGGGCCATGACGTTGTGGTAGATCTCCTCGGCGGTGAAGGGGAGGATGGGAGCGACGACGGACGTGAAGGTGGACAGGGCGGTGAAGAGCGTACGGTAGGCGTTTCGCTTGTCCTCGTCGTCGGTCCCTTTCCAGAACCTCCGGCGGGACCGCCGCACGTACCAGTTGGACAGCTCGTCCAGGAAGGCCTCGGCGTCGCGGATCAGGGGCGGCAGCTCGTAGGACGCGTAGGCTTTCCGGGCGATGGTCACCAGGCGCTGGAGCCGGCCGAGGAGCCACCGGTCGAGGACGGAGAAGCGTTCCCCGGGTCTCGGGGGCGAGGACAGGTCGGGCCGGTCCAGCTCGGCGTAGGTGACGAAGAAGGAGCACAGGTTCCAGAGCGTCAGCATGCGCCGCTTGACCTGGTCGCCGGCGGCGTACCCGAAGTTCAGGTTCTGGAAGGGATTGTGCCGGGAGAAGAGCCAGCGCATCACGTCCACGCCCATCTTTTCGGCCGCCTCGTCGAACCAGATGACGTTCCCCAGGGACTTGTGCATCTCCTGTCCGTTCTCGTCGCGGACGAGCGCGTGGCCCAGGACCGTCTTGAAGGGCTCGCGGTTCTCGAGCACCGTGCTCATGGCGAGCAGGGAGTAGAACCAGTTGCGGAACTGGCCGGGGAAGCACTCGGTGATGAAGTCGAAGGGGAACCAGGTCTCCCAGTAGTCGTGCCGGGTGAGGTAGCCGGTGGTCGAGAAGGGGACGATCCCGGCGTCGAGCCACGGGTTGCCCACGTCCCGGATGCGGGAGACCGTGGCGCCGCACTGCGGGCAGGCGATCTTCACCTCGTCGATCCAGGGCCGGTGGGGGGTGTGCCCCTCGAAGGTCTCCCACCCCTCCGCGGCGCGCTCCTTCAATTCCTCCCTCGAGCCCACGACGTGGAAGGCGCCGCAGGCCTCGCAGGGATAGATGGGCAGGGCGAGGCCCCAGAAACGCTTCTTGGTGATCATCCAGTCCCGCATGTTCTCCAGCCAGTCCAGCTCCTGTTCCAGGCCGAAGGCGGGCATCCACCGGATCTGTTTGGCCACCTCCATGATCCGGTAGCGCAGCTCGTCCATCTGGATGAACCACTCGTCCACCATGCGAAAGATGAGCTGGGCGGTGCACCGCCAGCAGTGCGGGTAGGCGTGCGGGTAATCCTCGGCGGCGACGAGGACGCCGCGCCCTTCCAGGTCGGCCAGGATCCGCTCCGTGGTCTCCCGGTCCTGGGCGGAGAGGCCCGTGAGCCAGTCGAACCCGTCCACGTACACCCCGGATTCGTCGAGGGGGGCCAGCGCGACGAGACCGTGTTCCTTGCCCAGCTCGTAGTCCTCCTTGCCGCACCCCGGCGCGATGTGGACGATGCCCGTCCCTTCGGTGGCGCCCACCTGATCCCACGGGATCACGCGGTGGCCGCTGATCCCCGTCTCGTGGCCGAGGGTCTCCGAGGACCGCGGCGGGAACCCCCCGGGCTGGGACTGGGCGGGCAGGTCGTCGAACGGGCCCTCGTACGCCCAACCCACCATCTCGGCGCCCGACACCCGCCCCGCCGTCTCGAAACCGCCGAGGGTCTCGAAGATCTCCGCCGGCGATTCCAGCGGCGGCACCCCCTCCACCCAGGGGCCCCGGCGGGCTTCCTCGGCCTTGCGCTTGAAGTGCAGGGCCTCCTCCGCCAGGTAGTAGAAGGCCCCGTTGAACTTCACCTTCACGTAGTCCAGGTCCGGGTTCACCGCGGCCGCCACGTTCGACGTCAGCGTCCAGGGCGTGGTCGTCCACACCAGAAGATAGGCCTCTTCCTTCGGGGCCTTGAGGCGGAACCGCACGAAGACGGCGCGGTCCGCGACCAGCTTGTAGCCCTCGTGCATCTCCTGCTGGGAGAGCCCGGTGCCGCAACGGGGGCACCACGGCATCACGTCCTCGCCCTTGTAGATCCACCCCGCCTCGAAGCATTTCTTCAAGAAGTGCCAGATCGTGTAGTTGTTCTCCTCGGACATCGTGTAGTAGGAGTCGTCCCAGTCCATCCAGTACCCCAGCCGTTTGGACTGCTGCGTCTGGATCGCCGAGAATTTCCGCACCCGCTCCTTGCACTTTTCCACGAAACGCCCGATCCCGTACGCCTCGATGTCCTTCTTCGACTTGAAACCCAGCTCCTTCTCGACCTCCACCTCCACCCACAGACCCTGGCAGTCGAAGCCGTTCTGGTAACGCATGTGGTGACCCGTCATGGCCCGGTACCGCTGGAAGATGTCCTTGTAGGCCCGACCCCACGCGTGGTGGACCCCCATCGGGTTGTTCGCCGTGATGGGACCGTCCAGGAACCGGAAAAGGGGACCGTTCCGGTTCTTCTCGCGAAGACGGTCGAAGATCCGCTTCTCCTCCCAGAACTTCAGGATGCGGTGCTCCATCTCCGGGTAGTTGGGCTTGGTCTGGATCGTTCCGAACATGCGTCGATTCCGTTTCTCAGAGCGGACAAAAAAAAACCATGAAACTCGCGTCCCATGGCCTCCCGGACCACGGGATCGCCCCTCTCCCGCGGCCCTGCCGGCTCGATTCCCGCCTCAGGGCGCGGGCATCAGGAAATGCCGATGATGCCGAAAATCGAGCTCTTCTCTGTGGGATTCATGGCGGGATGGTAGGAAACCGCGGCCCCCCGGTCAAGAACGTTTCACCCCTTGACCGCGATCGTGGTCTTGCTCGCCCCCGGCGCCAGGAAACGCTTCCGGGAAAGGAAGAACAGGGCCTCGCCGAGAAACGCCCCCAGAATCCCGGCGACGCGCGGAATCATCCCGGGGGGGCGCGTGGATCCGGCGGTCCGCGTCTCGATGGCCGTGAACCCACAGCGCCGAAGGAGGCCCGCGAGGCTTTCCGGCGTGAAGTCCGTGAGGTGGGAGGGGGCGTCGTAGAGGTCGTACCGGAGCCCCAGAAAACGGCACCACCGGATGAGCGGTGCCGTCTGGGGCCAGCGGAGGACGAGAAGGCCTCCCGGCCGGAGGACGCGCCGGGCTTCCCGGAGGAAGCCCGCGGGATCGTCGAGGTGTTCGATGACGTAGAAACCGCACAGGGCGTGGAAGCGGTCGCCGGGAAGGGCGAGCTCTTCGAGCGTGCCCCGGTGGACGTCGAGACCGAGGGCGCGCGCGTGCCGGATGCCGGTGGGGGAGATCTCGACGCCTTCGGCCTTGAGGCCGCTTTCGATCAGGGCCGCGCCGAGGAAGCCGTAGCCGGAACCCACCTCGAGGACGGACGCGCCGGGGGGCAGGCGTCTCGCCAGAAGCCGGACCGCGCGGAGGATGAGCGGTTTCTGGGATCGCTCCCAGTCCCGGATGGCTTCGGGATCCTCGGGGAGATAGTCCCGGTAGTGATCCCGGACGCCCTGGGACGTCGGCCGGGGGCTGAGGTAGACCGTCCGGCAACGGCGGCAACGGACGTATCGCCATCCCCGCTCCACGTGGAAGGGGCACGCGTCCCGCGCCCCGCAGGCGGGGCAGGGGACGCGTTCGGTTTCCTTCTTCGCGCTCGACATCGGGGGTCCTTCATAGCGCGACGGCCGAAGGAGCGCAAGGGCGAGCGCACATCGGGTCTGGATCCGGTCCGGTTGTACAACCGGGTACATGACTAGCCCCGGGCGTGAGCCCGGGGGCAGACCGCCGGTTTGTTGGATCTGGGTTGTTTGGTTCCGGTAACCGGTAACCGGTTTCTGCTGTGGGTTGCCAATATCCGTTTGTGGCGCAGCAACGCGAGCCGACGTTCGTCGTGAGCCACGAAGCGAAGCAAAGTGGCGCAGCAGCGTTGCCGAGGTGCAGAAGTATTTGCAGCACTCCGCCTTCGGCTCCATGCTTCACTTTGACGGTTGCAGCGCGGATCGCGGGCTTCCAGCCCGCAGCACTGAAACGGCGCCGGGGGGGGGGAAGAAGGGGAGGCCCACGACTTGCCGACAGCGCGAATGGAGGTATTCGCGCTGTAGTCATTTTCGAGGTCCGCCGGCCTGCTCCGGCCTGCATTTTCCTCGGCCACAGCCGGTGCGGGGGAGAAGAGAGAAGAGAGAGAAGGGCTTCTGGGGTCTGGAT
>Ga0180431_10003474_pt1 | contig 20272 bp, 17 predicted proteins | sample SS_ome_11_FD_132459 | JGI IMG/M metagenome (GOLD analysis project Ga0180431, IMG submission 132459) | Hypersaline lake sediment archaeal communities from the Salton Sea, California, USA - SS_1_MS_1 metaG | ecosystem: Environmental > Aquatic > Non-marine Saline and Alkaline > Hypersaline >... | reverse complement strand
TTAAGCTAAACTGACTTGGACCCGGCACTGCTCCATCCACCCCGGTAGGGGTGGCCGATTTGCCCGAGAAGATGGCCGGTTTGGAGCGAAACCGGTGTCCGATTTCACCGAAATACGCAATACATCGTCACAAGCCCACCAGAACGAATGATTAGTTATCCATTTTTCATTAGGTTTGACTTGTTTGAGTTTTCTGTTCTTCTGCTTAACTGTAAGGCTGTTGTCGTTTTCTATTGAAGCTATCTTCTTATCATAAGATTGTATTTCTTGTTGATTTCGTTTGTACGTAATGAATGATTGAACCATATGATGGGCTGTGATTACCCACCCTTCCTTGTTGATTATAATAAACGCTCCGCCACCGCATGTAACTTCTTTGTTATACAATCGTATAGAGGTAATCAATGGCTTAGTGATTTTACTTGCCATTTCGTAAGCACCTGCAAACATTTTTAACTCTCCCCTCGATTTTTACTTGAAATAATATCGAAAATAACATCATTCTCAGATATTCGAGGACGAGTACATAATTATACCATGTTTCGTAATTGAAATAATAAATGCAGAGAATTGGCCAAAGATAAAATGCCAGAAAGCTAATGGACTATTCAATAGAAGAATCGTCGTATATGTTATCAAAACGTGGTGCCGAGGGCGGGATTTGAACCCGCACAGCCCGAAGGCCAACGGATTTTAAGTCCGTCGCGTCTGCCGATTCCGCCACCTCGGCCTGCGAGATAATATAGGTTGGACTGTACGTAGTGTAGCAGTGTGAAGGTTATCAGTCAATGATTGTGCGTCTATGCCAGGGCTCAGGCGCAACAATGGGGCTGAGGATTTATGAAATAAGTAGCCGGATGACAATCGCTGAATGAAATTGAAGCTTTATGACTATATCTGAATCTATAAAGCTATTCCATATCCCAACACAAATAGCACGATGGTTAAAATAACGCTCAGCGCTATGCCGAAGAATAAGATATGTCGTGCTTTGCGGGGGTTTTTGTCTCTATTGATGGCCCAGGCGACAGTACCTCCTACCCACGGCGAGAAGAGTAACAGGGGTGAAAATACGGGCAAGAGCCACCAGGCCCAGAACACACGTTGTTGGGATAACAGCCTTCTGTTTTTTTCGGAAACGAGCGCCCCGCAATTGGGGCAGTATATGGCGTCACTGAGCAGCCGCCTATTACAGGCCTTGCAAATGGTTAAGGGTGTTCCACAGTGCTCGCAAAAGCCTCCGGCGACGGTCATCTGGCCGCATGTGCGGCACTTAACAGTTCCAGCCATCTCAGGTCAGACGATACTATTAAATTTATACACTGTCAATAGAGGGCTGTTAGTCTGTAAATGATGAACGCATGTCCGGGCTGTAGCCGTAATGGTTTGGATGATTTAGCATTATAGATTAAGTGGTTCTACCCGGATGTTAGTGAATTATGTTTTACCGAATAAATATTGGAGTCAATAGCACCTTAATATTTTAGCCTTAGTTCGATACCACGATTGCTGTAGATATAGCTAAGATTACTACAGTCAGAGATGTGCCCGGCCAGGAAATGTTTGTTGCTTTTTGCGGATCTCTGTGTCTAATCAAGGCCCAGGCGATGATACTGCCTACCTAAACACGATTGCTATAGATATAGCTAAGATTACTACAGTCAGAGATATGCCCAGCCAGAGAATGTTTGTTGCTTTTTGCGGATCTCTGTGTCTGATCAAGGCCCAGGCGACGACACCGCCTACCCAGGGTAACGTGCTTAATATAATGCAGAGAATTGGGAGAAGCCACCAGGCCCAGGAGACGTGCTCATGTGATCGTAGTTCCTTTTCATTGCCAGTGACCGTTGCTCCACACTCGCGACAGAATATAGCCCCTTTGAGAATCACTGCGTGGCAGGTTTTACAGGAGTAAAGGGTCTTACCGCAATATTGACAGAAATTTTCATCGGTAGTCGATCTGCCGCATGTGGGGCATTTGACTCTGTCAGGCATCTCGGGGAACAAGATACATTCAAATTAGCTTAATGTCAATAGGAATACAGCCTGATTCTGTGAATATTAGTAGTAAAAGATACTCGTTAGTAATTTTGATATAGTATTGCCGGAGTGGTATATTAATTTCCCGAGCTGGTTTTACCGTCAGAGTGCAGTTTGCAGAGTCAGGGCGTGGCTAGGATGGGGTGAAATAATAAAATGTACGGGAGCAATGCCTTAAAAATATGGTTGGACTCACTCTCGGTAGCCAGAGTGATCTTGAAAGGGAAGGGAATTCGCGAAGCTGTCTGGTATCTGGTTACTTTCAGAGCACGGGGTTTGAAAAGGTCCCTTTTTGACTGTTATTCTGTTCTATATTCGAAGTTATTCGGCAAGCCATTGATCCATGTAATAGGAGACAGCCACGGGAAGGTGTTCAGGGGAAATCGTCAATTTATTGTACACCACCTCGGAGCTGCCACAGCGCATAACCTGGCGAAGCAACAAAGTACTACAAGCTCAAACCGTAAACTATTTAACATAATTGATAGTATCAGTCGGAAGGACGTTGTGTTATTGGTCTTCGGTGAAATCGATTGTCGAATCCATATATATTACCAGTACAGGAAGAACGGCGAGCGGAGGGCGATAGACGAACTGGTTGGTGATACAGTTTCAAATTATGGAGAAGTTTTGGAGAAGCTGCGAAATCTCGGTGTGAACTTCGTTGTGTACGGGGTGCCTCCTGCCACGGAAGTAAGAAACGAGTACCGCTATCCATTTTATGCGTCGCCGGAGGTTCATTGCCGGATAAGCAATATATTCAATGAAAGGCTGAAAGATTTGTGCTCGAAGATGGATTATCCATACATTGATATCCACTCACGTTTTTCCGATGAGAATGGTTTCATGTTGAAGGAGTCCGCTGCGGACGAAATTCATCTTAACGGGCAGGTTGTGGATTTCGTTAAAGGAGAGTTGAACAGGAGGATTGGAATAAGCGTGTGACAGCGGGCTTTTACTGAAATGGGATGCCTGTGGCATGGGGGGTAAAACCGGCAATTTTGCTGCTTTTCCGGAGGCTATATCCAAAAATGGGAGGATTAGTTAAGAAAATAACAGTGGTGGCGTGTGCGGAACAATTGACATCGAAGGACGCTATATAATAAACTCCTACTGCGTTGAGTCGGAGGTACTGCCTTGTTTGAAGTGCTCTTAAGGCTTGAATACAAGAGGAGATTATTGAGGAGAAGGGTGTTGGGTATGTTTGGTCTGCGCGATGATAGATACTTTGGGGTTGCTTTGATAGTGATCGCGATATCTATGATGACACCGCTGGTTCCTGTCTCACTCCCGACGATGGGTGTGGTTTCGTCATTTCTGCTTGTTGTGGGCATTCTCGCTATTTTTACGATAGTCTTTATTCCCATCGGACTGTTGTTCTTATAGATACGATTCCATCTTACACCACTGAGCACAATACCATTTCAGAACGCGCATTGCCGCTTTTCCCCCGGCTACAGCATTGAATACATGTGTCGTGCCGCAACGTAGTCTTTGGCCCTGGAATGTAGTTGAGTGAAAACCGGGCATGCCATCTACGTCATAAGATCAAGAGATAATATATAGCTGTCTATAGCTTCGTTGGGAGTAATGGACTGGTGGCAGTTACCGGTATTTGAATAATTAGGGCCTGGATATACTTCACCTGTCAGGAGATAAATAGATTTTATGGAGGCGACGACCGGATTCGAACCGGTGAATAGGGGTTTTGCAGACCCCCGCCTTAACCACTTGGCCACGTCGCCCTGGAGCGGAAGAGGGGATTCGAACCCCCGACCTCCTCCTTGGCAAGGAGGCGTTCTACCACTGAACTACTTCCGCCTTTAAACCCTGTCTATTCTGGCTGACTCTGCCGTTGTATTTAAAAGAGTGCCGAGGAGGAGATTTGAACTCCTACGGGCTTACGCCCACCACCCCCTCAAGATGGCGTGTCTACCGATTCCACCACCTCGGCATGGCAGGGGTGGCAGGATTCGAACCCACGACCAACGGTTTTGGAGACCGCCGCTCTACCTGACTGAGCTACACCCCTCTTCAATCTGAATTTTTCTATTTCCTGTAACCGTACTCCGTATTCTACCCGGAACTGGTACCCCTGGGGTGACTCGAACACCCGACACGCTGTTCAGGAATGCGTTCAGGCATCTGTTGCCCCATGTTTCCGCATTATAACATATCCTTTTTTGAAGTTAAAACAGTATATTGTTTGTCCACCGACTACCGCCAAAATCTTGCCGGAAGTTATGTAATGGATTAGCAAATAAAAGTTATCGATAAGGCCCCTGAAGCCTGCTGCTGGGGTGGGTGGCAAGCAGTGTCTCCGGGCGATGCCAGGGGAATTCGAGCGATGAAATTTGCGAGAACTTGCGATATGGATACCCCGCAGCAAGCCGGGGTAAGATTCACTTCACCGCTTCTACATATAAGGAGGCTTTTGGATGTGTGTTATCGAATATATGGGTATCGCGAAGCACGGGGCAAGCACTTTGGCCATACCCCGACTCGTACACACGACTAAATCCTGCTTCACGCAGCATTCCAACAAGTTTCTTCGCATTCCACCAGTTGATGTGATTGCCGGGGTATTTCTTCTGGATTTCAATAGGACATCGTGAGATGCAATAGTCTAATGCGTCCTCGTATTCAAGATCAGAGAACAATTGGGAAAGTTGTATGTCATCTATCTTATCCTTCGCGCCATCCGGGTGAAGTGAAGACACTGCTTCTGCGAATTGATGCAGAAATATCTGGCCTGTGGGTGCTTTATTCATCGGCATTGCCAGATGGGCACGCCTCATTACATCGGTTTTACTATAGTGCTCAATCCAGTGAAAGAAATGCCTGTCGTTGTTTTGATAGGCTCGAAAAGCCAGGTCAATGTTAGGTGTCACAATCCGAATCAATCCGTCCCGTCTTAAGATTCTATGCATTTCTTGAAATAAATAGGTTGCAGCTTCATTTGGGATATGCTCGATTGTATGGGAAGAGTAAACGATAACAGCCTTCTCATTTCCGACATGAATTGGCGTCAGTGACAACAAATCCCAATCGATAACTGAATCTCCTTGAATTTCCCCATACCAGTCATTACTATGATCAACATTAGTCCATGCCGGATGGCGAAAGTCGCCGGCTCCTATGTTGTAGAAACGTCTTTCTCTGACTGCATCCGGTCCATACAATTCTGCGTATAGCTTCAGATCAATGCTGGAGATCCTTGTAATATCATAGCCAAGCTTCAAAGCTGACCTTTGTATAGCCGCTTTACATATATCCGTAAATCTCATAGTGTATACATCGGGTATAAAATTCGTTCAGTGAGTTACTACCATATTCGATTATCATTGTCAATCCGGCGGGATCTGACGAGTAATTTTGAGAGTAATCCCCGGGCTACAGGATGCAGCTGCGAAAGCTTTTGATAAATGCCTGATGACAACTGCTCCCGTCACTAGACCCGGTGCAATTGCCTGAGCGGATTAGCAAAAGATTAACAAAAACGAAAAAGCCCTTAAGCCTCAGATGCTTAAAGGGCTTTTTTACGTTCAGAAAATGGTACCCCTGGGGTGACTCGAACACCCGACACGTGGTTTAGGAAACCACTGCTCTATCCTCTGAGCTACAGGGGCCCGCTGGCAATTGTAGAATAGTGCCCCTGACTGCAATCTTTGGTGGAGATAGGGGGATTCGAACCCCCGACCTCTGCGATGCGAACGCAGCGCTCTCCCTGTTGAGCTATATCCCCCTTTACCTTCTGAGAGGATAGCAAAAGCCAGCATCACTGTCAAGCAAAGCTGGAATGAGGCTGCGCCTCAGTGTGGTATTTCCTCACAAATAGCTTTGCTCTGGGGCATCGATGGTTTGGAAGCGCGGGTTGGAAAGGTGGATCAGGTCGGACGTTCTCTCTTATACCTTTTGCCTTCAATTATCCTCAACGTGGGTTCATCGGTGCCGAAATGGTGCGCTATCTCGTGACGCACAACCCGTCCGATTTCCTCCTCAACCTCGCTCCACGAACGGCACCTGGATTCTATGGGTTTGCGGAAGATTGTTATCTTGTCAGGGAGCACCATGCCGTATCCTCTGCCCCGCCTGGTATGAGGCACGCCCTCGTAGAGGCCCAATAGCCCATACCTGCTTCTGACGTTTGAATTAGCCAGTTGAGTTGCGCTTGGCCAGTCTGTCACAACTACATCCAGGTTCTCAAGATTGCCCTGAAACTCCAGTGGCAGTTCATCGATGGCCTTCATTACAAGGTCATAGAAACGCTCTCTTCGCATTTGAGCACGCGCCTGAGCGTCTTGATGCCTGAAGCCAGGGGGTCTTTCGACAGGTCTGTGTTCCTCTGACATGGTGCTTGACTTATGCCTTCAGATTTCCCGGAGATTAACGATATTTGCCTCAGCTTTGCCCGAGCTAATAGTGATAAGGGCTACGGTCCCCAGTCTCTGTTGATAGTAGGGAAAGGTTGCACTGCCCGGGTTCACCAGAAGAGAGTCCCCCACAGTCTGTACGATGTCTCTATGTGTATGCCCAAAGACGACGATGTCAGGTGCCTTCTGGAGATTATGCTTTTCGGGGTGTAATATCAGGTCGCGGGCCCAGTACTGAGACGAGTGTATGAGGTACAGGTTGAGGCCCTCGACTATCAGATTCTGCACCTCATTTATCCGGTTGTCCTCTATCTTATAGTCGTCATCTCCTCTGGCCGCCAGCACCGGAGCTATGCCTTCAAGCTCGTCCAGCACGGAAGCAACGGCGATATCCCCGGCATGAAGAATAAGGTCGACGCTACTGAATGCCTTAGCTACGCTAAACGGTATTGCCCCGGCTACATCAGGAATATGCGTATCCGAAATAAGACCAATGCGCATAAATAATATTCTGCTTTCGTGAGGACAGCCTGAATTTCTCAGTGTGTTTCCCGATTGGTCTTGAGCTTTGAAAGGAGCCTGCTGGCCTGCTTAGTCTATTCTCTTACCGAACCCTGGCGCTCCGCAGTCGTATATCTCTTCTACCTTGACCTTTATAACGGCCTGCGGAGCCGGCATGCCCATTTTCTTCATCGTTTCGGTGCTTTCCTCGTAAAGTGGCCCCGTGGTGATAATTTCAGCAGTGCCGGAAAAGCGCAGGCATTGCATCTTGGAAACGTCGCCAATTATTATGGCTACCTTGGGGTTCATCTTGATATTATCGAACGTGCGCTTCCCTGCCGACTCAGTGAAAATGATGTGCTCGTCATCCAGAACCCTCGTTGTCCCTTTCGGAGCGACGCTGGGTATACCGTCGGGGGTGGCGGTGGCAACGAATGCCTGCTGCCCCTTAATCATCGCTTTCAGTTCTTCAGTTATTTTTGCCATTCTGTTCCTCCGTGTTTCAAATTGTCTATCTTTTTGGAGCACTAGTCAATACCTGCATTACCCTGTGCAGGTTTGCGACCGGCGTCGCCGGTGGGACCTCCCACTCACTTGTTATGAAGAGACTGCTGCCGCCGCCTGTCTCCAATAGCTCCAGCGTTGCCTTTTCGATATCGACAGTGGCTCCGAGCAGGCTCGACGTAGGTATGCATCCTCCGACAAGCTTTTTTGAGGGCAATTCAAGCTTTGTTATATCTGAGATATGGTTTCCCGGGGAGAAGCCGTCGGCTTCTAGCTGGAAAAATTCCTGAAGTCGGTCCGCGTGGACTTTATCGGTACTGATTATAAGAGGTGCGTCGTAAAAATTCAGCACATTACGCAGGGTTTTCAACATTGGCTGAATCTTGGAGTAGTGGTCGGTATCGAGTGATGCCAGGTTCCTGTCTGCCAGGATGATGGCATCTAATTTAAGCTCGCCGTAAGCCCTCGCCATCGTCAGAGCGATCTCCCCGGAAAGGTCGATTAGCTTCTGGAATGCCCGGGTGTTCGTTTCTGCTGCTGGGATAAGCGCATCGCCTATCAGATGCCTGCCTAGAGTTATCGGCCCGGTGATTACTCCCAGCATTGCCACTTCTCTCCCTACGGTCTGAATAAGCCGCTTCGCTGCTTCAAGCACCACGGGGATTCTTCCCTTGTTCTCGATCCCGGCGGCGCTTAAATCCCCCAAATCATCGGCGCTAGTCAGGAGAGGGGAGATAACTTCGGGTGGCAGGCCTTCCTGCCAGGAGAGCTGACAGCCGCAGGCCTCGGCCTCTAACGTCGTGTCGAAAAGCGTGACCACTCCATCGTATTTGAATAGCCTCTGGCAGGATTGCAGTGAATTGGCAAGGATGGTGGGGTCTGAGTACATCTGCCTGACTGGCACCTGCATATAATTGGCCGCCGCCGCCGCCATGCAGGGGATAAAGGGCGGGCGACTCACTGGCTTAGACGCAGAAAGCGCCCGCACTAGTTCTTTGGAGCTTGACGGCATGGCTTACTTGATCCCATCAGGCCAGGGCCCGTAAGAGCGGATTATCTCTTCCTTTGGCTTTTTTTCAAGCCAGTCTTTCACGAATTCGTGGTACGGCTTCCCCTGTTTTTTTCGGCGCTCACGTTCCCGGTTACGAAGAATCTCGGTTTGGGGATAATCGACCTCCAGGGTTTCTTCATCGAAGGCGATGTGGTAGACACTTCTCGCAGCCCACGGCGATGTTATTTGCTTAACTACATCGTCCATTACCAGCGAGGGGTCTCGTTCCAGCACGTCCCCGTAGCCACCGGAAGAGCCCGAGCCATTGGCTACGCCGTCTCCGTTCATGAAAAAATCCTCGGAAACGAATTGAGTTGCTTTGTACGTGATTCGTTTGCTGGCTGCCATCTCATGGTAACTCGATGGTATTTCTTCGCTGGCATTTTCGAAAAGCGGCTGCCAGTCGGTATTCCTGATTTCGAGGAACGGATTTATCCCTCCGGCATAGCCTCCGAAAAGCCCCGGGGTGTGGGGCATTCTCGAAGTAGCGGTATTGAATATCAGCCTCAAGGGGCCTTTGGCGTTGTGAAAGGTGTAGCCCTGGCAGAGGGTGGAGCCGCCGCGGAATTTCCCCGGTCCGCCCTGGTCCATCATGATATTATGGAACAGGTGCAGCACCGGTGTCTGAACCTCTCCATGTTCCACATCCAGGCAGTCGGCGAACCCGGAGAACCAGAACTGGCCCGCGTCCATGCCGTCCCTGAGTGGAGTTGCGGGGCCGCCGCAGGCATTTATGATGATGGTGCCGATAACGCCGATTACTATCCCTCCGTACTGGTCGATGCCGCCACCGGCTGCGATGCCGACCCCGCTCATAGATGGCGGCGAAGTAACCCGTTCCCGGAGGTCACTGTCGAACAGGAGCTTGGCAAGGCATACCATGATGCCATTGACCACCGGCGCGGTGATTCTCATTGAACCGGACATAGCCCGGTCGTCGGGTGCGTTGACTATGGTCCCGGGAGGCACGTTGAAGCTAAATGGAGCCAGGAGGCCGGTGCTAACGGGGAAATCGGCGAACAGATACTGCATCAGCACGCCGGCGAGCAGGCCCCTGACCACATGTGGCTTACTGTTAAGAAAGGACATAGTCGGCGGAGAGCTGCCGGAGAGGTCAACGGTCAACTGGTCGCCTTTTTTAATCAGGGCTATATGGACACAGCCCAGAGCTTCCTCCTTGCCCTGAAGGTCGAAGAAGATGACGTGCCGGTAGGTCCCGTCGTTGAGACTGGCAATACGCTGCTTTCCCGCGTCGTAGACAACTGCCAGTGACTTGCGCATCAATCCGACGAAGAACCCTACTCCCTTCTGCTCCACTATTTCCTGAAGACGCTCTGCCATCTTAAAGCAGCAGGATGCCTTGGCTTTAAGGTCATGAGGGGTTATCTTGTCACGCAGCATGTTGCAGAAAAAGTCGAAGAAGTCAGCCTCTATCTTGAAGTTGGAGCCCACTCTTACAGGTGGCGCCTTCACACCCTCCTCATAACGACTCCGGGCGTACGGCACATATCCGGCAGGCTCCGTGGCCCCGGTTTCGGGCTCATGGGCTGCTGCGACAGCCCAGGCGATAAGCTCTCCCTCCCAGAAGACGGGCACGATGTTCAGCATGTCCTGATTATGGAAACCGCCGTAGAGCACGTCATTGCAGAAGAAGACGTCCCCTTCGTGTATGCCTACAGAGGGGTCATCCTTGTAGTATTTCAGTATGTATTTGATCGGGACCTGCCCGCTACAGATGTGGAGGTAGGTCCCAACTGACGCTGCCACGAGGTCACCGGCAGCGGTGTATACCCCGACGCCGCAATCCATGCCCTGTATTGCCGGTGAGAGGCCGGTCATTATCATGTTCTGTTTGGCTTCCTCGCAGATAAGCTCGAGCTTCATCAAGTAGACGGAGAACTCGTCGACACCTATCCTGTCCATCCACTCCCGCTCAAGCTCTGTAGGTTCTTCGGGGTGCACACGGTTGAGAACCTCCTCGTCAATGGGCATGACCGTCTCCTTTAAACACTTTCGATAATACCGCTCAGGTAGCGGTCAACGCTATATTTAAACCCCGGTGGGAGCACCACTGTGGTATCCCTGGCTTCGATAATAGCAGGCCCCAGAACGATATTTCCCGGGCGGAGAAGTTCTGCGTCGTATATATCGGTATCCTTGAAATCATTGAACTGCTTCCAGAAGACCGGCCGTCCGTCTTTAATGGCATTTTGAGCGTTTTCATCATCCAGCGGGAAAACGGGCAGGTCGGGCTTGGGTAGCGGAACGGAAGCAACGAGGTAGAAATTCTCCACGTTAATGCCTGTTACGGGGATAGCCGCAAGCTCTCCGTAACGGGCGAGGTGGATGGCTGTGAATGCTTCACATATCGCTTTTACGTCATCCTCACTATTCAGATGGAGTCTGGGGGAGCCGACCCGGGTAAGCATCAGATGGTCGCCATATCGCATATCCAGTTCGAGAGCCAGTGTTACGTCCTCCGGGCGAAATCCCTCGCTTTTAATGTCTCGCAAAGCGATCTCTTTAATGCTATCGACCACTTGATTGAATTCGCCGTATTCCGCTAAGTACTGGGGCATTCGCATGGGCGAATAAAGGCTGACGTGCTTGGATGCTTCGTAGCATTGTTTGAGGTCCAGGGTGGCACCACCCAGGGCGCAGAAAACGCTGGCGAAGGGGAAAGTGACTATCTTTGGGGCCTTGAGGTGGCCGTTGTAATCGACGCAGTGGGTAGCTCCGGCGCCGCCGTAGGCAAAGACGACGAACTGGTCGGGGGTAAAGCCTCTCAGGACGACTTCTTTAAGGATGGTATTCCCCATATTTGCGTCGACGATCGTGCGGATATGTGATGCGGCTTCAACAGGAGTCAGTCCCAGAGGCACGGCTATGGACTCCATAGACTTAATGGCTTTTTCTCTGGACAGCCGCATCTTGCCACCGAGAAAGTAATCGGGGTTAATGTAGCCGAGCACCACGTCAGCGTCTGTTACCGTGGGCTCACTGCCCCCCAGGTCGTAGCATGCGGGGCCCGGGTTGGAGCCTGCGCTTTTCGGTCCAACCTCCAGTTTATTGCCTATTAACTCGTTTAGCCACGCGATTGAACCGCCGCCGGCGCCGATGGTGTTCACTTCCACCATCGAGGTCTCGGTAGCCCAGCGGTCTATCACAGGCCAGTCCTGATAGAAGCGGCAACTGCCATCGAGGAGCACACCATAATCGAAGCTGGTTCCTCCCATATCGGTGACCAGCACGTTGGGGAACCCGTAGAGCCTGCTTATCCAGCTTGCTCCCAGGAGCCCCGCTATAGGGCCGGCACCGAAGGTGTCAACAGCCCTGGTCCGCGAGATCTTGGCAACACCTCCCACGTTGTTGATGATGCTCAGCGGCTTCTTATAGCCATAGTCGCGGAGCTCCTCGCCCAGGGCTGAGAGCTGCTCGGTCATCTCGGTGTGGAGGTATGCCGACAGGATCACTACATTGGTCCTGGGGTACTCATGCCACTTTGGCTGCACTTCACTGGAGAGCAGGACGGGCATATTCCCCAGGTAACGATCGGGATACTCTTCCTGGATAACCTCCCTGACCATCTGTTCGTGGGTGGGGTTGATAAACGACCATAGCAGTGATACTACGAAACCCCGCGCCCCCTTATCCACCAGGGCCTGGACCTTCTGGCGGACCTCTTCCTTTTGCAGCGGTATTGCCGCGTTCCCGAAGCAGTCGATTCTCTCTCTGACGCCAACGGTCATATCATACGGGATTAACGGCTCCGGTTTCTGGGCAAGGTACATGTAACGCCGTTCTCTCGGGTGCAGTCCATCGGCCCAGGCTCTCGATCTGCCGATAAGCATCATGTGCTCCTGCCCTGCGGTTGTGATGAGACCCAGTTTGGGCCCTGTACGCTGGATGAGGGTGTTCATGGCCAGGGTCGTTGAGTATCGAACCACGGTGGTCTGCTGTAGCAGGTCGGACAGGGACCTATCGAGCTGCTGTGCGGCATCCTCAACTGCTCTGCGGAAGCCTACACTGAGGTTGTATCCGGTGGTCGGCGACTTAGCCCTTGCGATGCGCTCGCCGAAGACTACCAGGCAGTCAGTAAAAGTGCCGCCGACATCTATATCTATTGTTGATTCCATGAAGTCCCTCTGGGCAAATTCAAATATCAAAACGCAAAATGAGAAGTTGCAGAGCGAAATTCAAAATGGGTGGAGTAGCGTCGTGACTCCTGTCACGACGAAGAATTCGTTGCCACAGGCGTTTCGCCCTGAGGCTCTCTACGAGCCTGAGCCTCAGAGCCGAGGGCAAGCCCGAAGGGAGTGGCAGCGCTACGCTTGAACTTCGAATTATCATGTTGCCCTTCTAGCTTTGAGGTTGGATATTGTTCCCGGTTTTCGTACTTCGCGTTTGGTGCTTTGCTTTCAAAGCGTCTATATCCAGTTCGATATCATGTGTCGGCGGATGACCGGGAGGCAGGTATTCCACCTCGAACATAGTGGCGCAGTTAGGACAGTAGAACTCAAGGACCCTGCACCACTCGGGGTCCGGGCTGCACATATGCCCTACGGGGCTTGATTCGGGATCGATGTAGGGCTTGTGAATCTCATGGGGGTCCCTATCGTAGACCAGCGTGAAATGCTTGTAGTTCTCCCTCGCAGGGCCAAGAACCTTACCGCAGCTATGACAGCACCATTGTTCTTCGTCGAGGTCGATATCCAGGTATTCTGTGATCCTAACCTTCACTGCGGCTGCCCTCCATTATGCCATTGAGGTATTTATCCGCGGTGTAGCTCCAGTTCGGATGGACAACATATGTAGTGTCGGGGGACTCGATTATAGCGGGGCCATCTATCCGGTTACCGCATTGAAGAAGACCGCGTTCGTATATACCAGTGCTGACATAACCGTTGCCCCAGTATACATCTCTGACACCCTTCTGCGCCTTCCGGGGGTCAGGTCCCTGGTCGGCAAATACAGGCAGCCGGTAGTGCGGGGTGACACATTCGGCTTTCAATGTGACTCTCTCTATTATCAGTTCCCCGGAATTCGTGCCGGAAATTGAGGCGTAGAGTTCACAAAGCCTTCCTGCATTATCCTCTTGTTCAAGGTGAATCAAAGGCGATTCCACCCAGTGGAAACCTCCGATGCCGCGCAGCCCGAGTTCCAGAGCGAATGAAAGGTCATCGGGGGCAAAACCTTCACCCCTCATGTCTCTCCTGGCGCTGTTTACCATGTCCGTTACGGCTTCATTAAACGGTAGCCATTCCGCGGACGGGAACGCCCCGGAATCAGACCTCAGGGCAACGCATATCGGGCGCTCGTATGTATGTAGAATGTCAATGGTTGATGTCCCGAAGGCGCTTGCTACGGCGTTGAAGGAAAATACTATTATCCTGGAGATACCCAGGCGGGAGGCATATCCGCAGCAGCGGGTGCCGCCGCCGCCGCCGAAGGCAAAAAGGGTCAGGTCTCTGGCTTCAAGGCCTTTTCCCTCGATGTTCTCCCTTATTCGCCGTGCGACATCGTCCTCGCTAGTCTGGACTATCTTCCAGGCTGTTTCTTCTACGGAGACACCAGGGCCATTGGCGATCAGTTTATCTATGACAGCGACCGCTTTATCCTTGACAAGCTTCTTTCTACCGCCTAAAAAGTAGTCCGGGTCAAGGAAACCCAGCACCAGGTCGGCGTCGGTTATCGTTGGCTCAATTCCACCCAGGTCGTAAGCAACCGGCCCCGGTAAAGCCCCCGCGCTCTCGGGTCCTACACGCATGCTGTTGGAGGCAGGGTCTATTCTCGCTATGGAACCGCCGCCACCTGCCGCTGTTCCCAGGGTCACCATAGGCAGTCCGATTCGAATACCCTCGATTGCAGGCTCTCTGTCAGGAACGATTTTTCCGCCGGCTCCGATACCGATGTCGACGCTGGTGCCCCCGACGTCTACGGAGACAAAGTCATTTACTCCATAGATATCTCTTGCTATCTTACTACAGCCTATTAGTCCCGCCACGGGCCCTGAGTTGTAGGTATTAAGCGCTGTTGTCTTGGCCACTCTGGCTGCGCCTCCGCTGGAGTGGGTTACCAGAAGTGGTTTGCGGTATCCATGCTGTCGTAAAATTTCATCAGCGCGGTAGAGGTACCGTACCATATCTCGATGAATATAGGCGTTCAATGCTGCGGTATTGGTGCGAACGTGATTATCATGGTGCGCAGTAATAGCGCTGGCAGTGAGGACGGGGACTGAACCCAGATAGTGGCGGGGGTATTCGCTGTCGATAATGGCCTTTGCCTTCTGTTCGTGGCTGGAATTGAAGGCGGAGTTGCTCAGGCTGATCACTATGGCCAGCGCCCCCGAGTCTAACAGGTACTCCACAGCCTGGCGCACGCCCTCCTCATTAAGCGGCTGAATGATTTCTCCTGACTCATCAATGCCCTCAATAATCTCCGCTCTCATGGCGGGTGAGACCATTTCAGCCAATACATTTGCCGCTTCGGGGGCTTCGCCGTCGTTACGTGGGGTATAGAGCGTAGCGGCGTAGCCTCTGGTAACCATGAGACCGAGTTTGGGGCCGTTTCTTTGCAGCAGGCAGTTTGTGCCGATAGTGGTGGAGTATCTTATGACCGCTGTCCGGGAGAGGAGTTCTTCCAGGCTGATGCCGAGCCTGTTCGCTCCCTCCTTGATGCAGTCGAGGAAACAGACCGTCAGGTCGTGGGGAGTAGTATCTACTTTAACCTGTTCTACATCATCTCCCGCTGTGATAAAGCCGTCGGTAAATGAGCCGCCGGTGTCAATGTCAATGGTGAAGCGCATGCAGAACCCTTTTTATCGTTTACATACTCCAATCAGCCGAAAAGCATTCTAGCTCCGATCTCGATGGGTTGTCAACTATCTATTTGAACAGGATCGCTTTTACTCGATTGGCACCAGTTCTTCATCAGAGGGAGGAGGTAGCACCTCGAGCAGACGTGGCTCCCCATTGTGTATATCCATCATGTGAATAGGCGTGACCAGTTGGTGTTTTAGGCCACCATATCTCTGCGCTCCAGCCCAATAGCAATCCCCTATAGGCAGATGTATCGGCTCACCTGCCTTGGCCATAGCATCAAGTGCCTCCATGACATCAGTGGGGTCGATGCTTTGGGCCTTTTCGATGCCCTGCAAGATAACCTCAATCAGCCCCATATAAGTTAACGATTGATTATCATACTCGCCATACTTTGCCACAAATTTGTCGTGGAACTCTACGGTTTCAGCGTTAATCCTCCAGTCGAGATTTAGAGCCGTCAAATACCCCTCGGCGCTATCTATCCCTGCTGTACTGACAATGGCGCTGACATCGGCTGTAGCGAATAACCCGGTCGCCAGCCCGGTATAGCCGAGTTCGCGAGCTTGTTTCAGTGCACTCGGGCCGACGAAGAGCAGGTCCGGGTCATTCTCCAGAAGGTTGGTTAGCATGGGGTAGAAGTCTGTGGTAGTTAGCGGATAATAGACGATAAAGGACTCCACGCCAAGGTCTTCGCACACACTCCTGTAGAACTCGGTCATATCTATTGCGCTCTTAATCTCCAGTTGCAGGATAGCGAACCTCTCTATGCCGTAGTTTTCGATTAGCCACCTCATGATGCTGTACGCCCCTTCTGTTGACCCGGCGAAGGGTTTGAAGACGTATGCTCTCTCTGGGCTTATAATTTCCTCGCCACCGGTGGAGGTGGTCGTCACCAGTATCTCGTTTTCAATGGCAATCTGTGATGACGTAGCGTAGGTTGAGCCAAACAACCCTACCAGGTAGTCCACCTTATCCTGATAAACGAGCTTCTCGACATTGGTTTTTCCCCTTACGGGATCATAGGCATCATCGTACCAAATCATATCGACTAGGTAACTTACTCCATCTATGGAGATGCCGCCGGCTTCGTTGAACTCATCGATCACGAAATCAACCGCCTTTTGCACACTTACTCCCAGATAGGCCCCGACGCCTGTAAGGGGAAGCGTCCCCCCCATCTTGATGTATTGCACCTGTGGGGTGGGGGTTCCTCCCGGGGTGGGGGTCGCCTCTTCTCCTCCTCCCCCGCAGCCAATCCCCCCCAGGACAAGGCTCAGCACCAGGAAGCCAGCTATTACCTTTCCCAGCAATATTCCCATTCTAGCTCCTCCTTCGGTGTGTTCCTGCCTCCGAAAGTTTTGCTCCATCACATATGCTTGAAGCCCAGCTAGTCGAGGCCGAAGTTCTTGCGTATCCCCTGCATTAAGAACTCCGGCAGGGGTTGGTAAGATAGGACCTTGCTCTTCGAGAGACCTGTAGCGCTACGGAGGTCGACCAGAAGCTCTGCCATTTTTACGGCAACTGTGACCGGGTCGATAACCGGGCATCCCGTATCGCCTACGGTTACGTAATCAGCCATCGTGAGCGCTGGCCCTATCGCTCCGCATCCCGCGATTACCACTTCGGCTCCATCTTCCACGCAACTCCTGGCCACGGATTCGAAGCGGGGGATCAACTCGCTGTGAGGGTCCTCAAAAAAACGCAGGTATTGCTCAAATCTGCTTGCAGTCGTTTGCAGGTCGAGTGGGCGTATCGGCTGCTGGCGGATGGCTCTACTCTCAAAGCCATATAGCCGCAGATTTTGCTCATATATAGGGATAAACTCCTTAACAGGAGATATGATGGCGAAGCTCCGTCCAAGCATAGTCGCGAGAGCCATTGAGGGTTCGGCTAGGCCCACCACCGGGATTTCCAGGACCTCACGGAGTTCCTGAAGCCCCGGATCGGTATAACAGCAAATGAGCACAGCGTCATAGCCCTCTTTCTCCGCTTGAATGGCTTTCTCAATTACCGCTGTGTTGTTCAGGAAGGCTCCGTAATAGGAATGCAAGACATACGAGCTTCTTTCGGGGTATGAGATGGTTATCCTCGTATCCTGGCGGGCTGCGCGAGCTATTTTCTGGAGGCACTTTTCGTAAGCTTCACCGGCCACATCCGTACCGGGCACTCCTGGAATCTCTTTGGTGACCACAGCTTGCATCAGGATATCCATGACTTCCACTCCTTTAGACGCAATATATTTACCTGCATAGTTCGTTCTGTTCCCGGCGATGAGGCTGTGATTTTTGGGCAGACCAACCTGTGAAGAACCGGGGCTTAATGGCTGCCATCGCGTTGGCTGTGGCTGCTTTCATGTGGGGTTCTTTGTAGCGAGCCCTTGAGAAGTTACGCCTTCTCCTTATGAAATAGCGTAGGATGCTATCGCTGGCCAATTCTACATTAATAGCTGTGAGTTGTCAATTTGTCGAATTGCCTCACGACAAAGTTACCGGAAGCAGCGAATTGCACCATAATTATTGTTACCGAAGGTATGGCATGGTGGGCGAAGTTAAACGCAACCTACCTTCGGGGGTGGTGGGTTGGCGGATCCGCCTTGCGCACCCACGCTACGAATACCGCGATTAACATCGGGCTTTATCAGTGCCTGGAGATATGGTAGGAAAAGTAAAGAAAAGAAAAGTTAAAGAGGTATGTCAGATAAATAAGTGGCGTATAGGTGGGTGTTGAAAAGAGCTGGTAGCTGTGTAAAAATGTTTACCAACGGAGGTTCTTACGCCGGGAGATTTTATAGGGGAACCAGGGTATAAAAAAAGATAACGGATGAGTCGGAAAAGTTACTATTGCGGGATATTGAGATTGTGCTTTACCAACTCTTAATCTTCACCTGCTACGGCGGATGCGCAACGGGCGTTGCGGCGGCCAAAGCTTGTATCAGGATATGGGAAGAAAACCCGGATGTTGTGAAGATCGGATGTCTTCCGGCTGTAATAGTGCCGTGGAAGTTTAGGGAAATCGTGAAAAGCTCAGAGAAGCGAATCTTGATCGATGCCTGTGGTGTGCAATGTGGTAAGAAGCTCTTTGAAAGGGAGGGAATGTTCGTAGACAGTTACATTGAGCTCAGCTCGGCACTTGGCATCCGAAAGGCGAAGAGGTTACCCTCAAAGGATTTAGAGGGGGAGGTCTATAAAATTATTGAGAAAGAAGTGGATACTCTTTTAGGGCGTGGTTTATCAGGAGAAAGAGAAGATGAAAAATGAACTTTTAGTAGCTTTCGGCACGGATGATGGTGAGAATTTGAACAATGACCACGTAGGTATGGCGAAATATTACCATGTTTACAAGTTCTTCAATGGCAAAGAAGAGCTTGTCGAGCGAAGGAAGAATGTGGAGTTCAAAGGGGATGAAACCATGAAACACGGGGATCCAGAGAAGGCGAAGGCTACCTCTTCCGTTTTAGAGAACGTGGATGTTCTAGTGGGTAAAAAGTTTGGCCCTAATCTTCCCAGATTGCTTAAAAAAGTTGTCTGCATAGTAGTGAGAGCCCATGATATAGGCAATGCAATTGAACTCATACATAACAACATGGACAAAGTAGTGGAGGAAAAGAATAAAGGGGAAGATAGAAAGCACATCGTGCTGAGGCCATAGACTGTCATTCATAGCTTGGCGATATAGGGGCGACCCGATGTGGTCGCCCCTAATGATAATGATGAACCTTTCGACTCAGCTCAAGACATTTTTCTATTAACCGTTCGTGGTGAGCCTTTCGACTTAGCTTAGTACAGGCCTTTCGACTTAGCTCAAGACAGGCCTGTCGAACCATGAACGGCCCTTCGACAGGCTCAGGGTGAACGAAGAATAGCTTATCGCAGGATTGGGGGTCAAATCCCAATCCCAGCTAACTCGACGGGAGATGGCTGGAATTATAATTGACATTTAATTTCCTTCCACTGGATGGCGGAGGGTTAAATGGAGATTGAATTTGGTAATCCCCTCTCCCTCGACGGGAGAGGGTTAGGGTGAGGGTGATATAGTAGGGGCAGAGCAATGCCTCTGCCCCCTCTGTTACCCGCTCGTGATGTGCACTTCGCCCTGGCTTAGTACAGGCTTTTTTTTAACCGTTCGTGGTGAGCACTTCTACATGGCTCAGTGCAGGCCCCTACAAAACGTTCGTGGTGAGCACTTCGGCTCCGCTCAGCACAGGCCTGTCGAACCATGAACGGCTCTTAGACGATTTATTGTGATCCTGGCCCCTTGATAATCTATGCCTATCCTTTTCCGATCCTGAATACCTTGGTCCCACAGCCAGGGCATACACCACGTGTAGCCGGCTTCTTGTTCTTCATTGTGATCTGCTGTGGGTTCTTGATTTCGACTTTCTTACGGCACTTCATGCAGTAGGCTTGCATAGTTTCACCTCCCATTTTATTTCATGGAGAGTACAACATTTGCTGGCTGAATGTCAATGGGGGCCCGGTGGAAAATGTTGGCAATGGACATGAGTGGTGAAGATTGAGGGGATTTGTTAAGAAAAGTGATGTTGACATTTCGGTATCGGGTGTTACTATTATAGCGATTCCGATATACTGAATCTCTTTGACGAACTCATACAGCGAGGACGCCGAGCGCCGCAGCGGGTTGGGCGTTTTTTACATATAGTCATATCATCGATTGCATTATATTCAAATTAAATATGTTATTTAGCTAGGATGCAGAATAAAACTCTTGATCACATAGTGGGTTGCCCAAGTTACAAAGAGTGTGGAAGGGAGAAGAAAATGATTGTAAATATATTTCGAATTATTATTTGCATGGCGCTCTTAATGGGTCTTTCCGCCATTTTTGGCCAAGGTGAAGCCTATGTGCGTATTTCGGACCAAATCGGCCGCCTTCACGGAGCAAACCGGCCACCCTGTCGGAGCAAATCGGCCACCACCGGTTAAGGTTTAAAGCCTTATAAAGCACGGGAATGGGGTGAGGGC
>Ga0180431_10003473_pt1 | contig 20281 bp, 13 predicted proteins | sample SS_ome_11_FD_132459 | JGI IMG/M metagenome (GOLD analysis project Ga0180431, IMG submission 132459) | Hypersaline lake sediment archaeal communities from the Salton Sea, California, USA - SS_1_MS_1 metaG | ecosystem: Environmental > Aquatic > Non-marine Saline and Alkaline > Hypersaline >... | reverse complement strand
TCTGAGGGTCCCAGTGCGGCTTGAGACACCGCTTGAGAAAGGCGCTGGTGAGGCATACGTCGCTGTCCTCGGCCACCCAGGCGGGGTATTGCATAGCCACCACCTCCTGGAACATGCGGTTTAGGTCGTCGAGTTGCCGGTGTGAGTCCTCCGCAAGGGTCACGACCCTCTTCCGCATCCGGGCCAGCGCATTGCCGAACACGGAAGGCAACTCGGCCTCGGGCCTCGGCAGCAGCTCAGAGCTGTACACCAGGCGGTCAAGCGCGGAGAGGTAGTACTCCAGGCGGTTGACCTTCTTCTTGTTCCAGAGGTCACGGAAGCCAGCAAATGTCCACCTGTCCGTCTTGAGGACCTTCAGCCCCTTCATGCCAGTGGCCAGCTCGCCCCTGAGAGCCAGTACGTTCCAGGCTAATCGGTAAGCCTTCTTCAGATTGGCCCAGGCCAGTGATGGCCTGCTCTCCAGGAAATCATCTTTGCGCGGGCCGGCTTTGGACAGGAGCACTACATCGCCAACCCTCTTCTGTGCATCCACCGCCGGCTTCACGGAGAGCATGTCATCCAGGGCCAGGAACAGGGCCAGGCATCGTAGCAGCGACGAGTAGCGCTCCTTCTCGATTACGGCGGCGAAGCCCTCAGGTTCAACAAGCTTCAACTGATCCAGAAGGACCTGCAACGCCTCCGACGACAGGGAACTCTCCGCCGATTCCAGGTCCGTGTAGGCCTTCTCCCGGTCCATCTCCACCAGCTTCGGAGCGGACCGGGTCATTACGTCGGAGCCGATGTCAGACAGACTGCCCGCGTCCGGATCGATCTTGGCCAGAATGAAGCTCCACAAGCCCGTGTGCTGGGCCAGTATGACAGAGAGGTAGAATCCACGGACCACCCTATCCGGATCGTGGCCCGCGAACCAGCAGAAGGGAGCCGGTGCCTTGCGGAGCTCGTCCCTGATGGGCGCCGTTATCTCAGGTGCCAGCGATTCGAGCTCTCCCATTGCTTCGTGCCCCAGCAGGCCAATCCTCCAGTAGCCCTCCTCTTTGAGCTTCTTGAAAGCCGTCTCGGCGACGCCCAAAGCGGAGAAGGCGACTATGGTCTTGAAGTCGTGGTCGGTGAACCTCGACGGGTGTGCAGTCCTGAGGTTGTGGTGGGCCCTTAGCACTGAGTCCAGGTTCCGGACTATGACATGGGCGTAACGTGGACTGCTGGCCTCCGCTGGCCAGTTGGGATCACCAGTCTTCTCAATTAGGAACTGGCGCAGGTCCAGCACTATGCGCGCCTCTGCAGGCGTGTCCGCCAGCAGGTCAGGGTAGAAGGGTGGTGGGGCCTTCCCCGCGGGCGGGCCAACGCGCCTTCGCTGGGGAGCCCTATCAACAACCAGGAGCTTCTGGGTCCCGGAATCGGCGAGGGCCCGTTCATACAGGTCCCGAAAGACCAGATTGGTGCCCGCTACGACCACGGTGAAGCCATGCTCCAGCGCGAAGCTGTGCACGATGCCGTCTATCTCCGGCAGAAGATGCAGGGGGTCTTGCAGGACCACCCTGGGGCAGTCCCTGACACCTTCGAGCTTCGCCTGCGTCCACTCGCTGAGCACTAGCCTACTCCGTCATTCAAGCTGCAACATGGGCAACGTCTCGCCATTCCCGCCGACGCTGTCAAGTTCCCGCTCCAGATAGGCCTGGAATTCCTGCGCCAGAGCTGGAATCTGTTTCATCTCGACCGTGGCGCTGCTGGGTCTGAAACTGGCCATGCTCACCCGCCTAACGACTATGCGCTTCAAGTAGCGGTTGATTGTGCCTACGATTGCCGAGTCCTTCAAAGCGGCCTGTGTCAGGTAGGCCCGCAGCCCCTCAAGTTCCTCGCATCCCAGGAGGCCGGCCACGAGAGGCTCCGACTTCCCCTGCTCCAGCCTGGCCCCAACAGCCGGGTTCAGAAAGACCTGGATCCTGGAATCCAGTGCCTGGTCAAGCAAAGACCTGGCGGTCTTCGCGGCGTCCTCGGCGCTATCGACAAGTCCCGAGGCATTCTGAAAGGTCAGACCGCATTCATGCACCGGGTCCGCCCGAAGTTGTTCCTGGACGGACGCCTTGGAAGGGGAAGAGCAGAGGAAGATGCCGTCAGCCAGTTCGGCCAATCGCAACTCCAACTCCTCCGAAACCGCCGGCTGGAGGGCGGTGATGTTCTCCAGGACTCCCAGCGCCTTCATGTCGTCACCCTCTATCATGGCCTGGACCTCTGCCCTGGCCTCATCAGCCCGGCTGCCCACGTTGTCGTGAAGTATTAGATACATCTCCGTGTAGTCCCGTACCAGCGAGCCAAGCGTATCGTGCTCCGCCGGGTCAGGGGGGCTCCTGCCGATGAGCTCCGCCTTCAGCTTCACCTCAGAGTCAATGTACTCCTGCACATTGGCGAGCTTCGCAGCAACACGCGATTGGCACTCACGCACAACCTCCAGCTCTCTCAGGTCGGGCAGGATGTGACCGCAGTAGGCGCCGGCGGTCCGGAGCTCGCTCTCGAACTCAAGGAACCTCTTGACATCCCTGTAGTTCCTGAGCCTGTTTGCCAGGTCCTCCACCTCCGCCTGCGATGCGGAGTTGGCATCAAAACACTGGTACCCGAAGGCTTCTTTCAGGCCGTAGAGGATGAGGTTTATGTCATCACCCGTCTCCAGGTCCCTTGAGTACAGCGTGGCCACCTGAGCCAGTTCATTCTCATAGGGGTTTCCCCTCTTTAGCACGTCGAACAAGGCTTTGGCCCTGCTCTCAACCCGTGGAACCTCCTCCCGCTCTTGGGCGAAAAGGGTGCGCAGTCTGGCGCGGCTCTGCGCCACGGCTGCCTCATCCTGGGTCTCCGGTATGGCCTCGCCCAATAGGTTCTCCGCGTATGGCCGCAGTACATCCCAGTTCTCCGGCTTGGCCACCTTCTGTATCTCCGTGAGCGAGTCCAGCACCTTGGCGGAGAAGTCTATATCGGCGATGTTCGAGTAGTCGATCGCCGTTACTCCCAGCCCCGACTTGGGGCCGACGGTGACACGGACTCTGCCCTCTCGGACAAGACACAGCAGGTAGATCTGGACCATGCGGCGGGTCAGGCCGTAGTCCTTGGGCCCCCCGATTCCCATGAAGTTCTTGTACAGCGTATCCAGCTTCATCATCTCATGCGGGTCGGTCAGCTTCCCATCAATGAAGTCCCACATGTCAGAGACATAGGAATTCCCAGAGATGTCCAGCCTCTTCTCCACTCCCTTCGCCATGATCTTCAGGCCGAAGCCGAAGTTCTGGGCAGCGCTGGTGTCTTGATTGGGTTTGGCACCCTTGGGTATCTGCCCCATCTTGACGATACCATTGATGACCTTGACTCCCTCCTCCTTGCGGAAGACCAAGGGCGGGTCGAACTTGATGTCCGCGGACTGGTACGTTGCGCTAAGGACTCGGTCCACCAGCGGACGGATAATGGCCGGGATCTCCCCAGCTACATGGAACTCCATCCGTGAGTTATTGAGCGCGTCCACCCAGCCCCGGGCGTAGCTGCTGTCCACGATCTTGGCGATCCTGCCCATATCCGTCTCCAGCGAATCGGCGACCCATCCGATCACGGCTGCGGCATCATCGCTGTCCTTTCCTTGCCAGGCAGACACCAGCTTCCGGTAGGCCGCGAAGTTCAGCAGCCGGTCATGCTCCTCACTGGTCAGTTCCCCGGGGGTCCAGAGGAGGAGACGCGGGTCCTTGCGCTGGGCCAGCAACCTGTTTATCACTTCGTGGGACACAGGCCTGGAAGCTATGACCGCCACGAAGTCAAGGTCGCTCTCGGCGCTGTCCACGGCCGGAAGCGGAAGTCCGTCCTTGTCTACCCGGGCCAGATCGCGCATTACCACCAGGCCCAGGACCTGCCTACCCTGCCACACGGTGTCAATTCTCTGATCACCGTAGCGCGCAGAGGATCGGTCTTCCCAGGGGCCGACAAAGGGGGCCACGTCGCGGAAGATCGAGCGTACTCCCGAGGATAGATCGAACCTGACCTGTCCGATCCGAACCGGCCACTCGTCGAGGGCCAAGAGGTGTTCCCAGGCCTCCCTCTGCATCACCGCGTTCGATTCGGCCTCGTCACGCGCCTTGAGGAACTCATCCCTGGGATCAACGCCGGTAAACACGGGATCGAAGCGATAGCGCACTCCACCGCCCTCTCCGTACGTCTGCACAATCTGGCGCAGCTCCTTCTTCAAGTTGTCTGCCAACGTTTCGTAGTGCTGGATATTCTCTTCGGGGTTCGCCTCAGCGTCTCTCTCAATCACGACGGAATTGGCGATTTCCTCCGGCGTGATCCCCTGCTGTCGGGTCCTGGCTATGTGATACAGGAACAGGGTCTGCACGACCTTCACCGCCTTGTCCCGGTGGACCTTCAGGAAACCCTTGGTCGATGCCTCTATCTGCTGCTTGCAAGCCTCGTACGCCTTGTATTCCGTTTCTCTCCTGGTCTTCACGGCCGTCAGGCTGGCGTGCACTCCGCTGGGGTCCTCCTCATACTGTACCGCCTCGTCGAACAGCTCCCACAGGCGTATCAGCTCACTGCCTTTGACCTTCATCTGGTGCTTCAGAGTCTGATGCATGAAGTGTATGGCCGACCTCGTGGTAGTGAGCTCGTAGGTGATGGCGCGGACGACCTCCAGGGCAGGCTTATGGAAGGGGAAGAAGTGACTGAAGGCGTCCTCACCGATGCTGTTTGGCCAAGTGAATCCCCGCTTGTAGTGCAGGTAGTAGTTGGCGATGGCGGCCGGGTCCTTGATCTCCCTCACCCTGGCCAGCACGATGTCGTAGTAGTCCTTGTCCTCCTCCAGCAGCTTCACCAGCTTCAATCGGTCATCGGCAATGATGTTCTTCACCCCCATACGGCTTTCGATCGCCTGCTGGGCAGAGCAGATCGTCCAGATAGGCAGGTTGATCACCTTGGCCAGCCGATTGGAGAGCACCACCAGGGTCTTCTCGTCATCCGTGCGCTGGTCTTCGCTCCTGTTCTTCATGAACAGGGACACCTCGTCCAGCACCAGCAGGACCCCGGTGTACCCCTCGGCAAGGATGACTTCCACCATGTGCCTGAGCACGTCTTCCGTCTCAGCCTCGATCTGCGGCTGTACCTTCAGGTACTCGGTGTAGAAGCGCCACAGCCTGTTACCGCAACTGACCTTGTACGCCGGCGTCTCATCCTGCTGGATGTCCCTGATGAAGTCGTCTACGTTCTCGAACTCATCTTCCTCAAAGAACGCCGGGTCGTTCAGGAACTTACCCAGGTCTTTCTTGTATCTCTCCAGGTCCCAGCTCAGGAACCGATCAGCAAGCAACTCTGAGGGGTACAGGGATACGTTCTTGCCGAGCTCAACCTGAAGCTGTTCCTTGACGGCATCTACGATGTACTCGCTCAGTCGCCTCCCCTGGTCCGCCCCGCCAACGATGCCTCCGCCGGAGCCGACCAGTGTCTTGACTACCACGAATATCCCCCTGCCGGTACTGCACTTGGTCTGCAGGCCCTCCTCCCAGAAGCGGAACAGGGACTCGCGCTTGCCTCGCCCTGCCTTCTGTTCTTTGTCACGCACGATCTCCCAAGCCTGCTCGCTGCCCAGCGCGAGACCGGCCATGAGGCATAGCAGGTGCGACTTGCCGGAGCCGAATTCAGCCTGGACCCAGTATCCCTGCCCGATTGGGTTGTCCTTCTTCTCACGCTTGTAGGGGGCAGCCATGTTGCGCAGCATATCCGTCAGAAATGGCCGCACGGGGTCTAGCTGGAAATCCTGTATGGTCTTCAGCTCCGGCTGGCGGGCCTTGCGAGCGGCCTCGGAATTAGAGCCCGCCCAGACGTGTTGCTCCAGCGAGTACACTGAGATGATCTTGTCCGGTATTGTGCAGATCTGGTCGAGGGTCTTGCGGGCTGTAAACAGGTCCTGGGTCTTAGCCATCTGTTGCCCCCTCTGCGTTACTCTGCAGCACTGGCGACGGCCCCTGGGTCCTGTAACGCGCCAGTTCACGCTTACATGTCTCGTAGTCCTCCTCTACACCGGCGCGCTCGGCCTCGCTCCGCGATTCAAGCGAGAGTCTGCCACGCTCGTACAGGACAGTGCCCTCGAAGTACCACCCTACCCTGGCACAGAACCGGAGCCAGTCGGCCAGCATATCCGGATACGGGTGTGCTGCTCCAGGCGCCCCCTCAAGGAGGAATCTGACGTACCTTCGTATTCCGGTGAGCCTGTCCTGTCCCCTTCTTCGGAAGACCGCTATCTGGACCTGCAGGTATAGACTCTCGACCCGCCAGCCGGCGGACATCCAGGACTTCCCCTGCGGGCTGGCGGTGGTGTTGGCCCACCACGCTTGGTCTCCGAACGCTGTCTTGGGAAGACCGGCGCCTACAATCCTGCCAAGGTCAGAGAGCGACAAGGCAACCTGCCTCTGCTCTGACGGCAGGGAGTCGAAGAAGCGGTTCAGCTTCTCGTAGCTACGGCGCTTCGGTTCTACAAATCTCACCACTGTTGCCATTAGACCCGCCTCCGCAGATGTACACTCCTACCCGTCGGCTTCCCCGGGCTGAGCTACGGCTTTCCCTGCCTGGCCAGCAGGCGGGTGCAGACCTGGTAGTCTTCCTCCGCGCTGGCGCACATCTCCTCCGACAGGTTGTCCAGCTTCAGACCACCCTTCTCATACAGCAGCTTGCCCTGCTCGTACATGCCAGACCGCTTGCAGTGCCTAATCCAATCCGCCAGCGTAGCATCGCCGGGCCGCTCCCTCTCCGGTATGGGCACTCCCTGCTCCACGTGCGCAAGATACCTCTTGATCCTCCGGCTCGTCCCCTGGGCACGCCCCTCAGCCTTGGCCGCTCTCTCTTCCTCAGAGTCGGGCGAGCGGTATGTCCCTCCCTCAGTAGCGAAGAAGTAATCAGCCAGCCACTCCGAAAGCGGCCTGCGCGGCTTGTCTTTCACCGAGTAGACATAGCATTCGAAGATGTCACTGTAGTGCACGCCCTCCTGTCCGGGGTGCTCTCGGAGATACCTGGACATGAAAGACCCGACGGCCTCTGCTGCCAGATCCTCTTTGTCCGTCTCTGCCTGGTCGACTATGTCCAGTGCCGACTCCCTCAAGTACCACCGGCCGATCTCATGTCCACCGAACAGGTCAGGGTCACGATTCTCAAACAGGTTCTTCTTCACCGGCTCCTTGATCTCGTCGCACACCTGCCTCAGAAGGCTATCGAAGTCAAAGCTCTCCATCCGGCCCGACTGCACCATCCGGCTCACCAGCTCGTCGTAGATGCGGTCCTTCGTCGTGCCTGGATGCAGCTCCACGTAGTCGCGGATGATCGCCCGGGCCTTCTCATTGAAGGTGCTCCTGTCCTCGTCGCCACCTATGGTCACTCCGCCACGCACCTCCCCCGCCCTGGGCTTCCGGAAGTTGATCACCAGGTCCCGCCTGGTGACCTTGTCCGCGGTAATCTGCTTGATAGATTTCTGCTGGGTATCGATGAAGAGGGCAGAGTCGGATTTGTCCACCATGAAACCTGCCTCGGCCATGATGTCCTGGATCAGAGCCCAGGTGCCCTCCGAGGTGTCATGGTAGCAGAGCGACAGCCAGCGACCCGGCTTCAGCACCCTGTAGCACTCAGCCATGGCCTGCCGCATCATTTCGGCCCACTCGGCCTCCATCTTGCCCCGTACCTCGTTGACGATGATCTCTTCGTCGTGCCAGTGCGTGTCTAGGCCGAGCCATGCTTCCCAAATGAAGTTGAGCTCAGCGAATTGTACCTTCCAGGAGTACGGCGGATCCGTGAAGATGTAGTCTATTGAGGCAGAAGCGATTTCTAGGGATCGTGAGTCTTCGCACGAGATGCAGACCTCCGGCAAACGAACGGACATCTCGTCAAAGCCGCCGAGCATGTCAGCCGCGGACTCGCGCCAGAATCGGAGAACATTGACATCATGAATGATCGCAGGAATGTAGAGGACACCCTTCTGGATACGCCCTATGCCGTCGCTGTTGTGAGCCATCATCAGAGATGTCTTCAGCGCAATCGATGTCAGATTGAATTCCAGTACATCAGACAGATCACCGCACTGAGGTATTACGGATTTCAACGCCGCCATAGCCCAAAGGTTTCTCTTGGAGTAGAAATCGCATACGTTATCGATCCCCCTGTGGTAGGGTCGCCACAGCATGCCCCATCGTAGCTGGCCCAGGGGCGCATGCATCATCCGGTCTCTGGGATACCAGTACGGTATCTCCTTCCCCTCGATCTCCCTCAGCTTGCCTAGGTCGTACTCCTCAAAATGACGCCGCTTCACGTCACTAGCATCATTGTGCCGCCTCTCGCCCCTGGCCGGCTTGCAGCCACCCTCGCATAGGTAGCTCACCATCACAGGCACCACCCCAACCCTATCACCACGTGTGGTGACCTCCTCCACCACGTCGCTGGCATAGCAGTGCGGGCAAGCACGTACCTCTCTTGCCTTGCCCTTACTGTCCTGCTTCTGCGCCGCGATGCAGTCGTGCAATGGCACCTTCTCCATGCAATGGGGGCATCGAAAGACCTGCGAGTACACTGTGTAGACCGTTGTTGCCTTGCCCCCGCACCGGTCACACCGCGTCTCATACAGCCAGTCCATCTCCGGCTTCACCCTCCGCCTTACCTCCTCGAAGGACTCCTGCAACCTGTCCACGTCCACCGGAGTGCAGTAGTTCTTGGTGATGAAGATGGCCGCCGGGCTCCGGTCGATGGCTATGGCCTTCCGCCCTTCCATCAGCGCCGCCAGAGCCGTCCCGCCAGAGCCGCACATGGGGTCAAGCACTAGGTCCCCCGGCTGGGTATAGTGCCTGATATACTGCCTGATAGCGTCGTGCGGTTTCTTGGACCAGTAGGTGTGCATGTTGTAGATAGCCGTTGCCTTTGTGGTCTGGATAGGCTTGTTGAAGGCAGGGACATCGTAGTCGTCGGTCTCAGGATCGTAGCGCCGTTCCCTAACATGCGCCTCGACGAAGGCACGCAGATTCGGGTTCGGCTGGTCTCCCGAGTAGTACCCCTCCGGCATCTTGACCGCCCGCGGCGGGAATAGGCCCGCCTGGCCCTGTGCCCTTGCGCTCTTCCTCTTCGCCCTCATTCCGATTCAGCCAGCTCCCAGAGATGGTTCGCTGCAATCAGGTTCGTGGGCAGGCTATAGCTCATAGAATCGTCGCCGGGAAAGAGGACGACCTTCTCCCCGCTGCGCCTACCCGGCAGTAGCAGCAGCAGCCGGTGGTCGTCAGTGGCCAGCGTCCGGAGGATATCCAGGTCAACCCCGTAGGCGAACAGCATCTCCAGGTTCGAGAGCACCACGAACCCGCTTGTCTGCAGGTGAGAGCGCAGGAAGACCTCGAAGGCCTTTCCCACGTGCGCGGCGGTAGGCTCCGGTCGCCTGGCCTCGTTCTCCGCCAGGCGGCGGAACTCCCCGTCTGGAATCATGTCCAGTATCCCACGATTGGCGTTCAGCGGCTCTGGGAACGGCCTCCCATCAGGGTCCTTTGCCTCCGGAAGCTTCCTGGCGAACCTGTGCAGCGCCGCGTAAGAGCCCAGGACCCCGTACAGATGGCGCCCCACAGGCTTGCCCAGCTTCACGGACAGCGTCTCAATGATTTCGGCGTCCTTCACATCTGCCCCGTTTCGGAGGTCAGTCGGTCAACCATATCGTCCAACTGCCACCTAGTGGTGAACTGGCGGACGTTGTCGATCTCCGAGACCTTGCTGATGATGCCCCGGTTGCGGAGCTCGTACAGTGCAGGGAGCACGCGCCCTGGACTCCACAGCATGGAGCGAACCGCCCCACTGTCCTCCAGCTTCGAGATGTCGTACATAGCCGGCTCGGGGAACTCGCTGTGCACCACGAAGGCAAAGGCAGGTAAGGTTATGTCCCTGTAGGCGAAGGTGATCTTGACGGGGTCAGACCTGGCTATGCCCCCGGCCGCGAGGGCTGCAACCATGCCTTGGGTGACACTCTCTATCCTTCTGTCGCCCGGGAGGAGGGTGGACAAGTAGTGCCTTATGCTGGAACGCGGCAGGCTGCCGTTGCCGATAGCGGGCAAGAGAACCTCCTCCACCACGCGTTGCAGGAAAGGCTCCGCCTTCAGAAGGCGATAGAAGCACGCCTCCCTCAGGTCCCGGGTATCTCGGAAATGCCTGGCAAAGGTGCGAATGCCTCTATCAACACGCCCCTCTGGAAAGACCTGCCGCAATATGTAGCCAGCGTAGCGCCGCCTGGTCTCGTTTGAGTTGTAGTGGAGGCTTGCCTGCAGATGAGCCCGGATCTCCTCTGCCGAATCCGTGTCAGGGAGGTGGGGAAGAAGGGCAATGGCTTCCCTGAGCACCATGTTGGTGGAAGGCCCGGTGCGGCGTCTGGCTGGGGGCCTCGGTTGGGTCCTGGGCTTGGCTGGAGGCTGGGCCGGGCTGGCTTCAGATTGTGGAGCGGACACCTCGAACAGCACCCCCTGCCGGGGACCGAAGACCGGTGCTTCGGGCCCTCCCTCTGAGGCATAGCACACGCGTATCCAGTCCACCAGCTTGAGCAAAGTGGCAGTAGCAGACTGTATTCCACGGAGGCGCTGGAGCGCTTCAGGCGAAGCGCTTAGGACGCCGGAAAGGCCGCCGAACTCGCTGATGAGCTGCTTCGCCAGAGGCTCCACATCCCTCTGCGGAAAGGAATACGTCAGAAGGAGCTCGAGCAGAGCTTCTTCGGTCAATGACCGGTCCTCTGCTGCCAGGAAGCGTTGGCGGAGCCTCTGCCTGTGTCCCTTCATGCTCTTGTCGGCCATTGTGAAGGCAGTTCCTTCAGCAGGATTTGCAAAGAGTATCCGGATCGGCTGCGGCGGTCGCGCTGTGAAGATGAGGTGAAAGGGCTAGCGTGGCCCTGCCCGACAGTCGACACTTTCGCTTGGGCTATAATATTACGACGAGGGCATCAAGTCAATCCCTGCGGCCTTGGCCAACCCGAGACCAGGGTGGCCTGCACCAATCTGTATCTGGCGATGTGGGAGTCCACATCGTGGCCATCAACTCAGCAGATAGAGAGGGGGGAACTCATCGCTCCCCTCTTGGCTTTGACGTCGAGTTTGACTTTGACGTCCCGCCACACTGGCCCACGGCTCCCCACGCCAATCGTGATTTCGGTGCAAAGGAAACTGACCCAGACGATATGGAACACGATGGAACGCCACTTTGGGTTGTCGATTACGGGCCGGGACTCAGCAACTATTCAGGCCGTCGCATTTCCAGTTCTTCCGGGTGCCGCAAGTCCCGGGGCCGAAGGGAACTTGAATGACGAATTGCACTTCTCTATAATGGTTTCCAATGATCGAACTCAGACTCCACGGCAGAGGCGGCCAGGGAGCAGTTACATCAGCGGAGATGCTTGCCTTGGCCGCTATTGGTGAGGGAAAGTATGCCCTGGCTTTCCCCAGTTTCGGCCCGGAGAGACGTGGCGCGCCGGTCCAGGCCTTCGTCAGGACCAATGACAGACCCGTACGTATCAGAGCTGAGATAAAGGAACCGGACTGCATAGTCGTGTTTGAGACCAGACTCCTCACAATCGTCGATGTCACTTCCGGTCTTAAAGATGACGGCCTGATAGTGCTGAACACGAGACTGACTCCCGACCAGGTACGCGCGGAATTCGGCTACAAGTGGAAGGTGGCCGCCGTAGATGCTACGACTATCGCCCAGGAGACCATCGGCGTGGCAATCGTGAACACCACAATGCTGGGGGCCATCGTCAGGGCAACCGGCGTGGTAGCAATGGAGTCCCTCGAGGGGCCCCTCCACCACCGTTTCGGCGGTCGCGCCGCTGCCAACTACGAGGCGTGCAAGAAAGCATACGAGGCCACCGTTATCGGATAGGGGAGTGCAGGTTGAAGACCGTACGCAAGGACAGTGAGCTCACGTGGCAGGACATATCCCTGGGTTGCGTGGTGACCGACCCCGGCAACGCTGCTGTGTACAAGACCGGTGACTGGCGCTCCGACCGGCCCATCACCCACAAGGAGAGATGCATCAAGTGTGGCATCTGCTCCATCTACTGCCCGGAAGGTTGTATCGGCCAGGACGCCGATGGCTACTTCGAGGCCGACCTGTACTACTGCAAAGGCTGCGGCATCTGTGCCAGGGAATGCTGGACACAGGCCATCGAGATGGTGCCGGAGGACTAGCGCTATGACACTGATAGGGATGGAAGGCTCGCTGGCTATCGCCGAGGCTGTGAGACTGGCCGACGCCGATGTTGTCGCCGCCTACCCCATCACCCCACAGACCCACATAGTGGAGCGCCTCGCCGAGATGGTGGCCAACGGGGAACTGGACGCAGAATACATCCCGGTGGAATCGGAGCACTCCGCTATGAGTGCCTGCCTCGGGTCCTCAGCAGCAGGTGCCAGGACTTTCACCGCTACGGCAGGGCAAGGGCTGGAACTAATGCACGAGGTGGTCTACGTGGCCTCGTCCATGAGGCTGCCCATCGTCATGTCTGTTGCCAACAGGGCTCTCTCAGCACCGCTCAGCGTATGGGGCGACCACTCGGATGCAATGGCCGTACGTGACACGGCATGGATACAGGTATTCGCCGAAAACGGCCAGCAGGCCCACGACCTCGTGGTGTGTGCCTTCCGCATCGCCGAGGATCCCAGGGTACTCTTTCCTGTGATGGTGCATCTGGATGGCTTCCACCTGTCCCATGTTGTGGAGCCCTTCGTCATGCTGGAGAAAGAGCAGGTCGACGCCTTCCTGCCGAAGTACCGGCACCCCTTCGCGCTGGACCCCGGCAATCCGGTGACTATGGGCGCCTTCGGCCCGCCGGCGGTCTACACCGAGACCAAGAAGTCCCAGGATGTGGCCTTCAACGCTACACGACCCGTCATACTGGAGGCATGGAAGAAGTTCGGCGAGATGACCGGCCGTCACTACAGGCCTGTCGAGCCCTACAGGGTGGAGGACGCCGATACACTGCTCCTGACCATGGGCAGCTTCAGCGAGACGGCCATGGTGGCCATCGACGAGATGAGAGACAAGGGCGACAGCGTAGGTTTGCTCAGGCTCAGGCTGTGGCGGCCTTTCCCCTTTGATGAGCTCCTCCAGGCCCTGAAGGGGGTCAAGACGCTCATAGTGCTGGACCGCTGCATCTCTTTCGGCGGCCCGCCGGGGCCCGTGTGCTCTGAGATCAAGGCCGCCTTGTACGCGCAGTCAGATAGACCGAGAATCGTTGGCTTCATCGGCGGCCTTGGTGGGAGAGACATCGCCGTCCAGGAGTTCATCTACATTGTCAACAGAGGAATGGAGCTCGCACAGGCTGGCAGGGAAGAAGTAACTGAGATAATCGGAGTGAGGGAGTAGGTGGAAAGCTTCGCTGTCTATGTCCCTAGACTGGTGCCGCACAGGGACTATTTTGTGCCGGGACACCGTGCCTGTATCGGCTGCGCCGAGGCCCTGGCGGTCCGCCTGGTGGCCAAGACCCTGGGCAGGAACGCCATAATCTCCAACGCCACGGGGTGCATGGAGATCGTGGCTTCACCCTATCCGACCACGTCGTGGAGCGTTCCCTGGATACACACATTGTTTGAGAACGCGGCAGCGGTCGCTTCAGGCATCGAGGCCGCGTACAAGGTGCGCAACAGGAAAGGCAACACCACCAGCAAGCCCAAGGTCGTCGCCATGGGGGGAGACGGGGCCACCAGCGACATAGGTATCCAGGCGCTTTCGGGGGCCTGGGAGCGGGGCCACGAGTTCATCTACGTGTGCTATGATAACGAAGCATACATGAACACGGGCATCCAGCGTTCAAGCGCCACCCCCTTTGGAGCGTCAACCACTACATCCCCGGCCGGCAAGTTGAGCATAGGTCAGACCAGGTGGAAGAAGAACATGCCGGCTATTGCCGCTGCTCATGACATCCCATATGTGGCCACAGCCTGCCCCAGCTATCCCTTCGATCTCATAGACAAGGTCAAGAAGGCGATGGCCACAAAGGGACCTGCCTACCTGCACGTACTATCCCCGTGCCCCACGGGATGGCGGTTCCCCACGGACATGTCCATAAGGATTGGCCGTCTGGCGGTGGAGACCGGTGTGTTCCCGCTGTATGAGGTGGGAAACGGCACTTACAAGCTTAACATGACATTCCCGCAACTCCGACCGGTCAGTGACTACCTGTCACCGCAGGGCAGGTTCCGCCACCTGCCGGCTGAAGATATAGCCCGCATACAGGAGCGCGTGGATTTGGAATACCGCAAACTGCTGAAGAAGGTGGAGGGCTAGGTGACATCCAGCGTACAGGCGATCGTTGATAAGTACCAGAAAGACGAAGGGCAACTGGTCTCCATCCTCCAGGATGTTCAGAAGGAACACCAATACCTGCCGAAAGAGGCCATCGAGGAGGTCAGCAAGCTCCTGGAGGTCCCCCTCAGCCAGGTATACAGCGTAGCCACCTTCTACAGGGCCTTCAGCCTCACACCAAGGGGTCGCCATATCATCAGAGTCTGCCTGGGCACGGCCTGCCATGTCAGGGGCGCAAGCAGGGTCCTGGACAAGATGGAGCTCGACCTGGGCATCAAGCGGGACGAGACCACGGAAGACCTCCGTTTCACGCTGGAAACGGTCAACTGTGTCGGCTGTTGCGCTCTCGGCCCCATGGCCATAATAGATGACAACTATCACGGCCAGCTATCCAGTGACAAAGTGAGTCCATTGCTGGCCAAGTACGAGTGATGAGCAGAGCCAGAGATGACGCATAGAGTAGCTTCTGTACAAGACCTTGAAGCTCTTAGGGACTCTATCAGGGCAGATAGGGACCCCAACAAGACGGTGCTGGCCATATGCGCCGGCAGTGGCTGCCTTGCCTACGGCTGCCTGAACCTCGTGGCTGCCTTCAGGGACGAAGTGAGTAAGCGCGGACTTGATGACAAGGTGGAAGTCAGGGCCACAGGCTGCCCGGGGTTCTGCGAGAGAGGGGCACTGCTCACGGTATTCCCGCAAGGCATATTCTACCAGCGGGTCAAGATAGAGGACGTGCCCGAGATCATCTCGGAGACCGTCCTGGGCGGCAAGATCATCGAGAGGCTGCTGTACGTAGACCCCAACACCGGGGAGAGATATGTCAACGAGGACGACGTTCCCTTCTATGCCAGGCAGCATCGGCTGCTGCTGGGCAACAACAACAAGATCGACCCCACGTCCATTGACGACTACCTGGCGATCGGCGGATACCGTGCCCTGGCCAGGGCTCTCTTCGACATGACCCCGGAGGCTATCATTGCTGAGGTCAAGCGGTCCGGGTTGAGGGGGCGTGGGGGAGGCGGCTTTCCCACCGGGGTGAAGTGGGAATCGACCCGAAAGGCCCACGGAGATGTCAAGTACGTTATCTGCAACTGCGATGAGGGCGACCCGGGGGCTTACATGGACAGGAGCCTCATGGAAGGCAACCCCCACGCGGTCCTGGAGGGAATGCTGATCGGGGCCTATGCTATCGGCTCAGACCGCGGCTACATATACGTGCGCAACGAGTACCCCATGGCCGTGGAGAACGTGGGCACAGCCATCAGGCAAGCCGAGGAATACGGGCTGCTGGGGGAGAGCATCCTGGGCAGCAGCTTTGGTTTTCGTGTCCAGGTGAGCCGGGGCGGTGGGGCCTTCGTTTGCGGAGAGTCTACAGCCTTGATGGCCTCTCTCGAGGGCAAGGTCGGCGAACCCCGGGCCAAGTACATCCACACCTCGGAGAGAGGGCTGAACAACCTCCCATCCAACCTCAACAACGTGGAGACCTGGGCTAATGTTCCGCTGATAATACTCAACGGAGCGGACTGGTACAGCCAGATCGGCACGGACGGCAGCAAGGGCACCAAGATATTCTCGCTGGTCGGCAAGGTCAACAACACCGGGCTCGTCGAGATTCCCATGGGCATGCCCCTCAGGGAGATTGTGTATGACATAGGCGGGGGAATCCCCCAGGGCAAAGCGTTCAAGGCAGTGCAGACCGGCGGGCCCTCCGGTGGGGTCATCCCCGAGAGCCTGCTGGACCTGCCCGTGGACTTCGACGAGCTTACCCGTGTCGGCTCCATGATGGGCTCTGGCGGCATGATTGTCACGGACGAGAACACGTGCATGGTGGACCTGGCGAAGTACTTTGTCTCCTTCCTTCAGGAGGAGTCCTGCGGGAAGTGTCTGCCTTGTCGTGAGGGCCTGAAGAGGATGTACCAGATTCTCAACGACATTACCTCCGGGAGAGGAACAGAAGGCGACATCGAGTTGCTTGAGCGCCTTGGCTCCACGCTCCAGGATAGCTCTCTGTGCGCCCTGGGGAGTACCGCCGCCAATCCGGTGATGACCACCATCCGGTACTTCCGGGACGAATACGAAGCCCATATCAAGGAGCAGCGATGCCCTGCTGGAGTGTGCAAGGAGCTGATCACCTATTACATCATCGATGATAAGTGTCCTGGATGCGGTCTGTGCGTGGATCCGTGTCCGACCAACGCCATCACCTTCGTGGCCAAGAAGAAGCCTGTGATACTGGACCAAGACCTGTGCATCAAGTGTGGGACATGCTATGACGTCTGTAATCTGGGTGCGGTAGGCGTGAAATGAGCGAACTGATTACTCTGACCATCGACGGGCGGCAGATACAAACGGAGGAAGGCAAGACCCTGCTGGAGGTAGCACGGGACAACGGAATCGAGATACCCGCCCTCTGCCACAACGATGGAGTGGAGCCCTACGGGGCTTGCCGTCTCTGCCTGGTAGAGGTAACCAAGAATGCCCGGACCAGGCTGGTGACCTCCTGCCTCTATCCTGCAGAGGAGGGGCTGGTGGTGGAGACCGCCACTGACAGGGTCATGGCGAACCGCAAGATGCTCATGGAGCTTCTGCTGGCCCGCTGCTCCGGTGTGCCGGTGATCCAGGACATGGCAAGGCAGATGGGCGTGTCAGAGCCACCCTTCAGGCCGGAGTACCTGGAGAATGAAGAGTGCATCCTCTGTGGGCTCTGCGTTCGGGCGTGCAGTGAAGTCGTAGGGACCAGCGCCATCAGCCTGGTGAACCGGGGAGTCAACCGACAGGTTGCCGCACCGTTCTTGGAAACGGCAGACGACTGCATAGGATGCGGGTCATGTGTCTACGTCTGCCCCACCCAGTGCATCAAGATGGAAGACGTCGACGGCAGCAGGACGATACACAACTGGAACGTGAGCTTCAAGCTGAAGAGGTGCAGCAAGTGCGGGAACTACTTTGCGCCCGAGAAGCAGCTTGAGTACATCCGGCAGAAGCTGAGTCTGCCTGAGGACTTCTTCGACGTTTGCCCCAACTGCAGGTGATGGCACCCCTGGGGCGACTCGAACGCCCGCACCCGGCTCCGGAGGCCGGTGCTCTATCCTCTGAGCTACAGGGGCACGGCCACCAGTATGATACCCTCTCGGTGGTGACTCCACAAGCCCCGTTCACCCCTATTCCGGCCTGATTGTCACCCTGTCCGCCAGCCCCAGCTCCTCAACGATCTGGCGAAGGTCCGATTCCAGGGCATGGGCCAGAGTCGCATCGAGGCTGACGGAGAACTCCACTCTTGCTTCAAGCTGGCCGCCTGACTTCATCTTGGGTATCACCTTGGTGCCAAGGCGGTTCCACAGCTCAGGGGGAATGCTGCCCGAAACGCGCAGCATAACCGCCTGAGCCTCAAGTGTAGTGGACTCCAGCGGTAGAGGCGTCTGGCCTGGCCCAGCACTGGGCCTCTCTCCTGGCCCAGGCGGACGCTCCGGCTGGGCCGGACCACCAGCCTTTTTCTTCAACTCCGCGGCCCTGGCCTTCGTCAGAAGAAACACGCCAGGCTCAAAGTCCACCTCGTCAGCACTCACAGGCTCGCTATGCCATAGCTTGTCATAGGTGCCGTCGGGCCTCTCGCCCGAGGCCAGCCCAAAGTCGCCTTTCTCAACGAACTCGACGATCTTGCGCCGCAGCACCCCCTCCGGATCGAGCAGCCTTGTCAACGAGCCATCAAGGAAGGCCTGCCGCAGACTGCCCAGAGGCCAAGCCCCAGACGTTTCCAGCGCCGGCGGCCAGTTGCGCTCGATGTAGCCTGCCCCTACCGACTCATTGAGCAGTGCCCGAGACTTGAGGGCGGCTATGACCCGACCACACAAGGTCTCGCCAGCGCTGGCATGGCCTGCTCCCAGGTCGATGTCACTCAACCCCTCTGGCTCCTGACTGTCGGCCAACAGGACATACCTGTAGCTGGCCCAGACCTCGTCCCTGGCGTTGCCCTCCGCCTCCTTCACCTCGGTCTGAAACCCTGCCAGTTCAGCCTTGTCGAAGTCGCCACCAAGAGTGCCCTCTTCGATTTCCCGCTGGACACGCCTCCTGGCCAGCCACTCCTCCACGCTGATCCGTAGGTCACCTCCCTGCTTCTTGAGGCACCACACTAACGACCCAGGGTAGAGCCGCGGCGATGCCCCGTGCTGCTTGGTCCACTCACCCATCCGCTGCCTCAACTCCAGAGCACCGCTCCACTCCGTGCTGGGGTCCATCACCCACAGCTTCAGCTTCAGGGACTCGCCCACCTCAGCCCCATCTTTGGGGAAGTACTCGACAGGAATGCTCTTCCCCTTCTCAAACTCCGACCTCACCAGGGCCTCCATGGCAGGCCTGACCTCCGTGTCGTGATCCAGAGATGCCTGTCTGTCGCTGACCACCTTCTTGAGGGTGGGGACGTGGTGTACCTTGAAGCCGTCCGATCCTACCCTGCGGACGTAGAAGGACTTGGCCTCCAAAGCCATAGCAGCCATGTCAATGGATGTGGTATCAATGCCTGGCTCCAACAGGGCGAAACGCAGCTCCGGCAGGTGGGCCATCTTGTCCACCTGGCCACCGGAGGACTCGAAGAAGATCGCCGCGCCTACCCGGCGGTGGATGTCCTTGAGGTTGCCCTTTGCATCCGCATCGAGGGCTGCGGCATGCGCCATTGGCCCGGCAATATCGGCCTCAATGGCCGGGCCGAGTCGGGCTTCACCCAACTGCCCAAGCACTGTGCCACGAAACTCGGGTACGTCGAGGGGAGCCGAGCCGAGGGTTATGAGGGGCTCTGTCCGCGCCTGTCGAAACCCGTCGTGCTGTGCCCACGAGATCCATTGGGCGAGCATGGCCAGGGTGCCGCGCGTCTGCTGGTACTGCGTCAGCGTCTGCCACTTGCGCTGGAAGACCGACAGAGTCGCCGGATGGAAAGGATAGCATGCCTCGAAGCGGGCTTGCAGGAAGTCCCTGGCTTTGCTGTCCGAGGTAGCCGAGTCAACCGCCGTCCATTCCGCCGGAAGCTGAGCTCGCTTGTCGAAGCACCAGTCGGCCATCTCCTTGGCCACACGCTTCCTCATCCTATCCTTCCCGAGGTCCTCGAAGAGGCGCCGCCGGATGACTTCACTGATCTCCGTCTCGTCGTTGGCAATCAGGTCTTGGGCCACCCGTCGCACTACCTTGGTAATTCTCTCCTGCCATTGGTAGTCCCATTCAGTCATCTCCACCTGGCTTCGAGGGAGGCTGACCACGGCAGCACCCTGGCTCCTGCCTGTCATGGCCACGGTGAGGTTCTGCAGGAAGGCATAGAAGGGCTCGGCCAGGACCCGGTGCCGGTTGACGAAGTTCAGAACCTCGTCGAGGAGGACAAGCACAGGGCCACTTGCAGCTTGGAACACCCTGGCGATGGCCTCGGTGCCTGGTGGTACATCCTTGGCGGCTGGACCCAGTTCTGCTACTCCCTGGTCTCCTGCAAGCTGCCGGGCAAGGTCTATCCAGGGGGTCTCCCGTCCGTCCTGCGGGTCCCAGGCGTTCCCTATGAAGACGGCCACCCTGGCAGATGGGATGGCAGACAGACGGCAGTCGCGCAGCAGGTCGGGTACACCCTCGTAGCTGGCGGCCTTATCACCGTTGCTGGCCAGGTGGTACAGTGCTGTTAGGGTATGCGTCTTCCCACCGCCAAACTGAGTCACCAGGGTCAGGACCGGAGCGGTATCGGCGGTCTGTCCGGCGAGACGCCGCAGAACCATCCCGCTGTGCTCTGTCAATGCCCTGGTGAAGACATTGCGCTGGAAGAACTTGCCTGGGTCCCGGTAGTCCTCTGGCGCTGTTCCAGCGACCACCTGTTCCAGATGGATGGCGAACTCATTGCAGATGTCTGGACATCACGTTCACGTAGCCGCTGATAATTATTGTTGCACTTTGTCCTGGGCCGTGGTATAATGTGGCTATGGATACTGATATTCCCTCCGTC
>Ga0180431_10003471_pt1 | contig 20288 bp, 15 predicted proteins | sample SS_ome_11_FD_132459 | JGI IMG/M metagenome (GOLD analysis project Ga0180431, IMG submission 132459) | Hypersaline lake sediment archaeal communities from the Salton Sea, California, USA - SS_1_MS_1 metaG | ecosystem: Environmental > Aquatic > Non-marine Saline and Alkaline > Hypersaline >... | reverse complement strand
GTCAGGCCGTTGGATAAGGCCTAAAAGTCCTCGTAGTGTGTCATACCGTCGGAGGACGTGTCATCGGTGTTCGCGATGAGCTCTCCCGTAGCGGAGTTGAACATCCAGCCGGTGGTTGCCGTAGCGCCGTCGGCCGAGAGCACTCCGGTGTTCGACACAACCTTCACGCTGTCGGCGATTACGGTTCCGCTGGCGTCCTGTTCCACGAGCGGATTCACCGGGATCCCGTTTTTCAGGTACGGTCCGTAGGGATAGTTGGTCCGGTCCAACGTCGCGGACGTCTCCCCCGTCCCATCGGAATACTGGGTCATCTGAGCGAGGAAGCTGTTGTACCGGTCGGCGGGCGCTCCCGAACCGTCCGTGTGGTCGACCGAGCCGGGATAGCTGCTGTTGTGCTGATGGTAGTAGAGCTCCACGGCGTTACGCATCGCCGCAAGGTCGGCCATCAGCGTCGATTCTCGGGCATCTCGAGCGGAATCGGTAAACTGTGGAATCGCAACCACGGCGACGATCCCAATCACGATGACGACGAGCAACAGCTCGATGAGCGTGAAGCCGGCTGTCTCTCTGCGGGTCCTTGACATGCGCCTTTACCTCCTCCACGTTTCGGGGACGATGCCGCGCAGACGGGTTTGTGGTCTGAACGGTCGCGTCACGAAGTCCGGGTGTTGTCCAATTTTCTCATCGGGTTTGACCCGATTGATCTTTAGGACGTTTTGCCTTGCGGCCGGGGTCAGCTGGAAGGAATCGTGCGCGCGTTTTGCAGCTCCCTGCGGTTCTTACCAAGTCATGCGCGCGTTTTGCGGGTTGTTGCAGTTCTTGCCCGGGCGGTGGTCGGGCTCAGTGAACAGCACTCGACATCCGAAATATGGGAAGCAGGAGGGAGAGGACGACGAAGGCTACGATGCCGCCTACGAGGAAGATCATCAGGGGTTCGAGGAGGGTCGTGAGATCTTTGGCCTGGACTTTGGTCCGATTGTCGTAGAAGTCGGCGATCTTGATCATGGTGGTCGACAGGGTTCCCGTGGACTCGCCGGTCCGGATCATCTGTTCGACGGTCGCCGGTACCAAACCGGATTCCCCGATGGGACCGGAGAGGGTTTTTCCGGCGGTGATACTGGCCTCCACCCGGTCGATCATCTCCCGGAAGAGGACGTTCCCCAAGAGTGGCTTGCTGACTTCCAGGGCTTCCAGGAGCGGTACCCCCGTGTGAAGGAGCTCGCCGACGGATCTCATGAGGCGAGAGACGATCACGTTCTGAATGAACGGCCCCACGGCGGGGAGGGAGAGTAGCCAGTGATCGACCAACCGCCGCCCCGCGCCGCGGCTGAAAAACACGGCCGCGGCGACCCCCAAGACCAGAATTGTAGGGAGGATGAACATCCAGCGGGTGGTCAGCACGTCGACGGTGGCCAGCAAGAGTCGGGTGGGAATCGGCAGGGCCGCCCCCATGTCCTCGAAGATATCGACGAACTTGGGAAGGATGAAGGTCAGCATGAAGCCCACGACCAGCACGCAGAATCCGGCGAGGACCAGAGGGTAGGTGAAGGCCGACCGTACGGTGGACCGGAGTTCGGCCTGCTTCGCCAGAAGATTCGAGATCCGATCGAGCATCTGCTCGAGGAATCCTCCACTCTCTCCGACGGACACCAGACTCACGACGGTTTCTGGAAAGACGTCCCGATGCCGACCCATTGCCGCCGACAGCATCTGGCCGCTCTTGACTTCGGTTCGAATGGCCGAGAGGGCATCTCTAAGGCGCGGGTTCGTCGTCTGTTCATGGAGCGCCTCGAGGCTCTCGATCAGGCTGGTTCCGGTCTCGGCCATGATGCTGAGCTGCGAGGCGAAGATGATGAGTTCCTTGGGAGGAAGGGGGCGCCGGAAGGGGCGAACGATGCGCCGAAACCGCTTGAGCCACCGCGTGAGGACGGTGGGAGACCGCACAAACGCTTCCCGAGGGGGTTGAGACGGTGCTCCGGGCGTGGGCGCACGCCTCGGCTCTTCGGTTTGATCGGTAGTCTCGGTCGGTGTCAGTACGTAGGCCATTGCCGGTTCCGATCGCCGGGTTATGTCTCGGTCGCGATGGCGCGAGTGACTTCTTCAACCGTCGTCAGCCCCGCCTTCACCTTCTCAATTCCATCGCTGTAGAGGGAAGGAAACTCCCCCTTCTCTCGGCACTCGCGGAGTTCGTCCGTCGACGCTCGCCGCAGAACCAGGTTGCGCATCGGCTCGTCCACGAGCAGCAGTTCGTGGATTCCCATTCGCCCCTTGAACCCCGTGTCATAACAATGCTCACAACCCCGGCCCTTGGCCAGGCGTATGGGCCGACTCTCATCGATGCCGAGCAAACCGCGCATCTCGGGCGACGGGAAGTACGTGGTCCGGCATTCGGGACAGATGGTTCGGACCAGCCTCTGGGCGAGGACGCCCCTGACGGCGGAAGAGACCAGATAGGGTTCGAGGCCCATGTCCAGAAGTCTCGTCATGGCGCCGGCGCTGTCGTTGGTGTGGAGCGTACTCAGGACCAGGTGACCGGTAAGGGCCGCCTGAATCGCCGTCTCCGCCGTCTCCCGGTCGCGAATTTCTCCGACCATGATGATGTCGGGGTCCTGTCGCAGAACGGACCGGAGAACCCGGGAGAAGCTCAGGCCCGCCTTTTCGTTGACCTGGATCTGGTTGACGATACTCATCCGGTACTCGACCGGGTCTTCGATGGTGAGCAGGTTCTTCTCGATGGTGTTGAGCAGACTCACGGCGGCGTAGAGCGTGGTGGTTTTTCCGCTGCCGGTCGGGCCGGTTGCGAGGATCAGGCCGTTGGGTTGTCTGAGCACGGACTTGAATGCGCGAAGAACCAAGGTTCCGAAGCCCAATCGGTCGAGATCCAGGAGCACTTTCCGCCGGTCCAGAACCCGAAGCACGACTTTCTCGCCCAGGACGGTCGGCATCGAAGAGAAACGGAGATCCACGTCGTTGCCTTCCGCGGTCACGCGAATTCGCCCCTCCTGAGGAAGGCGCCGCTCGGCGATGTCCAGGTTTGCCATGACCTTCATGCGGGAAACCACGACCGGATGCAGATCGAGCCTTTGCGCCATGACCTCGTGCATCAGTCCGTCGATGCGGTAGCGGACGCGCATCTTGTTCTGATCGGGCTCGACGTGGATGTCGCTCGCGCCGTCCTTGATGGCGTTCAGGATGATGATGTTCACGAGGTTGATGACGGGCGATTCCCCCGCCATCTCGCTGATTTCCTCCGCGTCGTCGATCCGGCCTTCCTCCACCAGGGTTACATCGGTGGTCTCGAGACTGGACAGGAAGGCGTCGATCTCCATCTTCTTGCCGTAGTACTCCTCGATGGCCGTCTCGATTTCCTCGGTCCGGCAGAGGACGGGTTGGATTTTAAGACCCGTGAGTTTCTGGAGATCGTCCAGGACGAACACCGCCTGGGGGTTGGAGGTGGCCAGAGTCAGGACATTGTGGACGCAGAACATCGGCATCACCCGATAGAATTCTGCCTGCTTCTGTGGGATGACGTCGATGATGTTCGGATCGATCAGGCCCTTCCGCAGCCAGACGTGAGGGATCTCCATCTGCTGGCTGAGCGCGGCGACGGTGTCTTCCGGGGTAATGATCTTGAGCTCGACCAGGACTTCACCCAGCTTCTTTCCGGACTCCTTCTGAATCTCGAGAGCCTCGTTCAGCTGGTCTCGGGTCAGCTTGCCCTGGGCGATGAGGATTTCCCCGATGGGGACTTTCTTGGCGCGCTTTACATGAAGCTCCTGCACGCTTCCTCCACCGTCGGATGGGTGAGGATGGTCTGGTCCAGCCGGGTGGCCGTCAGAATATCCCGGCACAGTTCATTGGCACAGGACAGGCAGAAAACGCCGCCCCGGTCCTCGGCCATCGTCTTCAGATCGAGGAGTGTTTCCAGACCGGGACTGTCGATGAAGGGGACCGAGCCCAGATCCACGACGATCTGAATCTCGCCGCCTTCGATCAGGGACTCGGTCGTCTCTCTCAGAGAATGCGCGGTTTCCTCCATCAGGGGATCGTCGATGGAGACGATGGTCACGGTGCCGCGCTTGAAGGTTCTCAGTTTCTTCATTGCTCAGGACCGATCTCCAGGGGCACCTGTTTTCCGGCGGCGAGCGGGAGCGACAGACAGAACTCCGAGCCCTTCCCGAGTTCGCTGGTGACGGTGATCTCGCCGCCGTGAACGAAGGCGATCTGCTGCGCCAGAGCCAGTCCCAGGCCGCTGCCGGTTTGTTTCTGGATCTGTTCGTCCCCGGAGCGATAGAACTTTTCGAATATGTGCAGCAGGTCGTCCTCCGCGATGCCGGGTCCCGTGTCCCGCACCCGGATTGCAAGAGTCGATTCCTCGCCCTTCGCGGAGATCTCGAGGGTCCCGCCCGGCGGCGTGTACTTGACGGCGTTGCCGATGAGGTTGACGAGCGCCACGGACGCCAGCCCCTTGTCCATCTCCATGGGAGGCGCCGGGTCGGGAACCTCGACGCGGACGTTCAGTCCCTTGGCCGCGGCCTGGGGCTCGATTCCCGCCACGGTCTCCGTGATGACCTTGTCGATCCGCACCGGCACCCGGTTGGCCGTGAGGCTTCCCGCTTCCATCTTGGAGATGTTGAGAAGGTTGTCAATGAGGCCGGCCAGGCGTTCGGTTTCCTGGGCGATGGTGTTGTAGAACTCGAACCGCGTGCTCTCGTCGTCAACCTGGTCGTCCACCAGCATTTCGGTGTACGCGCGAATGGAGGCCAGTGGCGTTCGGAATTCATGGGCCACGTGGTTGACGAACTCGCCGGTCAAGCGATCGGCCATCTTCTGCTGTGTGATCTCCCGAATGGTCACCAGCGCGCCGACGGCCTCGTGGCCCGGGGAAGACAGATCCGTAATCGTGATCTTCACGATCCGCTCGGTCGACCCGTCCAGGGACAGCTCAAAGGCGCGGGTGGCCCGGTTCTGCCGAAGCGCTTCGTCCAGCTGCCCCTGCCCGAGCGCCGTTCCGACGAACTCGCCGATCAGCTGGCTGTCGGGTTTCTGCAGAAGGTTCTGAGCCGCCCGATTGGCCATGACCACTTTGCCGGATGAGTTGGTGACCAGGACCCCGATGGGAAGGAAGCCGATGATGGATTCCACGCGTTTCTTCTCGTACTCGAGGACGTGTTTCTCGATCTCCAGTTGAGCGTTGGACCTGTCGATCTCGGCGATCTTCTCGTGGACGACCTGGACGGCGTCGTTCCAACGGTTGATCAGATCCTGGAGCTGGCCGCGCCGTCCGGCGAAGTCGATCCTGCGGATCGTTCGATCGTCGATCTGCCGGTGGAGTTCCCGAATGAGCCTGGGCAGCGGGCGGAGGATCATTCGGAGATACCCGTAGGCGGCGCCGACCAGGAGGAACGAGATCAGGGCCGTGATCCCCACGAATCGCCGGAACTGATGAGGGTCAATGAGCGCGCCCGTCCCGGACACCACCACCTGCGCGATCCCCACTTTCCGACCTTCGGACACGATGGAGGCGGTGGTGGACACGATCTCCCGGTCCGCCGTCTCGATCACGCGCGTGCGTCGGCGACCAGTTCCGGGTTTCAAGGGAAAGGCGGAGATGTCCCTGCTGAAATCCGGTCGATCGGTCTCGACCAGAATCTTGCCCTTGGCGTCGGCCACGGCTGCGTAGACGAGCCCCTGTTTCGTTGCCAGGCTTTGAACCAGGCTTTGAAGCGTTGCCGCGTCGTCGTCGGCCAGGGGAGCGGCGGCGGTGCCGGCGAGAACGTCGCAGACCTGCTTGCCGTAGGCTCGTGCAGAGCGCATCTCGTTCTGCTTCTGAACGGAGAGGGAGAACACGGCCATCAGGCCGACCAACACGGCGCAGATGCCCAGTAGGACGAGGCCGATCTCGCCGATCAGTCCTTCCCTTTCAAAGGACACCTTGGGCATTCGGAGGATGGGTCTTCGCATGGCCCGCCGTTCGCGCGTAAGGAAGCCCTGAGATCGGTCCCGCGATTCCACAGGGGACATGCCGGGACCGGCCGTTTGACCCAGGGTCTCGGTTCGCCGGTTCAGGGTCGTGAGATTCCCCGTTTGGGGAATTTCCTCTGAGAGGAATATCGGCATTCCGTATGGAATCTAAACCCTATTCAAGAGAGCGGCACGCGCGGCGCCGGGGGGATTTCCGCGCATTCTCCTGTGCCCCGGAGGCCGGGTGGACGGCCGCGCGTTACAATTCCACCTCGGTGGACGGATCTCGTCAAAGAAACGCCAGGACGTCCCGACAGGTTACAGGATAGGCAAATCCGTAGGCCAGGTTCCGGAGTGAAGAGAGATGGTACTCGTCGTGGCAGGTTCCCGTTCCGTCCAGCAGGAAGTACACGCGAAAATCGCGCATGAACGCGTCCCGGGCCGTGGTCTCGCAGCAGAGGTTGGTCATCACACCGCCGATGACGAGATTCTCTACACCCCGCGTGCGCAGTTCCTTCTCCAACGACGTGTTCAGGAAAGCGCTGTAGCGGCACTTCTCGATGAGAAGGTCGTCTTTCGAGGGGCGGAGCTCGGGGATGAGTTCGGCCTCGGGTTCTCCGTCGATGAGGAGATCGTCCCACCACTCGGCCATCATGCCGCCGTCGACGCCCGGGGCCTTGTGGCGATGGCGGGTGAAGATGACGGGCCGGCCCTGCTCTCGAAAGCGGTTTACGACGGCCGTCAGGTTGTGGAGAATCGGCTCGAGCATGCCGCGAAAATGGACCTGTGGGTCGATGACCAGAAGCGCGGTACGGTCCGGATCCGGTTTCGGGTGGGGCCGGACAAGGGAGGGCGCGAGGAGCTTCTTCCAGCGGGCGGTTGCGGCGTCCAGGGGGTGGGCGTCCTTCAAGGAGATCTCCTTTCGTTCCGGCCACATCGAGAGACGCTCTTGTCCGCCGGTGATCGGTAAGCGGCGTCCCTTGTGGCGCCGACACTAGATCTCTATCAGTAAAGGCCGGACCCGTCAATGTTCATCGCGTGAGATATGGATTCTTCGGCTTTGACATTTTTAGATTCGTTGGCATAAGGTGGACCCGTGGGAATCAACCTACAGGAGGTGGGAGATGCACGAACGGGAATGGGTTGACAGACTGCTGAGGCTGGTGGGATTGGTGGGTTTCGTCGTGGCGGCGATCGGTCTCGTCGTGTTCATCTGGGGTTCGGTTTCGCCGGGTTGGTTTCGCTGTTGCAACTGGGCCTGGGGCCTGAGACCGTTCGGGTTGATCCTCCTGGTGGATGGATTCTGTGGCGGCCTGGTGTTCATGGGCCTGGCCGAGATCATCGGTCTGCTCCGGGCCATCGCCAGGAAGTAGAGTCTATCGAAAGCGCAGGTCTTCCTCTTCCCACTGGGCCAGCCTGCGTCTCGCCTTCCGGCGTTTCCTGAGGTAGGCGGCCAGGAACAGGAGCGTGAAGATCCCGGGGATGGACAGGAGGACCCCGGGCAGGACGGCCCAGGGATAGCGACCGCGGAGGTGTTTCCTCCATTCGTCGTCGAACCGCGCGAGGTTCCAGCCGTATACCTCGATCAGCGCGGCTTCGAAGTCGCCGGTGTGCGCCGCTCGTCGCACGAACTCGCGGAACGTGTCCAACCCTTCGGTTCGGACCATGAAGTCCACCGCCGTGTAGCTCTCGGTGTAGGCAAGCTCCGCCGACGCGCGCTCATAGGGAAACGAGTTCGTCAGCTCCGAGAGAGGTATCAACGTTCGGGCCAGAAGGGCCCAGACGATCCGGGTGCTCTCGGCGATCCGCCACTCGCGGGCCTGGAACATCGCATGGCCTTCGTCGAACCAGCGGGGGAGAGGTTGTCCGGGCAGGGTCATGCCCAGGAGCATGTGGGCGATCTCGTGGGTGATGATCTCCTCCAGGTCGATCCGTGCCGGCGCGTCGGCCGGAGAGAGAACGAGGATTCGGCGCTGGGTCGGGGCGGCGAGCCCGATGCCCCAGTCGGGAATCCGGCCGCCGCTGGCTCTGCGGAATTCGGAACGATTCGGCGCGATCCACATCTCGATCTTTTCCTGCGGATGGGAATTGAGGAAGTCGGTGATGTGGAGGTGGGCGTCCTCGGCGACCCGGGCGGCGGTCCGCGCCACTTTTTCACCGGAAGCGTCGTAGAAGATCCGGAAGTGGTCTGTCTCCAGGCTTCGGTAGTCCTCGGCGCACACGGGCCCCGGCAACAGTACGCCGAGGCCCAGAATCGCGACAGTCGGGAGAAGGACAACGTAGAATTTCAGATCATCTCTCCGGCTAGCGTACCCTCATCAGCTTCACGGTGCGGGACCGACCGTCGGCCTCCACGCGGCAGAAGTATACGCCTCCGGCCACGGGCCGTCCAGAGCCGTCCCGGCCGTCCCACCACACGTGATGGGTCCCGGCCCGCAGATGGTCCCCCACGAGTCGGTTGACCCGCCGCCCTCCAACATCGTAGATCGACACATCCACCCGGCTCTCCAGGGGGACGGAAAAGCGCACCAGAGTGCGGTCCGAGAACGGGTTCGGTTCGGCCGCAAGGAAAGCCCGGGAGACCGGTCCCTCGAGACTTGCGACTCCGGTGGCCGTTTCCACGGTGAAGGATCCGGATTCCGGACAGAGTCCCGCTTCGGTTCCGTCGTCGGCCCAGGCGCGCCACCAGTGCGGTCCGTCGGCCAGCGTGACGCCCACGGTCCAGGAGGTCGAGTCCGATCCCTCGGGGACGCCGTCGGTCGAGGTCACGAGTTGGGTCAGAAGCGAGTCCTCGTAGACTTCGAATCCGTAGGTCAGCGTCGATCCCGGATCCGGATCCGTGGCGTTGAGCACGGTCAGAACCGGCGACGCTCCGTCCACCACCGCCCCCTCCGCCGGCAAGGCGAGAACAGGTTCGGTAGGGGCTAAGTTCCCGCCGCCCGCGGCCCTGACCTCAACGTCGTCGATGTACCAGCCGTCTTCGGTGACATAGGTGTCGGACTCGAGCCGGAAGCGGAACTTCACATCCGCATGGCCGCAGCCGTCGGCGAGCGAGCGCGAGGTTTCAACCCAACTGGTCTGGAATCCCGTGAAGGGCGTTCCCAGCCGCGTCCAACCTCCACCGTCCACGCTCATCTCTACATACGCGTAGTCATACCCGGTCTCGATCTCATAGAGGTGAGAGAAGTGCAGTGTGGCATCGTCATAGTCACTGAGGTCCAGCCCGGCGGCCAGCTCCATGCGAGTGTTGAGGTAATTCGAGTAGTCACCCGAAGGTGAGTCGGTAATGGAATGGCTCGCGGAGGAATAGGTGGACGTCACGAGTCCCCAGGTTCCTCCGGCGAACGTCCAATTCCCCGTCCCGCTCTCGAAATCGTCGAAGAACACGGTCTCGAAACTGCCGATCGTCACCCCGTGGATCTCGCGGGCGAAGAGAGATCCTCCGGCATAGATGTCGAGGCACAGAACGGTGGGATGCCCGTTCGGACATGCGGCGTCCACGGAGAACTGAAACGGATCCGATGCGTTGTCTTTGAGCTCCCTCGCCGAGAAGGATCCGAAGTCCGAGAAAGCATCCGACAGATGAATGTACGGGTCGTAGGATCGAAGGATCACCTGCACGTCCGCCATGCCGTCAGCAACGCCGATGCTCTCCAACGTGATCGTTACGTCGGCCGATTCGCCGGGGTCCAGCTTCCCGTCCCCCTTGACATCGTCCGTGATCGCGACTTCCGCGAGGCGGACGTACGCTCCGGCCGCCTGCGCCAGGTAGATGTTGGCCGGGAGGTTCTCGGCGACGAGTCCCGGGATCTCACTTTCGGCGGGCCAGAAGCCGGTGCCGCCGACCTCGGTCGTAAAAGCAATGACCTTCGGCTTCGTCGACTGCTCACCGTAGCTCCAATCCATGGTCGTCCCACTGGCGTTGTAGTTGAGGATGTCCGGCTCGCCGGCCTGTCCGGCAGGGTACCCGGCGGGAGCCCCCATTGCCTCACCCATGGCCATGAGGAGGTCATGGTCCGGGGTGTCGTCCGTGGTATATCCCCACGGGATGAGGACGACGGCCGCCACGCTGTGATAGGAGTTGTGGGTCACGAACTCATGGTTGTTCATCAAGTTCATGATGGCCTGGACCTCGGGCTCCGAAGCGGCCGAGGGGCCCATGTACAGGTAGTCGCAGGGGTCGGAGCTGGAACCTCCCTGGTTCCACATGTAGGGGTAGTTGCGGTTGAGATCGACGCCGTAGCAACTGCTGCCGGCGTTGTCTCTACGGTTCTTGCGCCACATCCCGCCGCCGCCGGGATCCGTCGACTCGTTGTAGCAGAAGCCGTCGGGGTTGACGACGGGCACGATCCAGGTCTGGCGCTCATCGACGAGGTACGTGGCCACCGGATCGCTCCCATAGCCGTCACACAGGTAGCGGATGAAATCGAGCATGACTTCCGTGGTGATGACCTCCCGGGCGTGGTGAAGCGCGTCGAGCAGGACCTCGGGTTCGGTTTCCTGGATCGTCGGATTATCGGAAACCTTGATGGCCCAGATGTCGCGGCCTTCCTCGGTCTGGCCGAGAGAGATTTTCGCCGTTGTGATCGCGGGATGCTCGGTGTGCATGGAATCGAGATAGGCGGTGGCTTCGGAGTAGGTGTGGAAATCCCCGAAGTTGTTGCCCTTGATGCGGGAGGCGTAGTGGCGGACCATGTCTTCGATCATGACCTCGGTGTGAAAGCCCAGGGCCTCGATCTCGGCCAGCTGATCGGGATTCGACACGACGATGAAGGAGTGACCGGGCTTGACCTTCATGATGTCGAGGCCGGGGAACGCCTCCAGGATGGCGTCTCTCTCCTCGGTCGTGTTCCAGAAAACGGCCGCCTGGGTGTAGATGGGTGACTCGGCCTCAGCCCGTCCGGCAGGACCAGCCAAGGCGACAAGGGCGAGAAGGGCAATGATTGCTCGGGGAAACATGGAGCCTCCTTAAGGAGTTGCGGCAAAGGTGCAGCATCGGATACGGCTGTGAAACGCTAAGTCTCTAGTTTATCATAGCATACGGGGATGATAAAAGCAAGCGAAAGGGCAACGCGTGACCAGGTTGGGTGGCGACGTGAAGGGCCTCGGCTTCGGACCTTGCGCTGCGGGCAGGGCTCGGCGTCACTCCTCCACGGCAAGAAGGGGGGATTGGAATCGGCGAGGAGGGTGGCAATCCGTGGCGTTGAAAGATCCCTTGCCGTGTCATAGTTCCGGCGAGCGCTCCCCGTTGCCGGCCCGGGGTATGGGTTTTCGCCTCTCACCTTTCTCCTTTCTGCCTCATGTGGCAAGGGGGCGAAGAATGGGGTCGTAAGGCTCGAGCGCGGGCTTTCCGGCCGAGCAGGGTACGGCTGTCTGCGCTGTGTCACGGGGCCTTCGCTCGAGCCCAAGGCCCCATCTTCGTCACCTTGCAGGGATGTCGCACGGTCCTTTTGCCGCGGCAAAGGTCCGGCGTCTCTTGGCCACGAGCGTGAGTGAGGTATTGAATCGGTAAGGAGGGCGGGGATTTGCTCGGGCCGAAACGCCACGCTCGGGCCTTCGATCCGGCGGACCTTCACCGCGGCCGGCCCGGGGTATGGGTTATCGCCTCTCACCTTTCACCTTTCTCCTGTCTGCCGTATAGGCCTTGCGCTCCGGGAAGGACTCGGCGTCACTCCTCCACGGCAAGAAGGGGGGGATTCGAATCGGCGAGCAGAGTGGTACCTCGCGGCGTTGAAAGATCCCTTGCCGTGTCGTCGTTCCGGCGAACCCTACCCGCAGCCGGCCCGAAGCCGCCCTACAGGCGCCCGAAGGGCGTTGATTTCCCCTACGTCTTCCGAGACCTCTGCGCGGAGGCCCCTCCCCCAGCATGGTCGTTTTGCTTTCAGCACCCCGGGACGGGCTTCGCGGATGAAGATGTCCTATCGATAGAGCGCCTTGATCTCGGACCAGCCGTCCTCTTCCGTTCCGCTTCCGGGGACACCACCCCTGTTTCGTGAGGCCTCCGGCTCCGCTGGGCTGCGCCCGAAACAGGGTTGTGTCTCCTGGCGCCGCCCCGCGAGCTGTTGACAATTGGCTCCGGCGCCGATACCATCTCTTAATACGGCAAGTCCTGATTCCACCGGAAGACCGAGGAGATTCGACGCGCATGGAGCTGGACAAGGTCTACGACCCCAAGAAGGTCGAAAAGAAGTGGTACGGGATCTGGGAGGAGAAGAACGAGTTCCGCGCCGAGACGGATCCCGCCAAGAAATCTTTCTGTATTGTTATCCCTCCGCCCAACGTGACGGGCGTTCTCCATATGGGACACGGACTTCAGGGCGCGCTGCAGGATGCGCTCACCCGCTATCACCGCATGGTTCCCGGGACGTCGTCCCTGTGGTTGCCCGGCACGGACCACGCCGGCATCGCCACTCAGAACGTCGTCAAGAAATCTGTCGAACAGCAGGGGGCCGATCCCAAGGCCATGGGGCGGGAAGCCTTCGTCGCCGAAGTGTGGAAATGGCGCGAGAAGCACGGCGGAATCATCACCGAGCAGTGGAAGCAGCTGGGCGCTTCGTGCGACTGGGAACGCGAGCGCTTCACACTGGACGAGGGGCTGGCCCGGGCCGTGCGGGAGTGCTTCGTGCAGCTCTGGGAGAGAGGCCTGATCTATCGAGGAAAATACATCGTCAATTGGTGCCCGCGTTGCCAGACCGCCATATCCGACGAGGAAGTCGATCACAAGGAGGCCGACGGCCACCTCTGGTATATCCGATACCCGCTCGAAGAATCGGAAGAGTCGCTGATGGTGGGAACCACGCGCCCGGAGACGATGCTGGGCGACACCGCCGTGGCCATTCATCCCGACGACGAACGCTATCGGCATCTCAAGGGCAGGAAAGCGATTCTGCCTTTTCTCGACCGGCCGCTCGAGATCGTGTTCGACGATTGGGTGGACCCGGAGTTTGGGACGGGAATCGTCAAGGTGACGCCGGCGCATGATCCCAATGATTTCGAGATCGCGAAGCGCCACGACCTTCCGTCGGTCCAGGTGATCGACGAGAAGGGCAGGATGACGCGGGAGGCGGGGGCTGAGTTCGATGGGCTCGATCGGTTTGAATGCCGGAGCCGGATCGTCGAGAAGCTGGAAGCCTTGGGACTTCTGGGCCGGATCGAAGAGCATCATCTCGCCATCGGGCATTGCCACCGATGCGACACCGTGATCGAGCCCCTGGCGTCCGACCAGCTGTTCGTCAAGATGGAGCCCCTCGTGGGCCGCACCATCCAGGCCATCCGAGACCGCGAAGTGCGGTTCTATCCGGACCGTTGGGCCAAGATTGCCCTCCACTGGCTGGACAACATTCGGGATTGGTGTATCTCCCGCCAGCTGTGGTGGGGACATCGCATTCCGATGTGGACGTGTGCCGGGTGCGGCGAGGTGATCGTCTCGCGCGAAGACCCCACGGGATGTCCCGCGTGCAAGAGCTCGACCCTCAAGCAACACGAGGACGTTCTCGATACCTGGTTCTCTTCCTGGCTCTGGCCGTTTTCGACCATGGGGTGGCCGGACGACACCGAGGACAAGAACTATTTCTACCCGACGGACGTGCTCGTTTCGGGCTACGACATCATCTTCTTCTGGATCACGAGAATGATCATCGCCGGTTTCGAGTTCACCGGAAAAGCGCCCTTCCGGGACGTGTTCGTTACGGGCATGATCACCGACGAGCTGGGTCGCTGGATGAGCAAGTCGCTGGGCAACGGGATCGATCCTCTGGAGATGATCGACGAGTATGGGGCCGACTCGGTGCGGGCTTCGTTGATCGCTCTGGCGGCGGCGGGCCAGGACATCCGCCTCTCGCCCGCGCGGTTCGAGATGGGGCGCAAGTTCTGCAACAAGATCTGGAACGCCTATCGGTTCCTGCGCATGAACCTGGACGGCAACGGAGGTCCGGGAGTCGATGAGGCAAGATTGGATCTGGCCGACCGGTGGATCCTCTCCCGCTTCCAGACGGTCGTGCGTCAGGTGGACGACGGCTTCGTGAACTACCGGCTGAACGAATCCTTTGCGGCCGTCTACGGCTACTTCTGGCACGAGTACTGCGACTGGTATCTGGAGCTGATCAAGGATCGCATCGGCGCGGACGGTTCGCCGGAGGAGCGAACGCACGCCCTCGGTGTGGCGGTGCGCGTACTGGAAGGGGCCATGGCGCTTCTCCATCCGGTGATGCCCTTCATCACCGAGGAGGTCTGGCACGGGCTGAAAGACAGGGGGGCGGCGGATCTCATCTGCGGTCCCAAACCGGAACCCGACGATCGGCGGGCGGACCCGGAGGCCGAGGCCGCCATGGATCTCATTCAGTCGGTGGTTCGCTCGGTCCGGGAGACGCGCTGGCGGGTCAATTATCCGCTGACGGCCGCGTGTAGAATTCTGGTGCGCAGTTCACATCCTCGAGACGTCGAAACCCTGACGGTTCACCTGCCGTATCTCAAGCGACTGGCGAGGATCGAGAGCGTGGAGGTCCTTCCCGCAGGGGTCACCCCCGAACAGTCCGTGGGCGATGTGATCGGGACGCTGGAGGTCTTCGTTCCGGTGGGCAATGCCATCGACGTCGACGTCGAGATCGGGCGCCTGGAACAGGAACTGGAACGCCTCCGCTCTCGACTGGAAGGCATTCGGAAGAAGCTGGCGAACCGGCAGTTCGTGGAAAAGGCCCCGGCGGACGTCGTTGAAGCGGAGCGCAAGAAGGAAGCGGACGCGTCGGAGCAGGTCGCCAAGATCGAGAGAACCGTGGATTCTCTGCGGTAGCGAAAAAGCTGAAGACCAACCCCGGCACCACAGATTTCATAGACTGTGACAGATTCAAGACCCGCATCTTCGACACGCAGGTTACAATTGGAGAAGATTTTCTCGGATTCTCGGTCGTGGACCGAGCATCCGAAAGCACTCCATCTGTGAAATCTGTGCAATCTATGGCTCAAGGGTTTCGTCCTTATTTGTAGTGTTCCCGAAAGGAGAGGGGAATCGGATGGATGAGAATTCGCGGGTTGAGCAGGGGCCGGTGGAAGACGCGTCGCGCCGAAGGTGCGGTTCGGCAACCGACCCCGTCGGAAAGGCCGCCGCAGGCCTGTTGGTGATCTGGCTTGGAATCACGCTGCTGTCTCGGGATCGCCTGGATCCGTGGTGGGCCTACATGCTCTCGGGGTTCGGTGTGATCTTCATCCTGGAATCCTTCTTCCGAATGGCCCGACCCGAGTTTCGGGCTCCCGTCGGCGGAAAATTCGTGGGCGGCGTGGTTCTCATCATCCTCGGGAGTCTCTTCATTTCGGGATTCGCCAACTGGTGGGCGATGATCCTGGTGATCATCGGGATCGTTTTCCTGGTTCAGGGGATTCGGGGCGCGATGCGAAGATAGACCAGTATCCTTGACTGCGGATATCACGCAGGAACAACAGTCGGGGCGATGAATATCTCGCCCCGGCTCTCTTTCGTGCAATCCATCGCCCGGAAGTCTCTGGTATCGCAAGCCGTCATTGGTCGGAGCGATCGAGCATCGCCCGCGCCTTCGCAAGGTTCGTCTTCGCGGACTCGTCGTACGGATCGAGCTCCAGGGCCCTTTCCCATTTCGACACTGCCTCGGCGACTCGCCCGTGAGTCGCCAGCGCGATGCCCAAGTTCGTCCAGGGCTCCGCTCGAGTGGGAGCCAGCCGGATGGCGGTCTCAAACGAGGCCACGGCTTCGGCCAGTTGTCCCATGTCGGCCAGGCATACGCCTCGGCCATTGTAGGACATCCAGAACTCGGGGTTGTGCTCGATCGACTTCTGGTAATACTCGAGGGCCGTCTGAATCCGCCCCTCGCTCTGGCTTTCGGCGGCGAGATAGTAGAAGTCGCGGCCGAAAGACCGCTCCACGTCGAAATCCGCCACGGGAACGTATGCCAGAATCACGAGCGGGATCAGTGCGACGGAGGTGACCAGCGCGGGCTTCCACTTTCTCTCCCGGACACGGCGGTAGATCCACGCGCCCGCGTATGAGGCGAAGACGATTAGAATGGGAGTCGCTGGAATTCGATAGCGTCCCGACACGAAGAAGACGACGGCGCTCAGGAAGTACACGAGCACGAAACTCGCGGCCGGGGCGGCTCGCCGCCAGCGCCTGACGGAGAGACCCATTCCGAGAATGGCCAGGGGCGAGATGAGGCCAAAGTGCATGAGCGGGATTCTCAGAAGCGGGGAAGAGCGCTGGAGAAAATGGAAGTTCACGTTGAGGGGGATCTCGACCCGGTTCCAGAACATGTGTACCTTCCGGCCGAGGAGTCCCGCGTATTCGCCGGGGTTATCCCGAATGTACTCCAGGCCCCTCCGGAACCAGTAGGCCGAGACCTCGGAGGGACTGAGGGAACGGCCGGCGGCCTGGTTGGCAAGGCGAGACGAGTCGATGAGATTGACCTGCTCGGGGGTTCCGCGAATTCCCGGAGGAAGATCGAAGGTTCCCAGCGCGTGGGGGTGATTCCCGATCCAGAAGTTGATGCCTCCGTGCGAGGAGATGGGAACGAAATCCCTGCCGACCACGGCGTTGCGGACGGTGACCGGAGCGATCACGAGTCCGCCGCCCACGAGAAGGATGAGCGAGGACCGGATCCACCGCTCCCTCCGGTGTAACAACGCGAGGCAGAGGATCCAGAGGGGAAGAACAATGACCGTGTTGGGACGGGCCAGGCTGGTGAAGCCGACCGAGACGCCGGCCAGAAGAATCCACACATCGCGGCGGCGGCTGTCCCGGGAGACGGCGAACATCAGCACACTCCATGTGGCGAGAAACGCCGCCAGCGTGGTTCCGAGGAGCGTGGCGTTGAAGAAGATGAAGGGCCCGTAGAGGGCCGTGATCAGGCCGGCGATGAGCGGGACCGGCTCGTCGAACATCTCTTCGCCGAGGCGGACGACAAGGACGGCCGTCAGCGACCCGAGCACAACCTGCACGATCCGCACGGCCAGGAAAGTGGGTCCGAACAAGGCGTAGATCATCGCGAGAAAGTACGGATAGAGGGGAGCGGAATAGAAGATCTCGTGTCCCCAGACGTCCCCGCTCAGGATCTCCAGTGCTTTCTGATCGAAGAGCTCCGAGTCCAGGGCGATGATCTGGAAAGAAGCGTTCTCGCGAATGTGGATCAGGTAGGCGATTCGCACGGCCAGGGCGAGGGCGAACACGAAAAGAAGTCTCCAGCGCCCGCGGGAGAATCGATGTGAGCGTGTCCCGTCGTCCGCCGTCACCGTAGTGCCTCCGCAGAAAGTGTTCGTGCCGACGGGCGGAGTCTATCACGAAAGGGCGAGAGGGCGAAAGGGCGAATGGGCGAGAGGGCAAAAGGGTGACGGTGGGACACGGATCGCGATGCCGCCGGTGTTCCCAACGCTCTTATCCGAGCTCTAATGTCCAATTTCTGATTTCTAGTCTTTGGTCCCTGCCGTATCCATGGGCAGATACACGCTGAAGGTGCTGCCTGCTCCGGGTTCACTCTCCAGCGTGACCCGCCCCCCGTGGGCGAGCACGATGTTCCTGCAGAGCGCGAGTCCGAGGCCGGCTCCTTCCACCTGTCCGGTGAGGTCCCGATCGATCTGGTAGAACTTCTCGAAGACGCGATCCTGTTCCTCTCGGGCGATTCCCGGGCCCTCGTCGGAAACCCAGAGGCGGATCTCTTCGCCCGCAGCCTGGGCGCCGATGACGACCGGAGACCCCGCCGGGCCAAACTTGATGGCGTTTTCGAGCAGGTTCCTGAGGACCATCGACATCTTTGCCTTGTCCACCCGGACGTGGAGGGGGCCGGTCGGCAACTCGAACGTGACCCGCGCGTCCCTGGCATTGGTGCACGACCAGGCATGAACCGTCTCACACACGTCTTCCAGAAACCGGCGGGCGTCGATGTGTTCCTTCTCCAGCTCCAACTCCTCCGTCTCCAGCCCGCTGAAGCTCAGCAACTTCTCGATGAGTTCGCGCAGGTAACGGCTCTGCTCTTCGATGGCCGCGGCCCCCTCACTCACGATGTCTCCACCGTCGGGAGAGGCGGTCTCTCGGAAATCGGGGCTCTTGAGAAGCGAGGCGTAGCTGAGGATGGAGGTCAGCGGCGTCCTCAGCTTGTGAGACGTGGTGGCGAGGAAGTCGTTCTTCATCCTCTCGAGGCGAGCCGCCTCGGTCACGTCTCTCATGACCATGACGGACCCGATGACCCCGCCAGCGGGATCCTTCAGGACCGTGGCGGTATTGGCAAGAGTCCGGCGCGTGGTCCCGGTCTGAATCTCGAGGTTGAACGAGAGGGAATGCTTCTTCTCACACGATCTCCGATCCACGGGTCCCCAGATTCCACGTTCGCCGAAGCGGGAAACGGACAGCTCGTCGGCGGTGACGTTCAGAAGGCCGGGCATCGCCCGGTTGAACAGGAGGATCCTGTCGTCGGGATCCACGACCAGAACGCCGTCGGCCATGCTCTCCAAAACGGCGCTCAGGGTCTCCTTCTCTTCATAGACCTGCCGGTAGAGCTGGGCATTGTCGATGGCGGTCGCGATCTGGTGAGAAAGGACGACCAGGAACTCTTCATCATGATCCGTGAAGCTCCGCCCGTCCCTCTTGTTGACAACTTCGAGAACTCCGACCATCCGTCCCTTCACCTTAAGAGGTACGCACAGAATGGATCGGGTTACAAACTCGGTTCTTCGGTCAACGCGCGCCGTGAAGCGAGAATCGTCCTGAGCGTCATCCACACGGACCGGCCGGTCGTGGGTGGCGACCCATCCGGCGACGCCCTCGCCGTTCTTAAGACGGACCTCCTTGGTCCCCTCCCCCTTGGATCCGGTCGCGACCTCGAAGACGAGATCTCCCGTTCCCTCTTCGATGAGGAGAACCGCACTGGCCTCGGCATGCATGAGTCGGGCGGCTTCTTCCATCGCCAGGCGAAGGATTTCCTTCAGATCGAGGGTCGAATTGAGAAGTGACCCCACGCGAAGCAGTGTGGCCATGTCGTCGGAGGAGCGCGGTTTGGTCGACAGCAGGATTTCGAGAGAGGTCGGGGACGACTCGGTGGACGGCATGGCCTACCTCCTGTGGGGGATCCGGTTCGGGCACGTCTCCCTCCCGTATCGGCCGAGATCGGCGTGCGCTTGACTTGCGCCCGGCCCGAGGCTGGTGTGTTCCGGCTTTCGGCTCTCGGCTTTCGCATCTCTCGGGTGGGCCTTGCGCTCCGGGGGGCACTCGGCGTCACTCCTTCACGGCAAGCATGGGGGATTCGAATCGGCGAGCAGGGTGGTACCTCGCGGCGTTGAAAGATCCCTTGCCGTGTCGTCGTTCCGGCGAGCGCTCCCCGTCGCCGGCCCGGGAGTGACGTGTTCCGGCTTTCGGCTCTCGGCTTTCACCTCTCTGCCTCACAGGTTCGTCTCTCTCCCCTCTGCTCGAAAAGGGTTGCGTGGTTCTGTACGCCGGTGGTAGGTTGGCTAGGGTGCGAAGGTCCGTATGACGGCCCTGGGCAGATTGGTTCGGGGGGTAGATGCCATGGATATGGAAGAGATGGAAGAGAAGCGACCGCGCTTTCTGTGGATCATTGTGGTGGCCGTCGTGGCCGCCGCTCTCACGATCTTCATTCTGGTGCAATCGGGGCGCATGAAATCCAAAGTCGCCCGCGTCGAGCCCGTCCCGTCGGCCGTGGACGAGACGGCGTCGGGTCCCGGCGAATCGAGCTGGGCGACGCCCGAGGCGGCCCTGTCGGAGGAGCGGATTCCTCCGGCGGAAACGGCCGTGGAGCCTTCCGGGAAAGAGACGCCGGCGCCCAAAAAGACGGCTCAGGCCGTCGAAGCGTCTACGCCTCGGCGGACCGTTCCTCCTCCCTCGAGACTACAGGCCGAGACCCGAGCCGCCCAGCGGGAATCCGGCGCTGTGCCGACCTCCGAGGCCGGCCGGTTTGTGGTCCAGGTGGGGTCCTTCAAGGATGAGCGGATCGCCCGCGTTCAGGCGGACAAAATGGAGCGGTACGGGTACCGGGCATGGGTGGAGTCCGCCGACGTACCGGGGAAGGGGCGATACTACCGCGTGCGGATCGGTGGATTCGAGACGACCACCGATGCCGAGCGGGTGGCGGAATCCCTGTCCCGGCAGCTGGGTGTGAGCTGCTGGGTGGACAACCGATAGCCGCAGCCGGATGTGGATCCGCGGCAACCACGGATTTCGTACAGGCACATGGGACCGAGAGGCCGTGTGAAGTCGACCGTCACCGTCGTGTGGGTCCACTTCGCGCGGCCTTCCGGGTCTTTCGGCTGTAAGCGTATGCGAGTCCTATCTCGCCCGGGGTCTTTCGGCTGTAAGC
>Ga0180431_10003470_pt1 | contig 20289 bp, 11 predicted proteins | sample SS_ome_11_FD_132459 | JGI IMG/M metagenome (GOLD analysis project Ga0180431, IMG submission 132459) | Hypersaline lake sediment archaeal communities from the Salton Sea, California, USA - SS_1_MS_1 metaG | ecosystem: Environmental > Aquatic > Non-marine Saline and Alkaline > Hypersaline >... | reverse complement strand
TCGGGCAATTGGTGCGCTGCGTCCCACGGGCTTGCGGCCCAGGTTTATGGACAAGCTCGAAGCTGCCGGAATTCACTTGCCGCCGGGTGTTTTCGGTATGGGCCAGCGGACGCGCTATTAGTACGGGTGGAGTGGAGGGCGAGCAATGGGCCTGTGGGTAGTCGTGGCGCTGGCTGCGATTGGCTTGGGTGTTATGGTGGGAGGCCTGATCATGTCCCGTCGGGCCGGCCGCTCTCTTATTGACGAGCGACTGGGCATCACCGAGGAGTCTGACGCGCTTTCTGTGGTTCCAGGTGCGCGCAGCTCTCCCCTGGGAGATGCGTTTAATCGTGCACTCGCCAGCCGGGGATTGGGTGCCGACCTGGCGACGCAACTGGCCCGCGCCGATCTCAAGATCACGGTGGGGGAGTTTGTGGCTGCGACTGTCATCCTGGTCATCGTCGCTGGCGGAGTGTCCTACTTGCTGAGGCGGGATATCATCCTCACTGCCGGAGTTTGTCTGGTTGCGTTTTTCGCCCCTCGCTTTTACGTCGGGCTCCTGCGAAACCGTCGATTGAAGGCGTTTGACAATCAACTGGCCGATACGATCAACCTCATGGTGAATGGCATCCGTGCTGGCTACAGTGTCCTGCAGGCGATGGAGGCGGTGTCGCGGGAGATGGGACAGCCGATTGCGAGCGAGTTTGAGCGAGTGGTGCAGGAGGTCCAGTTGGGTTTGACGCTGGAACATGCCCTGGACAACATGCTGCGGCGTGTCCCCAGCGCGGACCTGGACATGATGATCACGGCGATAAACGTGCAGCGCGAGGTGGGTGGCAACCTGGCCGAGGTGCTGGAGTCGATCAGCCATACCATCCGCGAACGCGTGCGGATCAAGGGGGATATCCAGGCTCTTACGGCCTATGGCCGCGGTGCCGGCAATATGCTCAGCGCCATCCCGGTCATCTTGTCCGTGGTTATCTATCTCATCAACCCTGAATTCATCAAGCTATTGTTCACCCATCCCTGCGGGTGGATTATGGTGGGCATAGCAGTCCTGGGGATCATTTTGGGGTACGTGGTCATACGCAAGATCGTCAATATTGAGGTCTAGTTGCGTGGAGGTGTGGGTGTGGCGACTGTTGTGATCATCGCCTTGGGGGTGTTTCTGTTGGTCGGCCTGGGCCTGGCTGCCTATGGGTGGGTCAGGTCACGCGAGCCTGGCGCTACGCTTGAGGAACGTCTGGCGGACTTTGGGACGCTGGAACGGCCAGCGACTCTGGAGGAGATAGAACTTTCCCAGCCTTTCAGCGAGCGTGTCTTATTGCCCTTGATTACGAACCTGGCCGAGTTTGCAATGCGCTTGTCTCCGCAGAGGAGTACAGAGGCGCTGCAGCATAAGCTCGACTTGGCCGGAAATCCCTACGAGCTCATGCGCTATATTGGCATACGCGTTCTGGCGGCGGTGCTTTTTGGCGGGTTGGGGGTTGCACTAACCTTTGTTGCCACAACCTTGCCCTTCATACAGCGTGTCTTGCTGCCCGTTGTGGGGGCCGGGTTGGGATACTATCTGCCAGTCCTGTCGTTAGGACGCAAGATCAGCAATCGACAAAATGACATCATCAGATCGCTCCCCGATGCGCTCGACTTGCTGACGATCTGCGTCGAGGCGGGACTGGGTTTCGACGCCGCCATGGCCAGGGTGGCCGAGAAGTGGGATAATGAGCTGAGTGTTGCGTTCACTCGAGTGCTCCAAGAGATCCAGTTGGGCAAACTGCGGCGCGAGGCATTGCGCGACATGGCGGACCGCATGGAGGTCCAGGACGTGTCGACTTTCGTCGCAGCCATCATTCAGGCAGGGCAACTTGGCGTCAGCCTTGCCCGGGTGCTGCGTATTCAATCGGATCAAATGCGCGTGCGGCGTCGCCAACGAGCCGAGGAGCTGGCTCGCGCGGCAACCCTCAAGATCCTGCCTCCAGTCGCTTTCTTGATCTTCCCTGCTCTTTTGATCGTCTTGCTGGGGCCGGCTGCGATCCAGATGCTGACGGTGTTTGGTACGGAAGGTGTGGGCTTCTAGATGTTCAGGCGAGCACAGACGGCAACGTCAGGGATAGGTGCCCGTGTCCGTGTCGATCGTTGAGACGGTTGGTCTGCGCTGGTGCAGTCTGCGCACTCAATTCTACGATTTGCTCTTTCCCCCCCGGTGTATTGGATGCGGCCGGGTGGGCACCCTGCTGTGCATAGAGTGCCTGGATCAGCTTCCTCGAGTTGACTCCTCTTGCTGTCCCCGGTGTGGAGACGCGGTCGAGGTCGAAGGGCTCTGCGCGCGTTGTCGCACCTCCCCCTTGCACATCGAGCGCATACGATCGGTGATGGTTTTTGAGGGGGTTCTTCGTGAGGCGGTTCATCAGCTCAAATACCGCGGCCGAACTGCGTTGGCTGTCCCCTTGGGTGGATTGATGGCGGCGTATTGGACCCGGCACTCGATGCCGCGGCATCTGATGCCGCCCGGTGTTCTGGTGCCGGTTCCGCTACACGCGGCCCGCCAGCGCGCGCGAGGGTATAATCAGGCGGCGTTGTTGGCCCGTGAGATGGGTCGCCAGGTTGGACTGCCGGTGGACGAGCAGACGTTGATCCGGCAGCGAACGACCGTTCCGCAGGTCGATCTCAATGCCAGGGAGCGGCGGGAGAATGTTCGCGATGCGTTCTGTTGCTCTGGCAATGGATTGGTTGGTAAGCGGGTATTGTTGATCGATGATGTCTGCACGACGGGTGCTACGTTGGAAGCATGCGCGATTGCCCTCACTGAGGGAGGGGTACGTAGTGTGCAGGCTCTCACGCTGGCCCGTGCCCGCTGATAGAAGCCGGGTTGCCATTCGTCGATGTCCGTTCGTATCACATCTATTGGTTAAGGAGGAAGATTGTGGAAGTCTCTATCTTTGCGCGAAATATGGAGGTAACTCCACGGTTGAGCGAATACGTGGAGCAAAAGGTGGGAAAGCTGGATCGTTACTTGCCTTGGATCGACGATGCGCGGATCGACCTGACCGTCGAGAACACCCGCAGTGCTGCGCATAGCCAGGTAGCACAGTTAACGGTGCGGGCACATGGCACGATCCTGCGGGCTGAGGAGCGCACCCAGGACATGTTTGCCTCGATCGATGCGGTACTCGACAAGATGTATCGCCAGATTGCGCGTTACAAGGGTAAGCGACAGGATCGCTGGCAGACGGCGGCTGAGGTTCTCCCCATCGAGGAATCTGTGGAGGAGACGGTGGGCGAGATCGTGCGCGTCAAGCGTTTTGATGTCCGGCCGATGGCTCCTGAGGAGGCCATCGAACAGATGGAGTTGTTGGGTCACAGCTTTTACGTCTTTTTGAACGCAGAAGAGGATGCCCTCAACGTCGTGTACAGGCGAGACGACGGCAACTATGGCCTGTTGCAGCCCGAATTCGCTTGAGGTGTTGGTATAGTTGCAGGATGGCTTTCATGGGATCTTGCTGTGTCGAGGGTGTATAGCGCGCTGTGACTGTCTGTGACATGTTCGTGTGAGGGGGTTCGGTGTTCGCCGGACCCCCTTTTGGTCAAGGGGGACCTGTTGGCAAATCTCGTTACCTTGCTCCTGACCGTTGGGGGGTGGGGACAAAGCGATGTGGAACGAGCACTGGACGGGGCGCATCGGGCTGCCGCGCGGGACCTGCTGGAGCGGTTGTTGCACACGGGGATGGTGGGGCGGGTCGTGGTTGCCACTGACAGTCCGTCCTGGGGCGAAACGTTGGCCGGCCTGCCGGTTGAGGTCGATCTCGATCCAGTGGGGCAGCCTTTTCACTTTGGCCGGCGACTGGCTGGACTTGTTGAGCGGTATGACGCGCGACGTGTGCTGTACAGCGGGGGTGCTTCGGCTCCACTTCTGAGCGCCGGGCGCTGGAGCGATATCCTGGCCCGGTTGGGACAGGCGGACCGGCTGGTGGTCACCAACAACTTGCATTCTTGCGATTGGGTGGGGTTCGTTCCGGCGGTCGACATGGCTCCGTTGATCGCCCGGCAAGTGAACGACAATGCGTTGGCCTGGGCGATGGCGTACGAAGGGGGATTGCCTGTCGAGCATCTGCCCGCATCGGCGGCCGCCCGCTTCGATCTGGATACGCCTGCGGATCTGCTGATCGCGCATCGCCATCCGGGCATCGGGCCGCATTTGCGCCGTTTCCTCGATGGGTTGGGCTGGGAATCGCGCCAGTTGGACCAGGTGCTGGCGACGATGGCCCGTGAGGGTGGCAGCCTGGCGGTTGTCGGCCGGGCGTCGGCGGCGGCCTGGACCTCACTTGAGAAAGCCACCCGCTGCTGGGTACGGCTCTTTGTCGAGGAGCGAGGGATGCGAGCCAGCGGGCGGCAGGAGCGGGGGGAAGTGCGCTCACTCGTGGCGGATTACCTGGAGCACGTAGGCGTCGAGCGCTTCTTTGGCGAGCTGGCGGAATTGGTCGATGGCGTGCTGTTCGACAATCGGGTAGTGCTGGCAGCTCGCAATCTGTGGCCCTCGACGTTCGACCGCTTCAGTTCGGACCTGTACCGGTGGGACAGGGTGGAGGAGCCTTTCCTGCGCCGGTTTACCCGGGCAGCGGCAGACGCGCGCGTGCCAGTGATCCTGGGTGGGCATGCAGTCGTTGCGGGCGGGCTTATGGCGCTCGTCGAGACTTTTGAGATGGAGAGAGAAAAATCGTGACACCGACGGTGCTCTTTATCTGTACAGGGAATCTCTGCCGCTCGCCGATGGCGGAGGCACTGCTGCGGGCACGGCTGGCCCGCGATGAGGCACGACGGGATTGGCGGGTCGGCTCGGCTGGCGTCTGGACAACCGATGGACGGGCGGCGAGCGCCCACGCCATCGAGGAGATGGCTCAACGCGGGATCAACCTGCGCGCTCACCGCTCGCGCAACGTCACCCCCGAATTGATGGCCGAGGCGGACCTCGTGCTGGCCATGACGCGCCAGCACGTCGAAGCGTTGATCTCCGCTTTCCCCGACCATGCCCGCAAAGTGGCGCTGCTCAGCGAGATGGTCGGGCAGACTTATGACATTCGTGACCCCTATGGGGGTGCACGGCTAGAGTACAAGTACACCGCCAGAGAGCTGGAGCAGTTGGTCGAAGATGGTTACGAGCGGATCGTGGCGCGGGTCGAGGAAGCAGCCACCTGTTGAGAGCCATCTATGATCCTGCCCACTTGCCTCTGACTGGTAACGATATCTCTCCAGCCGCCCATTTCCTAGAGGGGCGCAGGCGGTCCCGTCAGGCGTTGTAGGGGATCGCTACCACCTTCTCAGCGATTTCCGCCTGCAAGGCCTCGATCTGCCCGCAGACGTAGGATATGATTTCCCCCTCTGGAATGACCACGCGTTCAGCACTGCGCCGGAGCTTGAACTCGACGCCCCCGGCCTCCAGCGATCGTTTGCTCACCGTCAACCTGATGGGAATGCCGATCAGGTCGGCGTCGTTGAACTTTACGCCGGCCCGCTCGTCGCGGTCGTCATACAGCACCTCGACGTTGGCGGCCCGTAGATCGGTGTACAATCGCTCAGCCGCTTCTTCACTGCCCTGCAGCGCGACCACATAGACCTGATACGGTGCCACCGTGATTGGCCAGATGATGCCCTGCTCGTCGTAATGGTCTTCTGCCACGCACGCCAACAGGCGCCCGACACCGATGCCGTAGGACCCCATGATCACCGGCCGTTCCTGGCCATCTCTGTCTAGGAACGTGCCTCCCATAGCCGCCGCGTAGCGCGTGCCCAGCTTAAAGATGTTGCCGACCTCCACCCCCTTCGAAGCACGCATGGCCGCGCCACAATCGGGACAGGCATATCCCTCTTCGGCGACGACAATGTCCTGGATGATGTCGGCCTGGTAGTCACGTCCATAGTTGACGTTCAGCAGGTGATACCCCTCGTCGTTGGCTCCGGCGACCAGGTTGGCCGACCCGGGGATGAGATCGTCGACCACGACCGTCACGCCCTGGATCCCGATGGGAGAGGCATAGCCGGGAACAGCGCCCACAGCCCGGATCTCGTCCTCCGTCGCTGGACGCAGGGACTTGGCTTTGATGGCGTTGGCCAGTTTGGTCTCGTTTACGTCCATGTCCCCTCGCACGATGGCGAATACCAGTTTCTCCACGTCCTCCTGCTCTTCCGTGACGGTCGCTATTACAAAGAGCACCTTGGCGGTTCTTGATTCTGGTATGTCCAGGAACTCGGCCAGACCCGTGATGGTGCTCATGTGTGGCGTGGCGACCTTTTCGATTGGCTTGGGCTTTTCCTCCACAGGCGCGGGCTTTTGGAACCGGGCGATCTGGCGGTTGGCCATGTAGCCGCATCCATCACACATGAGGATCGTGTCTTCTCCGATGGGGGTCAAGTACATGAATTCGTGGGCCATCTTTCCGCCCATCATGCCCACGTCCGATTTGATCGCAACTACAGGCAGGCCGCAACGGTGAAAGATGTCAAAGTAGGCCTGATAGTGAGCCCGATATTGAGTATCCAGGCCTTCCCAGTCCATGTCCAGGCTGTAGCTGTCCTTCATGGTGAACTCTCTTACCCGGATCAACCCGGCGCGTGGGCGGGGATCATCGCGCCACTTGGTCTGGATGTGGTACACCAGGCGTGGTAGTTGTTTGTAGGACTGTATCTCGGTGCGCAACAGGCTGGCGACGACTTCCTCGTGGGTCATTGCCAAGACCATGTCGCGCTTGTTCTTGTCGTAGAAGCGCGCCATTTCCGAACCGATCTCGTACCATCGTCCGGTTTCCTTCCAGACGTCGGCTGGATGGACGACGGGCATCGTGATCTCTTGCCCTCCGATCGCGTCCATCTCCTCGCGCAAGATGTTCTCGATCTTGGTTATTGAGCGCTTTGCCAGGTGCAGATAGCTAAAGATGCCGGCTCCCAACTGGCGTATGAACCCGGCCTGGACAAGCAGTCGGTGGCTGGCGATCTGTGCATCTGCGGGGGGTTCCCGCAAGGTCTGCCCGAAAAGCTGAGTCATTCTCATCGGTCTTCCTCCTTGGAATAAGAAAAACCAGCCCCCAGGGGTTGGAAGGCTGGCGAGTCGGACAAATAGCTGGCGATGCCCGGCAGCGCTAACCAGACCCCCGAAACGGGAGCGGTTGCGGGCTGCTAGGGGCGGGCATCGTGTAGCTTATCATAAAGCGAACCTCAACTGCCAACATTGTAGCATGGGGTGGCGGTTCTGTCAATTGATTGCTCTCGCAACTCGTCCGGCGGCGGGTAGAGGCGGCCGGGCTCGCCGTTGGGTTGCCAGCTATCTCGGTTGCTATGGCTATGAACCTCTTTGGCCACGGCGTCTGCCTGTCCACGGACTATGTCATCCAGAGCGCTCCCAAGCTGACGGCCGAGGCTGCCGGGCTGCCGGTCAGCGATATTCTGGCGGCCAGCACCCCTCTCAACGTCGTCGCCTCCGGTGGCACCTCTCTGATCCTGGTCGGCCTCATTTGCTTCTGGGAGCACGGATGGGGCAAAGGCCCGGAGCAGGGACCAACTGTCTGCGCGAGGAGTTCATGTTTGGCATACAGGTCTTTGCGCCGGCTTCTATCTGATGGGCGTGCCGGATCACCATATCGGAACGTGTTTCCCGGCGAAACCCACCACTGTGTGGGCAAGGAGAGTGGCCAAACGGCGCACGTAGAGCGCTGGAACCATACATTGCGCCGGCGGCTGGCGCAGTTTGTGTGCAAGACGTTGTTATTCCAAGCCTCTCACTCGCCCTGCCAGGTCGCTCAACCCCGCCTCCGGGTCGTCCGCCTTCACCACGACGATGCGGTAGCCCAGCGCCTTCAGCCGCCTCCGCTTGCGTTCGTCCGCCTTCTGGACATAGTCGCGGTAGTGGGGGGAGCCGTCCACAAAGACCAGGATGCGTGGTTCGTAGATAAAGTCGGCCGTTGCCAGGGGCGCGGCGCCGTCATAGATGATCTTTTGCGCCTCGTCGGGAAGCGGCAAGCCTCCATCGCGGATGGCGCCCAGCACCTGCCGTTCGAAATCCGATTGGCATTGGCCCTCTAGCTCCTCGAAGGAAGGTCCACCTGGTACCCCATCGACGGCTTCGATCTCGACCTCTCCGAGTCCGTGCAGCAGGGGCAGCACCAGGGTGCGGTCCAGCAATGCGTGAGCCCGCTGGTTGTAAAAGCTGAGCAGGCAATCGTAGCAGGCCCGCTCGCACCCACCCTGGGGGTCCCCTTCGTGCAGCAGCTCGCGCGCCCGCGCCGCGGCGAGCTCCAGTCGACCCGGCTCCGCCAGCGATGCCAGCACGCCGCTGCCGCCCACGGATGTCTCATAGAGCACGATGCGGTAGGGAATCTCCCCATTTGTCCCCGGAGCCAGAAAGCCGTCCAGCTCGTTCTCGTCCAGGTTGAAAGCGACCATCAGCGCCCGCATCCAGGTATGCAACAGCGTCGTGTAGAACGATTCCGCAAGCCCCCCACGCAGCTCAGGACAGGCTCCCTCTGCAAGCCCCCCACGCAGTGGGGGGTCCGTGACAGCTTGCCCAGGCGCATGCTCAAGCGGCACGTCCAACACTGCCAGATCGCTCTGCACCGTCTTGGTCAGCCACAAGCCCCTGAGCAGATCGTTACCCCCGGCTGCCTGCGGGCACTTGCCCCGCTTCGACGGCGTGCTGACGTGCTCCTCGTCCGCTTCCTTCCCCACCAGCCAGCGATGGCACTTGCCGCACAGGGTGAACCCCAGCGGATCGCCCTCGCGCTCGCGCTGGCCCTGGTTGATCAGCAGGACCTCGCCGCCCTGCTCCAGCGTGAGCTGGAACGCTTCTGTCCCGCTCGCCAGGACCCGGTAGGCGCGCCGCCGGCCTCCGGCCCGATAGTGGGGCGTGACGACATAGCCCAGGCGCATGCGCTCTTCCTCGTCGGCGGTGATGCGCGCACGGCCCTGGGCGTACATATCCGTGAGCGCCATGCCCTGCCGCGGATGCACCGCGCTCAGGCTCGCCCCGCAATCACACGTCGCCCGGTTGGTCTCCTCCCTCCCCACGTAGGCGCGCTGGCACCGGGGGCAGATCAACACCGGCTCGACGTCCAGTTCCACCTGCAAGGCTTGGCCGCCCTCGGCCTGCCGGGTGCGCGGCCGCGCGTGCGTGACCTCGTACCGCCGCCCGCGATAGTAGACGAAATTGCCCGGCGCGTACTCGGTCAGCGCGATCGCCGGGTCGCGCGCCAGCTCGTCCTCGCGATCGTCGAATGAGAGGACGGCAGCCTGCGGCGGGAACGCATATCCCGGCAGGAACCCCTCGCCGCCCAGGTAGCGATAGGTGTACCAAGCGCGCTTCCCCTCGCGCATCGAGGCCAGCTTGGCCTCGATCACCACCCTCCGCCGGTTCAGGCTGGCATCCACGCCCTCACGGCCCAACTGCCGGTTGATCGCCTGTCGTTCGACGTCCAGGCGTGCGTATTCCTTGCGCCAGCGGTCTATCGCCCAGTCCAGGTCGTCCACAAAGCTGCCCACCTGCGCCTCGACGAACGACCGGTCGAACCAGTCGAACCGCCGGATCTCTTCGGCGAACGCCTCCTCGACCGCTTCGACGATGGCCCGAAAGTGCTGGTCGATCCCCACCTGGTAAGCGGTCCTCCAGTCAGGGTTCAACGGCAGGTTGGGTGCGTTCAGATCGAGCAGGTCCTGGGGCTGGCTGTACAGCTTTTCCGCGCCCTCGAGCCCCATCGTCTCCAGCACCAGGGCGTGGACGTGCGCCGTGATCAGGGCCTTGTTGTCCAGCCGGAAGCGCGGCGCGACGATCGCCCCGGCGATCATCTTTTCGGGAAAGCGGTAGAAATACTGATCGTGGGGGCCGCGCGCGGAGCCGACGCCGGCAAAGACGCTGATCAGCGAGGCCTGCCCGCTGCGCCCGGCACGTCCCGCCCGTTGGGCATAGTTGGAGGGGCTGGGGGGGACGTTGCGCAGCGTGACGGCGTTGAGGTGCCCGATGTCGATGCCCAGTTCCATCGTCGGCGTGCAGATCAGGACGTTGAGCGGGTCCTCTCCATCGCGGAAGCGCAGTTCGATCTCCCGGCGCTCCTGCCCGCCGACCTGCCCCGAGTGCTCCTCGGCCTGCACCGGCACCGCCTCGCCCAGTGGAGTGGCATAGACCTGGCGAAAATAGTTGCCCTCCAGGTTCTCCCGCTCCAGCGTGGTGCGGCAGGTAGAGCCGGTGCACACCCGCAGGGTCCGGAAGCGGTGGACGGTGCCGCACTTGGGGCAGCGGTAATGCTCGGCGTCGGCGTCCGCCTGCAAGGAGATGACCTCCGGATTGACCATCCACAGGTCGTAGCGCTGCCGCCGGAAACCGGTGACGGTGTGCCGAACCAGGAACTCGGCCGCGGGATCGCCGAGCTTGTCCACGATCTGGGTGACCATCGTCACCGCGTCACCGTGTTCGAGCTCCATCCCCAGCGCGGCAAAGGCCCGCTTGGCCCAGACCACGGGCTGGGTGTTGCTTCCCGTCAGCCGGTACAGCCTGTAGCCGCGTCCTCTCTCCGCCGTGTCGCTATAGCCGGTGGGGCCGTAGAACAGTTCGTCGTGGACGAGCGCCTTCTCGTTGAGCTTGGTGACCACGTCGTTGTTGAAGCGCACCGGTTCGAGGATGGCGTCGTGCCGGATAGCCCACCGCTTGCGCATCAGGTGTAGCAGCCCGAGCAACACGTCGTAGCGGGCGTCGACGTCCAAATCGGCCATCCCCGGCACGTCGGCCCAGAAATCGGACGCGGCGGCGCATTCGTCCAGGCCATGGTAGCCCACGGCCAGCAGCCCCACGTCCTCCAGGTTCTGATGCGTGCGCCGGTGCGTACCCCCCAGATCCCATACCGTGACAAAATCCAGGTATCGCTGGTAGCGGGCCTCGGCCTCTCGATCCCGGCCAAAGATGCGCCGGCTGGCCTCGAACGGCGGCAGGACGTCGTGACGTTCCTGCGCACCGTACAGCAGGCTCCCGACGTTGTGCAGCGTCGCGCTCCTGGGTTGACCGGCGACGTAATTGCCCTCCAACAGCGCTGTGTAGAGCGCCTGGCGGAAGGTGAAGCGGTGGTGCAGGCTGTTCATGTGTGCGGCCTGGAGTGCCGTGTCCTGCCGGTTGTCGGAAAAGGCGATCACCTTGTTGGCGTTCTCAGGCAGCGCCTGCACCTGGGCGCTCACCAGGACGTCGGTTGCGGTGGACCGGCCGACCGAGCCGAATATGAACAGCTTGTTATACTCCCGCGACCGCCGGTCGTGGACGATGCCGCACGAGGGGCAGACCAGGAACGGCGCGGGCAGGAATGTGACGGCCAGCCCAGCGTGATCGCAATCCCCGTCCAACCGTCCACAGATCGGACAGGCGGTGTGCGGCTCGGGCACGACGTTGGCGTATTGCTTGCGCACCTTGCCGGTCGGGGTGAGCCAGTGATCGGGAAGCTCAACCTGCGGGTGCCCCGAGAGGAGGTATCCCAGCCGGCCCGGCACGTCGACGGCGTCCAGGTCCGCCGGGTGCAGGTAGCCGTCCATGTCCAGGGCCACGCTCCAGAATTCCTGTCCGCACGCGCGGCAAAAGACCAGGGGGAACGTCGGGACGTTTTCGCGACCTGCGGCGGCACACACGGGACAGATGGGCTCGCCCCGGTCGTTGAGGTGCGGTCCGGTTGGATCCAGGCAGGCGGTGATCGCCCGGCCCTGGGAGAAGAAGGCGTGGAGCTTGGGGACGGGGGATTGGAGAATGGAGGATGGAGAATGGAGATCAGAGATTGGAGGTTGGGGGCTGGGGGATGGGAGGAGGGCTTGTTGGATCTGTTCGATGGACACGTCCAGGTCCTGGGCGAGTTGATGGACCGTCTTGGTGCCCTGGGCCAGCGCATCGGCGATGGCGCGGGTCAGCGGCGGCAGGTCGTCGGGCAGCGGGGCGTAGGACTCGGTGACCACGTCCTCCGCCGCGAACGACTCGCCAAAGAGCCGCGTGGCAAAATCCGCGATGGCACCGGCGGCTCCCTAGTCTCCCGTACTCTCCACCGTGGCGCTGGTGGCGATGCAGCGCAACCCAGGCCAGGCTCCTCCGGCAAGCCCCCCACGTAGTGGGGGGTCTGTGACAGCTAGCCCAGGCCCTCCTTCGGCAACCCCTCCACCCGGTGGGGGGGCCGTGACAGCTAGCCCAGGCCGCGTCCCCGTATGCGTATGCTGCTTCAATCGGCGGATCAGCGCGGCAACGTCCGCCCCGCGCCGGCCTGTGTAGGTATGCACCTCGTCCAGCACCAGGAAGCGCAGCACCCCCGGCGTGGCAAACAGCCTGCGGTCGTCGAAGCGGGTGAGCAGCAGCTCCAGCATCACATAGTTGGTCATCAGGATGTCCGGCGGCGTGGCCTGGATCTCCTCACGGGAGAGAATCTCGCTGTCATACGGCTGCTCCCGTCCGGTCGCGCGATGGTATGCCTCCAACGCCTCCGCCGGGCTAAAGGCCGTGTCGCCCGTGTACCGGGCGATGGTGAGGCCGCTGCCGTGCAGACGCTGGGCAAAGTCATCGTACTGCGAATTGGCCAGCGCGTTCATCGGGTAGACGATCACCGCCTTGATGCCCAAGACCCCCTGGCCGCGCAACCGCAGGCACTCGGACACGATGGGGATGCCAAAGCAGAAGGATTTGCCGGAGCCGGTGCCGGTCGCCACGACGACGTTCGATGGAGAATGGAGAGTGGAGAATGGAGATTGGGGTACACCGAGGATGCGGCGAATGGCCTCGGTCTGGTGGCGATAGGGATCAACCGGGGGCGACGACAGGTCGTCCGGGTCGCGGCGAAAGATGGTGGGGATATGGGGGTGGAGCAACCCCTCGGCGACCAGGTTGGCCAGCGCTTCTCCCGGCGCGAAGGGACGGGAGAGCTGGACGAAAGGCGGTTTCCAGAGCAGCGTCCCGTTCTGCACCCGCTCCAGCACCCAGTCGCGGATCTCGGGATTCTGGAACCGCTGGAAGGTGCGGACGTAGGTCAGGTACTGGCGCTGCACCCGGTCCAGCACGGCGAAGGGATTGAGGGGGCCACGGGTCGGCGTGACGCGCGGGCCGGGCTTGCGTGCGGGAGGGGCGGCCGGTATCCCGTCCGCTTTGGGAGATGGGCCTGGGGGTGTGCCTCCCAGCACGGCCGTGATGGCAGGCAGGAAAGCCGCCTGTACCTGCGGTGCCATCGTCTGCACGCGCAGCGCGCTGGCGAGCACGGCCGGCGACCGCCGGGCGACGATCGTGCGGCAGAGCTCGGCCGCAAACTCGGGCGTCACATCCTCGACCTGGCCAAAGTCGAGATGCAGGTCGTCCTCGGTCCACAGCCGCTGGCCGAGCTGGCGGGCGGCCTCCAGGTCATCCAGGCGACGTTGACCGGTAAAGACACGGAAAACGGGCATCGTGTCAGCTCCCTATGGTTGTTCTATACGGAACCAGTGTTTGTCGGACAGCGGCTTTAGGAACGGCGAGGGCAACGAGCGATCGTACGTGACGAACAGGTAGCGCATGGCGCGGGAACAGCCGACGTAGAACAGCCGGCGCTGACCGTCCAGATGCTCCTGGATTTCCTGCGCGTCTCGGGCCGCTGTTTCCCTCGGCAGGCGGTCGGCCTCGACGTGCGCCACGGCCACGATGGGGAACTCGAGACCCTTGGCGGCGTACAGCGTCATCACTTTGACGCCGGGCTCTTCCAGATGTACCTGGTTGCTGGGCATAAAGCGCGCAGGCAGCCCCTGTCCCTCCAGCAAGCGGGCCACGGATTTCCCCAGGCTGTTGGTGGGCACCAGGACGGCGGCTGCGTTGAGCGGCAGGCGCAGCTCCTTGGCCGCTCGCCAGATTTTGTGGGCCAGCCAGCGTGCCTGGTCGGAAGCTCCGTCAGCGGCGTATATCACGGGGACCTGGCCGACGTGCACGATCTCCTGCCCCATCGCTTCGGCGTCCACGCTGTCCACGTCGGTCAGCAGCTCGGCCGCGGCCTGGACGATCTGGCGGGTGTTGCGATAGTTGCGGCGCAGTAACCGTGTCCGTCCCACAACCTGGAGTTGCTCGTGCACCTGACGCCAGCGAAACCCCCTGTTGTACAGCGACTGGTTCGCGTCGGCGGTCAGGAAAATCCCCGCAGGGGTACGGCACAGTTCGACACACAGCGCCAGGGCCACCGGGGGCAGGTCCTGGGCTTCGTCGACGATGACATAGTCCCAGCGGCGGGGGAACGCGCCTGTCTGCACCTGTTCGAGCGCCAGTTGGCGCAACTGGCCCCAGGTGTATAGGGATTGCTGCTCCAGAGCGCTGCGGTAGGCGACGTAGAGCTGCCAGACCGCCGAACGTACGGAATCGTCAAACGGAATCCCCCGCCCGGCCCTGTTGGCTTTCAGATAGGCGTCCAGCTCGCGGCAGTTCTGGCCCTCGATGACCCAGTCGAACTCTTTCAGCAAGTACCTGTCCCGCAGGTTCTGGAGAGCCCCACTGACGAGCAGCTTTTCGAGATCGCCCATTGCCCTGGGTTTGAGCGCTGAGCGCGCATAGTGCAGCGCCTCGAAGGACTGTTTCCGGCTGGCCACGTCAAACGTGCGCCCGCTCTTCCTGACGATCGACATGACGATCTTGTCGACGGTCGTCACCCGAATCGCCCAGGGCAGTTTCCCGTTCTTGAGATCGAGGACGTCTCCCAGCAACTGGCACAGCAGGGACTGGCTGCAGTTGATCAGGGCGTTGGTGTAGGTTGTAAAGAGCACCTGCGGGATGGGGCGTCGCTGGCCCAACGCGTGCTCGATAAGAGTCCGGACGCGGTACAGTGCGATGGTGGATTTGCCCGAGCCCGGCCCGCCCTTGACCAGCGTCGGCCCGGAGAGACCCCAGTCGACGAACCGGCGCTGGGCCTCGTCGAGGTGCAGCAGGAACCCGCTCAGCGTCCCCTCGGCGTAGCGCTCCAGGTCCTCGGGGTTAAAGAGCACCTGGTCGGGCTGGCGGGCGATCTGCTCCACCTCGGATGGCCATAGCCCCTCAATGATCCGGTTCAGGACCGGGTCGGGCACCTGATCCGAGGCCTGGAGCAGTTCGTCCTCGGTGCGGCAGCGCATCAGCGCTTCGTGGCACGTCTCCGGGATCCGCCAGCGTCGCAGCAATTCCAGCGTCAGTTTGCGCGGCAGGGCATTGGCCTGCGGTTTTTGCCCCTGGGCCTGGTACCATTCGGGGTGCTGTACCCACGCAGGCACCCGGCGCTCGGGCTCCAGGCCCGCTGCCAGCTCCGAGCTAAAGGTGAGCGTGGGCATCTCCTCCGCCTTGGGATCGTACTTGAAGCGATCGTAGACGTCCTTGCGCGGTCCGATGGCCAAAAGCTGGACGACGTGGCTATCCGGTACCACGGAGTAGATCAGCCGGTAATCTCCCATGCGATAGCGCCACAGGTTCTTCCACCCTTTGAGCGGCTTGACGGTGTTGCCCCGCGGCGTCGCGGGCGCGCGGGCCAGTTCGGCGTGCGCCTGCGTGGCCTGCTTCTGCAAGGTCTTGGAGAGCTCGACAAAATCGGCATCGTACGCGGGTTTGTGTGTGATGAACCAGTCCATGTTGATCCCTGCCTCTCATTGGTGATGTGTGTCCTGTTAACAGTGGAAAGATGGCTCAAATTGGCTGCCGCTCAACCCCCAGCGCCCTCATCTGTCTCAGCGTATCAGCGATTCCAACCTCCCATACGCCTCCAACACCATCCGCTTCGTCCGATACTCCCCCCACCGCTCCTCATCCTTCCGCCGCACGATGGGGAAGGTATCCAGGATATAGTCCAACTCCTCCCGCGTGAGCCCGTAGAGGTGGCCGTACAGCCCGTCCAGCTCGGCGCGCAAGACGGCGCGGCGTTCCTCGTCCCAGACGAAGGGCGCGGGCGTAGGGTCCGCTGCACACTCCGGCGGCGGGGAGGTGTGGATCGGCGCATCGGCGAACCAGCGCGCCCACGTCTCCTCCCCGACCTCGTCCAGCACGTCCTGGGCGAAGGGCTGCAGGTCCCAGGCGGTGTAGGTGAGCTCGACCACGCGGGGGACGACCAAATCAAGGAGGTCTGGGGTGTAGTGATCGGGTGGGAATATGGGAAGTTGTTTCAAGACAAAGTAGTTAAAGTTCTCGCCGCCCAGTTTCTGGCGAGCAGCGAAATCGAGGACAATTGTGTTCAGGTTTGCCGCAAGACAGCTTATTGTAGATGCCCCCAAAGTCCTCGACACCAGAATGCAGTGAAGGGATTCTGTGGTACCAGCGATTGGGATAACTGCGGCGAGATGAGTTCTTTCGTTTGTAGGACTCGAGACCTTCTTCTGAACCAGGAACCATCTCGAATCCCACTGCAGTTCCGAAAGCGCAGACACAACCGCGTTTTCCTCTACCCAGTACTGGGGCGAGACGAAACAATTTGGATTCAGTTTGTCGCTTTCCACTGTCGGTTCGGGTTGAGCAGGGCGCTTGGGATTCTGAGGGTTGACCGTTACACTGGCGAATCTGTGGTCATGCTGGTAGATCATCTTCCCTTCATAGACCGGAAGATAATCTCGGTCGTCATCGCACTTGTAGCGACCCTTTCCAACATGCTGTAGCCTCTTGTTTTTGAGCTCTGCCAGCTCCCACTTGCCACCAAACGGATCAATCATGCGCAAAAAGTTGATTCCCCAGGGATTCGCAGCTTTGGTTTCATCCATCCAAACCAGACAGTTGTGAAAGATCTTGGTCGTCAACTCGGCATCTCGCCGGGTGCGAAAGACGGGCAAGGTGCGCGTGTTGGGGTTCATCAGCGCCAGGTCGGTGCCGGCCAGAGGGAAGCGGCGCTCCGGGTCGGCCAGCTCGTCGGTGGTGTGCAGGAAGAAGGCAAAATTGGCCTCGGCTGCGCCGCCACCGATCAGGGTGAGGAGGCAGAACTTCATCCGGCTGTCCACTTCAGGAAACGGCTTGCGCCGATTCTCAAAGTCGTAGAGCGAGGCCAACTGCCCGCTTTCGATCACGTCGGCGAAAAAGTCACGGTAGGTGTAGTCAGTGGCGATGCCGGTGGGCACGACCAGGCCCGCCCGCCCGTCGGGGGCAATGATCTGCCGCGCCAGCCCGGCAAAGACGGCGTAGGTGTTGATGTCACCGCCGCCGGTCAGCGGATAGCGACCGGATGCGCGCAGGAAGTGACCCGTGGCCTCGCTATCTCGCAGGGCGACGATGTAGGCATCGTGGAGAGTGGGGTTGGTCTGGGGTAGTTTGCGGATCAGCCGGCGCCGCTCGGCGGCGGTACGAGCATTGGCAATGGCGGTGTCCTTGTTGACAAAGAATTCCTTCTCCTGCAACTTGATCCGCTCCCATGGCGGGTTGCCCAGCAGCACGTCAAAGCCCCCTGTGCCATCGTCGCCAAACACATCCGGGAACTCCAGGTGCCAGTGGAAGAAGCGGTACCGCTTGGCCAGGGCCTCGATCTGGGTCAATACCTCCGGTGGTAACGCCTCGGGTCCCTCGGCGCGCAGCCGTATGAACTCGCCGTGGGTCGGTGCCCATCCTTCGACAGGCTCAGGATTCTGCTCTGTTCCCTTTGGTAATGGCCAGAAGAAGGCCGCTGTCCAGAAATCTGCCTCCAGTTTCCGCCGCTGGTATTCGTCCGCCGTCAGGTACTCGGTGTACCGATCCCGCGCCACCTTGGGCTGCTCCTCGGCCAGGTCCGTGATGGTGATGTATTCCTGGTGTACCGCGCCGTCCGGCTCGTAGAGCGTCACCTGGAAGAGCTGGCCCTGCACCGCGCCCGCCTCCCATTCCTTCAGCTCCTTCCGGTTGCGCGCCCGCACGGCCTTGACCACCGCCCGGTCGTTGCCCGTGATTGGCTTGAACGCATCGGTGGAGATGCCGGCCTCCATCAACTCTGGCGTCGCCCCGATCAGCGAGTTGCCGCACTTTATGTGGTGGTCGAGGAAACTCAGGGGCTTGTCGGGAACGCTGGCGTTGATCCACAGGCTGACCTTGCACAGCTCCACCGCCATGGGGTTCAGGTCCACTCCATAGATGCAGTGGGCCAGCACGTCCCGCTTGGCGGCCTGCACCTCGGCCTCGGCCGGATACTCGTCGCCGCTGCGGATGCGGGCCAGCTCGGCCCCCATCACGTTGTTCGCCTTGACCAAAAAGTGGCCGCTGCCCACCGCCGGGTCGCAGACTTTGATGGACAGGAGGGCCGCTTCGCCCGCGGCGCGCTGCTCGTCGGTCAGCCCTGCATAGTCGGTCAGCAGGCCGGCCGTCGCCTCGCCGATGGCGTCTTCCTCGATCACCGGCAGCCCCGCCGCCGCCAGACGATCCCGCATCACGGGCAGCAGCGCGCTCTTGATCAGCTCGTTGACCAGCGAGGGGTGGGTGTAGTAGGAGCCGGTGGTCTTGCGCTCCGAGCCGCGCGGGTCGAGGAAGAAGGTGTGGGCCGGAACCTCGCGGCCGCCTGCGTCCTCGGCGTGCGCCGTGACCCGTGGGGTGAAATCGAGCAGGCTCTCATAGATCGAGCCCAGCTCCTCCACCCCCAGGTCAGCGTAGGAGATGCGCTGCAAGACTCTTTCGCGCTCGATCAAGGTCAGGGCGCGGATGGCATGAAGGAGGGCGCTGTTGCGGATCGCGCGGCGGACCCTCACCCCCGGCCCCCCTTCGGCTTCGCTCAGGACAGGCTCTCCCTCGCAGGGAGAGGGGAGTCCGTTCAGCAGAGGTGTCTGGTCCTCGTCGAAGAGCATGCCGTCGTAGCCGAATACGTCCAGCTCCGGCACGCCCTCCCGCACCATGCGGAAGGTGACCTGCAGGCCGTGCCACAGGTCGGCAAAGTCGTCCTCCAGGGGGATATCGCCCTCGGCGCGGGCGCGCAAGGCGGCGATGGAATAGCCTCGAGCGTAGAGCGAGTTGCGTCCGGGCATCATACCCCGCTGCTCGGCAAAGAGCAGGAACAGGATGCGGTAGATGACGTGCAGGATCTCGCCGTAGTAGTCGCGACAGAGGGGGTCATCCTGCTGTAACCGGTGGATCAGGTCGCCATCCAGGAACCCGTTGCCCAGCGTCTCGATGGCCTGGCGCACCTGCCCGCGCAGGTCCTCGCCCACCTTGATCCCGGTGGCGATCGAGTCCTTGTAGAACTGCTCCAGGGGCATTGCCCCCTCACCCCCCGGCCCCCTCTCCCCGGAGGGGAGAGGGGGAGAGACGAAGCGGCTGGCGTGGCATAGCCGATAGAGGGCGCGAAAGTCGCCATAGTTGCGCGTCTCAAAGATGGATTCGAGGTCGAATTGCACGTAGCCGCGGGTGAAGGTGTGGTGGTAATCGCGCAGGAGGCGCAGCAGGATGCCGTTGGAGAGCACGGCCCACTGGTCGGTGGGGCTGGCGTTGAGAAAGGCCTGCAGCATGTCGTGGGGCGACTTGGCCTTGATGCGACGTGCCAGGCCTGTCGAAGCGATGCCTCGTGCTGAGCCTGTCGAAGCACCGCGACCGACCACCATCCGGCTGTCCAGATCCTGGGCAGGGGCGACGGTATGGATGACCGGTGCACCCTGCATCCTGCTTCTTGCATCCTCCTCCCAGCCGCGGTGGGAGAGGGGGTAGCGCAGCTTGCCGGCCTCGTCCAGGACGGTGTCGCCCCGTTGGTAGACCGGTTCAAAGTCGAGCAGCTCGAACAGGGGCAGCAGCCACCGCGCGCGCACCTGGGAGACGTCCATCGTGGGGAGATCGACGTGCACCGCGTCCCAGCGCTCGAGGAGGAGTTCCCAGGCGGTGGCGATCGTCTCCTCGAGTTCTGCGGGGGTCTTGGGTGGTTCAGCCCAGGGCAGGGCAAAGGATGCGGGCTCGACCCCGCGCTGGCGTGAGCCGACCTCGCGCACGTTCTCGATAAAGGCGGCCGAGATCAGGCCGCCGGAGGTGGTGATGTGGGAGGATGGAGCCATAGACTCAGGACCTCAAACGGGAAACAGAATAGTCGTCGTTAGTAGATCGAAACTTCCCGGCGATAGGTCGTCGATCCCTTTCAGCCACTCGACCGCTGGTGCTCCTTTCCCTGGCCCCATCTGCCCGTCCTGAGCTCTGTCGAAGGACTGCCGCATACTGTGCCGCCCGGCGATGAGTTCTCGACGCCGCACCTCCACGGCCTCTTTGAGCAGGCTCTCCAGCCCTTTCAAAGCCAGCGCATCCGCCAACGTTTCTCGCACTTCCCCCTCCGTGCGGGTCTGGGCGCTCGGCTGTATCTCCAACAGCCTCGCGGCCTGCTGAAGGCCAACTGCCGGCGGCTGATCGCCGTACACCGGCACGGCCACCGGCAGCAACTC
>Ga0180431_10003468_pt1 | contig 20296 bp, 16 predicted proteins | sample SS_ome_11_FD_132459 | JGI IMG/M metagenome (GOLD analysis project Ga0180431, IMG submission 132459) | Hypersaline lake sediment archaeal communities from the Salton Sea, California, USA - SS_1_MS_1 metaG | ecosystem: Environmental > Aquatic > Non-marine Saline and Alkaline > Hypersaline >... | reverse complement strand
CTCGTCGAGCGCGACGACATTGACCTCGTGGACATCTCGGCGCCGAACAACGTCCACAAGGAGATCGCGGTCGCCGCCGCCAAGACGGGCAAGCATATTTTGTGCGAGAAGCCGCTCGCGATGAATGTGGCCGAGGCCGAAGCGATGGTCAAGGCCGCGGCGGACGCGAAGATCATCAACACGGTGTGTCACAACTACCGTCGTGTGCCGGCCGTGAGCCTCGCCAAGCAGATGATCGAAGCGGCCGAGCTCGGCGAGATTCGCCACTTCCGGGGCGTCTATCTGCAGGACTGGCTCGTGGACCCGAAGTTCCCGCTGCTCTGGCGTCTGAAAAAGGAGTTCGCGGGGAGCGGCGCGCACGGCGATCTCAACTCGCACATCGTTGATCTGGCGCTGTGGCTTGTCGGGCCGATCGCCGAGGTCACCGGCATGATGAAGACCTTTGTGACCGAGCGGACGCTGCCGGGGAGCGAGGAAAGCGACAAGGTCACCGTGGACGACGCGGCGGCGTTCCTCGCGCGGTTCGCAAACAACGCGCTCGGCACGTTTGAGGCCACGCGCTTCGCCACGGGGCGCAAGAACGGGCTGCGCTTCGAGATCAACGGCTCGAAGGGCTCGATCGTCTTCGATCTCGAGCGCCTCAACGAGCTTCTGTTTTACGACAGTGCCGACGCGCAGGGCCGGCACGGCTTCCGGCTCATCCAGGCGACCGACGCGAGCCATCCGTACATTGCCGCCTACTGGCCGCGCGGGCACATCATCGGCTACGAGCACAGCTTCATCAACACCGTCGTGGATCTTTTGGGCGGCATCGCCGACGGCACGCCGGTCCACCCGACCTTTGCCGACGGTTTTTTGACGCAGAAAGTGCTCGACGCCGTGGCCGAGTCGGCCCAAAGCAACGCCTGGGTGCGAATCTGACCGACGCGCGTGACCAAGCACTGAAAGGCTCACAGCCCCGATGAGGCGCGGTGCCGACAGGGGCGCCGCCTCATGAAATAGCTATGGTGTCCCGCGATTTCCCTCTTTGAACCCGTCCTTCAGGCCAGCGTCTTACCAAGATAACCAGCACGAGAATGCTGATCAGAGCGAGAGGCATCAATGCAAGCTCAAGAATCCATGGGTTCAAGGCAGTCCGTTCCTTGAAGAGAAGGAATGCACCGGCCACCACGTCAACACCAGTCAAGAGAAAGAAACCGCCCCAGGCCCATCGCCAACGGCGTGTCGCCACGGCAAAGAGAACCATTGCCCGTGAGGATGCGTGACAAAGCAGGGCTAGAAGGCGTTCCGTTGCGGGGACCACCGACAGGGAACTCGTTGCGACTGCTTCTGGTTTCAAGACTGCCGACAAGGAACAAATGACACCCAAGACGACGGCTTCAACAGCACCCGCACCAATGCCGACAGCCAGCCCTCTTCCTGCATCTCTTGCCAGACTTGACCATTGCTTGGCCGCGACGACCGTTACGCCGATTTCAAACACGCCGGTCAACAAGCCAATGTAGATCGCGCTTGTCACAAGAGCTGCACCGGAAGGCATTACTCCGCGAATAGCACCGATGATCGGCTCATTCAGGCCCAGCGCCCATGCGAATTTCAACGCAACCCCAACGGCCCAGATGACCGCACCAATCAGAAAGTACTTCCAGGGAACATGGGATCGCCACCTCCAGACCCAGATGGCAAGAATACCGACCAACGCCATGAGTTTGCCGGTAAGCAACGTGGATGAATTGAGGCTCGACGAGTAACTCTTGTCATATACGGCAATATTCCAGGTTCCCACCGCTTGCTCACACCGAACCTCGATCATGTATTGCCCAGCAGCAAATCGTTCGTCTTCTTTCGGTCCTGTCAACGTGAACTTGCCACCAGACGTATCCACAACGATCCTATCATCTGGCGCAATCAGACGTATGTGTGCAAGCCCCTCCTGAAGGTCCACCCGGAATCGATATCTAAGTTTTGCCCCGGACTTCTTAACCACGAATGAAAGTCGTTGGGTATCCGTCACGGGTGTGGGGCCCAACTTACGAGAGGCGTTTTTATAGACTGTTCCTTGGTTCCAGAACAGTGAGCCGATGATGACGGCGGCAGCAAGCCAGCCGAGGATAGCCAGCTTACGTCTTCGGGAACGGTTGCGTGCTGTGTGGCCGTCAGTCATGGTGCCGATTATGCCCGTTTACGCAAGAGCTGTCACGCCATAACTGCCGGTGCAAAGACAGGTTGCCTTCGGGATGCGTCTCGACTTCCGTGGAAATTGGGCAATCCGTGGAATGGAGACGATGGGTCGGACACACTTCTCGGAATTAGGCTTCGATCGAGGTGGTCGTCTGGGTCATTTTGGCTTTGTAGAGTAAGTTGAGGAAGGTTCCAAGAGCCCAGTGTTTCCGGGGCGGCAGCAGAAGCCTTTTGGCGATATTTTTAAGCGTATAAAAGCGCGCGTAGGCCCGCGAGTAATTTTCCTTAAAAACATCTTCACCCATCTCGATGCCGGTAAACTCCAAATCGAGGAGCGTGGAGTTGCCGGCCGGCCGGAGCCACCACCGGCCGTCCTTGAGGCGACCTTCTTCCTCTAGCCGAGCATAGAGGCCGGTCCCCGGGAGCGGGATGACCGGCCACCACTTTGTCAGGGGCACCCGATTCTTGAGTAAAAAGTCAGTTGCTTCGTCAAAGACACCGGGATCCTCTGGCCCGAAGCCGAACATCATGTTGGCTTGAATGACGATGCCCGCGTCCCGGTAAGTTCTAATCTGCGTTTCGTATTCTTCGATAATATTTTGTTTCTTGCCGATGGAGTCGAGCTCGCGGCGGGAGAGGCTCTCGATGCCGACGAGGATAGCGAAGCAGCCGCTGGCGCGCGCGAGGCGAAGGAGCTCGATGTCCTTCGCGGCGCCGATGCTCCCTTGGCCCATCCAGCGAATCTTGAGCGGGATGAGCGCCCGAAACAATTCCTTGGCGCGTCGTGGGGCGAGGAAGATGTCGTCGTCAACGAAAAAGCAGCTCTTGGGCTTGAGTGTTTCAATTTCTTTGATGACGTCAGAAATCGGGCGGGTTCTGTGTCTCGTGCCGTTGAACGCCGTCACGGCGCAGTACTCGCAGCCGTACGGGCAGCCTCGTGCGGTCTGGATGGGGAACCATGGCGAGCCGAGGAACGTTGAGCGCAGCACGCCCCTTCGGCCGCGCGAGATGTAGTGGGACTGATCGAGCAGCGAGAACCTCGGCACGGGAAGGTTCTCGAGCCGCGGCGGGTGTTCGGTGACGTAGCGTTTCTTGTGCACGCCGTTTCTGAAATCATTGATAAATTGCGGCCAGGTCTCCTCGGCCTCGCCGACGATGACGGTATCGGCGTGCTCTTGGGCCTCGTCGGGGAGCATGCTCGCGTGGATGCCGCCGAGCACCACGGGCACGTTTCGGCGCCGGAACTCGTCCGCGACTTCATAGGCCCGCATGCCGAGCGTCGTATAGACGGTGATCGCAGCGAGGTCCACGGGCTCGTCATAGTTGATTTCGCCGAAGAGTTCGCTCTCGATGACGACCTCGACGTCGTCGGGGACGAGCGCCGCGAGGTAGGGGAGCGTGAGCGGCGGGCAGATGAATTGCTTCACCTTGAAGAGCTTTCCGTCCTCGCGGTATTTCGAGGGCTCGACCAGTTTGATTTTGAGGCGTCTCTTCATCGGCAAAAAACGGCGCTTGTGAATCCCGCGGAGGGCGCTCAAAGTTCATCATAACAACGCGGGTCGAGGGACACAAATAGTATTCATGCGCCCGAGACTGCTGCCGTGTGTCGGTCGCCCCTAGAGGGACCGTGTCCCGCCGAGGAACGGGCTCGCGAAAGGCGGGTTAGCGCAGGGAATTCGGAAGCGTGCCGGGCGGGCTGGGCGTCGAAAGAGGTTTGTTCTCCTCGTCGGTTTTTTCGACGATGCCTGTTTTTTGACAGACGAACGTCTCCCCGACAAAAAGCCGGACGGCGAACCGCATTTGCGGTGGTGAGGAGGAATTTCCCGGCGTGGTTTCCGACGGGGCCGGGTTTGTGGCGGCGGCCGCTTCCTCGGTCTCGTGGGCGGAGGCACAGAGCGTCTCGACGGAGAACGAGGGCGTCTCGACGGTCTTGAACTCGCAGCGCTGCGCACTCATGATGGGGAGTTGCCAGAGCCGGCCGGGCCGTTCTTCGTGTGGGTCGTCGAGGAACACGTGCACCTCGAAGCGGATGTTCGAGAGTTCCTCGGGCGTCAGATTGCACGTCTTGATCCGGATGCGGTAGCAGGCCGGCGCGGACACCTCGTCGTCTGAACCGACCGTATCGGCGTCGCGGACCTCCTCGACGTAAACGTCAAATGGGACACGCTCCCGATAGAATGCCAGGTGCTTCTCCTGGACGGAAGATCCGGCGGCGACGGCGCATTCGGCGACGAGCAATGCACACAGAAAAAGTGCGGCGGTCCTTGCCTGCACGGTCATATCCTTGTCGACGTTCCGGTTGAAAGAGGGTACACGACACCCTTCCAGCAAGGGTATCGGCGAGAACGGGGAAGGACTTTATTCCTCGACGGGCGGGGACGGCTCCAGCGGCGCCTCGTGCTTGTCCTCGTCGTCCGGCGGGAGGGGCTCGGCCGGCTCGGCCTCCTGCTCGGTCTCGTCTCGCGGTGGGGGGGCGGCGCCGAGGGGGATGATCTGCACCCGTTTCGTCCCGGCCTCTTCGTCCTCGTCCACGCTGGTCGTTTCGACCCCCGTCCAGTCGCGCAGCGCCGTGTGGACGGTGCGGCGGTCGGCGGCGACCATCGGCTCGAGCGTGACCGGCTCGCCGGTGCGCAGCGCCTGTCGGCCTGCGTCCTTGGCGATCCGCTGGAGGTCCGACTTATGGCGTTCGCGGTAGCCGGCGCAGTCAATGAGGATCAGGCGCGTCGTGCCGAAGCGATGGGCCACGAGCACGTTGACAAGGTGCTGGATTGCCGCCAGCGTGTGGCCGTCGCGGCCGATCAGCCGGCCGGATTCCGTGCCGTGCTCGAGTGAGAGGAGGGTTCCTTCCTCGCGGCGGCGGATTTCGATGTAGGCATCAATACCGAGGGCGCGCAGCAGTGGGCGCAGCACCTCTTCCTCGGCGAAGCGAATGACGGTACGTGGCTCAACGTGTTCGGGCTCGTTCATGGGGCTTGTTCTCTTTCTTGTCGTCGCTTTTTTGGATCGCGAGCTGGACCCCGAAGCTAAAGACGGTGCTGCAAAGCCAGTAGAGGTTGAGGCCCGCCGCAAAGCCGTAAAAGATGAACAGGAAGACGATCGGCATCATGTTGGCCATCATTTTCTGTTGGGGATCGGTCGCCTGGGTCTGGCCGCGCAGCCGCTGCGAGAGGATGGTGAAGACCGTCATGAGGACCGGCAGGACGTGAATCGGGAACCCGGCGATCGTAAAGAGCGTGTCGGGCTGTGACAGGTCGTTGATGTAGCCGGCGAACGGCGCGCGCCAGAGCTCGACGGCGTTCCGGAGCATCGTGAACATCCCGTAGAGCACGGGGAACTGGAGCAGGATCGGGAAGCAGCCGCCGAGCGGGTTGACTTTGTGCTCTTTGAAGAGCTTCATCTGCTCCTTCTGGAGCTGGGCCTTATCGTCTTTGTACTTTTTCTGGAGCTCCTTGATGAGCGGCTGGATCCTCTGCATCTCCTTCATGGACCTGAAACTGCGCCGGTCGAGCGGGAAGAGGAGGAGCTTGATGCACGCCGTGAGCAGAATGATCGCGACGCCGTAGTTGGGGATGAACGTGTAGATGAAGCTCAGGACGTACATGAGCGCGGCGGCGAACGTGGCAATAAAGGTCGTGCCCATCACCTTCGAGTAGCCGAGCGGTCTCAGACGACTGTACTCCTTGGGGCCGACGTAGAGCGCGAGGTGGAAGACGCGCTCCTCGTCCGCGCCCAATGGGAGGTCGGGCAGCTTGACGCTCAAACTGGTGGCGTACACCTTGGTTTTCTTCTTACCCACCTCGGCGAGGAGCTCGGTCTCGGAGACGACCTGACGAGCCTTGATCTCGCCGGTGCCCTCCGGGCCGCGCGCGTCGAGGATCGCCGCGAAGTACTTGTTGCTGATCGCTGCCCAGCACAGCACGGTGAACGGGTAGTCCCTGGGCGATTTTTCGCCGCGGGCCGGCGTGAGTTTTTTGGCCGACCCGCTGCTGACCGTGATGCGTGCCTCGCGCCGGTCCTTCTCTTCAATGGGGTGAACGCTGCCGACCTGCACGTAGTACTCGGGGAGCTTGAGCGGCGTGCCGCTCGTGTTGCGGATCGTCAGGTCCACCTCGAGCCGGTAGCCGTCCTCGGGCAGCGTGAACGTCTTGGTCACCGCCAGGCGCGGGTTCTCGTACCGGAGCACCAACGTCCGGTCGTCGCTCTCGGCCTCGACCTTTTTGAACTCCACCTCCGCGAGGTCGAGCCCGCCTTCTTTCTCCGCGTAAATGGCGAGCGGGTACATCTTCTGCTGCAGACCGTCGGCGCAGAAGGCGTACTTTGTGTCGCCATGGATGACGATGCCTTCGCCCTTGCTGGTCTGCTTTGTCTCCATGACGACCTGGCGCACGACGCCGCCTTTGGTCGAGATCTCAAAGGTGGCGTATGGGTTGGAGAGCGCATGGAGCGCCGGCTCGAACGGCGTCGTTTCCTCGATGAGCTTGCCCGCCTCGGCGGGCTTGTCCGCTTCAGCGGGCTCGGCTTCTTCGGTGCCTTCGGCCGCCTCGGCCGCCTCGGCCGCCGGCTCGCCTTCGCCTTCGACGACGGGCGCCTCTTCGGTGGGCTTGTCCGCCTCGGCGGGCTTGTCCGCTTCAGCGGGCTCGGGTTGCTCGGTGGTTGGTTGGGGCGTTTCCTTGCGTGATGGCTTTGAGGGCTTGGGCAGCAGCATCCAAGTGACAAGGATAAGAGCGGCGATGATCAGGAAGGTGACTTGACGTTTTTCCATCCGTTACCTCACCGGGTCGTATCCGCCTGGATGCCACGGCCCGCAGCGGCACACCCGCGCGATCCCCGCCAGAAGGCCGCGCACGAGACCCTTTCGCCGCAGGCTCTCGATCATGTATTCCGAGCAGGTCGGCGTGAACCGGCAGACCGGGGGCAGCAGCGGTGCGAGCGTGAGCTGGTAGAGCCGCACCAGCCCGATCACCACCCACGTCAGGGGGTTCAGGATGCGTCTGGGCGGAACAGGTTGAGCTTTGCCAGGAGCGTGGTCACCGATTCCCGGAGCTGGGCGTACGAGCGCGCCTTGGCCTCGCGGCGCACCGTGATGACTACGTCGTGGCCTGGTTTCAGTTGATGCTTGCACAGTCTGAAGATCTCCCTGAGGCGCCGCTTGATCCGGTTGCGCTCGACGGCGCGGCCGAACTTTTTCCCGACGCTGATGCCGAACCGTGTCCGGCCGTGGCCCGTCGCCAGCGCATGCATCGCGAGCCCGCCGTGGGCGCTTCGTGCGCCCGAGTGATAGGCGGCCAAAAAGTCCTTGCGGCGGCGAATTCGCTCCTGCTTGAGGAACGTGTGCCGGACGGCTACACGGTCAGACGCTTGCGGCCCTTGCGCCGTCTCCTCCTCAGGACAGCCCGTCCCCATCTATCACTCATCCTCTTCCGAAACCCGTGCGTACGGCGACGGCGCAGGTTTGACGGCTGGTACGTTCGCTTCATCAAGACCTCCGATGTCTTTCCCAACGAGGCGCAGCAGAGCTTGTCTTTATAGGCGGCCGCATTCTCGTTGTCAAGGCGCAAGGAGGGCGGCGTGAGGCTTTCTGGTCATGTCGTTGACAGGCGCGCATGTGGGCCTATAATCGTCAAAGGGTATGAGTGAGCCGAACAAGGTGTCGAGATCACCGTTCTATCCCGCATTCCTCGACGTCGGAGGGGCCCGTTGCGTCGTCGTGGGGGGCGGGAGCGTCGCCGCACGGAAGGTGCGCACGCTCGTTGAGGCGGGTGCGACGGTCACCGTCGTGAGCCCGGACATTTGTGGGGAGATCGAGGCGCTGGCGGCCTCGGGCGGCCGAATTGCGCTGCTGCGTACGGCGTTCGACGCCGGGCACTTACAAAAGGCCTTTCTTGTGGTCGCGGCCACGGACGACCCGGCGGTCAACGAGGCGGTGAGCCGGGAGGCGCGCGCCCGGGGCGTGCTCGTCAACGTGGTGGACCAGCCGGCGCTTTCGACGTTTATCGCGCCGGCCACCGTGGCGCGCGGCCGACTCCAGGTGGCGATTTCGACGGGCGGCGCGAGTCCCGCCTTCGCGAGGCGCCTGCGCGAGCGGCTCGAGGCGCTGCTCAGCCCGCGGCTCGCGGCGTATCTCGACGCGATGGCCGAGGTGCGGGCGCTGGTCATCGAGCAGGTGCCGGACGCCGAGCGGCGCGCGCGCATTTTCGAGGCGCTCGTCTCGGACGAGTTTGTTGGGCGCTACCTCGAGGCCGAGCCGGCTGCGGCCGACGCGATGCTCATGGAGCGCGCGCGCGAGCTCATCGCCGAGGCTCGGACAAAAGAATAGAGGCTGCACTGGACGCGCTATGAAGATCATCACGCTTGGGGTGACGCACAAGACCGCGCCCGTCGAGGTGCGCGAGCAGCTTGCCATCCACCGCCAGGACCAAGGCGAGAGCCTTGGCGCGCTGTGCCGCCACCCGAACGTCAGCGAGTGTGTCGCGCTCTCGACCTGCAACCGCGTCGAGCTCTATGCGGCCGTGGCGCCGCCGGCGCCGCTCGACTTTCTCAAAGCGGCCGTGGCGGGGCCTGACGCCGCGGTCGAGGGCCGCTGGGTGGCGCTCGAGCAGCCGGAGAGCGTCCGGCATCTCTTCGAGGTCGTCTCCGGGCTCGACGCGATGGTGGTGGGCGAGCAAGAGATCGTCGCGCAGGTCAAAGAGGCGTTCCGGCAGGCGGAACGGGCGGGGACGATCGGGCCCCTGCTCGGCGCGCTTTTCCGCAAGGCGCTCTCGGTCTCCAAGCGGGTGCGTACGGAGACGCGGATCGGCCAGGGCGGCTCGTCGGTGGCGTCCGTGGCGGTGCGGCTCGCCCGCAAGCTCTTTGGGGACCTCCGCCGCAGGAACGTCATGATCATCGGCGCCGGCGAGACGGCCGAGCTGACGCTGCGGCACCTCGTGAAGAGCGGCGCGCGGTCGGTCGTAGCGGTGAACCGCTCGTTTGATCGTGCCGAGGAGCTCGCGAAGCGTTTCGGCGGCCGCGCGGCCCGCTTCGAGGTGCGGCTCGAAGCGCTCGTCGAGGCCGACATCGTCATCAGCGCGACCGCGAGCCCCGGGCCGGTCCTCACCGTCGAGGAACTTCGCGATGTGATGCGCCATCGCCGGGGCCGGCCGATCTGTCTCATGGACATCGCCGTGCCGCGCGACGTCGAGCCGGGCGCGGACCAGATCGAGGGGGTGCATCTCTCCAACATAGACGACCTCCAGGCGATCGCCGAGGAACACCGCCGGATAACGGCGTTGGAGCTTGACCGCTGCCGTGCTATTGTGGATGAAGAGACGCAGGCGTACGAGCGCTGGCTCCGGCGCCACGAGATCGAGCCGACGATCAAGCGCGTTTACGACGTGTTCGAGACGGTGCGGGCGCGCGAGCTCGACGATCACTTGCGGCGGTTCCGGGGGTTGACGCCCGAGCTCCGGAGCCAGATCGAGCAGCTCTCGAAGCACTTGGTGAAACAGCTGCTTCACGAGCCCGTCTCGAGATTGCGCGGCGTCTCGGATCCGGCGGCCCTCGTGCGTCACACGGAGTCGCTCGACGAGCTGTTCGCCGCGGACGGCAACGACCGGCACGAGGAGAAAGGGAGCGAATGAGCCATCTGTGGTTTCCGGCCTCCGAGCGGCCGCACGACGAGTGCGGCGTCTTCGGTGTGTTCGGCCATCCCGAGGCGGCGCGGCTCACTTACCTGGGGCTGTACGCGCTCCAGCACCGGGGCCAGGAAAGCGCCGGCATCGTCACGAGCGACGGCCACGCGCTACAGTTCCATAAGGGCATGGGGCTGGTCGGCGACGTCTTCGACGACGACGTCCTGCACGGTCTCGGCGGCCACATTGCCATGGGGCACGTGCGGTATTCGACCACCGGCGCCAGCGGCCTGAAGAACGCGCAGCCGATCGTGATGGACTACGCACGCGGGCCGATCGCCATCGCCCACAACGGCAACCTGACCAACGCGCGGGCAATCCGCGACGAGCTCGAAAGCCTCGGCTCGATCTTCCAGGGGACCACCGACAGCGAAATCATCATTCACATCATGTCCACGCTGCGGCTCGACAGCGAGCGCGACGCCATGATGCGCATGCTCCAGATCATCAACGGCGCTTACACGTTGCTTATGCTCAAGCCGGACGTCCTCATCGGCATCCGCGACCCCCACGGGTGGCGGCCGCTCTGCCTCGGACGGCTCGACGGCGCGCACATCCTCGCCTCGGAGACCTGCGCGCTCGATCTGTTGCATGCGGCGTTCGTACGCGAGGTCGAGCCCGGCGAGGTGCTCATCCTGAGCGAGTCCGGCATGGAATCGGTTCATCCCTTCGGGCGCAACACGCGCCGGGCCCATTGCATCTTTGAGCACATCTACTTTGCCCGGCCCGACAGCCATCTCTTCGGCGACACGGCGCATCTGGTGCGCAAGCGGCTCGGGGCCGAGCTCTCGCGCGAGCACCCGGTCGAGGCCGACATTGTCATGCCGATCCCCGACAGCGGGAACTCGGCCGCGATGGGCTACGCCGAGGCCTCGGGCATCCCGTTTGACTTCGGCATCACGCGCAACCACTACATCGGGCGCACCTTCCTCCAGCCGCAGCAGGCGATCCGCGACTTCGGCGTGCGGGTCAAGCTCAACCCGCTGCGCGAGATCATCGAGGGGAGGCGCGTGGTGGTGGTTGAGGACTCGATCGTGCGCGGCACGACCACCGTGCTCCGGATGAACAGCATCCGCGAGGCCGGCGCCAAGGAGGTCCACCTGCGGGTGAGCTGCCCGCCGATCCGCTGGCCCTGTCACTACGGCATTGACTTCGCCTCGCGCAGCGAGCTCGTCGCGGCGAGCAAGAGCGTCGAGGAGGTCCGCGACTTTCTCGGCGTGGACAGCCTCGGTTACCTCTCGATCGAGGGGATGCTGCGGTGCGTCAACGACGGGGCGGACGCGTTCTGCACGGCCTGCTTCGACGGGAACTATCCGGTCCCCATCGAGGGAGAGATTGACAAGCATATCCTGGAGAGCGACCGCCGCCAGGAATACATGCGGTTTACTTAGGTCCGCCCGGGGCGGTCGCAAGCGAGGCGATCCTGATACTCCACATCGTGGCGCTCGTTGTGTTGTTGGCGTGTTCGGGGTTCCTCTCGGGCTCCGAGACGTCGCTCTTCAGCCTCTCGAGCCTGCGCGTGCGCAAGCTGCAGAGCGAGAGTAAGGTCGGCCGCCGCATCGCCGTGCTGCTGGCGCACCCGCGCAGCCTGCTCACCACCATCCTGATCTGCAACATCCTGGTCAACGTCTTCGCCTCGAGCCTCTCGGCCTCGCTCTTTCGGGCGCTCGGCGACCAGCCCGGGAGCCTCATCCCGGCCGAGGCGAGTTCACTCATCTCGGTTGTCGTCATGACGTTCCTCATCCTTGTGTTTGGCGAGATCACCCCGAAGACGATCGCCATCCGCAACGCCGAGCCGCTGGCGCGCCGCGCCGCCCCGGTCATTGACGGCCTGTCGCGGGTCGTCGCCCCCGTGCGGGCCGTCCTGTTGTGGGTCACGGGCGGCATCGTTCGCCTGCTCGACTCGCGGATCCCGGCCGACGGCTCGATCTCGAAGGGCGAGCTGCACACCGCGGTGAGCATCGGGCTGAGCGAGGGCGTGCTCGACTCGCAGGAACGCGACATGATCCACGGCGTCTTCCAGCTCGAGGCGAAGCAGGTCCGCGACATCGTGCGCCCGCGGCGGGACCTCTTTGCGCTCGACGTGGCGACGCCCCCCGACGAGATCGTGCGCGAGGTCCACGAGCACGAGTACATGCGCGTGCCGGTCTATGAGGACGAGCCGGACCGCATCATCGGTATGCTCTACGCGCGCGACCTCCTCGAAGGCCGCAGCCGGGGGGGCGAGCCGGTCGCCGTCCGCGAGCTGTTGCGGGAGCCCTACTTCGTGCCCGAGGCGATGGCGATTGACGACCTGCTCGCCGAGCTGCGCCGCCGGGCGATGCACTTCGCGCTCGTGCTCGACGAGTACGGCACGGTGAGCGGCTTCGTCACCCTCGAGGACGTGCTCGAGGTCATCGTCGGCCGCCTCGACCTCAAGAAGGGCGAGCCGCTGCGCTATTCGCTCGAGGACGATCGCACGGTGCTCGCCGATGCCGCCCTCGCGCTCGACGAGCTCAATCGGCTGCTCGGCACGTCGCTCGAGGACGAGTTTTCCGTCTCGGTCGGCGGCCTTGTGACGCATCGGCTCGGGCGGATCCCCGAGGCGGGCGAGCGCCTTGAGCTGCCGGGGGTGACGATCGAGGTGCTGCGCGCCCAGCGAAGCCGCGTCGAGCTGGTGCGCGTCCGGCGTACCGACAAGAAAGGAGGCGCGCGGCGATGAGCCTTTTCCTCGGGCTGTTCCTTATCGCGCTCTTCCTCATGGTGCAGGCGTTTTTCGCCTCGTCCGAAATGGCGCTGGTCTCGTGCAGCCGGCTCCGGCTGCGGCATCACGCCGAGCGCGGCGACCGGCGCTCAGCCGAGGTCCTTCGTCTCTTGGCGCGGCCGGAGCGGTTCCTCGGCACCACGCTCGTCGGGGTTAACCTCGCCGTGATCATCATGTCCACCGTGGCCAACACGGTCGTGTACAACGCGGGGGCCCGGGGCTGGCAGGTGGACGTGCTCGCGTCCGTGCCGCTGACGGTGCTCATCGTGATTTTCGGCGAGATCGTGCCGATGACGCTCGCGCGCCACCACAGTTGGCAGGTCTCTCGACGGGCCATCGTCCCGCTTGTGGTCGCGATGCGCTACGTGCTCTTCCCGGTCGTCCTGTTGGCCTCGACGATCTCGAAAGCGGTGGCGGCGCTCGTCGGCGGCTCGCGCGGGAGGCGCAACCCGTTCGTCTCGCGCGAGGAGCTGCGGCTCCTCCTCAAGGAAAGCACGCAGACCGGCCTGCTCGACCCCGAGGGCCGCCGGATGATCCACCGGATCTTCGACCTCCGCACGACCGTCGCCAAGGACATCATGACCCCGCTCGTTGACGTGGCGGCCGCGCCCGCCGACGCGCCGGCCGAGCAGCTTGTGGCGCTCATGCGCGAGAGCGCGCACTCGCGCATTCCGGTCTATGAGAAGCGCGTGGATGCCATCGTCGGCGTGGTCTCGGCTTTTGATCTGCTCGATCCCGCGCATCGGCCGGCGGCGGCGCGCGACGTGATGCACCGCCCGCGCGTGGTGCCTGAGGGCAAGCCGATAGACGATCTCTTGTTGGAGTTCCAGTTGACCAACACGAGCTTTGCCGTCGTGGTGGACGAGTACGGCGGCGTCTCGGGCGTGATCACGACCGAGGACATCATCGAGGAGATCGTCGGCGAGATTGCCGATGAATACGACCACCCCGAGCCGCCCGAGCCGGAGGTGGCCGAGGGCACCGGCGTGATCGAGGGCCGGATGCGCGTCGCAGAGTTCAACGACCGGTTCGAGGAGCACCTGCCCGAGGGCGAGGCCGAGACCGTCGGCGGGCTGGTCATCGCCCGTCTCGGGCATATCCCGCGCCGGGGCGAGACGGTCGAGATCGCCGGGCTGACGATCGAGGTCCTCGATGCGACCGAGCGGCGTGCGGCCACGTTGGCGATCAAACCGTTGACAACGCGCGGTGATCGTTCTATAAGCGGTGAAACGGCAGAGTAGCCGCTCGGAGGCGGTCGAGCCGGGCGGCACACGTTTGCGCGAGGGGAGACTTCCATGAAACGCGTCGCACTTCTCGTAGTGGTCATTGGCGGCTTGGCGCTCGTGGCGGTGGGCTGTCTGCAGGGCGAGAAACAGCCCGTCCCGACCAAGATGGACTCGCTCGGCTGGTGGCCGACCAAGGGCCAACTGCCGCCGAAGCCGGACCCGCGCCCCGACATGGGCGGCTCGTGGTGGTGGCCGACCGACCGCGCGAGCGAGTCGGATGCGCTCTGGGGCAATCGGGGCTTCGTGTACGTCTTGCGGCGTGCCGGCGAGGCGCCGGAGGGGACGGTGAAGCTTCCCCGTGGCCTGAAACCCGTCGAGGCGCTGGTCTTTGAGGACGTGAACTTCGAGTTCGACGAGTCCGCGATTACGCCCGCGGGCCAGAAGATTCTCGACAAGGTTGTCGCCACCCTCAAGGAATACCCGGAAGCGATGGTCATCCTCGAGGGGCACACCTGCTCGATCGGCGCCGAGGAGTACAATGTGGGCCTCGGTACGCGCCGCGCCACCGCCGTGCAGCAGTACCTCGTGGACCACGGCATCGCGCCCGAACGGCTCGACGTCGTCAGCTATGGCGAGACGCGGCTCAAGTTCGTCGAGCGGACGCGCCGCGACTTCGAGCGCAACCGGCGGGTCGAGTTCAAGGTGACCATGCCCGAGGAGATCGAGTAGCCGCAAGCGCCGCGCGTGCTCGAGGAGGTGTTTCGATGGGCAAGGTTCGGCTGACGGCCGGAGGCGTTCTCGTTGTCCTGCTTTTCATCTTCGCGCTGTTCAACAGCGGCAGCGACTACGTTTCGGACGTCCGGTTCTTCATCAAGAGCTGGACGATCGCCGAGGTCCCCGTTTGGGGCATCATCTACATCGCGCTGATCCTGGGGGTCATCATCGGGTGCCTTTTCCGGGGCGGCCGCAAGCACAAGAAGACGGGCGAGAACTAACCGGGAAGCCAGAAGGAACAGATGGAGAGACAGAGAGCAACCGTACTTGTGTGCCGGCGGTTCCGGCGTCGCGAAGCTTTGATCGCGGTGAGAAGGAGTCCGTGAAGACTATCATGATCCGGCGGTGCGTGGTGAGCCTAGCCGTACTCCTGGCGTGTACGGGTATGGCATGGGGATATCCGGTCGGGTGGGCGGTGAGCCTGGAGAAGCTGACCGAGGAGGCGGACGTCATCTTCAAAGGCACCGTCGTCTCCGGCGAACCAGTGCAGGACGAGTGGTTCAAGCCGTACCGGGGCTTTCTTGCCCGGGAAACACGGTTTAAAGTCGTCTCTGTTATCAAGGGCGAATGGTCGGGCAATGAGTTGATATTCCGGCACTACGACCTAGACCCTGAGCCGCACGGCGGAGGCTTCTTCCAGCCGCAGTACTACCACTTCGAGACGGGCAGGACCTACGTCGTTTTTGCCAAAAGCGGTGGACCTCCTGGCACCTTCCGGCAGCTCTGGACAAGCCACACGATGAAGGAGGACCAGGGCGTCCTGCTGTGCGCCGATGAGAAGCCGGTAGCCGCAAAGACAGTCAAGGAGGCCCTATGGGCCGAGCTGACCGCCATGCTCACAAGCGCCAGGGTCAGCGACGTCACCTACGCGATCGGCCAACTCGACCAAATGAGTGCCGGCCGGGCAAGACACGATGGTCTATCGGACTTCGACCGCCAACACGTACTGGCGACCGTGCGGGGGTTCATGAGCAGCGGCGAATCCAAGATCGCCCAGGCTGCCATCACCTTGGTCGGTTCGCACAACCCGTACATGTCTGAGGAGCGGACAGTTTTCTGGCTGGCTACCGTGGGCAGCGGGGAGCTGCCCGGCCTCGTCAAGATGGACCCGAAGATGAAGAATCTCGGTGGGGAACTGTACTGGAAGAACCTTATTGCGCTGGTGGACGGCAAGGCACCCGACGAGACACGAGCGATGGCTGTCCGCGCGTTGGGGCTGGTGCGCAAAGCATCGCTCTGGGAACCCATCGAGCGATGGGTGGCCGAGCCCGCCCCGGCTGTCCGCGCCTCGGCCGCCCTGCTGCTGGCGGACTTCCCCGGTCCGGAAACGTGCAGACCTCTGACAGCCCTGGCCGCCGATGCCGCGCCGGAGGTTCGCGCGTGCGTGGCTCGCGCGGTCGGCTTTGGGCAGAAGGCGGAGATGGCCGACGTCCTGGCGAAACTCCTTGTGGATGAGGAGTTCAAGGTCCGCCAAGCGGCGGCGATGAGCCTGCTGTCGTTCTCGCCGAAAAACGAGGCCATCGCCGGGATCTTCCGAGCGAATATCGAGAATGAGGAGTTCGAACCGCTCTTTCTCATCGCCCTTGCCCGCGAGAACCCATCGGACTACCTCGACGGCTTGGCGAAGGCTGTGGTGGAGAAGACCGAGCCAAAGGACTTCTGGGGAGGGCGGGTACCGGCGTGCACCGCGTGGCAGATCTTCTTCGGATACCTTCAGGCCCAGCCGGCTGACGAGGTCCGTTCCGGCAAGTTCGACCGTTATCTCGACGCCATGGAGAAAGTGGGCCACTACTCTTCCTCGGAGGGGCGTGACATCTACGCCTTCTACGTCCAGCGCGGCATGACTGAGCGGGCGGAGAAGTTCCGCCAAGGTGCGGAATAGGCGGCCTCATGCGATCTCGACTACGAGGTAGATGAGAACCCATCGCTGTACAAGCGGGAGTAGGAGCAGGCCTGGGCGATAGGCTACGCTTCCGGACGTAACCATGGAGGAATCGGGAAAAAGCCGAACAACAGGTTCGACCATGACGCGGACAGCTTGGCGGCTGCCGCGCAGGTCAACCTGAGCGTTGGACGAGAGGAGGAAGCAATATGAGGACTGTAGCAATCATACTCGCTGGGGCCGGCGTGGCGATCCTTTCTGGGTGCACGGGGAAACCGGCTGCGGCCTGAACAAGCCGAGGCATTCCGGCCGCCGCAGGAGCGCGGCGGTCTTTTTTTCTGGAGTGACGCCCATCCGGTTGCGCGTTCGGGCACGCCGTCAGGAGAAGCCGGGGCTATGCTTGACACGGCGAGGCAATATTGGTATCATTATCGAAGGTTGGGGGAAGGGCGCTTCCCGCACATGGGGGTCGAGAGCACGGCATGGAACTTTTTGAGCGCATGGTGACACGAGACCACGAGGAGCTTGTCTTTGCACAGGATCGCGACGCGGGGCTGCGCGCGATCATCAGTGTGCACTCCACCGTGCTCGGCCCGGCGCTCGGCGGGCTCAGGATGTGGCCGTACGCGAGCGAGGCCGAGGCGATCTACGACGCCATGCGCCTGGCCGAGGCGATGACCTATAAGGCGGCGGCGGCCAACCTCAAGCTCGGTGGCGGTAAGGCGGTGATCATCGGCGACCCGCGGACGGACAAGACGCCGGAACTTTTCCGGGCGATGGGCCGTGCCGTCGAGAAACTGGGTGGTCGCTACATTACCGCGGAGGACATTGGCACGAGCGTCGAGGACATGGCGTACGTCCGCGAGACGACGAGCTGCGTGACCGGCACGAGCCGCGCCGAGGGCGGCAGCGGCGACCCATCGCCGACGACGGCCGCGGGTGTCGAGGAAGCGCTTGTGGCGTGTCTCGAGGCCGTGGATGGTGCGATGTCGCTTAGTGGGCTGCGTGTGGCGGTCCAGGGCGTCGGCCACGTCGGCTCGGTCCTCTGCCGGAACCTTGCGGCCAAAGGCGCGAAGCTCACCGTGTCCGATATCCACCCGGAACGGGCCAAGCAGGTCGCCGAAGAGTGCGGTGCGACTGTCGTCGAGGCCGGCGAAATCTACGACGTGGCGGCCGACGTCTTTGCGCCGTGCGCGCTCGGCTTTGTCTTGAACGACGAGACGATTCCCCGGCTCAAGTGCCGCATCGTCGCGGGCGGCGCCAATAACCAGCTCCAGGACGTCGAGCGCCACGGCGCTATGCTCGAGTCGCGCGGCATCCTGTACGCGCCCGACTACGTCGGCAACGCCGGCGGGCTCATCAACATCTATTATCGCGATATCCTGGGCCGGCCGTGCGAGACCGAGGCGTGGTCGCCGACCGGCGTTTACGAAACGATGAAGCAGGTGCTCGAGACGGCGCGCGAGCGCAAGATCCCCACCTACAGGGCAGCGCACGAGCTCGCGACCTCTCGCATCGAGGCGGCCCGGCACGACAATGCCGCCCGAACATAGCAGGTAGGGGCCATGAAGGTCGGGCTGATCGGCCTCCCGAATTCCGGCAAGACAACCGTTTTCAACCTGCTGACCGGCCAGCGGCTTCCCGCCGAGCCTTTCTTCACCGAGGGGCACACCGTGCATCTCGGCGCCACCCACGTGCGCGACGAGCGGCTCGACTTTCTCCACACGTTTTATCCGCGCGCCAAGCTCAAGTACACCGAGCTCACGTTCCTCGATATGGCGGGCGTGCCCGTCGGCGGCGCCGGGCACGGCTCGAGGGCCGAGCTTCTGGCGCATGCGCGCGAGCCCGACGCGTTGGTTTACGTCGTCATGGCGTTTGACGACGAGCGCGTCATGCGGCCCTTCGAGAGCGTGGACCCCGTGCGCGACATCGAGACCCTCGAGCTCGAGCTCATGCTGGCGGACCTCGAGCTCGTTGAGAAACGGATCGAACGCATCCACAAGGAGCTCCAGGCGCTCCGCGACAAGCACTCGCCGGAGCTCGACGCGCTCGTGCGCTGCAAGGAGGCGCTCGAGGCCGAGCGGCCGATCCGCAGCCTCGACTTCAACGCCGACGAGCTGAAGCTGTTGAGCGGCTTCTGCCTCCTGACGCAGAAGCCCGCTGTCGTCCTGCTCAACACGGCGGAGGAGGCCGCCGGGCAGGCGCCGCCCGAACCGGTGACCCAGGCCTGCGAGGCGCGCGGCCTGCCGGTCTTTGCGATGAGCGCGAAGATCGAAGAGGAGATCTCGGAACTGCCCGCCGACGAGCAGCAGGCCTTTCTGGACGACCTCGGCATCGCCGAGTCGGGCCTGACGAAGTTCGTTCACGTGGTCTACGGCGCGCTGGGCGTCTTCTCCTTTTTCACGGCGAACGAGCACGAGGTCCATGCGTGGAGCGTGTCCACCGGCACGACCGCTTTCGAGGCCGCCGGCAAGGTGCATACCGACATGCAGCGCGGCTTCATCCGCGCCGAGGTCCTCGCCTTCGACGAGCTGCGTGCGGCCGGCAGCCCCAAGGCCGCCAAGGAGGCTGGCCGCGTGCGCGTCGAGGCCAAGGAGTACCTCGTCCGCGACGGCGACGTTATCTTCTTCCGCTTCAGCGTGTAGCTTGGTGCCGGCCAGTGTGTTCTCCTGCCTCCGGCGTCTCGTTCAGGTGCCTCCATTGGGGTAACGAAAAGGCGAAAAAAAGACGAATGCTTTGCACCCTTTCTGTGGTATGTGTGTTTCGGATGCTACGCTTAGACCCTTATGCTGGGACGAGGCTGTCATGATGCGGAACGTGGAGCGTGTTGTGAAGAGGTTCTGGGGCTATGATCGGTTTCTGCCTCTTCAGAAGCGGGCGATCGAATGTGTCCTTACCGGGCGGGACTCGCTCATCGTTCTGCCCACCGGCGGCGGCAAGTCGCTGTGCTATCAAGCGCCCGCGGTGGCGATGGATGGGCTGGCCGTCGTGGTCTCGCCGCTGATCTCGCTCATGAAGGATCAGGTTGACGCGCTTGCCGAGTGCGGTGTCGCGGCCGCGCGACTCGACAGCACGCTGGTGCCCGAGGAAAAGAAGCGTGTGCACCGCCGGATTCGCGACGGGGCGCTCAAGCTCCTCTATGTCGCGCCCGAGCGCCTTGTGACGGATCAGTTCGTTGCGTTTCTCAAGAAGGTGAAGCTTTCGTTCATCGCCGTGGACGAAGCGCACTGCGTCAGCATGTGGGGACACGACTTCCGGCCCGAGTACCGTGAGCTTGGGGTGTTGAAGGATACGTTCCCGGGCGTGGCCATACATGCCTACACGGCGACCGCCACGGAACAAGTGCGTCTCGACATCGTCGAGCAGGTGCGGCTCGAATCGCCCGAGGTGCTCGTCGGCTCCTTCGACCGGCCGAACCTGATCTACAAGGTGCAGCGACGCACCGACGGCGTCGAGCAGATCTGCGCCGTACTCGACCGCTACAGGGGATCGTCCGGCATCGTGTACTGCATCCGGCGCGCCGACGTCGAGGCGTTGTGCGCCACGCTGGCCGAGCGGGGCTACCGGGTCGCGCCCTACCACGCGGGGATGACGGATGAGGACCGCAAAAGGAGCCAGGACGATTTTATCGCGGAACGGGTCGAGACCATCGTCGCCACGGTCGCCTTCGGCATGGGGATTGATAAGTCCAACGTGCGTTACGTCGTGCACGCCGCGATGCCGAAGTCGCTCGAGCACTACCACCAGGAAAGCGGCCGAGCGGGGCGCGACGGGCTCGAGGCGGAGTGCTGCCTCTTCTACGCGGGCGGTGACTACGCAATCT
>Ga0180431_10003466_pt1 | contig 20301 bp, 22 predicted proteins | sample SS_ome_11_FD_132459 | JGI IMG/M metagenome (GOLD analysis project Ga0180431, IMG submission 132459) | Hypersaline lake sediment archaeal communities from the Salton Sea, California, USA - SS_1_MS_1 metaG | ecosystem: Environmental > Aquatic > Non-marine Saline and Alkaline > Hypersaline >... | reverse complement strand
CTCTTCGTCACCTACGTCGGCGTGCTGACTGAGGTGATCGCGGCGACCGGCGACTTCATGATCCACGTGAAGCAGGCTGGCGTGTCGTTCTCGCGGATGCGAGGGCTGGTCGGAAGCGACGAGCAGGTCGTCGTCCACCGGCCGATTCACCTGAAGGGCGCGCTCCCGGAGGTCGCGGTCCCGGCTCTTCCTCCGGACGAGCGGCTTCGAGAGCTGCGGGTCGAGGGGCTCGGGTTCCGCTGGCCGAACGGCGGCGAACACCCGAGTGGGTCGTTCGCGCTCGCCGGGATCGACCTGGAGGTGCAGCGAGGGGAGTTCGTCGTGATCACCGGCCGAATCGGCTCCGGGAAGACGACGCTCCTGCGGGCCCTGCTCGGGCTCCTCCCCGCGGAGAGCGGGCGGATCCTGTGGAACAGTGAGCCGGTCTTCGACCCGGCGGCCTTCTTCGTGCCGCCGCGATCGGCGTACACGCCGCAGGTTCCGCAGCTGTTCAGCGAGTCCCTGCGAGCGAACATCCTGATGGGGGTTCCGGAGGAAGGAGTCGATCTCGACCGCGCGATTCGCACGGCCGTTCTGGAGGACGACGTCGATCAGCTCCAGGCGGGCCTCGAGACCGTCGTCGGCGCCAAAGGGGTCAAGCTCTCGGGCGGGCAGCGCCAGCGGACGGCGGCCGCGCGAATGTTCGCGCGAGGAAGCGAGCTTCTCGTGTTCGACGACCTGTCGAGTGCCCTCGACGTCGAGACGGAGCGCGCGCTTTGGGAGCGGGTCTTCGACCGGGCGGATTCGACCTGCCTCGTTGTCTCGCACCGGCGACCGGCCCTTCGCCGGGCCGACCGGATCGTCGTCCTGAAGGACGGGCGCGTAGACGCCGTCGGCACGCACGAGGAGCTGCTCGAAGCCTCCGACGAGTACGGGCGGCTGTGGGCGGGAGACTGGGCCGGCGCGGAAACGGAAACACCGTTGTCCTGAGCGACGGAGCACCGCTGGGGGAAGTGCGTCACCGACGGGGAGGTCGTGCATCCTTCTCGTGGACGTGGAGCGGTGGTACCTTCGCGCTCGGTGAGAACGATGAAGTGGAGACCGAAACGGGAGGAGCAAGACCCGAAACGGCTCGGCGTCCTCGTCGAGCGGGCGCTTCAGCGGGTCCTGTTCGGCCCCGTCAACCTCTTTCGAATGATGCGCTAGTCTCCAAACGGCATCGCGTATCCCGTGGGCGGTCGGCCTCGGCCGGGCGCAGCTCGGATTCTCTTCCTCCCTCCTGGCGGTCTTGTTGACTTCGCCCCGATGAGGATGTAGGCTGAAACGCCATTCCGGTCTGGAATGAGAAGCTCTGAGGGGAAACGAGACAGGGAGGGATGCGAGAATGAGCGACAGTGCATTGACGTGGCTCCTCGGCGGGGTCGCGGTCGTCCTCGGGCTTCTGCTTCTGATGGCGACGAGCGCGCCGTCTCCGGTTGCCGAAGTGGCGGAGGCGACGGCGAACGGCGAGATCGGCTTTGAGGGCGAGGAGACGGTGTTGGACGCGTCGGGCGCCTACGCGACCTACGACGCGCAGCAGACTGTGATCGCCGCGACGGAGGCGCCGAGGCTCGTCGGCGGTTGCTTCTCTCCCGACACGCCGTGCGGGCGGCACGATTGCCCGGTTTGCCCGCGCCTGTCGACGCCGGCCGTGGCGACTGCGCCGGAGTACGTCGCGGCGGGGTGCGTCTCGTCGACGGTCCCGTGCGGTCAGCCCGTCTGCCCGGGATGCCCGGAACCGGTGGGCGTGTGCGCGCCGTCGCCCTGCGAGAGTTCGACGGTGCGGGCTTTGGCGTGCGGGGTTCCGGCGTGCGGCGGAACGACGGTTTGCGTCTGCGGACCGACGTGCGTGCCATTCTGCCCCGCCAGGCCGGGAATCAACCGGAACGTTCCGACGTGCATCAATGAGTGCTCGTTCCTCCAGCTGAACGCGACGATCCCCCAGCCGGATTGCTCGACGATCTGCTATCGGTGGGACGCGACGCGAGGGACGCTCATCAATGCGTCGACGAGGGATCCGCTCTACTTCGCGCCGGCCGTCTGTCTCCCGTGCGGAGAGGACGTGTTGATCACGCTGACAATCGTCGATGCCCAGGGGGCGCGCTACTCGGACGAGATCCGATTGCACGTAAGAAACCTGCCGTAGATCGAGATTCGTGACGAGCCGGGCTGCACCGCGGGTCCGGCTCGTTCTTCTTACGGATGGGGGGTACCCTTTTCGTATGTCCATCCGCGCAGTGCTGTTCGACATGGACGGCACGATCTACGATTCGGGGATCGATTGGCGCGCGTTTCGCGAGAAGGTCGACATTCCCTGGGACGGCCGTCCCATTCTCGAGCAGCTGGCCGATGCCGATCCTGAGGTGCGCGAGCGCGGGCTGGCGGCCCTTCACCGGGTCGAGGCCGAAGGCGCGGCGAACGGGAGCTTGATCGAGGGGGCGGAGGAGCTGCTCGCTCTCCTTCGAGACCGGGGGATTCCGTGCGTACTCGTCACCAACAACTCGCGGCGGAGCGCGGAGACCGTTCTCGCGAGGCACGCGCTCCGATTCGACCTCGTCCTGACGCGGGACGACGGCGCGCCGAAGCCGGCCCCGTACCTATTCGCGGAGGCGCTCGATCGACTCGGCGTCCCCCCGAGCGAGGCGGCCGTCGTCGGGGATGCGCACCTCGACTTGATTGCGGCGAAGGCGGCCGGGATTGGCGAGGTCATCCTGGTGGGGACTCCGGAGTGGATGCGCGCGCACATTCCGGAGGGGGCGACGTACCTCGAGGCCGGTGACCTCTTCCACGTCGCGACACTGCTGAAGGAACGATTGGGGAGTGGAGCCGACTAGCGGGACCGCGTCCAGAGGGTCCCGTCCGGAGCGTCCTTCAAGACGATCCCAAGGTCGGCGAGCCGGTCTCGGATCGAATCGGCGAGATCGAACGCCTTCTTCGCGCGAAGCTCCTCCCGCAATTCGAGCAGAAGCGCGATCAGATCGCCCTCGATCCCTCCGGATGACGCTTCGGGCAGCCGGAAGAGGCCGAGCGGTCCGCCGAGCTCCCGGATGACGGCCACGGCATCGCGGAGGGCGAGTCGGTCCGGCCCCAGCGCGTCTCGCCGGAAGCGGTTCGTCTCGGCGACGAGCTCTTGCACGACGCCGATCGCTCCGACGGTGTTCAGGTCGTCGTCCATCGCTGTGGCGTAGCGATCGCGGTAGTCCGAAAGGGACTCTAAGAACCGGAGCCCGGCTTCGCTCGGCTCTCCGCTCGGGACGTCACGCAGCTCGGCAGCGACGTCGTCGAGGAGGTTTCGGACCCGCCCCAGCGCGGTTTCAGCTTCGCGAAGCCCGTCCTCCGAGTAGGCGAGAGGCTTGCGATAGTGGCGAGAGAGGTAGAAGTAGCGGACGGTTTCGGCGTCGAAGCTCTCGAGCACGCGGTGGGCGTACTCGAAGTTGCCGAGCGACTTCGACATCTTCTCTCCGCCGAAGGAGAGCATCCCGTTGTGGAGCCAGAATCGGAAGAAGGGCTGGCCTCGCGAGGCCTCGGCCTGGGCGATCTCGTTCTCGTGGTGAGGGAAGATGAGGTCGTTCCCGCCGGCGTGGATGTCGAGGTGGTCGCCGAGGTACTCGTAGGAGAGGACGACGCACTCGGTGTGCCAGCCCGGACGTCCCTCGCCCCACGGCGACGGCCACTTCGGCTCTCCCGGCTTCGCTGTCTTCCAGAGCGTGAAGTCGAGCGGGTTCTCCTTCTGTGACGAGGTCTCGACCCGCGCGCCCGCCTCCTGATCGTCGAGGGTTCGGCCGGAGAGCTTCCCGTACTCCGGCACAGCCGCGACGCGGAAGTAGACGTCCCCGTCCGCTTCGTAGGCGTATCCCTTGTCGACGAGATCTGCGATCAGCGCGATCATCCCGTCGATGTGGTCGGTTGCGAGCGGGCTGTGCGTCGGCGGGAGAACGTGGAGGTCTTCGAGCAGCTGGAAGTAGGCCTTCGTGTACGTCTCGGCGATCGATTCGACGGTCTCGCCCGTCTCGATCGAGCGGGCGATCAGCTTGTCGTCGACGTCGGTCACGTTCTGAACGTGAATCACCGTCCAGCCCTTGAACGACTCCATGTACCGGCGGAGCGTGTCGAAGACGAGGATCGGTCGGACGTTTCCGATGTGGACGTGATCGTAGACGGTGGGGCCACAGACGTAGATCCCCACGGTCTTCCCATCTTTCGGCTCGAACGTCTCGCTCGCCCGAGCGAGGGTGTTGTAAAGCTTCATCTGTCCCCACCTCCTTTGCGGCCGATTGTAGGAGATCGCGCTACGAGCTACCACGGCGGGCGGAGCGTCGCTACACTCCCGGGGTGACCGCCGTCGACTACCTGATCACCGTCGGACTCTCGCTCGCCCCGATCGCCGAGCTTCGCGGGGGGCTTCCCTACGCGCTCTCCCGCGGCGCGTCTCCGGCGCTTGCCTTCGCCGTCGCGGTCGCCGCGAACCTCCTCGTCGCACCGATCCTTCTGTTCGGCCTCGGCCGGATCGAGCGGGTTCTTCGTCGGTGGCGGCCGGCCGAGCGCCTCCTCGACGGCCTGTTCTCGCGAACGCGGAGGAAGGGACGCCTCGTCGAGCGGCTGGGCGCGATCGGCCTCGTCTTGCTCGTCGCGATCCCGCTTCCCGGGACCGGCGCGTGGACCGGATCGATCGCCGCGATCCTGCTCGGTGTGCCGGTCCGCAGGGCGCTCCTCCTGATCGCACTCGGCGTCGTGATCGCCGGTCTCCTGGTCCTTTTCGCCAGCCTCGGGGCGTTCTCGCTCCTCGGCGTCGGCTAGGCATCGCGAGTCCCGGGACTAGCTTCGCTGGGGGCGGACAACGTAGCGGGCGAGGACGGGGAAGAGGATCAGACCGCCGCCGAGGAAGACGACCACGATCAGCCAGAAGCGCGCCGCCGACATGTCGGTGACGCCGGTGGCAAACCGCATTCCGTCGGTGAGGTGCCGGAGGGGCAGCGCGAGGCTCAGAGCCCGCAGGAATCGCGGCATGAACTCGACCGGGAAGTAGATCCCGGAGAGGAACATCATCACCATCGCGAGCACGTTGGCGACGTTCCCCGCGCTCGAGGGCTTGCGGACGAGGAGTGCGATCACCGTCCCGAGTCCCATCATCCCGACCGTCGCCGAGGTGACGAGCAGGGTGTAGGCGATCCAGTCGATGGAGAACGACAGCCGGAAGATGGCGATGCTCGCGAAGAGGGTGACCAGCGTCGAGAGGTAGACGACGACCAGTCGCACCGTCGCGATCGCGGCGAGGAGCGCGACCGGGGGCATCGGGGTGACGAGCAGCCGATCGAGCGTCTTCCGGTCCTTCATCCCCGTCAGGTGTCCGGAGACGGCGAACAGGCCGGAGGAGAGGATCGAGAAAGCGATGATCCCCGGAACCATCTGGTTGAACCATCGCGTCGAGGCCTCCGTGCCGACGTGGGTCTTCTCTGCGGACAGGATCGGCTCGAGGCTTTGGGCGCGCAGACTGACTGCGTCCGTGATCCCGGCGGCGATCTGCTGGAAGGCGTAGTCCTCTTGAATCCGGCTCGGATCGTAGAGGAACTCGAGGGTCTCTCCATCCCAGATCAGGCCGAAGTCGACGCTGTGATCGCGCACGGCCGATCGAAGCGCCTCCGCGCTCTCGAAGTCGCGGAGCTCGTCGGCGCCGCTTTCCGCGAGCAGATCGCGCGGCAACGGCCTCGCGGCTCCGGTCTCCGCCAGGCCGAGTCGGGCCGTCGGCTCGTCGACGTCGCCCATCAGGAAGCCGAAGATGAGGATGAAGATCAGCGGGAAGAGGAGCATGAAGAAGACACTCATCCTGTCGCGCAGCAGGATCGCGACTTCCGCTCTCAGGAGGGCCCGGTATGCGCTCATCGCCCCACGTCCCATCGCAGGCGCCAGACCGCGACGCCCGCCGACAGCGCGATCCACGCGAGGGGCACGCCGACTGCAAGTCCGGTCGAGAAGAGCGGTGTCCCGACGCCGACGCTCGCGCGCAGCCCGTCGGCGAGGTAGCTGATCGGGTTGGCGTAGACGATCGCGCGGATGAAGGCGGGAAGCCCGGTGATCGGGAAGAAGAGGCCGGAGAGGAACATCATCGGCATGTTGAGGATGTTGGCGATCGCCATGCTCGAGGTCCCGGTCTTGGAGACCGACGCGACAAGGAAGCCGAACGCCATGAAGGTCGCGATCGCGAGTAGCAGGAGGAGGAGGGCCGTCGGCGAGGCAAAGCGGACGGTCGCGCCGAGGGCGTACCGTCCGAAGACGACGAGGATCGCGATCTGCAAGGCGCTCAGCGCGACATGTCCGAGGCCGAGGCCTCCGAGGAAACGTGGAACGGAGAGCGGGGTCACCCAGTAGCGGCGCAGGACGCGCTGATCGCGCGCGAACAGGATCGCCCCGGGGATACCGAACAGCGCGTTGGTGAACAGCCCCATCAGCACGATCCCCGGGAGGAGGAAGTCGACGTAGCGTGTCTCTTCCGACGTCGATCCGACCCACGTCGTCGACGACGGAATCGCCGCTTGAGGGTCGAATCGGCCGGTCCGGGCGAGGATCTCTCGATCGATCCCGGCGAGGACCTGGTCGATGATCGCGACGGCCATGTCGGAAGAGGCGTTCCCCTCGCTGTAGTAGATCTGGAGAGCCGCCTCATCCGAGGACGCGGCGCCGTGCGACGGTCCGATCGTGACGAGCTCCGTCTCGATCCGGCGGCCGAGACCCTCCGGGATCACGACGAGCGCGGCGCGCCGCCCCCGTCGGACCGCGAGCGTCTCCGAGTCGAGGAACGCGCCCGCGTCCTCTTCGGACGTCGGTCTTCGAAGCTGGAAGAGCGGCTCTTTCCCCTCCTCGCCACTCTGGGCGAGGTCGTCGAAGACCGACTCGATCATCTCGGAGAAGCTGCCCGCCGCCCCGCGATCGAGGTTGACGAGGGAGACCTCGAAGCTGATCTCGCCCTCCTGGCCGAGCTGACCGAAGACGAAGCTCAGGATCGCCAGGAGAAAGATCGGAAAGATGAGGAACCAGAAGAGGGTGACTCGCTCGCGAATCGCCGTCAGAACGTGGGTTCGCGCGAGGAGCAGCACGTCGGTCACTCGCGCAGCCTCCGTCCGGTGAGCGAGAGGAAGACGTCCTCGAGGTTCGGCTGTCTGACGGTCATGTTCGCGAGGCGAATCCCTCGATCCTTCGACCACGCGAGCAGGGACTCCATCGTCGGAACGAGATCCTCGGTCTCGACGGAGACGAGGTCGGCCTCGAGCCGGGCCGCCTTGCAGCAGGTCGCCAGGGGGGCGAGGTCGTCCTCGCCGATCCCGTCGGCCGTGAACTCGACGATCGTCTCCTGGCCGAGCCGTGCGGACAGCTCACGGGGGGGGCCCTCGGCGATCAGCCTCCCGTAGTCCATGATGCAGACGTGATCGGAGAGCGCCTCGGCCTCCTCCATGTAGTGCGTGGTCATGACGATCGCCACGCCGGTCGCCTTGAGGTCGGCGACGACCGACCAGACGTTCCGCCGCGCCTGGGGATCGAGTCCCGTTGTCGGCTCGTCGAGGAAGACGAGGTCGGGGTTGTTGACCAGCGCCGCGCCGATTGCGAGGCGCTGCTTCTGCCCGCCGGAGAGGTTCTTGACGAAGGCGCTCGCCTTGTCGGTGAGGGCGACCCGGTCGAGGATCTCGTCGACCGAGCGAGAGGATCGGAAGAACGAGGCGAACAGCCGAATCACCTCGCGGGCCCGCAAGTACGGCTCGAAGCTCCCCTCCTGGAGAAGAACGCCGATCCGTTGTTTCGTCGCGCGATCGACGCGGCGGAGTCGCCGACCGAAGATCTCGATTGTGCCGGAGTCCGGATCCCGGATCCCCTCGAGGATCTCGAGCGTCGTCGTCTTGCCGGCGCCGTTCGGACCGAGGAGGGTGAAGACCGCCGCGTCGGCGGCGGAGAACGACACGCCGTCGACGGCGCGGACGTCGCCGTAGTGCTTGACGAGATCGGTCACGCGAAGCAGGGCGTCGCTCATCGATTCCCCTCCCGATGCCTTCGGATGATGGTAGCGATCGGCGCGTCGCAGACCAACGCTACGACGAGGCCGTCGGTCGGACGCGCCCTTCGGAGAGGGCGGCGAGGCTGTCGGCGGTCCACGTTGGCCGGATCGCTCCCGCGGCCGTCTCGTGGCTCGGGGTGATTCCGGTGAGCACGAGGGCGGTGTCGATGCCCGCCTCGGTCGCGCCGAGGACGTCCGTCTCGAGGCGGTCCCCGATCATCAGGACCGATCCCGGATTGGCGTCGAGACGCTCGACGGCGACTCGAAACGCGATCGGTGAGGGCTTCCCGACCGAGATCTCGGCGGGATACCCCATCCCCTCGAGGGCGCCGATGATCGCCCCCGCGCCCGGCAGGAGACCGTCGGGGCCGGGGAACGTCGGATCGATGTTCGTCGCGAGCAGCCGAGCCCCGCCACGCAGCGCGCGGAGGGCGCCGTCGAGCGTTTCGTAGTCCACTGCGCGGTCGATCCCGGCGACGACCCACTCTGCATCCTCCGGCCGGTCGACTCGGCGGTGGCCGGCGAGGCGAAGCTCCTCGTCGAGACCGGCCTCTCCGATCAGCCAGAACGCGACTTCACCGGCGATCGAAGCGAGGTGCCGAGCGGCGATGTAGCAGCTCGGCACGAGCTCGTCTGCGGCGACGGCGAAGCCGAGGGCGACGAGGTGCCGGGCGAGGCCGGCGCGAGACCGGCTCGAGTTGTTGGTGAGGAAGAGGCATCGTCCGTGCCGGCGAAGGCGCGCGAGCCCCTCGGCGGCTCCGTCGATCGGGGTGGGCCCGCGGACGAGAACCCCGTCGATGTCGAGGAGGAACGCGCGGTAGCGCTCGAAGAAGTTGAGATCGACCATGGTCGAACGGTACCCGAAAGACGGAACCTCCGCACCGGGGCTAGACGACGTGAACGAGGCAGAAGACGAGGAGGAGGCTCGCGAGGATGACGAGGGTTCCTTCCTCGATTCGGAAGACGGCCGTCGGGAGACGGAAGGGTCTGTCGCGCACGAGACGGCGGAGGCCGAGGCCGAGGAGGATCACCACCGCGGTCTCCAGATAGGCGGGCCACGTCCAGCAGGCGGCGGAGAGGATCGACCGGGGAACGAGGGCCGACGAGAGCGGAAGGAACAGGACGATCGCCGTTGCGAGCCAGCCGTAGGCGGCGATTCGCGCCCGGTCGCTTCGCCCGGTGGAGCGGCCGCCCAGAAGCGGGAGGAGCTTGGCGAACGAGGCGACCGTCCCGACCGAGATCAGCCCGACTCCGGCGTGGAGGAGGGCCGGGTGGAGGGCCGACTCGAGGACGGACTTCGCGGCGAACCCGGCGAACGGGGGGATCCCGACGATCCCGAGGATCCCGACGAGAAGCGCGAGGCGCGTGGCGCGAGGGATCGCGTTCCGGTTCGAGATGAGGGTGCGCAGATCCGACGTGCCGACGAGGCGGGCCGCCTCTCCGACGGCGAGGAAGAGGAGCCCCTTGAACAGCCCGTGCGCGACGGCGTAGTCGAGAGCCCCGAGCTTCGCGGCCGCCGTGCCGGCACCGAAGCCGATCAGGAGGTACCCGATCTGAGAGAGGGTGGAGAACGCGAGGAGGCGCTTCGCGTCGCGGGTCTGGATCGCGTAGAGGAGGCCGAGAAGCGCGGTGGCAAAGCCGAGCACGAGGAGGGTCGGCTCGAGGGGAAAGACCTCGGAGAGACGGAAGATCTCGACGACCCCCATCTTGACGACGACCCCGGAGAGGAGCGCGGAGACAGCGGGGGTCGCGCGGGCATGCGCGGACGGGAGCCAGAGCGAGAAGAGGAAGACCCCGGCCTTCACGGCAACCCCTCCGACGAGGAGGGTCGCCGCGAGCCGGACCCACGGCGCGGACGGATCGGCGGCAACTTCCGCCGCGAGCGCGCCGAGGTCGAACGTCCCGGCGTGGTAGTAGACGACGGCGACCCCGAGGAGGAAGAGGCTCATCCCGAGCGAGCAGAGGACGAGATAGTTGAGGCTCGCCCAGATCTGCCGCGGGCGTCGCCCGTAGCCGACGAGGAGGAAGCTGGCGAGGGTCAGAAGCTCGAGGATGACGTAGGCGTTGAACAGGTCCTTGGTGAAGACCATCGCGTACGCCGCCCCGATCAAGAGGTGAAGGAGGACGTAGAAGTACGGGCGGAGGTCGTCCCGCCAGGTGTAGAGGAGGACGGCGACGGCGAGGCCCCAGATGAGGGCGGCGAACGTCAAGCCGATCTGGTCGCCGGAGAACGCGATCCCCAGGCCGCGTTCCCAGCCGCCGAGGACGAGGCTCGCCTCGGCACCGCGGGCAAGAGCGAGGGCGAGCCGGCCGAGGAGAACCGCGTCCACGGCGAGGGCGAGGATCGCGAAGGCGCGGGCGGCCCGCGCCGAGGCCGTCGAGAGTCCGCCGAACAGGAACCGGACGAGCGGGAGGAGGATCAGTTCCATCAGTCTTCCTCCGCCGCGGATGCGCGCTCGATTCGATGGGAATCGGTCGTGTGGTAGCGCTCGACGAGGAGCATGACGAAGACGAGGGCGAGGGCGAGGATCGCGAAGTTGATGACGATTGCCGAGAGGACGATCGCCTGCGGGAGCGGGTCGACGATCGCGCTCGCCGCCGGCGTCGCGAGGATCGGCGGGGCTCCGTCGGGGCGCGCGCCGAGCGAGACGAGACAGAGGATGACCGCACTGTTCACCAGGCCGAGGGCGAGGAGCTTCACCACCAGGTCGCGGCGGAGGACGAGCCCGAGAAGGCCGATTCCGAACAGGACGACGGAGATCGTCACGCCGTTCAGGCCGACCATCAGATCTCCCCTCGGTGGTCGACGAAATGGCGGACGATGACCCAGCTTCCGACGAAGACCTTCGCGCCGATCAGCGCGTTGTAGAGGAGGATGCTCCCGCCGCTCGCGAGCCGACCGGGCGTCCCCGCGGGGAGGAGGTCGGACAGGAGGGGTCGACCCGCGAAGATCGGCGCGAACGCGAGGAAGAGGATCCCGAGGAGGGTCCCCCACTCGGCCCGATCGAGGAGGCGTGGGCCGAGGCGTGCGGTGACCGTGTCGGTCCCAAGGGCGATAGCGGCAAGCAGAAGACCGGTCCCCGCAATGACGCCTCCGCTGAACCCGCCGCCGGGCGAGAGGTGCCCGTGAAGGACGACGTAGATCGAGATGAGGAGGATCGGCGGGAGGAGGATGTCGGCTGCGATCCGAACGACGTTCGACTCGGGGATCGATTCGACCGGCTCGGGGCGGCCTCTCGCCGTGAGGTAGAAGTGAACGCCGAGGACGGCGACGGCGAAGACCAGCACCTCGAGGAGCGTGTCGAACAGGCGCGCGTTCAGGTAGATCGAGGAGACGACGTTGATCGCGCCGGTCCGCCGTGCGACGTCGGCCCAGGCGTCGATGTCTCCCGCGCTCGGCTCGCGGAAGCCGAACCCGGTGAGAACGACCGCGCAGAACCCGGCGACGAGGACGATCGCGGCGAGGATCGTGAACACCGGCGCGCGCCTCACGGGAAGTGCCTCCGGATCATCGAATCGAGTTCGCCGGTCTCCGCGAGACGGGCGAGGATTTCGGCGAGGCGCTGGTGGAGATCGCGCCGCGAGGGGGGAAGGACGAACACGTAGGCCTCATCCCCTTCCACGCGCTCGATGGCGTACGCATCGAGGTCGTAGCGCGACAGGGCGAGGAACCTCGCGAGGTCGAGGGTCGCCGAAACCGGGGCGCCGCGGCGGACGGCGTCGATCACGTCGGCCAGTTCGCCGCGGAACGGGGCGGCCGGCTTCCCTCCGGGCTCGGACCGCGGACCGGCGACCGCGAACCGCGCGGTCGGAAGGTGCCCCGAAGTTCGGAGGACGTTCTCACCGCACTCGGAAGCGAGGATCCCGCCGGCCCCGATGTCGACTTCGCCTCTCCGGATCGCCTCCTCGACCTCCTCGGGCGAGGCGAACTGGACGACCAGGTCGAGGCCGACGTCCGCGGCGAGGCGCTCGAGGATCTCCCACTCGAGTCCGACGATCTGCTCTCCCTCTCGTCCGATCAGCCCGGGGGTCTCGCTCGCGGCGACGGTTAGTCGCCCCGTCTTCCGGATTGCGAGGACGTAGATCAACGTCACCAGCGCCGCGCCGATCGCGGCTTCGGTGATCGCGACGTCGGGCGCGTTCGCGAGGAGGAAGACGGTGGCGAGAAGGAGGCTGAACGCGCCCATTCCGATGATCGCGTGGAGACGTCGGCGCTGGAGGAGGGCGAGCCCGGCGGTGATCGGCAGGAGCGCGAGGAGGACGAGCTGGGCGGTCACTCCGGCTCCCCCCTGTGTCCGCGGGTGAACGCGCTCTTGGCGATGCTGTGCGTCGCGATCGGGTTGGTGAACAGGAGAAGGACGAGCAACAGAAGGAGGGTCGCGTCGTGGGGTTGCCAGCCCTTCCAGACGACGAGACCGATCAGAATCAGGCCGGTCCCCGCGGTGTCCGAGACGCCGCTCGCCTGGAGACGCGAGTAGACGTCGCGAAGCCGAAGAATGCCGAGGGTCCCGATCAGGACGAACGCGGCGCCGAGGCCGGCGAGGATGAGAGGGATCATCGGTTCACGCCTCCGCGCTCCATGAACCGGGCGAGGACGACGATCCCGAGGAAGCTGAGCGCAACGTAGACGACGGCGACGTCGAGGACGACGGAGCGCCCCGCCGTGACGGCCGCGATCGCGAGCACCGCGACGACGCGGTTCGAGGCGGAATTGTAGGCGAGGAGGCGGTCCCACGGCGTCGGTCCGGCCAACAGGCGCCAGAGGATGGCGGCGAGCGAGAGGAGGAGGATCCCTTCAACGATCGTCATGCGTCTCCGGTGGGAAGAGATCGAGGACGCGGCGCTCGATCGACTCCTTCACCGCGCGCCAGTCACCCTTCCCGCCTCTCGCTTGCAGCCAGTGAAGGTAGACGATGTCCCCTTCCGCCAGCAGCGAGATCGTGGACGGGGTCAGCGTGATCGAGTTCAGGAGAGCGAATCGTCCGAGCGGGTGCTCGACGCGAATCGGGAGGGCCATCAGCCGGCCTTCGCCCTTCCCCGAGAGGATCAACCACGACGTGTAGCAGGTCGACACGACGAGACGGGCGAGGAGCGTGACGAGGAAGGCGAACAGACGTCCCGGCCTCCGAAAGACCGTCAGGACGAACGGTTCGACGCGTGGGAAGAGGGTGCGTTGGGCGAGGACGACGACGAGCGACACGGCGAGGCCGACGCCGATCGTGGACGGATCGAGGTCCTGCGCGAGAGCGATCCAGAGGGCCGTCAGCGCTAGAACGGCGGGGATCAAGCTTCCTCCTCGCGTCTTTGCCCTGGCGCCCTGTCGCGCGCCGCCTACTCCTCGACGGTGATTCGAACGTCGTCGTAGTACGCGCTACACGCCTCCGTGGAGCTTTCTTCGCCCAGCAGAATGTACCAAACCTCGCTGTCGTCGGGCAGATCGACCGAGATCGTGCCCTCGTGCATCAGGACGTCGTCGATCCAGAGCTCGTAGGCGTCCTCCCCGTAGACGAACTTGTACGTGTGCCACTGGTAGATTCTCGGCGTGAACGCGATCGACTGCGCCGCCCCGGAGTCGTACGCGGTCGGCTCTCGGACGAGCGATCCGCCGCCGTTGCTCGTGAATTCGAAGAACGGGAGCGACCCGGCGGAGGCGTCAATCTCGCGGCGCGCGGGGACGATGATGAACGTGTGTGCGTCCTGGTTGTGGAGGGTCATCGCCTCGCAGACGAAGACGAGTTGCTGTCCGATGCGAAGCGGCGGGATGGATACGCCCGCGTAGCGGCGGTGCCACCGATCTGTGCCGCTGTTCACGTAGAGGCAGTCGCCGTGCGAACCAGTGAGGTGGTCGATGAAGCTTTCGTTGGCCGTCGCCCACGTCGGATCGAGCGGCCAGCGCCCGAGCGCGGCCTCCCCGCCGGAGAAGTCGTCTTCGAACAGGAGCGTGCCCCCTCGAACGTAGACGGTGATGTCGGCGGCCGCGGTGCTCGTCCGCCCCGCCGAATCCTCGACGGTGAGCGAGACGGTGTAGGAGCCGGGGTCCGGGTACGTCGCCGTCACTTCCCTCCCCGAGGCGGTCTGGCCGTTTCCGAGATTCCAGGTGAAGGCGACGATCGTCGAGCTCTCGATCGAAGGGGTCGCGTCGAGCTGGATCGGTTCTCCTGCGTAGAGGACGGGCGGATCGACGTCGAACCGCGCGACCGGGGGGCTCTCGAACAGTGCACACCCAGCGACACCGAGGAGCCCGAGGAGAAGGAGTGTCCCACCGAGCCTGCGGGCGCGCATCTCAGCCCACCTCGATCAGTCGATCCTTCGAGGCCCCGGTGATCCCCGTGAGGCCGCTGTCGGTGAGCACAACGTCGTCTTCGATCCGGACCCCTCCGCGCCCGGCGATGTAGATGCCCGGCTCGATCGTGAAGACCATCCCGGGTGCCAGCGTGTCCTCGCTTCGCGGCGAGAGCGTCGGCCCTTCGTGGATCTCGAGGCCGATCCCGTGCCCCAGACCGTGACCGAAGTGCTCTCCGTGTCCAGCGGAGGCGATCAGATCCCGAGCGATCGCGTCGAGTTCCACGCCGGTCCGTCCCGGTCTCGCGGCCTCGATCGCGGCGAGGTTGGCCTGAAGGACGAGATCGTAGATCTCTTTCGCCTCCGGGCTTGGCGTGCCGACGGCGAAGGTTCGGGTGATGTCTGAGCGGTAGCCGTCGACGCAGGCCCCGAAGTCGAAGAGGAGAAGATCCCCCTTCCGGATCGGCTGGGGGCCGAGGAATGGGTTGTAGTGGTTGAGGGCCGCGTTCGCGCCGGCGGAGACGTTCGTCTCGAACGCGATCTGCTCGGCGCCCTCGCTCTCCCGAATCAGCCACTCGAGGCGAAGCGCAATCTCCGCTTCGCTCATCCCGATGCGGATCTCGCCGACGAGACGGGAGAGGGCCGCGTCGGCGATCGCCGCCGCTCGCGCGAGCGACTCGATTTCGTCCGCGCTCTTGACGCGCCGAAGGGACGCGACCGGGTCCTTTTGCGGTACGATTCTTGCGGTGCACGCACCCTGCAGTGTCGTGACCCAGTGGTGGGAGACCCGCTTCGCGGCGACGGTGACCCGCTCGAACCGCTTCGCGTCGAGTGCTTCGGCGCACCCTTTCTCCGTCCAGGTCCGCGTCTCCTCGATCCGGACATCGCTCGTCTCCCGCCCTGCCTGTTCGGTGTAGCGCGAATCGGTGAGGAGGAGCGTCTCGTCAGGCCCCACGATGAGGGCTCCCTCGCCGGTGAACCCGGTCAAGTACCGGATCGTCGCTCGGTCGGAGTTCTCGAGGTTGTACGCGATGAATGCGTCCTCCTCGATGGTCTCGAGAAGGTCACGGCGGCGGGTCGCGTGGTCGGCCATCGGTGTGCACTTCCTTTCTCGGACCCGGTGGCTTCAGGCCACGGGCCGGCGTCCTTCGCGAGTCTATACGCGCCGAAACCTGCTTGTCAATAGGAGAATCGCTCACTATAATCGCGACCCATGCTCACTCTCGAGAGGTTCAAGGAGACGTTTTCCGAGCTCGAACGGAACGTCGACGAGCGTCTCCCTCGGCTGACAGACCAAGACGAGCTCGACCTATTCCGGGTCGAGTTCCTCGGTCGAAAAGGGCGGATCAGCCAGCTCCTCAAGGCGCTCGGCGAGCTCGACGCCTCCTCGCGACGGGCGGCGGGCCGGCTGCTGAACGAGCTGAAGACGCGCGTCGGCCGAGCGGTCGAGGAACGTGAGTCCGAGTTCGCCGGGGCCGAGATCGCGAGGCGCCTTGAAAGCGAGGACGTCGACGTGAGCCTCCCCGGCGTCTCGCAGAGCCTCGGGCGCCGTCACCCCCTCACCGAGGTTCAGCTCGAGATCGAATCGATCTTCATGCGGATGGGCTTCGACGTCGCGACCGGCCCTGAGATCGAGACTGAGTACTACAACTTCGAGGCGCTCAACATCCCGGCCGAGCATCCGGCGCGCGCGGACTGGGACACCTTTTACATCGGCGACGACACGCTCCTTCGACCGCACACCTCCCCGGTACAGATCCGTGTGATGGAGAAGACCGAGCCGCCGGTTCGGATCATCTGTCCCGGACGTTGCTTCCGGCGAGACGCGCAGGATGCGACGCACTCGCCGATCTTCCATCAGATCGAGCTTCTCTGGGTGGAGGAGGGGCTGACGCTTGCCAACCTGAAGTGCGTCCTTGAGGTGTTCACGCGCGAGTTCTTCGGCGAGGGATACGAAATGCGGTTCTCGGGCGACTTCTTCCCGTTCACCGAGCCGTCGGTCCAGGTGCACATTCGCGCTCCCGGTGCGCAGGATTGGCTGGAAATCATGGGGGCGGGAATGGTCGATCCCGCGGTGTTGACCGCCGTCGGCTACGATCCGGAGGAGATCACGGGCTTCGCGTTCGGGCTCGGGATCGAGCGAATGGCGATGCTCAAGTACGGCATCGCCGACATCCGCACCTTCCTCGCCAACGACCTCCGCTTCTTGAAGCAGTTCTAGATCGGCACGAGGATTCTCTGCGCCGAGTCGGTCACGCTTCGCGCACGAACAGGAGCGTCGCGTTCTGGCCGCCGAACCCGAACGAGTTGGAACAGGCGACGCGGATCGGCATGGAGACCGGCTTCGGCGTGTAGTCGAGGTCGCAGGCAGGGTCGGGCGTCTCGTAGTTGAGGGTCGCCGGGACGTACTCGTGCTCCATCGACAGGAGCGTCGCGATTGCCTCGACACCGCCGGCCGCGCCGAGGAGGTGGCCGATCTGCGACTTGGTCGAGCTGATCTTGACGTCCTTCGCTGCCTCACCGAGCGCTCCCTTGATTGCCAGCGTCTCCGCCGGATCGTTCAGGGGGGTCGATGTGCCGTGAGCGTTGATGTAGTCGATCTCGTGGGGGGCGACTCCGGCTTGCCTCACGGCGAGCTCGATTGCCCTGCGCTGTCCGGCGCCGTCCTCCGCGGGGGCGGTGATGTGGCACGCGTCGGCGGTCATCCCGAACCCGGCGAGTTCCGCGTAGATCCGAGCGTTCCGGGAGCGCGCGTGCTCTTCCGACTCGAGGACGAGGAAGCCCGCTCCCTCGCCGAGAATGAACCCGTCCCGATCGAGGTCGAACGGACGGGAGGCCCGCTCCGGTTCGTCGTTCCGGACGGAGATGGCGCCGATTCGGGCGAAACCGGCGTACGTGATCCGGAGGAGGACAGCCTCTGCCCCCCCGGCGACAGCGCAGTCGAGAGTTCCCGCGCGGACGAGCTCCGCCGCGAGGCCGACGGCGTGGGCGGAGCTGGCGCAAGCGGAAACGACGCCGAAGTTCGCCCCGCCGAGGCCGAACGCGATCGAGATCTCGCCGGCGGGGGCGTTCGGCATCATCCGGGGGACGAAGAATGGGCTGACGCGGCGGGGCCCGCGCGTAGCGAGGATGTCGAAGTTTTCCTCGAACGTTTGCATCCCGCCGATTCCGGTCCCGGCGACGACGCCGACGCGATCGCGATCGATCCGCTCAGGATCGATCGCCGCGTCTTCGAGGGCCAGTCCGGCGGCGGCGAGAGCGAGCTGAGCCGACCGGTCGAGGCGACGAGCCTTCTTCGGGTCGACGTGCGCCTCCGGATCGAAATCGACGACGGGGGCTCCGATCTTCACGTCAATGCCGTCGAGATCGACGAGGTCGTCGACGCGGCGAACCCCGCTTCGCCCCTCGCACAGGCCACGCCAGAAGGCGTTCTTCCCTTCTCCGAGCGAGGTCACCGGACCGATGCCGGTAACGACCACCCGTCTAGCCATAGGCCTCCTTGACGCGACGGAGGACCGCCTGGCGGTCCTCCGTGTCGACGTTCACTTCCGACGAGCCGGGCTCCGAGGTCTCGAGCGCGGCGAGATCGATCTCCTCGAGAGGGACGGCGTCCTCGACGAGGACGGTAACCTCGGCCCCGCCGGCGACGCGAAGGGAGCCGCCGAAGCAGGCGAAGACGTGCTCCTCGTCGGGCGTTTTCACCCGGAGGGGGCCGCTTTGGATCGAGGAGAGCAAGGGCGCGTGGTCGTCCATCACCGCGAACTCACCTCGGGAACTGCGGGCGACGACCATCGTCGCCTCCCCGTCGAAGAACGTGCGGTCGGCGGAGCGAACCTGACAGTGCATTCTCGACCTCCGATCGCGGCTACTATACGGGAGTGTTTCGAGCCGATCCAAGAGACGTCGGGCCCGCCGATTCCGGATCGCTAAGGCTCGGCTCCTTCGAGAATGTCGACGGTTCGGCTCGCTCCGATCCGGCTCGCACCGGCTTCAATCATCGCCACGGCAGACGCGTAGTCGCGGATCCCGCCTGACGCCTTGACGCCCATCGTCGCTCCGACGGTCTCGTGAAGGAGGGCGACGTCTTCGACGGTCGCTCCTCCCGGGCCGTAGCCGGTCGAGGTCTTGACGAAATCCGCCCCCACTTCCTTCGCGAGGCGCGCCGCGGTCTCCTTCTCCTCGTTGGTGAGAAGCGCCGTCTCGAGGATCACCTTCACAGCCACCGGACGGCCGGCGTCGCGAGCGACGTCGCAGACGCCGCGGATGTCCGCACGGACGGCCTCATAGTCGCCGTCCTTCAGCGCGCCGACGTTGATCACCATGTCGAGCTCGTCCGCGCCGGATCCGACCGCTTCGCGTGCCTCGGCCGCCTTCGTCGCGGCGGTCGTCATCCCGTGGGGGAATCCGATTACGATGCACAACTTCACCGGCGTCCCGGCGATCGCGTCGCTGGCGATCCGCGCGTGACACGGGCTCACGCAGACCGACGCCGTCTCGAGGCGGACAGCTTCCTCGCAGAGTTTCAGCACGCCCTCCCGGGACGCAGTGGGGCCGAGGAGCGTGTGATCGATCCGCTTCGCCAGCTCGCTTCGTCGCATACTTCCTCCTTGTACTCGCCGGGTCAGGCGCTCTGGTGCCTGCCGAGGATGTCGGCTCGATCGGCGTGCTCGAAGAGGTGGAAGCTTCGTCCCCCTTCGTGAATGAATCCAACGATCGTGTATCCGCCATCGAATAGCAACTCGAACGCTTCCCGGCTCTTCAAACGCCACTCCCTCGCGCCAGCCGGATCCCGCTCGCGGAGGCGCGCGAGATCCGAAGGGACCTCGATCAAGATGAAGTCCTTCTTCGGTGTCTCATCGACGCCGACGAGCCGCCGGAGGCCCGGAACGCCGCCGGTCGTTCTCGTGATGACCTGCATCCGTTCGAATCCGAGGTCGTAGTGCGGGGGGAACAGCTGCTGATCGAGGATTCCGACGACGCGTGGGGAGTTGACCCACCACTCGACGCGAAGGCGGTCGCTCGCGAGCCCGCGGTTCGCGCGGTCGTCGAGCGGACCGAGCGCGTTTCGCGTGTGCGCCGTTGCGATTGCGCCGAGCTTGTTGAGAGCGACGTGCGATGCGTCGCCGGCGAGGGGGTCAGAAAGCCAGAAGACGAGGTCGACCCCTTCCTCGACGCAGATGGCCCGCTCCGCCGCTCGGAGCGACTGTGCAATTCCGCGGTTCACGAACGCGGGATCGACCCCGAGGAAGACGGAGAAGCGGGCGGGGTACCCGTCGGCGTTTGCGACGAGGTCGACGAGCGCGCCGCGCAAGAGACGGCGGTCCCCGTCCGTCTCCCACGCGCCGAGGAGAAGCCCGCTCGAGCGGCGAATCGCGGCGAGCGTGGGGACGGCGAGGATCGAGCGGGCGCGTTCTCCGAGAAGCGTTCGCTGCAACTTCTCGCACGCGAGGAGGTCCTCGAGTTCCGTCAGCCGGTCAACCGTCGTCGCCATCGGCTCGGCCGGCGAATCGCTCGCGCTTGTCGGCGTACATCCTTCGGTCCACTTCCTCGAGGATTGACTCGAGCGATCGCGGATCCCGCGGACGTCGCGTGTACAACCCGATCGACAGGCCGATTGCGACGTCGTGGATCCCCGTCCGTCTGGGGATCGTCGCGATCTGCGTCCGCAATCGGTCGGCGACGCGGGGCGCCTCCTCGTCCGTCTCCGGCATGAAGACGAGGAACTCGTCGCCGCCATATCGGATGACCCGGTCCGCCGCGCGAACGTTCTCTGCGAGGACGATCGCCACCTCTTTGAGAACCTCGTCGCCCTTGAGGTGACCGAAGCGGTTGTTGATCGCGCGGAACCCGTCGACGTCGACCATCATCAACGTCAGCGGGTGTCCGTACCGATCGCTTCGATTCAACTCGGGAGCGATGAGCGAGTTGAAGTAGTGCCGATTGTAGAGCCCGGTCAGCGG